>Ga0308159_1000352_pt1 | contig 116707 bp, 99 predicted proteins | sample PhyCR1_FD_201040 | JGI IMG/M metagenome (GOLD analysis project Ga0308159, IMG submission 201040) | Phyllosphere microbial communities from UC Gill Tract Community Farm, Albany, California, United States - DLSLC.R1 | ecosystem: Host-associated > Plants > Phyllosphere > Unclassified | place: USA...
CCCAAGCTCCCCGACGGGCTCCTACGACCAGGGGGGACACGGGCTCGCGAACGGGCGGGAGGCTCCGCTAGCGGAGCCTCCCGCAAACGCATCATGCACGACTTTCGAGATACAAGGGGGACCGCCCGCGGAGCGGGTGGTGGAGGGGCCACCAAATTGCCGGCGCAGTCCGACCCTTGCCATCCGCGCCGAATTTCGGGATGGCGTCGCAATGCTTCCTGCCATCTTCGGCCTCTCCGGCCTGACCCTCACCGCCGACGAGCGCGCATTCTTCAAGGATGCCGACCCGGCCGGCTACATTCTGTTCGGCCGCAATGTCGAAAGCCGCGCGCAGGTGCGGGCGCTGACCGATGACTTGCGCGCGCTGCACGGCCGCGACCGCCTGCTGATTTCGATCGACCAGGAAGGCGGCCGCGTTGCGCGGATGAAGCCGCCGGTCTGGGCGGCCTATCCGGCGGGCGAGGCATTCGACCGGCTCTACGACATCGCGCCGGCCAGCGCGATCGAGGCGGCGCGCGCCAATGCCGAGGCGCTGGGCATGGACCTGGCCGAGGCCGGCGTGACGGTCGATTGCCTCCCGCTGCTCGATGTGCGCCAGCCCGGCGCACACGACGTGATCGGCGATCGCGCGCTGGGCGCAGAGCCGCAGCGCGTCGCCGCGCTCGGCCGCGCGATGCTCGATGGCCTGGCGCGTGCCGGGGTCGCCGGCGTCATCAAGCACATGCCGGGCCACGGCCGCGCCCTAGCCGACAGCCACAAGGAATTGCCCACCGTCACCGCCGGCGAGGACGAACTCGAGCGCGATCTCGCGCCATTCCGCACCCTGGCCGGCAGCGCGATCGCGATGACCGGGCACGTCCGCTACACCGCCTGGGATGCGCAAAGCCCGGCCACGCTGTCTCCCTACGTGGTGGGTGAGGTGATCCGCCGCCGCATCGGGTTCGACGGTTTGCTGCTGACCGACGACCTCGACATGCAGGCGCTCGACGGCACGGTGCCCGAGCGCGCTGTGCGCGCGCAGGCCGCCGGGTGCGACATCGCGCTGAATTGCTGGGCGAAGATGCCCGACATGATCGGCATTGCCGAGGGCCTTGCGCCGATGAGCGCCCGGACCGCCGCGCGTCTCGATCGCGCCCTGGCGGACACGGCGCCGTCGGTCGGCCTGAATGCGGCCGCGCAGGCGGACCTCTTCGCCCGGCGCGACGCCCTGCTGGCGCTCGCCTGACGCCGTGACGGGGGCGGGGGAAACGAGTGGAGCGGCGCCCGCCGATCCCGGCTGGGACACGCTCCCGCCGTCCGCGCCCGCGGCCAGCGATGACGCGCTCTATCTCGAACTCGATGGCTGGGAAGGCCCGCTCGACCTGCTGCTCGACCTGGCACGGCGGCAGAAGGTCGACCTGCGGCGGATCTCGATCCTCGAACTGGTCGACCAGTACCTCGGCTATATCGACCGGGCCGAGGCGCTGAAGCTCGAACTCGCCGCCGACTACCTCGTGATGGCGGCGTGGCTGGCCTATCTCAAGTCGCTGCTGCTGCTGCCGCGCGATCCCGAGATGCAGCCCAGCCCCGAGGAACTGGCGCTGCGGCTGCAACTGCGCCTGCAACGCCTGGGGGCGATGCGCGAGGCCGGGGCGCGGCTGATGGCGCGCGACCGCCTCGGTCGCGATGTCTTCGCGCGGGGTGCACCCGAAGGCTTGAGCATCGCGCGCCGCGCACGCTGGCAGGCGGACCTGTTCCACGTGATCCGCGCCTATGGCGAGGTGCAGCATCGCAACCGCCCCGTGGTGCACATGGTCCAGCATCGGCCGGTGATGACGCTCGAGGCGGCACTGGCACGACTGGCGGCGCTGCTCGGCACGTCGCTGGAATGGCGCGAATTGCGCACTTTTCTGCCGCCATTGGCACACGATACGCCGATGGACCGTCAGCTTTCCCGCTCGGCGCTAGCGTCCAGTTTCCTGGCCTGCCTCGAGCTGGCCAAGCAGGGCAAGGCGGAACTGGCGCAGGACACCTGCTTTGGTCCGCTGCTGCTGCGGGCGGTGCGATGAGCGTTCCCGACGATCTCGTTCGCGCGGTCGAGGCGACGCTGTTCGCCGCCGAGGCACCGATGAGCGCCGAAGACATTGCGCGGCATCTGGGCGGCGCGCGGGTGCGCGATGCGCTGGAGGAACTCGCCGCGCATTATGCCGGGCGCGGGGTTCAGCTGGTGGAGCGCGGCGGGCGCTGGCATTTCCAGACCGCTGCCGACTTGGCTCACCTGCTGCGCCGCGAGAAGGACGAGGTGCGCCGCCTCTCGCGCGCCGCCACCGAAGCGTTGGCGATCGTCGCCTATCACGAGCCGGTCAGCCGCGCCGAGATCGAGGCGATCCGTGGTGTGCAGACCGCCAAGGGGACGCTCGACGTGCTGCTGGAGGCGGGATGGATCCGTATCGCCGGGCGCCGCGAAGTGCCCGGGCGGCCGACGATCTATGCGACCACGCCCGATTTCCTGACCCACTTCGGCCTCGCGAGCCGCGCCGACCTGCCCGGCATCGGCGAATTGCGCGCGGCCGGCTTGCTCGATCCCGTGGACGAAGCCTTCGCCATCCTGACCGGCGGCAGCGACGAGCCACCGGAAGAGCTGGGGGAAGGGGCGGAGGATTAGAGTGTGATGACGTTTCCGTGAAACGCCATCACACTCTGGATGTTTGTGATCGTGCGATTTTTGACAAAAACCGGTTCCCACTTTTTGTCGTCGCACTCTATCGAAGGGTGAGGGGCATCGACAAGAAACACCACTGTGTGCTGGCGAAGAGCGCGGACATGCCCTATCTGGGCGGCAACAAGGAGATTTTGCAATGGGTGGCCTCTCTCTTCCGCACCTCATCATCCTCGCGCTGGTCGTGCTGATCCTGTTCGGACGTGGCCGCATTTCCGAAATGATGGGCGACTTCGGCAAGGGCATCAAAAGCTTCAAGGCCGGCATGCACGAAGAAGCGGATCACCCCGTGACGCCGCCGCCGGTCCAGATCCAGCCCCCGGTTCAGGCGCCGGTCCAGCCCCCGGTTCAGGCGCCGGTCGCAGCCCCCGTCCCGCCGGTGGTGCCGGCCGCGCCGGTGCAGCCCACCGCCCCGGTCCACAATCCCGCCGACCACCAGGGTCCGCAGGCTTGATCCGCTGACCGCGCCGGGCTGACTGCCGATGTTCAATATCGACCCGTCCGAGATGCTCGTGATCGTCATCGTGGCGATCGTGGTGATCGGGCCCAAGGACCTGCCGCTCGCGCTGCGCACCGCCGGGCGGTGGATCGGCAAGATGCGGCGCATCTCCAACCACTTCAAGGCAGGCCTCGAGACCATGATCCGCGAGGCGGAACTGGCCGAGATGGAAAAGAAGTGGCAGGAGCAGAACGCCAAGATCATGGCCGAAAGCGCCGCTGCGCAGGCCGCCGCGGCCGAGGGGCAGACCCCGGCCCACGCCGCCGACCAACTGATGCATCCGATCGACCCGGCGCTCGCCGCCCATGCGCCGACTGAGCCGCTGCTTCCGCCCCCGGCCGAGCCGCAACCGGCGCCGGTCGAGGCCGACAAGCATCCGGCGAGCGCTCCGGCGGCCGCACACTCCAGCCAAGACGTGACCCCGTGATCTCCATCCGCGACATCGACGAAACCCAGGCCCCGCTGCTCGACCACTTGATCGAGCTGCGCACCCGGCTGCTGCGCTGCGTCTATGCGCTGGCGATCACCTCGGCGCTCAGTTACTATTTCGTCGACACGATCCTTGCGATCCTGGTCCATCCGCTGAGCGAGGCGTTTCCCGCCGGGCACGGCAAGCTGATCTACACCAAGCTCTATTCGGCGTTCTTCGTGAACCTCAAGGTCGCGCTGTTCTCGGGCTTCCTGCTGAGCTTCCCGGTCATCGCCAACCAGCTCTGGGCGTTCGTCGCGCCGGGTCTCTATGCCCGCGAGAAGCGCGCGTTCCTGCCGTTCCTGATCGCAACCCCGCTGCTGTTCGGCATGGGGGCGAGCCTGGCCTATTTCGTCGTCATGCCCACGGCCTTCAAATGGTTCGTCGGTTTTCAGGGCGACAAGGGCGGCCTCAAGCTCGAGGCGCTGCCGGGTATCGAGGAATACCTCTCGCTGGTGATGCAGTTCATCCTCGCCTTCGGTGTCAGCTTCCTGCTGCCGGTGCTGCTGATGCTGCTCAACCGCGCCGGGATCGTCAGCCGCGACGCGCTGGTCAAGGCGCGCCGCTATGTGATCGTAGGCATCGTCGCGCTGGCCGCGGTGATCACGCCGCCCGACGTCGTCTCGCAGCTGATGCTCGCCGTCCCGCTGCTGATCCTGTTCGAGGGGACGATGATCCTCATGCGCATCGTCGAGCGCAAGGACGCCGAGGAAAAGGCGCGTCTCGAAGCCGAGGAGGCTGCGGCCGCCGCTGCTGCCGGCGTTCCGACCGAGTTGCTGCCCTGACGCCTGGTTTGGTTTAGGCCTCCACCACCCCCCCGCCCCCCTCCTCAGAAGAGGAGGGGGAGTGATCACCGAAGCCCCTCCTATTTAGAGGAGGGGGTTGGGGGTGGTGGCAGCCTTACTTAACGGTCCTTGCCGTCCGCCTTGTCCGGCGCCGCCTCGGGCGCCGCCGCCGACCACACCTTGCCGCCGCCGATCCAGGTCTCGCTGACGCGGGTGGCGCGGATCTGTGCCGGGGTCGCGGTCATCGGGTCGGTGTCGACCAGCACGAAATCGGCGCGCAGGCCCGGGGCAAGGCGGCCGAAGCGCGCCTCGGCGAAGCCGGCATAGGCGCCGCCCGTGGTATAGGCGGCGAGGGCCTGGGCGCGCGTGACCACTTCCTGCGGCTGCCATCCGCCTGCCGGCTGGCCATCGGGGCCTTCGCGGCTGATCGCGGCGGCAAAGCCGGCGAAGGGATCGGCCTGCTCGACCGGTGCGTCCGAGCCGAACGCGAGCCGGGCACCGGCCGCGGCATTCGAGCGCCAGGCATAGGCGCCGGCCAGCCTTTGAGGGCCAAGTCGCGCCTCGGCCATCAGGCGATCCGACGTCTCGTGGACCGGCTGCATCGACGCGATCACGCCATTGCGGCCCAGCAGTGCGCGGTCCGAAGGATCGACGATCTGGGCATGCTCGACGCGCCAGCGCCGGTCGCCCTTGTACGTCGCCGAAAGGTCGTCGATCGTATGCAGAACCGAGGCGTTGGCGGCATCGCCGATGGCGTGGACTGCGACCTGGAAGTTGTCCATCGCCGCCCGGCTCATCAGGTTGCCGAGCTGGGTGTCGTTCATCCGCGGCAGGCCGCGCGTGGCCGGGGCATCGGCGTAGGGCGCCTTGAGCCAGGCCCCGCGCGAGCCGAGCGCGCCGTCCATGAACAGCTTGACCCCGCCGAGGCGCAGGCGATCCTGGTAGAGCCAGGGCGTCGGTTCACCGCCCGCGATCAGCGCCATCTGGTCGACGCCAAAGGCATAGGCCATGATCCGCACGTAAAGCTGGTTGCGATCGCCGGCGCGGCGGTAGGCCTGCCAGTCCTCGATGCTGGTGCCCATGTCGGCGACGGCAGTGACGCCGCGCTGGAACAGCAGCGACTGCGCCTTGGCCAGGGCCGCATCGCGATCGGCCGCGCGAGGGGCGGGGATCTTGTCCCCGACCAGTGCCTGTGCGGCATCGACCAGCACGCCGGCGGGGGTGCCGTCGGGGCGCTTGTCGATTGCGCCGCCCGCCGGGGCCTTGGTCTGTGCGGTGACGCCGCCGGCCTTGAGCGCGGCAGAATTGCCCCAGCCCGCATGGCCGTCGACGCGTTCCAGCCAGACCGGCCGGTCGCCCACTGCCGAATCGAGTTCGGCCGCAGTGGGAAAGCGGCTGGCGCCCGAGGCGTCCTTGAGGCCCCACTGCTCCTGGTTCCAGCCGCGGCCGGTGATCCAGGCGCGATCGGGGTGGGCTGCGGCGAAGGCGCGGACCTTGTCGAGCGCCTGCGCCAGCGTGCGCGTGTCCGACAGGTCGAGCGAGAGCGCGGCGAGACCGACTTCCATGACGTGGACATGCGCGTCGATCAGGCCGGGCAGGATCACCTGGCCCTTGCCGTCGATGTGATAGGCAAAGCCCTTCTTGGGCATTTTCTCGCCGGGATGGAACACGCGGGTGATGACGCCGCTGTCGCTGAACATCAGCCCGGTCACGGCCTCGGGCTGTCCGTCGGCGCCGATCGTGGTGCCGTGGACGTTGTCGACCAGCGTATCGGCCAGCGCGGGCAGGGCGCTGCCGGCGAGGGCGATCGCGGAGACGGCTGCCAGGCGGCGCGCCATGGACCGTCCGCTCATGCCGGTTTCTGCCCGCGCAGCGGCAGGCGGCGGATCAGCGCGCTTGTATCCTGCCGGCCACCGCCCAACGCCTGAACGTCGGCATAGAACTGGTCGATCAGCGCCGTGGTCGGGACGCTGGCGCCAAGCCCGCGCGCTTCCTCGATCGCGAGACCGAGATCCTTGCGCATCCAGTCGACCGCGAAGCCGAAATCGAACTCGCCGCGGGCCATGGTGTCCCAGCGGTTGTCCATCTGCCACGACTGCGCCGCGCCGCCCGAGATCGCCTCGAACACCTTGTCGAGATCGAGATGCGCGGCCTGGGCGAAGCGCATCCCTTCGGAAAGGCCGGCGATGGTGGCCGCAAGGCACATCTGGTTGACCATCTTGGCCGTCTGGCCCGCGCCCGACTTGCCGACGTGGACCACGCGTTTGGCATAGGCGCCAAGGATCGGACGCGCCGCCTCGATCGCCTTGTCGCTGCCGCCGCACATGATCGACAGCGTGCCGTTCTCGGCGCCCGACTGGCCTCCGGTGACCGGCGCATCGACGCAGAGCACTTCCTTGTCGCGGCCCTCGACCGCGATCTGGCGCGCGATCCGCGCCGAAACCGTGGTGTGGTCGATCAGCACCGCGCCGGGGCGCATCGTGGCGAAGGCGCCGTTGGGGCTGAGCACGACGTCGGCGAGGTCGTCGTCATTGCCAACGCAGGTGATCACCGCATCGGCGCCTTCCGCGGCCTCGGCCGGGCTGCCGGCGATGCGCGCGTCGAGGTCCGGATTCGCGGCCAGCCAGGCCTCGCGCCGGCCGGCGCTGCGATTGAACAGGACAAGCGAGTGTCCGGCGTGGCCGAGGTGGCGAGCCATCGGGCCGCCCATGGTGCCAAGGCCGATGCAGGCGATCGTGAGGGATTGGGTCATGGCGCGAGTGTTTACCCGGTTTGCCCGCGCGCGCCAGCCCTGCCGTGGGGGCATGGTGCCGTGCTTTGCGTGAGGGGTGGTGGAGGCCAGCATAACCTTGCGCACCTACCCGATACTGCGCGGAAAAGGTTCCTTTGCCGGTCCCTTTGCACTAGGGCCTAAAAACACCATGGAAAATCTTGTCCAAAAGCTCGCCCCGCAGCCGGCCGAAGCCCTGCTGACCCTCGCCGACGTTCACGCGGCGGCCGGGCGAATTATGGGCAAGGTGGTGCGCACGCCGACATTGCGCAGCCAGACGCTGAGCCGGATCACCGGCGCCGAGATCTACCTCAAGTTCGAAAACCTGCAATTCACCGCCGCCTACAAGGAACGCGGCGCGCTCAATGCCCTGCTTCTGCTGACCGAGGAGCAGCGCTCGCGGGGTGTCATCGCCGCCTCTGCCGGCAATCACGCGCAAGGCTTGTCGTACCACGGCACGCGGCTAGGCGTGCCGGTCACGATCGTCATGCCGCGCACCACGCCGGCGGTGAAGATCATGCAGACCGAGAGCGTCGGCGGCAACGTCGTGCTCGAGGGCGAGACGTTCGACGAGGCCTATGCCCATGCGCGCCTGCTCGAGGCCGAGCGCGGGCTGACCTTCGTGCATCCATTCGACGAGCCGGCGGTCGCGGCGGGGCAGGGCACCGTGGCGCTCGAAATGCTGCAGGACGTGCCCGAGATCGACATGCTGGTGGTGCCGATCGGCGGCGGTGGGCTGCTGACCGGCATGGGCACCGCGGCCCGTGCGATGAAGCCCGAGATCGGGCTGGTCGGCGTCCAGGCTGCGTTGTTCCCCTCGATGTACGACAAGCTCAAGCACCAGACGCTGCCCTGCGGCGGCGATACGCTGGCCGAAGGCATCGCCGTCAAGGAGCCGGGCCGCTTCACCTCGGCCGTGCTCGCCGAGATCGTCGACGATGTCGTGCTGGTCGACGAGGCGGCGCTCGAATCGGCGGTGGCGTTGCTGCTGCAGATCGAGAAGACCGTGGTCGAGGGTGCCGGCGCTGCCGGGCTTGCCGCGGTCATCGCCAACCGCGCGATGTTCGAGGGCCGCAAGGTCGGCATCGTGCTGACCGGCGGCAACATCGACACGCGCCTGCTCGCCAACGTGCTGCTGCGCGACCTCGCGCGCTCGGGCCGTCTCGGCCGCCTGCGCATCGTGCTGCAGGATCGCCCCGGGGCGCTCTACAGCGTGGTCGAAGAGTTCAACCGCCACCAGGTCAACATCCTCGAGGTCTGGCACCAGCGCATCTTCACCTCGCTGCCGGCCAAGGGGCTGACCGCGGAGATCGAGTGCGAAGCGCGCAATCGCGAGCAGATCGACCTGCTGGTCAGCGCGCTGCGCAACCGCGGGTACGACGTGACCCAGGTCGAGCTCGCCTGATCGGGCATAAGGGGTACTGCCATCCGGGCACGCGTGTGTTAACGTCTTCCGGGTGGCTTGTCCTGCCTTGGCACGCATCGCCGGGTGCGTTAGCGTGGTCGCAGGAAAGAAGCGGGCAAGCACGCGATCCGGCCGATCATCGTGGTTAACGCGCGTTGACTGTGATGCAGGGCCGGGCAGGGTCTGCCCGACGCCCCAGCCGGATCCACCGGCGGCGACAAGGATCATCCCTCGGCCGTGACTGCGCCTGTCCGCTTCCCCCGCTTCTTCGTGACCAGCCCGGCGCCGTGCCCCTACCTGCCGGACCGGCAGGAGCGGAAGGTGTTTACCGAGCTGAAGGGGCCGGGCGCCGACGATCTCAACGACGCGCTCAGCCGCATCGGATTTCGCCGCAGCCAGACCGTGGCCTATCGCCCCTCGTGCGGCGATTGCCAGGCCTGCGTGTCCGTGCGGGTCGTGGCCGGAGCGTTCCGGCCCTCGGCCACGCAGCGCCGCGATCTCAAGCGAAACGGCGATCTTGTCGTGACGGCATGCAAACCGTGGTCGACGGCGGAACAATTCGCGCTATTGCAGCGTTACTTGTCCGCCCGACATCCGGGGGGCGGCATGGCGACGATGGACGAGATGGACTTCGCCGACATGGTGGAGCACACCGCGGTCAGAAGCTATGTGATTGAATACAGGGAGCCTACTGCCGATGGCAGCCCGGGCAAACTGGTGGGGGCCTGCCTGACGGATCAGCAGGGTGACGGGCTCTCGATGGTATACAGCTTTTACGATCCTCATCACGAAACGCGCGGCGGGCTTGGAAACTTCATCATTCTCGATCACATCCTCCACGCACAGAGGATCGGCTTGCCCTACGTCTATCTCGGCTATTGGGTCGAGGGCTCGCCCCGGATGCAATATAAGGTCCGCTATCGCCCGCTGGAGCGGCTGGGCCGCGATGGCTGGCATGCGTTCGAACCCGATGACCAGGCTCATGCCATCGCCCATGCAAGCGGACGTGTCGGCGGCTCTGCCGACGAAGCTGTCGCAACCCGCGCCGCGTCATCCAAGCCCGAGCTGGCCGGGACCGATCTTTCCGGCAGTGGCATGGCGCCGCGCACCCCGCGCGAAGGTTTCCCTCCGCTATGATCTCGGCCCGGTGCTGGCGACGCTTGCCGGCATCGGGATCGTGCTGTCGCCGGTCGCCGCTGCGGCCCAGTCGCGCGATGCCGACGATGCGCTGAAAGCGCTGATCCCCGATTCCGCGCTCGACAATCCCGAGGCCTGGGCGCTCGATACCGACGCCGCGCGCACGCCCGCGCCCGACGTCTCGACACTGCTGACGCCCGAGGCGCTGCCGCCGCTGCCCGCGATGCCGGCGATCACGCTCGACTGGCCCGATGCTGCGGAACTGCCCACGATCGAGCCGCTGACCCCCGATCCCGACATCGCCGATGCGCGCGCGCAGGCCGAGGCGGCCGGCGAACTGCTCGACAAGGACGAGGGCGCACAGGGCACCCGCATCGCCAATGCAACGCTGGTGAATGTCGGCAAGAACGTCATCCTGGCATTCCCGCCCGACGTGAAGATGCCCGATCGCAGCGCGATCGTCGAACGCTTCAAGGGCCTGTCTGCGCTCAGCACGCTCAAGAACGACGAGGAAAATCTCGCGCAGCTGACCCGCCGGTCCAAGGCCGATGCCGAGCTGCTGCAGCAGATCCTGCGCGTCTACGGCTATTACGACCCCGACGTCATCCCCTCGACCGATCGCCCGACCGAGCCCGGCGGCACGATCCCCGAGAACGACGATGCCGCCGCCCGCGCCGCGCGCCGCGCTGCCGAGGCTGCGGCGGCGATCGTCAGGTTCGATATCCAGCCCGGCCCGCAATATACCTTCGCCAAGATCACGCTGGGCGACGTCATGGCCTCGCGTGACGCGCAGGCCCTGCGCGCCGCCTATCACATCCAGCCCGGCGATCCGATCAACAGCGACAAGATCCTGCTCGAGAAGGACAGCCTGTCCAAGGAACTGGGCGAGCGCGGCTACGCCTTCGCCACGCTCGGCGATCCCTCGCTGGTGATCGACCACGAGCCGCGCACCGGCGACCTCGACCAGCCGGTGACCACCGGCGGCATCTATCGCTTCGGGCACGTCACCAGCAGCGACCCGGCCTATCTTTCGTCGCGCCATCTCGAGCGCATCGCCCGCTTCCGGCCCGGCGACCTCTACAAGCGCAGCGAGATGGACGACCTGCGCGAGGGCCTGCTCGCCACCAGCCTCGTCTCTACCGTCGGCGTGAAAACGCGCGAGGTCTCGCCCCCCGCCAATGGCGAGCCTGGCGTGGTCGATGTCGACGTGACGCTGACCAAGGCGCCGCAGCGCACGCTGGCGGGCCTCATCGGCTATTCGAGCGGGCAGGGCTTCCGCCTCGAGGGTAGTTGGGAACACCGCAACCTGTTTCCGCCCGAGGGCATGCTGCGCGTGCGCGGCGTAGCGGGTACGCAGGAACAGCTGGCGGGCGTCACCTTCCGCAAGAACAACTTCCGCGAGCGCGACCAGGTGCTCACCGCGGACCTCTACGCGCAGACGCTCAAGAACCCGGCCTACGACGCCAACACGCTGTCGGCGCTCATCACCCTGGAAAAGCAGTCGACGCTGATCTTCCAGAAGCCGTGGACCTATTCGTTCGGGCTCGAACTCGTCGGCACGCAGGAAACCACCGCGACCAAGCCCAAGGCGACCTACGTCATCGCCGCGCTGCCGCTGCGCGGGGCCTACGATGCCAGCGACAACCTGCTCGATCCCACGCGCGGCTGGCGCCTGTCGCTGCGCGTCTCGCCCGAAATCTCGACGACCAACGGCACCAAGTCGACTTATGTGAAGAGCCAGGTCGATGCCAGCATCTACCAGGGCGTCGGCAGCCGCGTCGTGCTGGCGGCGCGCACGCGGCTGGGGTCGATCCAGGGCACCAGCCTCGACAACATCGCGCCGTCGCGGCGCTTCTATGCCGGTGGCGGCGCCTCGATCCGTGGCTTCTCGTACCAGCGCGTCGGCCCGCTCGATGCGACCGGCGAACCGACCGGCGGCCGCTCGCTGACCGAATTCTCGCTCGAGGCGCGGATCAAGACCGGGCTGTTCGGCGGTGCGGTGGGCGTGGTGCCCTTCGTCGATGCCGGTACCATCGGGCCCAAGGAAACGCCGACCCTGAACGGAATGCGCATCGGTGCGGGCCTGGGCCTGCGGTACCAGACCAACTTCGGCCCGATCCGCATCGACGTCGGCACGCCGATCAACCGGCGGCCGGGCGATAGCCGGCTGGGCGTCTACATCGCGCTGGGGCAGGCTTTCTGATGACCGACGAAACGCCTTCCGAAACGCCTTCCGAAACGGGCGGTCCCGAGACTTCACGCGCCGGACGGACCCCGCCGGCGCAGCGGGGCTTTGCCGCGCGGTGGTCGCGCCGGTTGCTGACTGCCGTGCTGCTGCTGCTCGCCGGGCTCGGCGCGCTGTTCGTGATCCTCGATTCCTCGATCGGTCACCGCTTCGTCATCGATCGCATCGCCGAAGTGACCCCGGGCTCGGGCCTCAGGGTCAAGATCGGCCGCATCGACGGCTCGCTGTTCGGCACCTCGACGCTGCGCGACGTGGTCTTGAGCGACCCGCAGGGCCGGTTCATGACCATTCCCGAGGCGGAGCTCGACTGGCGGCCCTTGTCGTGGCTGCGCAAGGGCCTCGATATCCGCACGCTCGTGCTGCATCGCGGCACGCTGTGGCGCACGCCCAAGATGAACCCGGGCGATCCCAATGCTCCTATCCTGCCCAACTTCGACATCCGCATCGACCGCTTCGAGCTGGACAACCTGACGCTGGCCAAGGGCATCGTCGGCGAACGTCGTCGGATCGACGTGAAGGCGCGGGCCGATATTCGCCAGGGCCGCGCGCTTGTCGATGTGACCGGCAAGCTCGGCGGGCGCGACCGCCTCGTCTTCCACCTCGACAGCGAACCCGATCGCGATCGCTTCGAACTCGGCGGTGCCTATGACGCGCCCCAGGACGGTGTGCTGGCGGGCCTCTCGGGTGTGAAGCGCGAGATCCACATGCGCGTCGGCGGCCGTGGCCGGTTCGCCGACTGGCATGGCTTCGGCTGGGCGCAGCAGAACGGCAAGACACTCGGCGCCTTCCTGCTCGACAACCGCAACGGTGCCTATCGCCTCGCCGGGCAGGTCTTCCCCGCCGATCTGGTGCAGGGCACGGCCGCAGCGGCGGCAGGCGGCAAGGTCTCGCTGGTCTATCAGGGCACCTTCGCCAACAGCCGCGCGCAAGGGACGGCCTTTGCCGTGACCCCGGCGCTGCGCGCCATGGCGCAGGGCGGTCTCGACCTGTCGGCCAACGCGGCGCAGGGCCTGCGCATCAAGGCGCAAGTGCTTCAGCCGCAGCGCCTCCTCGCAACGCCCGAACTGACCGGCGTTCGGCTCGACGGTACGCTCGATGGCAAGTTCACCGATCTGTCGTTCCAGCATGTCCTGACCGTGGCACAGGCGCGTTCGGGCAATTACGTGGCCCAAGGGCTGCGAACCGCGGGTACCGCGCACTGGGACGGCCGCAAGCTCGTCCTGCCACTCGATGTCACGGCCCGCAGCGCGCGCAGCGGCCAGCCGATGCTCGATCCGCACCTCGTCGGCGCGCGCATCCAGGGCAATCTGGTGGTCGATGGCAATGCCATCTCCGCCGACCCGCTGGCGATCCGCCTCAAGGGCCTCGACGCGCGGCTGACCTTGCGCGGCGACACGGCGCGTGGCGGCTATGCGCTCGCCGGGCCGATTGTCGCGCGCGGCTTCCCCATTCCCAACGCCGGCGTTCTCGATGGCACCGCCAAGGTGCTGATCAAGTTCGGCGATCGCATGCCGTGGTCCGTCCAGGCCAATGCGGCCGGCCGTCTCAGCCGCATCAGCAATGCCACGCTCGCCAACCTTGCGGGCGGCGATGTCCGGTTCAGGGGCAGTGCGATGATGGGCGGGGCGATCCCGTTGACGCTGCGCAAGGTGCAGATCACCGCGCCCAAGCTCACGCTCAGCATGGACGGCAAGGTCGCCAACGACGGCACCGCCAGCGTCGTCGGGCAGGGACGCTCGACCGACTACGGACCGTTCACCGTCGATGCGCGCCTCGCCAAGGACGGCCCGCATGCCGAGCTGGTCTTCGCCAGCCCGCTGCCGGCCGCCGGCCTCAAGGACGTCCACGTCTCGGTCGCGCCGATCGCCGACGGTATCGGCATCACCACCAATGGCCAGTCGCGGCTCGGACCGTTCGCCGGGACGCTGGGGCTCTATTCGCCCAAGAGCGGGCCGACGCGGATCGACATCCAGTCGCTGCGCGTGTCGCAGACCGATATCACTGGCGGCGTCGTCCTGGCGGACGGCGCGGTCAGCGGCGATCTCGCGCTGCACGGCGGCGGGCTCGACGGCACGGTCCATCTGGCGCCGCAGGATGGCGGCCAGATGGTCAAGGCGCTGCTGACGGCGCGCAATGCCCGCTTCGGCGGGGACATGCCGCTATCGATCGGCAACGCCAAGGTCGACGTCGACGGCCTGTTCGCCAAGGGTAACAGCACGCTGACCGCCAACGTCAGCGCCGAGGGGATCTCGGCGGGCAAGGTGTTCATCGGCCGCATGGCGGCGAGCGCCACGCTGGTCAACGGCTCGGGCTCGGTCACGGCCTCGATCGAGGGCCGCCGCGGCACGCAGTTCGCGCTGCAGGGCACGGCCGCCTTCGCGCCCGACAAGATCATCGCCTATGTCGCGGGCAATTACGCCGGCCGCACGGTCGACATGCCGCGCCGCATGGTCATGGAGCGCGAGGGCGAGGGCTGGCGCCTGCAACCCACGCAAGTCACCTTCGGCCGTGGCATCGTCATCGCCGAGGGCCATCTGCTGGGCGGGCCGACGCAGCTCAACCTCAAGGTCGCGCGCATGCCGCTCTCGGTGCTCGACATCGTCGTGGCCGATCTGGGCCTAGGCGGCGCGGCATCGGGCATCGTCGACTATGCCGACGACGGCACGGGCAAGCCGCAGGCGCGCGTCGCGGTCAAGGTCACCAATTTCTCGCGGTCGGGCCTGGTGCTGACCTCGCAGCCGGTCGACCTCTACCTCGTCGGCCAGCTCGATGCGTCTGCGCTCCAGACCCGCGCGGTCATCAAGGAGCAGGGCGCGGTGCGCGGGCGCCTGCAGGCCGCGATCTCGAACATGCCGGCCGGCGGCACGGTGTCCGAACGCCTGCGAGCCGGGCGGCTCGAGGCGCAGGTCCGCTACAGCGGCCCGGCGGAGGCCTTGTGGCGTCTGGCGGCGGTCGAGGCATTCGACTTCACCGGCCCGCTCGGCGCGACCGCCAACGTCACTGGCACGCTCGACAATCCGGTGCTGACCGGTGCCCTGGCCGCCAAGGGACTGCGCATGCGCTCCTCGCTGGTCGGCGCCGACATCCAGAACATCGAGGCGACCGGCAGCTTCGACGCCTCGCACCTGTCGCTGCAGAAGTTCGCCGGTACGACGAGCAATGGCGGCAAGGTCGTGGGCAGCGGCACGATCGACCTCTCGGCGATCGCGACCAAGGGCGTGGGCATCGACTTGAGGCTCGCGGCGACCAATGCCCAGCTGATCCGCCGCGACGATATGTCGGCGACCGTGACCGGTCCTTTGCGCGTCATCAGCGACGGCAATGGCGGGACGATTGCGGGCCGCGTGCGCATCGACCAGGCCAGCTGGGCGCTGGGCAAGGCGAGCGCGGCGACCGAGCTGCCCTCGATCAAGACTCGCGAAATCAATGCGCCCGCCGATATCGCGCCAGCCCGCGCACCCAGCGCGCCGTGGAGCTTCATGATCGACGCATTGGCCCCCAACCGGGTCGACGTGCGCGGCATGGGCCTCGACAGCGAATGGGGTGCGGACATCCGCCTGCGCGGCACGACCGCTGCACCGCAGATCACCGGCACCGCCGAAGTCATCCGCGGGGCCTATGAATTCGCGGGCAAGCGCTTCGACCTGACGCGGGGCAAGATCCGCTTCACCGGCGGCACTCCGACCGATCCGCAGCTCGACATCGTCGCCACCGGCGATGCCAATGGCGTCAATGCCACGATCTCGATCACCGGGACCGCGGCGCATACCTCGATCGCGTTCAGCTCGACCCCGGCACTGCCCGAGGAAGAACTGCTCAGCCGCCTGCTGTTCGGCACTTCGATCACGCAGATCTCGGCACCCGAGGCCGTCCAGCTGGCCTCGGCGCTGGCCAGCCTGCGCGGCGGCGGCGGGGGCGATCCGATCAACAAGGTGCGCAGCGCCATCGGCCTCGATCGCCTGCGCATCGTCGGCGCAGATGCGGCCACGGGGCGCGGCACATCGATCGCGGTGGGCAAGTACCTGGGGAGGCGGTTCTACCTCGAGCTCGTCACCGACGGGCGCGGCTATAACGCGACCTCGATCGAGTTCCGCATCACCCGCTGGCTGGCGCTGCTCGGCACGATCTCGACGATCGGTGACGAACAGATCAGCGTGAAGGCGAGCAAGGATTACTGAGCGAGCGGGACGGGCCGGTTGATACCGGCCCGTTTCAGCCGCGCCAGGATCGGCTGGCGCATCGCCACGCCAAGGATCGCGACACCGGCGACCAGCGCGCCGATTACCATGTCGCTGGCATAGTGCGAACCCTCGACCGGGGTGGCCAGCAGCAGCATCACGTTGAGCGGGACGATCACGCCGCGCAAGGGCCTGATCCGCCAGCCGAAGACGATGAACAGCACGCCGCAGGCGGTATGGAAGCTGGGGGCAGAGACCAGCCCGGTCACCGTGGCCAGGTCGATCGTGGTGATCGCATGGCTGCGCAGTCCGGTGATCACCAGCCCTTGGTCGAGGCCGTTGCTGGGCGAATAGGGCACGACCCCGTGCCACAGGTAATCCAGTGCACCCTGCGCCGGAAACAGCGGGAACAGGGCCAGCGTCAGGACGATCGCGCACCAGAAGGTGATGACGAACTCGCGGGCCGCCGCGCGCTCGCCGCGCCAGCAGTGCCAGATCACGATCGTCCAGGGCGAGAGGAACGCCGAATTGTACGCGGCCGAGCCGACATATTGCACCACCGGGTGCCGCACCACGAAACGATACAGGGCCAGCCAGTCGAAGTGCATGGCCTCGTCCCAGCGCTGCAGCGTCGCGTCGTGGAATCCCTCGCTCATCGCTGCCAGCTGGTAACTGGCCACCGCCCCCAGCGCGACGAGCGCGGTCATCACCAGCCCGACCTCGCACAAGTCGTGCAGCCGGCATTGCCCCGGAGTTGCCCGGCGGCTCCCGCGGCGCATCCCGAAGGCCATGGCTGCGAGCGCCCCCGCCAGGGCGAAGAACGCCGGGCTGGCGACGAGCACGGTGAGACCGTTGTGGATCATCAGCGCAAGGACGGCGAGCGCCGACACGCCGGTAATGGCCCAGAGGCCGGGGTCGGCAGGCGTGCGCCCGGCACCGGCAGGGGACGACGATGAGGGCGGGCAGGCGGGATCGGTCACGACGGCAGGGTCTTTCACAGCGATGGTCATGCCGCGCCCCGGTCCCTGTGGCGTGCATCGGCAGCGATAAAGCGGACGGGGTCTGTCACGATGCTGAACCGCACCGGCGTTCGGGCCACCACGTCGCCATCGGCCTGGACGGCCAGCGATGTTGCCGTCTCCACGGCGACGTCGCTGGCCCTCAGCCGCACCCACGCCGGATCGGCGAAGCGCCCGCCCAGCAGTGCACTGGCCGCAAGGCGCGCGATGTCGCGGCGGCGCGCCCGCGGGAGCAGCACGAGGTGGAGATGGGGCGTAGTCAGCGCGGCGGAGCCATCGAGGGTCCAGGGCCCGGCATAGAACCGCCCTTTCAGCACGAAGACCGCCTCGGCGGCGTGGCGCCGGCCGTCGGCCGTGACCTGCAGGTCCGTGCGCGGCCAGCGCCGCAATTGCGCGAGGCAGGCAAGCACATAGGCCATGCGGCCCCAGCGCTTCTTGAGCGCAGGTGTCACCCGGTCGACGATCATGCTGTCGGGACCGACCGAGGCGCAGCACAGGAATGTCGTGTCGCCGATGCGCGCGCGGTAATGCGCCGCGCGGTCGCCGGCCTCGGACAGGATGCGTGCGACGGTGTCGGCCCCGGCGCGGTCGCTCCCCGTCTCGCGGGCGATGAGGTTGACGGTCCCGGCGGGCACGACCCAGAACGCGGGATCGAGCCCGGCATCGTGGGCCGCGCCGACGACGATGCGGGCGGTGCCGTCGCCGCCGACGATGGCGACGCAATCGGCCGGCCACCGGGACGGATCGGCGGCATAGGCAAGGCTGTCGACCACGCTGACCGTATGGCCGCGTGCTGCGAGGTCGTGGCGCAGGCGTTCGACCTCCGACGCGCGGTAGTGGCCCGCGCGCGGGTTGCAGGCCAAGACGACCCGCCTGGCCGGAATGCTCCGTCCATCGGGTGTCGTTCTCTCGTTCGATCCATCCCGGATGATCGACAGGCCCAGCGCCGGTCCACGCCGGCTGGCCCCGGTCGCGACGGTTCCCGGCCGCGCAACCTCCCTCGTTTCGTAAGCTATGTGTCCAAGCCTTGCTGTCAGATCCCCGGCCAAGCCGATAGCCGTTTCACGAAGATGTAACAATGGCTTCGGCAGCGCCCCTTAAACTCCGCGGCGCCGGGCCGTCCTTCCCGTCACAGCGCGATGGCACCCTTTGAATGCGGACGTTTCTTCCATGCCCGATTCCTCCGGCGGCGATTCGAATGCCGTGCGATCCTTCAACGAGGCACTGGGGGGCGACTGGTCGGTCGCCAGCCGTCTCGCCGCGATCAGCCGCAGCTTTGCGATCGTCGAGCTGACCCCCGACGGGCGCGTGATTCACGCCAATGCGATCTTCCTCAAGATCATGGGCTACACCATGCCGGACGTGCGCAACCGGCATCACAAGATGTTCTGCTTTCCCGAATTCGCCGAACAGGCGGGCTATCACAAGTTCTGGGCGCGGCTGCTCAAGGGCGAACACGTCGACGACAAGCAGCTGCGCCGCCGCGCCGACGGGCAACCGGTCTGGCTCCAGGCGGTCTACGTCCCCGTCTTCACCGCCCAGGGCAAGGTCGACCGCGTGCTCAAGGTGGCGGTGGACATCACCACCGCGCAGCTCGCCAAGTTCGATGCCGAGAACCAGATGGCCGCGCTGGGCCGCTCGATCGCCACGATCGAATTCGGTGTCGACGGCAAGATCCTCTCCGCGAACGATAATTTTCTCGAGATATTCGGCTACGCCTCCGACGAGATCGTCGGCGAGCACCATTCGGCGCTTTGCGACGACGACTATGTGCTGAGCGAGGAATACGCCCTGTTCTGGAAGCGGCTGCGCTGCGGCGACTTTCATACCGGCGTCTACCCGCGCCGCCACCGCGACGGCGCCAGGATCTGGCTGTCGGCCAGCTACAATCCGATCACCGATCTTACCGGCAACGTGGTGAAGGTCGTCAAGTTCGCGCAGAACGTCACCGAGTACTACGAACGCGCCACGGCCAGCGTGCAGCAGATCGCCTCGTTGATGACCACGCAGGCGGTCATCGATTGCAATCTCACCGGCCGCATTATGGATGCGAACGCCATCTTCCTCGGCCGGACGCGGCGCCGGCTCGACGAGATCGTCGGCCAGCCAGTGGCCGACCTGTTCCACGACGCTGCCGACCTGCTCGATCCGCGCGGCGAAGTCTGGGCGCAGATCATCGGCGGCACTGCGGTCACGTACGACCTCGCCATGGTCTATCCGGGCGAGGCGGTGCTGTGGTGGCGGGCCGGTTTCACCGTGATCCGCGACGGGGACGGCAATCCGGTCAAGATCGTCGTGACCGCCACCGACATCACCACCGAACGCCGCCTCGCTAACGAGGCGATGGCGCAGAACTTCGCGATGGATGCGGCCTTCGCGCGCGCCGAGTTCGGCGAGGACGGCACGATCCTCGCGGTCAACGACCGTTTCCTCGATGCCATCGGCTACACGCGCGAGGAACTGGTCGGGCAGCATCATTCGCTGCTGTTCGATACCGACGAGGCCTATGGCATGCTGCTGACCACGATCTGGGAGCCGCTGACCCGCGGCGAACCGGTGAGCACGCGCATCCGCCGCAAGCGCGCCAACGGCGAGGTCATCTGGCTGCAGGTCGGCTACAGCCCGGTGCGCGACACAACCGGGCGGCTGCTCAAGGTCATCGCCTGCGGTTTCGACATCACCCGGACGATGGAAACCGATGCCGCGATCGCCGACGGTATCAACGAGATCGACCGCGTCCTGCGCAACCTGCAGGCGATCCGCGGGCAGGGCGCCTGACCGGGCCTGTCACGCGGATCATGGCGCCTGCAAGCCTTACGACACGGCCGGCTGCCGCGAAGGCCCGCGCAGAATTACCGCCAGGGCGATGACCATGCCGACGAAGGCCGCGATGCCGGCGATCACGAAGGTGCCCTGCATGGTGCCGATGGCGGCCTGGACCAGCGTGACGATCGGCGGGCTGAGGAACTGGCCGAGGAAGAAGCAGCCGGTCCAGACCCCCATGCCGCGACCGCGATGCTGCACCGGAAGGTCGTGCTGCGCCCAGGTAATCAGCGTGGGGATCATCATGCCGACCCCGGTTTGCTGGAACAGCACGCCAAGGCTCATCCATTTCCAATCAGGTGCCAAACCGATCAGGCACAGGCCGATCCCCACCAGCGCGAGCAGGAGAACGAAGGCGATCTCCGAGAGGCGCTTGTTGACGAGCCAGAACAGCCCGGCGCCGAGCGACACCCCGAGGCTTGGCAGGAAGGTGATCCGGCCCAGCTCGTCCGGCGAGACGACGCCGATCTCGCGGAACGCCAGCCCGCCGTTCACCGCGTAGACGTAATAGATGATCGAGCAGATCAGGGTGACGACGCCGATCAGCGCCATCTTGCGCACCGGGAAGGCTGGCCGGTCCTGCAGCGCGTCTCCGGCTGACGCGTCACCTGACCGGACATCAGGCTCGAAGACGAAGGCAAGCATGGCAAGGAAGATCGGGAAGGCCGCCAGGTAGATCAGGAACACCCCGTTCCACCGCATCGCCGTGAGATAGCCTGAGCCGAGGATCAGCGCGCTGCCGAGGAACGGCCCGACAATTCCCTAGATGCTGAGCCAGTGTCGCCGTCCCTCGGCTTCCCAATAGTCGGCGATCAACGTGTTGACGGTGGTAAGGATCACCGCCTCGGCAACGCCGAGCGCGATCCGGCCGGCATCTTCGAACCCGATGGCCGCGAGAACGCGCGGACCGGCGCATTCCCACTCGTCGGCCGCACGCTGGCGGCAAGCGAGCGCCTCGCCGTCTCGGGCGGGGACGAGAACGGATTCGCTGCACTGGCCGGCCGCGTCGCCGGCCGCGACGTGGTGCGCATCCTGATTTCCAACTACGCGATCCCGGACGAATACCGGGTCGCGCGCGAACGGGATGTATTCGAGTTTCAGGTGCCGATCGGCACGCTGCGGGCCGACATGTCGCTCAACGTCCCATCGCGCCGCGTCGATGCCGCCAGCGCGGGCTATACCGGTTACACCCTCGACATCGTCGACCTTCCGTGGGGCGATGGCCCGCACACGGTCGTCCGCTGTCGCGCAGACGCCGATCACCACGGCGAGGTCCTCGACACGCAACAGGTCGCAGGCGCCTCGATCACCATCCGGGGGGACCTGGGCCTGTCGAGCGTGGAACTCATCGAGATCAGCCTCGGTCTGTGATCGGATAATGACGCGGGGGCGGGCGCCGCCGCATTTCGTCGGCGCCAGCATGCAGGCGGGCATGGCAGCTCGCCTGCTCCGAGCGTGGCAGGTGCGGACGTTGCAGACATGATGTCAGAGCAGGGCTGCCATTTCAGCCCCCATCTGCTTCCGCTTCTGGCAAGTTGTCGATCACGCGCGACCGGTTTTCACATGTCCGCGCGTAGGCAAATCACGCGCGGTTGCCGCGCCATGCGCTGGCTTGGGCAATTTGCCTGATCCAGCCCGCCAATCTCGGCTCGACCATCAGCGCAAGCCATAAGGAAACGACCAAGGCCGCGAGGAAACCCAGCATGACAGCAGCCCCCGGGGGCATTCCATTTCCCACACCCACTGCGGCAACAAGGCCGCCGATGTGCAAATGCAGGAAATAGAGCGGATACGTCGCCAGCCCAACAGCCCGGGAAACCCCGGCCAACGCCCAGCGCCTTGTAAAGCGCCCGATCGCCGCTCGATACCACACGGCGGCGGCAATCATCGCAAGCGAGGCCAGCCACATGCCGTAGGGGACCGTCCACGCATCCGGCCCCACCTTTGCGGCTATCTGATACTTCGTGAGGGCAAAACGGACCTCTTGGATGGCCAGAATGCAGCCGGACAGCACTATCGCCCCGCGTCGTGCCGACAGCCCATGCTCTGCCATGCGGTAGATCGCGATGCCGACAGCGAAATAGCAGCCGTGCTGCATCAACAGCACCCGGGCGAACTGCGTCATCGGGTTCAGACCGCCCCATCCGACAAAGGTCCAGTACGCCGCATCGATCGCTAGCATGCCCAAGGCGAAGATCTCCACCTGCTCAAATCGCCCGGTGCGGATCAGCCCCCAGATGCAGGCGTAGAAGATGGCTTCAACCGGGATTGTCCAGAACTGCGGAGCGATCGTCGCCACCGGTGAAAACACCAGCGTCAACATCGCCTCGCGCGCCACCCGCGCAACCGGCATGTGCCATGCCAGGATGTCGATCCCCGCAATGAGCACGGTCCCCACCAGTATCACCGGGTAGAGGCGTGCAGCGCGGTTGATGAAGAAGCGTGAAGCCGTGCCACGGGATGCGCTGAACGCGATCACGAGACCGGAAATGACGAAGAAAATCTGGACGCCGATCCAGCCAAAAATGGTGATCGCCGGTGCAATAGGCTGATCCGGCGGAAGCCCGGCGGAGAAGCGATTGATGTGTTGGGCGCCCGGGTCGAACAGGCGATAGCCCAGATGCCATCCCGAGACGAGTATGGCCGCAGCAAAGCGTATCCAGTCGAGCAGGAACATCTGCTCTCTGGCGGGAGGCATCAAGCTTGCCCGCCTATCGGCCGGAGCCCGATGGTGGCCATGCGCGCTCTCCATGATATTTGCCCGGGGAGCGCCCGCAGCCCTGTCCACACCAAGCCTCTGGCCTGGTACTCGTGTTTGACCTGATAGTAGGCCCGGACGCAGGCGCTGCCGAGCACCCACAACCCGCCCAGCAGAATGACGACGGCTACCGCTTCGAGCAGCAGTATCGAGTCCAGACGGCCGAACGCAAATTTGAAGATCTTGATCAGCGACATGTGCAGAATGAAGATCGTGAGGGCTGCCTGGCTCAGGACAAAGGCCACCCGCGACAAGATCTTGGGCAATCTAAGGCGGGGGATCCAGATGACCATAATGGCCGCGACGGTGGTGGTCCAGGCCCGGGTTTCGGTGATTTCAAGCGTGAGAGCGATCGCGGCGAACGACACCAACGATGCGATCAGGCGCTTTTGCGGTACGACGCTGTCGCGTGACACGAGATTGAAGATGGCCCAACCCAGGAAGAAGTTCCAGATCAGCATCCAGGGCAGATGCTGTCCGGTAAAGGCCGGCGCAGCCCAGGTTTTCAATCCGACATGCACCGCCAAGGCCACTGCCAGCAGCGATAGCGCCCCCAGTGCGGGATGCCTCGCCAGCCAGTCGCCAACCGGACGCAATCCATAGATTACAAGAATTATCAGAAACACCTGAAGCAGAAATTGCGGATACCAGGTGTTGAACCCAGCCTGCCAATCGCCGTCGATGAAGTTACCGATCATCAGCAATTCGGCAGGGTTGAAAGTAAAAGCCACGATGCTGAAAAACACCATGGCGACATAGCAGGGCAGGATGATCGACTTGGCGGTAGAAAGGGTTGCTGCCATGGCATTTGCACGATCGCGATTATGCAACCCGAACCTGGCAAAGCTGAAGCCAGACAGCATCAGCAGCATTCCCATCCCGCCAACAAGGCTGAACCCGAACAAGGCCTTATGGCTGTCATAGCCGTGGTAAAGCACGACATGATGATAAACGACCATGGAAATGCCGATCGCGCGCAAGAGCACATCGGAGTCTATGCGTTCAAAGCGAAGCAGTTGCATCGGCTTCCTCCAGATCGGCAACGGACATGTATTCCCAACCGTCCGGAAGGTGGCCAAGATACGCCTCGATACCCAATGCAACCTGCACGTAACTCAGGGAATCTCCGGATAGGTCGGCGAAAGACGCGTCGGGGTCGACACTGGTCAAGCCCAGGCACACCTTGAAGATTTCGTCGATCCCGGTCCACTTGGGCGTACTTAGGCCCAGGATGCTGCGCGCCTCTGTCCAGACGCGCTCTGCGAACGCACGGGAAAAGAGCAGGCGGAGCAGGCTGGGCGGCAGCACGGTATCCAATGTCGACTGTGCGGTCAGATATGTCCGCTCCAGCGCCTTGTAGTCGGTCTTGCCGTTTTCCAGCTTAGCAATCCGCTCGACCGTCCGCGTATCGACCGTGCCGGGCGGCAGCTTGAACTGTGCCGCGATGCGGGCCGCATTGGCGGGGTCGGACAACGGCTCCACCCCCTGTGCACCGCTCTCGTCGAAGACGGCGATGATCCTGTCGTCCGTCCCGATACAGGCGGCTGTGCCGATGGAGGCGTTTACCCACTGCTCGACCTCGTCAAGGTTGACTCGCACCCCGAACGGCTTGACGAAGCGGGCGATGCGCCCGACGATCCTGAAAAGACCGTTCTCGTTGCGTACGGCGATGTCGCCAGTCAAAAGAAACGTGGGCGTGTCGTCGGTGGCCAACTCGGTGCGGTGCCCAGCATAGCCCATCATCACATTCGGCCCGTGATAGACCAGCTGCCCAGGCTGTCCTGTTCCCTCGATCACGCGATCGGCGTCATCGAACAGCTCGAAACGCCCGCCTGGGATCGGCACGCCTATGGAGTCGGGCCATTCGACCGCCATTTCGGGCGGAAGATAGGCCATGCGCGGGCTGGCTTCGGTCTGGCCGTACATCACATAGAAACGGCGGCCGCTATCGCGGGCATCGCGGGCAAACGTCTGGACGAGGGATGCGGAGAGGCGCCCTCCTGCTTGTGTGGCGTAGCGCAGGCCGGCGACTTGGGAAAGCCGGATACCCTGGCGGTCCAGTAGTTCGTAAGTGTATGGCACGCCGGCCAGGCTGTCTGCACCAGAGGCAGAAAAAGTGTCCCAAAAGCCTGCATCGATCACCGACAATTCAGTCAATGCCAATGATCCGCCAACCGCCAGATGCGAGTTGATGATCGATAAGCCATACGAATAATGCGGTTTGAGCGAGGTTATCGCCCGTGATGCCTGGTCGAGTTCCAGGTATTGCGCAATCGACTTCGCATTTTCATCAAGATTTCGTCCTGACAGCTTGACGAACTTGGCTGAGCCGGTGGAACCGGACGTCGACATCAGCAAGCGCAGGTCTGGCGCCAATACGATGTCGGGCGCGTTCCGACGAACGATGTCGAGACCGTCCGGTTCGCAGTGGACCACTACATGTGGCTGATATCGCTCGACAAGAGCGTTAAGCGAGGCGTTGTCTTGTGCACTGAAGAGATAGACGGTGTGGCCGCCCCGCAGACATCCAAGGTAGGCGGCGATGAAATCGGCCCGGTTGCGCGCTTCCAGAAAAACGAGCCCCGGTGCTCCCAACTCCTTGGCGTGAAGATCAGCGGCCGTAGCCAGATCTGCATAGGATACGGTTCGGCCGGTATCCGTCCAGAGCGCCGGACGTTCGCCAAACTGTTCCAATTGCGCAAAAAACCGAGCTGCTTGCCCCACTCTGTTTACTGCCCCGCCGCATAAGGCTTGAAAAGCCTGCTTCAACTGTTTTGGAGCAATGCGATCATAACGCGGGACCACCCCGTCGTTTCGACGAGATAGTGTGACCGACGGTCGTGATCGATATCGCCCGGCCGAAGCGGTAACTGAGCAAGACTGCTATATCCATCAGATTTGTTTTATAAAAACATCCGAAGTGACGTGTAAATTTTCTGGGCTGGTCATGCGGCGACCATCCCGCCGCGCCGTAGATACTTGCCGGCGCGTCATAAGGTCGGCGGACGGATGCCGGCGACTTTGACCCGGTTGGGCTGATGCGCAGGAATAGGCCGTGCGCATCGGTTAGCTTGCGCTCCTTCTCGCCCGCAAGAGCCTGTCTGCACTGTGCGTTGGTCAAAACCGCAAAGGCCCCAAATGCGCTGCGCTGGTCTGCGTCCAGGTGCGTGAACATGCGCCGCACATTGATGAACGTTGGCGCATTTTGCAGGTGGCCTTGCGCAAACTTGAAGAGCGCTGCGTTGCAACCTGGCTGGGGCGGCAGGATTCGAACCTGCGAATGCCGGTACCAAAAACCGGTGCCTTACCACTTGGCGACGCCCCAACAGGAGGCGCGCTTATAGCGGGCGCGTGGTGAATGGGAAGGGGGTACTTGGGGATAAGTTCGGGGCCGGGAGGGTGCTGATTACGGACGGCAAAAGGCCCCCGGAAAACTGCCTTGGCGATCTTCCGGGGGGCCTGGGGTTGTGTGCGGAGCCGTTACTGCGTGACGGTCGTCGTCGTGGTAACCGAACCGCTGGCCGAGGCAGTGCGGATCGGGGTGCGCGTCGTGTGGCGGGCAACCTTGCGCGGGGTGACCTTGCGCACGGTGGTCTGGCGCACCGGAACCTTCGCCGCGTTCTGCGTGGTCACCGTGGTCTGCACGGTGGCAGGCTGCGGCGCGGCGGTGGCGACGGCGGCGGCCTCACGCGCGGCGGCGGCATCGGCGGCCGACGACTGTGCGGCTGCCGTGGCAACATCGGCGCGGGCATTCGCGGCGTCGGCCTGCTGCTGCGCCATGGCGGCCTGCGTCTGTGCATCGGCGACCGCGGCAGCGTGATCGGCTGCGGTGCGGTTGGCCATCTGTTCCTTGCGCTTCTGCATCGTGCCGATCGCGGTGTCCGCCAGAGCCGAGGCATGGATCGCGTCATCGATCGCCTCGGGCTTGTGCCCGGCCGCGAGGTTTTCCTTGGCGTGGGCAAGCGCGGCGCGGGCCTGTGCGGTTTCGCCCGGCTGCGCTTCGGCGGTGCCGAGCGAGTCCGCGGTCTGCAGCTTGGCTTCGGCGGCGGCGATCGCCTGGCGGGCGCGGTCGGCCTTGCCCTCGGCGTGGGCAGGGGCGGACATGCCGGCGGCCAGCATGGTGGCGGCGAGCAGCGGGGCGACGATCTTGATCTGTGACATCGGATTGTTCCTGTTCTATCGGGTCAGGCGGCCTAGGATGTGGCCTGTTGGCTGCGGGAACCCGCGTCTTGGGACCCCGTTCCGCGCTCCACTCGCTCCAGCGCCGCACAGGCTCGCACCATCCCGGCGCTGTGCCGCCGTTGCGGCGGACGGAAGCCATAGGCGGCCTTCATGGTCCGATCGAAAAGAAAGAATGCCTAGTTCCAAACTAGAGATTGGCGCATCAGGCATTGCCGAGCAGTGCCGCTGGCCTTTATGGCCGTGCGCACCGGGCTGAGTTGGGCCCTTGCCGGCCGGAGGGTTGATGCTGGAACATTTCGACGCCTTGCATGCGGTTGCCGGCCTGCTGGTCGGCTTGCTGGTCGGCTTGACCGGCGTGGGCGGCGGATCGCTGATGACGCCGATCCTCGTGCTGATCTTCGGCATCAATCCCGGCACGGCGGTAGGCACCGACCTGCTCTTCGCCTCGCTTACCAAGATCGTCGGCTCGACCGTTCACGGCAAGCGCAACAGCGTCGACTGGAAGATCGTGCGCCGGCTGGCGTTGGGCAGCGTGCCGGCGGCGGTCCTGACGCTGGTCGTCATGTCGCAGCTCGGCCGCCCGCCCGAAGGCACCAGCCGCGTGGTCCTGATGGTGCTGGGCATCATGCTGATCGTCACCGCGGTCGCCACGCTGTTCCAGAAGCAGATTGCCGCCTTCGCCCAGGCACGCGAAGACAGCGCCACGGCCGAGGCGCGGGCGCCGTGGGCGACCGTCCTGCTCGGCGCCGTGCTGGGCGTTGCCGTCACGCTGTCGTCGGTCGGCGCGGGCGCGATCGGCGTGACCGCGCTGCTGCTGCTTTATCCCGGCCTGCGCATCGCGCGCATCGTCGGCAGCGACATCGCCCATGCCGTGCCGCTGACCCTTGTGGCCGGCTTCGGGCACTGGGTGATCGGCGATGTCAACTTCGCGCTGCTGCTGGCGCTGCTGCTCGGCTCGGTCCCCGGGGTGATCGTCGGCAGCCTGTTGTCGACGCGCTCGCCCGATCGTATCCTGCGCCCGGCGCTTGCCGCCGTGCTGCTCGTTTCCGGGATCAAGTTGCTGACGTGATGGACAAGACGACCGAATTTTACGCAGGGTTCGACGGGGCACAACTGGCTCTGCATCGCATGGGGGCAGGGCGCCCCGTCATCATGCTGCACGGGCTGTTCTCCTCGGCCGAAGTCAACTGGATCAAGTTCCGCACCGCAGCACAGCTCGCCGCCGCCGGCTTCGAGTGCCTCATGCCGGACTTGCGCGCTCATGGGCAGAGCGCGGCACCGCACGATGCAGCGGCCTATCCGCCGGATGCCCTGGCAGCGGACCTGCGCGCGCTGGTCACGCACCTCGGCGTCACCGACTACGATCTCGTCGGCTTCTCGCTCGGCTCGCGCACTTCGGCGCGCGGCGTGATCGGCGGCCTGTCCCCGCGCCGGCTGGTGCTGGGCGGCATGGGTTTGGAAGGGCTGGCCGGCTGGAACCATCGCGCCGCGTTCTTCCGCGAGGTGATCGACGGTTTCGGCACGTTCCGGCACGGCGATCCGCACTATATCTCGCAGCAGTTCCTCAAGAGCAGCGGGCTCGATCAGCAGGCGCTGCGGCACCTGCTCGGCTCGATGGCCGATACGGCGCCGGCCGATCTCGTGGCGATCACCATGCCGACGCTGGTCCTGTGCGGCGAACTCGACAAAGACAACGGCTCGGCCGATCGGCTGGCCGACGTGCTGCCCGATGCCCGGCGCGCTACAGTGCCGGGCACGCACATGAGCAGCGTGACGCGGCCCGAGATGGGCGCTGAACTGGTTTCGTTTTTGACCAGCTGAGCTTGACCTCGCCCCGATAGGACGGCACCCCTGCGCCACGATCCGCGCGCCATGCAGCGCGCGGCATTGCGATCAGGGAGTGTTCCGACCCATGAAGATGCTCGTTTCCTCGCTGGCGCTGGCGACAGCCGCGCTGGCCAGCCCGGCGCTCGCGGCCCCCGCCGCCGCTGTCGCACCCGCAACCGGCGCGACCACCGCTGCGGCCCCCACAGCCGCTGACGTCGACGCCTGGCTTGCCACGGCCGACAAGGCCTATGCCGCACAGACGGTCACGTCGGGTCGCGCTGAGTGGGTCTATGAGACCTTCATCACCGACGACACCGCGCAGATCACCGCCGACGCCGGCGCTGCGCTCAGCAAGCTGCAAGTGCAGCAGGCGACGCAGGCGGCCGACTATGCCAAGGTCCCGGGCCTCAGCCCCGAGACGCTGCGCAAGCTGACGATGATCCGCACCCAGATCACCAGCCCCGCGCCCTCGACCCCCGGCGCGGCGGAGCAGTTCTCCGCGCTCCAGGCCAAGATCCAGGGCATCTACGGCAAGGGCCATGGCACGCTCGACGGCAAGCCGATCAACGGCAGCGACATCGAGGCAGCGATGGCCACCAATCGCAACCCGGCGCAGCTGAAGGAAATGTGGCTGTCTTGGCATGACAGTGTCGGCACGCCGATGAAGGCCGACTATGCCAAGATGGTCGACATCGCCAACGCGGGTGCGCGCGAACTGGGCTATGCCGATACCGGTGCGCTGTGGCGCGCCAACTACGACATGTCGCCCGACGATTTCGCCGCGCTGACCGAGAAGGTCTGGGGCGAGGTGCGCCCGCTTTACCAGCAGTTGCATTGCTACGTGCGCGGCAAGCTCAACGCGCAATACGGCGATGCCGTCCAGGCCAAGACCGGCCCGATCCGCGCCGACCTGCTCGGTAACATGTGGGCGCAGGAATGGGGCGGCATCTACGACATCGTCAAGCCGCAGGGCGCGGGCGATATTGGTTACGACCTCACCAGCCTGCTGACCGCGCAGAACTACGACCCGATCAAGATGGTCAAGACCGGCGAGGGCTTCTACACCTCGCTCGGCTTCAAACCGCTGCCCGAGACGTTCTGGCAGCGCTCGCAGTTCACCAAGCCGCAGGACCACGACGTGGTGTGCCACGCCTCGGCCTGGGACCTCGACAACCGCGATGACCTGCGCATCAAGATGTGCATCAAGGTCGAGGCGAGCGACTTCGTCACGATCCACCACGAACTGGGCCACAATTTCTACCAGCGTGCCTACGCCGTCCAGCCCTCGCGCTGGTACCAGGAAGGCGCCAACGACGGCTTCCACGAAGCCATCGGCGATACCATGGCGCTGTCGATCACGCCCGATTACCTGGTGAAGCTGGGCCTGCTCGACAAGGCCAAGGTGCCGGGACCCGACAAGGACATCGGTCTCTTGCTGCGCCAGGCGATGGACAAGGTCGCCTTCCTGCCCTTCGGCCTGCTGATCGATCGTTGGCGCTGGGGCGTCTTCGCCGGCAAGATCACGCCCGATACCTATGAAAAGGCGTGGAACGACATGCGCCTGCAGTACCAGGGCATCGTCCCGCCGGGGCCGCGCGGGGCCGACGCGTTCGATCCGGGCGCCAAGTACCACGTGCCCGCCAGCGTGCCCTACACGCGCTACTTCCTCGCACGCATCCTGCAGTTCCAGTTCTATGAAGCGGCGTGCAAGGAAGCTGGCTGGAAGGGGCCGCTGCACCGCTGCAGCTTCTACGGCAACCCCAAGGTCGGCGCGAAGCTCGACGCGATGCTGACGATGGGCGCGTCCAAGCCCTGGCCCGATGCGCTGCAGGTCTTCACCGGCACGCGTGAGATGAGCGGCGGGGCCATGCTGCGCTATTTCGCGCCGCTTTCGGCCTGGCTCAAGAAGCAGAACGCTGGCCAGGACTGCGGCTGGTAAAAACGGTCCGGCCCGTCGCGCGTGGGCGTGACGGGCCGGTGCCTTGCAGGTTTCAGAACCCCTTGACGATGCCCTTCAGCGCCTCGGGCGGCAGGGTGTCGAAATCGGCCGCGCTGTGGCGCTCGGGCAGGCCCTTGCCGCTGTTGACGAGGCGGCCGCGCAGGACGCCGGGGCGCTGGTCGATCTCGCCGACCCAGCGGCCGACATGCTCGTACTCGTGCATCGACAGGAACGTCGCCGCATCGCCATAGGCCTCGCCGCGGTAGAGGTTGCCCATCCAGGTATAGGCGGCGATGTCGGCGATCGTGTACTCGTCACCGCCCAGATAGCGCGCCTCGGCAAGGCGGCGATTGGCGACGTCGAACAGGCGCTTGGTCTCCATCGCATAGCGGTCGATCGCATATTCGATCTTGAACGGCGCGTAGTTGTAAAAGTGGCCGAAGCCGCCGCCCATGAACGGCGCGGACCCGATTTGCCAGAACAGCCACGACAGGCATTCGGCGCGCGCGGGGTTGCTGGTGGGCAGGAACATCCCGAACTTTTCCGCCAGGTGCATCAGGATCGCACCGGATTCGAACACGCGGAACGGCTCGGCCCCGCTGCGGTCGACCAGCGCCGGAATCTTGGAATTGGGGTTGATGTCGACGAAGCCCGAGGAAAACTGGTCACCGTCCATGATGCGGATGATCCAGGCGTCGTACTCCGCCTCGCGCACCCCGGCCTCGAGCAGTTCCTCGAGCATGATGGTCGCCTTCTGCCCGTTGGGCGTGGCCAGTGAATAGACCTGGAACGGGTGCTCGCCGACCGGCAGGTCCTTGTCGTGAGTCGCACCCGCGACCGGGCGATTGACGCTGGCGAAGGCCCCGCCGTTGGCGTTGCTCCAGGTCCAGACCTTGGGCGGCACGTAGTCTTCGGACATGATCGTTCCTCTGCAATGAATTGTTAGGTTGCCTACCATTGTGCCGGGGCGCGCGCGGAACTGCAAGGCCACCTGTGGCGTTGCCCGGCCTATGGAGAGGAAAGCCGTTCCGTCGCCGCTGGGCAAGTCCCGTCTGGTCTATGTCGATGATTCCGTGCCCGGCATCACGCGCCGGCGAGCGGGGCGCGGGTGGTGCTATCGCACCGCCGATGGCGTGCGCATCTGCGACCGTGACGAGATCACCCGTCTCAATGCCGTCGCGCTGCCGCCCGCCTATCAGCAGGCGTGGTTCTGCCCCATGCCGCACGGCCACATACTGGCAACCGGCATCGATGCGCGCGGCCGCAAGCAGTATCGCTATCACCCCGAGTTCCGCAGCGCGCGCGAGGCGGAGAAGTTCGAGGGCTGCACGGCCTTCGGGCTGGTCCTGCCCCGCATCCGCGCGCGTGTCGAGGAGGCCATGGCCCAGCGCGGGCTGGGGGAAGAGCGGTGCATCGCCTCGATCGTCCGGCTGCTCGATACCGGTGCGATCCGCGTGGGCAACGAGGCCTGTGCGCGCGCGAACGCGAGTTTCGGCGCCACCACGCTGCGCATGCGGCACGCCGAGGTGAAGGGCAATGCCCTGCGCCTGCGCTTCAAGGCCAAGTCGGGCATCGCCCGCGACATGCGCCTGACCGACAAAGGGCTCGTGCGCTTCGTACGCAAGATGCAGGACCTGCCCGGCCAGCACCTGTTCCAGTACCTCGATGACGACGGCACGCCGTGCCCGGTCGGCTCGGGCGAGGTCAACGCCTGGCTGCGCGAGACGAGCGGCGCGGAGGTCACCGCCAAGCATTTCCGCACCTGGCACGCCAGCGTCCTGGCCTTCGGCTTGCTTGCGCATGCCAAGGAAAACGTCTCGCTCAAGGAATTGCTGGCCGAGGTGTCTGACCGGCTGGGCAACACGCCGACTGTCGCGCGCCAGAGCTATATCCACCCTGCCGTGCTCGCGCTGGTGCCCGATCAGGCCACATGGCGCGCGTCGCTCAAGCTGCCGCGCGACACCCGCTGGCTGAGCCGCGACGAGCGCGGACTGCTCGCGCTTCTCGAGGTGGCGGCATGACCGATACGATCGACACGCTCACCGCCCGGATGGAGGCTGCCGCCGCCGCGCTCGATTTCGAGGAGGCACGGCGGCTGCGCGACCGGATCAACCTGCTGCGGGGCGGTGCCGCGCCCGACGCGGCGGCACAGGCCGACACGGCGGGGCTGACGCGGCAAAAACCCGGTGCGATGGGTCTCGGTACCAGCCAGCAGGCCGTGACCCCGCCCCCCGGCTGGCGCCCGCCGCCCAAGCCCGATCCGATGACCCGGGGGCGGGGGCGCAAGCGCGGCAGCTGAGGGACGGGGGCTACCCTGATCTGGCGGGCGTCAGGCCGGCTGCTTCATGCCTTCGGTGATCTTCTGCGTCTCGGCCGAGGTCGAGGCCGGGCCGGTGTTGCGCTTGTAGATCCCGCCGAGGCCGGCCTGGCGGTTGAAGGCCGGCACATCGCCCTCGCGCTCGACCAGGCCGAACAGCGGGAACAGGCCGGGATGACGGCCAAGGCCGCCGTAGAGATCGAGGCAGCGATCGAGCCAGTCGCGCAGCGGATCGTCGTTGACCAGCACCGGGGTCTTGCAGACCGAGCTGGTGAACAGGAAGCCACCGAGAATGCGATAGTCGGCATAATTGGGGCTGCTGCCGCCGAGCCACTGGTGCTGGCCGAGCGCCGAGCGCAGCGGTTCGAGCGCGGCGGAGATGCCCGCCAGGCGATCCTCGCGGCCGGCCTGGATGTCCTCCAGCTTGCGGCCCAGCATCTTCTCGCGCGAATGCGTGATGTATTCATGGTCGGCAGGCACCGACAGGTCGCGATAGTCGGCGCAGAAGCAGCGCATCCACGGCCCGACCGCGGCGCCCCAGAACCAGTGGTCGAGCGCCTTGACCGTGGCGGCCACGCTCTCGTGGGGGATCAGCGCGGGGCGGTCGGGATAGGTCGCGTCGAGGTATTCGATGATCCCCCAGCTATCGAGCACCCACTTACCATCGTCGACGATCGCGGGAAGGCGCTCGGTGTTCCCACCGGTGCGCTCGAGAATGCCGGTGAAGCCGCCGGGCACGACGTCGAGGTCGAAGCCCTTGTGCTTGAGCGCGTACTTGGTCGCCCAGACGAACGGGCTGATCGTCGCGCCGGTGGAAATGGCGAGATCGTAGAAAGTGATGGTGTTGTTCTGGGCCATGACGGCATCCTCTCGTTGGCTGCCGCGATCATGCCATCAATTGTTAGCAAGGCAAACGAATTTTGCCCTAAAAACGCAAAGGCGCCGGCCTCTGTCGGGGAGAGGCCGGCGCCTGCGTACCATGGCGCACCAGGTGCGCCACGGCTCGCTAGTTCGTACGCTTACTTCTGGGTGCGCCAGCCGTCGGCGTAGTTGTCGCGCGCCACTTCCGAGTAGGGCACGGGGCTGACCACGGCCTTGATCTCGGTCTGGACGTGCGGTTCGACAGTGGGCTTGGTCGTGCCGCCGTTCGGCTCGCCCCACAGCAGGCTGACTTCGGTGCCGACGGTTTCGTTGCCCGGCTCCATCATCGCCAGCGTCAGGAACTTGCCCTCGTTGGCCGAGTAGCCGATCCAGGTCGACAGGCCGACCATCTGGCCGTCCTTGAGCACCTGGTCGAACGGGTGCATCGCATAGACCGAGCTGGGGTATTCCATGAACTTGGCGCGGTCGCCCTTGCTCAGCGCCGACGACTGGACGCGCATCACGTCCTCGTTGTCGAGCGCCAGCGTCACCTTGACGCGGTGGTTGCCGGCGGCGTGCATCTTTTCGAGGGCGGCACGACCGATGAAGTCATGGTCGAACTTGACGAACGGGCCATAGCCGAGGTCCCACGGCGTAGTGTAGTAGCCTTCGACGGTTTCGGGGACGTAGCTGCCGCCGACCGAGCACTTGGCCTCATACGCATTGGCCGAAAGCCATTCGCGATAGGGAGCCAGCGCTTCGCCGGTGTAGATCGCCGGGAGCGGCGAGGGGATCCAGCCGGATTCGAGCGTGTTCGACGAGTAGGCCCGGCCGCCGACGAGGGCGAGACCGAATTCCTTGCCCGCCTCCACCAGTGCGGCATGGACCGCGCCATAATCTTCCCAGGGGCCGAACAGTTCGAAGCCTGGCTGGCCGGCCATGCCGTGACGCAGCGCGCGCACTTCCTTGCCGCCGATGGTCATGCGGGTCATGTGGAAGAACTTGAGGTCAGGCGGGGTGGTGCCGGTGGCCTTCTCGATGATCTTCATCGCGTTGGGGCCCTGGATCTGGAAGCGGTAGCTGTTGCGCTTGCCGTCGCTGCGCATCGCCCAGCGCTCGTCACGCTCGACCGTCACGTTCCAGTTGCCGGTAGCGGCGTGGTATTCCACCCACTCGATCGTCGGCGCGCGGCCGACGAGGTTGAACTCGTTCTCGTCGAGATAGAACAGGATCACGTCGCCGATGACGTAGCCGTCCGGCGTGACCGGCACGAACTGCTTGGCGCGCTCGGGCTGGAAGTTCTTGAAGCTGTTGATGCCCAGGTGCTCGAGCATCTTGAACGCATCGGGACCGCGCACGGCAAGGTCCACCATGTGGTAGCTCTGGTTGTAAAGCACCGCGGTGTGGCCCCAGGCCCACTGCTCGGCCCGCCAGTTCGAGTATTCGGCCGGAACGCCCGGATAGACGTTGGGGCCAACCTGCTGGTTGCGCAGGAATTCGACAAGGTTGGGCTGGGCGCCGATCACGCCGGCAAGGCTATCGCTCATGGCAAGGACTCTCCCGATGGGTTGTGAGAGCCTCCATGCCCGAAATTCGCCTCCATGAAAAGTTCACAAGCGCGAATTGAGCAAAAAAGTTTGTGTTACATACAATCGACCTCCCCTCCCGCGTGCGGGAGGGGAGAAGCCGCGGAGCTGCTAGAAACGAAAAGGGCCGGCTCCCTTGCGAGAGCCGGCCCTTTTCAGGCGTTCGTGACGAAGGACGATCAGCCTTCGACGTGTTCGGCCAGCACGGTCAGGCCCTTGGCCGAGACTTCGGCGAAGCCGCCCTGGACCTGGATTTCCTCAGGCGCCGCACCCTGGGTGCGATAGACCTTGAGGGTGCCGTCCTTGACCGTCGACATGAACGGCGCGTGGCCTTCCAGCACGCCGAATTCGCCTTCGGTGCCGGGAACGACGACCTGCCACACCGCTTCCGAGCGGACGAGGCGAGCCGGGGTGACGAGTTCGAAGTGCAGCATGGCTATCTCTCAGCTCCCCTCCCGCATGCGGGAGGGGCTGGGGAGGGGCTGTGACCACATCGGATGGAAGGTGCCCCTTACAAGCCTTCCCCCGACCCCTCCCGCGAGCGGGAGGGGAGGTGTACGCCGATCAGGCTTCGGCAGCCAGCTTCTTGGCCTTCTCGACGGCTTCGTCGATGCCGCCGACCATGTAAAACGCGGCTTCGGGCAGGTGGTCGTACTCGCCGTCGACAACCGCCTTGAACGAGCGGACGGTGTCTTCGATCTGCACGAACTTGCCGGGGATGCCGGTGAACACTTCGGCGACGTGGAACGGCTGCGAGAGGAAGCGCTGGATCTTGCGGGCGCGAGCCACGGTCAGCTTATCTTCTTCCGACAATTCGTCCATGCCGAGAATGGCGATGATGTCCTGCAGCGACTTGTACTTCTGCAGGGTTTCCTGAACGCGGCGGGCGGTCTCGTAGTGCTCGGCACCGACGATGCGCGGCTCGAGCACGCGGCTGGTCGAGTCGAGCGGGTCCACCGCCGGATAGATGCCGAGTTCCGAGATCGCGCGGTTCAGCGTGGTCGTGGCGTCGAGGTGAGCGAACGAGGCGGCCGGCGCAGGGTCGGTCAAGTCGTCGGCCGGAACGTAGATCGCTTGGACCGAGGTGATCGAGCCCTTGGTGGTCGAGGTGATGCGTTCCTGCAGCGCGCCCATGTCGGTCGCCAGCGTCGGCTGGTAACCCACGGCCGAGGGGATGCGGCCGAGCAGTGCCGACACTTCCGAGCCGGCCTGGGTGAAGCGGAAGATGTTGTCCACGAAGAACAGCACGTCCTGGCCTTCCTGGTCGCGGAAGTACTCGGCCATGGTCAGGCCCGAGAGCGCGACGCGGGCGCGGGCGCCCGGCGGCTCGTTCATCTGGCCGAACACGAGCGCAACCTTCGAACCGTCCGAGGTGGCGTTGCCCTCGGCGTCCTTGGCGATGACGCCGGCGTCGAGGAATTCGTGGTAGAGGTCGTTGCCCTCGCGGGTGCGTTCACCCACGCCCGCGAACACCGACACGCCGCCGTGGCCCTTGGCGATGTTGTTGATCAGTTCCTGGATGAGCACGGTCTTGCCCACGCCCGCGCCGCCGAACAGGCCGATCTTGCCGCCCTTGGCGTAGGGAGCGAGAAGGTCGATGACCTTGATGCCGGTGACGAGGATCGCCGCTTCGGTCGACTGCTCGATGAACTCGGGCGCCTTGGCGTGGATCGGGGCGAACATGTCGGCACCGACCGGGCCGTTGTCGTCGATCGGGTCACCGACGACGTTGAGGATGCGGCCGAGCGTCTTGGGGCCGACCGGCACCGAGATCTGCGCGCCGGTGGCGGTCACCGGCTGGCCACGGGTCAGGCCGTCGGTCGAGTCCATGGCGATCGTGCGCACGGTGTTCTCGCCGAGGTGCTGGGCCACTTCGAGAACCAGGCGGTTGCCGTTGTTGGTGGTTTCCAGGGCCGAGAGGATGGCCGGGAGTTCGCCGTCGAAGCTGACGTCGACGACGGCGCCGATGACCTGGCTGATCTTGCCGGTCGAAGTGATGACAGGTGCGGTTGCCATTCTAGTCTTTCCTTGCCTGCTGTGTCGTCGTCAAAGCGCTTCGGCGCCGGCGATGATTTCGATGAGTTCGGTGGTGATCGCGGCCTGGCGGCTGCGGTTGTACTGGATCGTCAGCTTCTTGATCAGGTCGCCGGCGTTGCGCGTGGCGTTGTCCATCGCGGTCATCGACGCGCCCTGTTCCGAAGCCATGTTCTCGAGCAGCGCACCGAACAGCTGGACGCGCAGGTAGCGCGGCAGCAGGTCGGCGAGGATCGCTTCCTCGTCGGGCTCATAGTCGACCACGGCGCCGCCATCGGGCTTGTCCGCAACCGCCTTGGGGGCGGGGACGGGGATGATCTGCTGGTCGGTCGGGATCTGGGCCAGCGCACTGCGGAACTGCGCGTAGAACAGATGCGCCACGTCGAACTTGCCCGCCTCGTACATGGCGAGCAGCTCGTTCGCGATCTTCTCGGCTTCGGCGAAGCCGGCCTCGCGCACGGTGGTCGTGTCGAACCCGCCGACGATCGCGTTGGGGAATTCCCGGCGGATCGGCGCGCGGCCCTTGCGGCCGATCAGGTAGAACAGCACGGTCTTGCCCTGGGCGATCAGCGCATGCGCCTCGGCCTTGGCGGCCTTGACGATGTTGGCGTTGAACGCACCGCACAGGCCGCGGTCCGAATTGGCGACGACCAGCAGGTGAACCTGGTCCTTGCCGGTGCCGGCGAGCAGCTTGGGGCTGCCTTCGCCGACCTGCACCTTGCTGGCGAGGCTGGCCATGACGTCGGCGAGGCGACCGGCATAGGGGCGGGCGGCCTCGGCGGCGGCCTGCGCCTTGCGCAGCTTGGCCGCGGCGACCATCTGCTTGGCCTTGGTGATCTTCTGGGTCGACTTGACCGAGTTGATCCGCAGCTTGAGTTCCTTGAGCGAGGCCACTCGTCTATCTCCACTTCATCTCCCCCTGCGACGCGTGGCGCGCCGGCAGGGGGGACGAGTCATGCGTTATCAGGCGAACTGCTTGGCGAAAGCGTCGAGCGCTTCCTTCAGCTTGGCCTTGGGGCCGTCGCCCAGGTCCTTGGTGTCGCGGATCTCGGCGAGCAGGTCGGCCTTCTGCGTGCGCAGGAAGCTGAGCAGCTCGGCCTCGTACTCGGTCACCTGGTTGACCGGCACCGAGTCCAGATAGCCCTGGGTACCGGCGAAGATCACGCAGGTCTGCTCCTCGAAGCCCAGCGGGGCGAACTGCGGCTGCTTGAGCAGCTCGGTCAGGCGCGCACCGCGGTTGAGCAGCTTCTGGGTCGAGGCATCGAGGTCCGAACCGAACTGCGCGAAGGCCGCCATTTCGCGGTACTGCGCCAGCTCCAGCTTGATCGAGCCGGCGACCTTCTTCATCGCCTTGGTCTGTGCGGCCGAACCGACGCGCGAGACCGAGAGGCCGACGTTGATGGCCGGGCGGATGCCCTGGTAGAACAGGCCGGTTTCGAGGAAGATCTGGCCGTCGGTGATCGAGATCACGTTGGTCGGAATGTAGGCCGACACGTCACCGGCCTGGGTCTCGATGATCGGCAGGGCGGTCAGCGAACCGTTGCCGTTGTCATCGTTCATCTTGGCGGCGCGCTCGAGCAGGCGGCTGTGCAGGTAGAACACGTCACCCGGATAGGCTTCGCGGCCCGGCGGGCGACGCAGCAGCAGCGACATCTGGCGATAGGCGACGGCCTGCTTGGACAAGTCGTCGTACACGATCACGGCGTGCATCGCGTTGTCGCGGAAGAACTCGCCCATGGTGCAGCCGGTGTAGGGCGCCAGGTACTGCAGCGGAGCGGGCTCCGACGCGGTGGCGGCGACGACGATGGAGTATTCCATCGCGCCGTTTTCCTCGAGCTGGCGCACGATCTGCGCGACGGTCGAGCGCTTCTGACCCACGGCGACGTAGATGCAGTAGAGCTTCTTGCCTTCGTCGGTCCCGGCGTTAGCGGCCTTCTGGTTGATGAAGGTGTCGATCGCGACGGCGGTCTTGCCGGTCTGGCGGTCACCGATGATCAGCTCGCGCTGGCCACGGCCGACGGGCACGAGCGCGTCGATCGCCTTGAGGCCGGTCTGCACGGGTTCGTGCACCGACTTGCGCGGGATGATGCCCGGAGCCTTGACTTCGACGCGGCGGCGCTCGGCGCCCTCGATCGGGCCCTTGCCGTCGATCGGGTTGCCCAGCGCGTCGACCACGCGGCCGAGCAGGCCACGGCCGACGGGAACGTCGACGATGGTGCCGGTGCGCTTGACGGTGTCGCCTTCCTTGATCTCGGCATCCGAGCCGAAGATCACGACGCCGACGTTGTCGGCTTCGAGGTTGAGGGCCATGCCCTTCACGCCATTGGCGAATTCGACCATCTCGCCGGCCTGGACCTGGTCGAGGCCGTGGATGCGGGCGATGCCGTCACCGACCGAGAGCACGGAGCCGACTTCCGAGACCTGGGCCTCGGTGCCGAAGCTGGCGATCTGGTCCTTGATGACCTTAGAGATTTCAGCGGCGCGGATTTCCATCGTTCAGCCTTTCGTGCAAACTTTTTGGCTTCAGCCCTTCATGGCCTGGGCGAGCGAATTGAGACGGGTGCGGATCGAGCTGTCGATCATCTGGCTGCCGATCTTGACGACCAGCCCGCCGAGGATCTCGGGATCGACCGACGTGCGCAGCTTGACCGACTTGCCGGCGCGAGCGGCCAGCTTCTCGGTAAGCGCTGTGACCTGCGCGTCGTCCAGCGGGTGAGCGCTGGTGACTTCGGCGGTGACTTCGTTGCGCGCGGCAGCCGCGATCGCGGCAAATGCGCGAGCGACATCGGCGAGCGAGGCAAGGCGACGGTTGCCCGCCAGCACGCCGAGGAAGTTGCCGGTCAGCGGCGAGACGCCGAGGACCTGGCCGACCGCCGCGACCGCACGAGCCGCTTCGTCGCGGCCGATCTGCGGGTTGCGGACGAGTGCGCCGAAATCGGCCGATTCGCGCAGGGCATCGGCAAGGCGCTCGAAATCGCCCTCGACAGTTGCCACCTGGCCCTGTTCATTCGCCAGTTCGTAAAGCGCGGAAGCGTAACGCCCCGCCAAACTGGCCGTGATGCCGCCGGAATTCTCCACGCGCCTCAGTCCCCTTCGTCCAAGGATTGCAAGCAAGGCACATGACGCGCAATAATTGCACGTGACGGCCCGCAGTCCCGGCGCGCCTAGCAACGTCACCGCCATATGACAAGCCAAGACATGGCAAGCCCTGTTGATCGATCCGCAAACGTATGCGCGAGGGCCACCGGAATCGTATCGCGGGCGGGACGATCGGGCCTGTCCTATGATGCTCAGGCCGGGGTCACGGGCATCCGCGACCCGCGCCAGAGCCATGCCGCGCCATAGCCGAGTGCGAGCAGCGCCATCACGGCCAGCGGCATGGCGGCTTCGGCCAGGGAGGCGCCCATCTGGTTGAAACGGATGAACAGGTGCATCGCCGCGGTTGCCGGGGACAGCCAGGCGAGCGTGGCCAGCCAGCCCGGCATGGCCGAGAGCGGCCAGGCAAATCCAGCGAGGAAGACCAGCGGCACCGACGTCGGCATGAGCAGCTTGAGCGCGTCATCGCCGTTGCGGAACACGCTCCCCAGCAGCAGGCCCAGCGCGGCCACGGCAGCGGCGAACAGCGGCAGCGCGAGGAGCAGGCCGACGGTGTTTCCGCCCCGCGGCACGTCCTGCAGCCAATAGGCGAATCCGAACACGAAGGCGCCGGCCAGCAGGCCCACCAGCACCAGAGCGGCCCAGGTGCCCAGCGCACCCGCCGGGCCGCCCCAGCGCTGCCCCCGCCGCCGGCGCTCGGCGGCGAGGCGCGCGGCGGTAAACATCAGCGTCTGTTGCAGGATGACGTTGGCGACGGCGGGGAAGACATAGTCGCGATAGCCGCCGGTGGTGTTGAACAGCGCCTGCACCTTGATCGGCACGGCCGTTTCCCTGAGGCCACGCGACAGGCCAAGATCGCGCGCGACGCCGGCGGCGACCTCGGCCAGGGCCTTGGCGATCGTCTCGGCGCGCACGAAATAGCTGGCGTTGACCATCAGCGCGATCCCGGAGCCGGGCCGCTGGGTCTGCAGCGCAGATGACAGCCCGCGCGAGAGGACCAGCATGCCCTCGGCGCGGCGCTCCTCGACCACGACACGGGCTGCCGCGATGCTCGGCACATGGGCTACCACCCTGACCGCCTCGGTCTGGTCGAGCCGCCGCACGACGGCGCGCGACAGGGCGCTGTCGTCGGCATCGACCACCACGAGGGGAACGGCCACGGCGGCCTGGCGCGAATAGGGGGCGGGGTAGTAGAACGCGTAGAACAGCACCGATACGATCGCGAGCGAGAGCAGTTCGCGGGTGGTGAGGATCTCCCAGAGGGTCGCCTCGGCGGCGCGCAGGAACGCCCTCATCGCGAACGCGCCACAAGCCACAGGCCCAGCGTGCCGGGCAGCAGCGGATAGAGCAGGAGCGCACCGGCCTCGACCAGCAGGGGGCGCGGGGCGGCCCCCATCACCGCGTCCATCTGCAGGCGCAGCCCATGCGTCAGCGGCAGCGCGGCGTTCCAGATGCGAGCGAACAGCGGGGCCCCCTCGATCGGCAATGAAGCTCCCGAATAGGCGAGGGCGGATCCCGCGACGATCACCGCGCCCGACAAGGCGGTCGCTGGCTCGCGCACCAGCGCCAGTAGGAACAGGGCGATGGACACCGTGGCGGCAAACAGCAGGGCATAGCCCCCGACCAGGGCCAGGAGGCTGCCCTCGACGCGATAGCCGCGCGCCAGTGTCAGCCAAAGGATCCATGCCGTCGCGAGGATCGTGCCGGCCACGACGTGGGGGATGAGGCGCCCGACGATCTGCCGTGCCGCACCGGGCGTCTCGCGCACGAACGATGCGAACGAGCCGTCGCGCAGCAACGGGGCGAGCGCACCGATCGCGGTGACGGCGATGGCAAGGTGCAGGATGCCGGGGCCGAGCAGAAGCCCGAGATACCATTCGAGGCTGGCCCCCGGATTGCCGAGCAGCGCGACGTGGACCCCTGGCAGGCGCGACGGGTCGAGGCCGAGGCGCTCGACCGGGCGCTGCGCCAGCGCGCCTGCGACGGCCAGTTCGGCCGCGGTCTGCGCCAGAGCGCCGGTGGCAAGGAATTGCGCGGAATAGAATACCTCGACCGGCGGCGTCCCGGGGCGGCGGTCTCCCACGCCGCGGGGCACCACGACGATGGCGATGGCCTCCTCGCGCCGCAGCGCGGAGAGGGCCGGGGCGATCTGCCCGGTCACGCCGACCAGGCGCAACTGCTCGCTCGCGCCCAGCTCGCGCGTGATGGCGCGGGCGAGCGGACCGTGATCGCGATCGACCACGATCACACCCAGGCCCTTGGGCGAGCCGCCGAACAGCATCGCCGCCATCAGCGCCAGCATGATCACCGGGACGATCGTGAGCAGCGCGAGGTCGAGCCGGTTGCGCCCGAGCCGCGCGATCTCGGCATCGAACCCGGCGAGCACGCTCATGCAGCCCCGCTCACGTCGGCCATCCGTTCATTGTGGCCGGCCGTTCATTGCGGCCAGGCAAACAGGACGGTCATGCCCGGGCGGAGGCCGGCGACCTTCTCCGCGGGGCGCAGCCGCACCTCGATCGCGCGGACGTCGTAGCCGCTGGTGGCGCGCGTGGCGCGCGAGGTGGCGAATTCGGCCTGTGGGGCGATCCGCGCGACGCGGAAGCGCACGGTCCGGCCCAGCGCCGGCACTTCGCCATTGAGGACGCGCCCGGCGGCCATGCCGCGATAGACGGTCTCGGGCAGGTTCACGCTGACCCAGGGGTGGTCGATGTCGATGACCTGCAGCGCGGGCAGCACCGGGCTGACCAATTCCCCCGGCTGGACCAGCCGGCGCACGACCTCGCCGCCGATCGGCGAGACCAGCTGGGTTTCGGCCCCCAGCGCCCCGGCCGTGGCGGCACCCGCAGCGGCGATGCGCACCTGTGCGGCGGCAAGGGCGCGCGTGGCAGGGCGCGGGCCGGCCAGCAGCTTGTCGTATTGCGAGCGTGCGGCGGCGGCGGCCTGCGCGCTGCTGTCGCGCGCGGCATGGGCCTCGTCACGGCGCTGCGCGGCGATTACCCCTTCGGCAAAGAGCCGGTCGGCGCGCGCGCTCGAGGTGCGGGCAAGAACGGCGGCGGCCTGTGCGGCGAGCCAGGTTGCGCGGACCGAGGCGATGTCCTCGGCGCGGGCGCCTTCGTCGGCCAGCGCCTGTGCCGCACGGGCGCCATCGAGCGCCGCCTCGGCCTGGCGGCGGCCATTGGCGATCTCGGGGCTCGACAGGCGGGCGAGAACCTGCCCGGCGGTGACGCGGTCGCCTTCCTCCACGGTGATCGCCTCGACGCGGGCCAGCGCCTTGGTCGCGACATTGATGGTGTCGGCATCGACCTCGCCCTGCAGCGGCGGGTCCGAGGGACGCGCCGCCAGCCACAGCCCGATGCCGAGCAGGACGATGACCACCACCAGCCCGCCGAGCAGGAACAGTCGGTTACGGCGTCGGGTGCGCGGGGCGACCGCACCATCGTCGGGGTGGGCGGGGTGGTCGGTCATGGCGTCGTGTTCCCGGCGGGTGCGGTTTCGGGCAGCAGGCGGATGTCGGCCCCGGCAATGGCCTCGTCGAAACGATCGAGGCGCCCGGCGGCGGCGAGCAGCCCGGCCAGCGCGAGGTCGTATTCGTAGGCGGTGGCGATGCGCTGGGTGCGCGCCGTCGCCAGCGCGGCTTCGGCGCCGAGGACCGCGGTCAGGTTGCTTTCGCCCTCGCGGAAGGCGACGCGGCGCACGCGCAGGTTCTCGCGCGCGGCGGCGAGGTTGGTCTCGAGCAGCAGGAACGAGCGGCGCGCGCCCTCGGCAAGCGTCCAGGCCCGATGCACGGCGGTCTCGCCGATCCGCCGCGCCTCGCGCGCCCCGTCGCGGGCGGCGGCTTCCTGCGCACGGGCCGAGGCCAGCAGGTGGCCGCGATCGACGTTTGAGAGCAGCGTGATGCGTGCCCCGACGCCGACGATCCAGTCCGGCTCGGTCGGCAGCGCCTGGTCGCGGTTGAGGTTGTATTCCCCGAAGGCGAACGCCTGCGGCCGATAGCGCGAGCGCGCCAGGTCGACGCCGGCACCGGCCAGGCGGGTCGCGGCATCGGCTTCGCGCGTGCGGGGCAGGCGATCGGCATCGACATAGGCCTCGACCGGATCGAGCGGCCGGCTGCGCACGAACAGCGGCGTGACTGGCTGCACCGCATCGGTCTCGAGCGCGAGGGCCAGTTCGTCGCGCGCGGCGCTCTCCTCCAGCAGGGCGCGCTGATAGGCGCGTTCGGCGGTGTCGCGCGCCACGGCTGCCTCGAGCGTGGTCGAATGCGGGGTGACGCCGGCCCGCTCGGACTTGGCGGCATCGTCGGCGAGGCTGCCCAGCGCCTCGCGCGTTTCGCGTGCCGAATCCACCAGGGCGGTGGCGGCGAGCTGGCCGAAATAGAGCCGGACGAGGTTGATCCGGGCTGTGTCGCGCGCGCTGGCGACCCGCGCCTGCGCCAGGTCCACCCCCGCCGCGGCGGCGCGCTGCACCGCGGGGAAGGCGCCGCCGGAATAGATCGGCAGCACGCCCTGCACGGTCGGATGGAAAAGCTCGTCGCGATAGCGATACGACAGGGTGTCGGGGATCGCGGCAAAGAGGCCGGGCAGCGCCTGCGAGATGCGCCCGACGATGCCGCTGGCGATGTCCTGGAAAGCGGGCGGCAATTGCCCGGGCAGTGCGGTGAGAAACCCGTCGACGTCGGAACGCGCCTGCTGTTTAGGGCCGCTCAGGTCGACGCTCAGGGTCTTCTGGTAGGCGATGTATTGCGCCGAGGCGCTGATGATCGGGCGATGCAGCGTCGCCACGGCCGCCTGCGCCTCGCGCGCGGCGTCGACGCCATGTTCGAGCCCGGAGATGGCCGGCGAGGTACGGTCGAGGCGGGCCTGGGCATCGGCGAAGGTCAACTCAACGGGCGTTGATGCCATCGGCGTCGAATCGACCTGTTGCGCCCATGCCGCACCGGGCATGGTAGATGCAGCAAGCACGACCGGCCAGACCGCCTTCTTCACGTCAACAGGCCCCCCTGTGGTGGGAACCGGATCGGTTCCACCGGCCTCGCTACGCACGAAGCCGCATCGGGTTCCCGAAGTCGTGGATCGGCACTTAGGTCGTGGCGGATATCAGGGCTGCGGCTGGCAGTTGTAGCGCATGCGTTCGTTGGGCTCGGCAGGCAGAAGTGCGCGGATCGCTTGCTGCGCGTCGCCGAATCGGCGGGCTTCGGCCTCACCGGCGCCGCAGGCCGGGGCGACGATCGACTGCCGCGCGGCCCGGGCCTTGTTCATCGCGTCGAGGCCCATGAGGTAGCGCTCGACGGTATAGGCGCGCGTGGCGGGATCGAAATGCGTGACCGCGATCGTGTCCTCGGTGCCGGGCACCAGCACGCGCGACCAACCGTCGGCGGCAAGGCCGTACTGGCTGCGCTGGTTGACGCAGCCATCGGCGCTCCATTGCAGCGGAACATCGGTGATGTCCGACACGGTGACGCGGCTGCGTTGCGGATCGAACACACAGATGAACTTGCCGCTTCCCGCCTGGGCGGTCGCAGTGCCCGGCTTGGTGCCGGGGGCGGGCGCTGCCGCGACCATCGCTTCGGCGCGGCTGTCGATCGTCTGGAGCCCGGGGCGCAGCGCCCAGGCGGCAACCGACCCCAGCAGCAAGACCAGCGCGGCGCCACCGGCGATGCGGGTCGTGCGGGTCTGCCCGCGCTGGGCATAGATGAACGCCGCGCCGCCCGCGCCCAGCGTTGCGACGAGGAGCAGCACTGCGATGGCCATGCCATTGTCGCGCTCGGTCAGGATGTCGATCTCGGCCTGGCGCCGCGCCAGTTCGAGCGCCCGCAGGCGCGCGTTCTGCTTCGCCTCGATCTCGGCGCTCTGGCGGGCCTGCTCACTCGCCGCGCGCTCGGTCTCGGCACGGTCGAGGTCGGCGATCGAGGTGCAGGGGAGGTCGCTGGCATGGGCCGGAACGCCGGCCTGCTGCAGGAAGCGCGACAGCTCGCGCATCGAGATGGCGAAGTAGAAGGCCGAATCGGTGCCGTTGTCGCTGACCGTGCCGAACGAATTGACCCCGACGACACGGCCGCAGGCATCGAGCAGCGGCCCGCCCGAATTACCCGAACCGATCGGCGCTGTGTGGAGGATCGTGTCGAATTCCCTGGAACTGCGCCCCGCCGAGACGTAGCCGCGCGTCTTGACCGCCGCCTGCGGGCTGACGAGGTCCGACAGCGACAGGCCCTGCGCCAGATCGACATTGCCGGGATAGCCGACGGCGCTGACGTCGGCGCCATCGCTGACCTGGCCGGCATAGAGCGCCAGTGGCGGCAGGCGTCCGCCGCCCTGGATCTTGAGCAGGGCAAGGTCGTTGCGCGGGGAATAGGCGACGACGCGCGCCTCGAAGCCCCCGCGGCCCTCGGGCGGGACGACGCCGGCGATCAGCGTGTCGTCCTGGCGCAGCGCCTCGACCACATGGGCATTGGTGACGACATATTCGGGCGTAACGGCAAAGCCGCTGCCATGGCCGATCATGGTCGAGCTGCGACCGTTGGTCTGGACGATCACCACGCGAACGACGCCGCGGCTGGCGGCGGCGATGTCCGCCGGATCGGCACACGCAGGCGTGGCTCCGGCCAGAATGCACAAGGAAGCGATGATCAGGGCAACGAAGCGGCGGGGCGTCGACATGGGCATGGTCATTGCCGGGTTTTGGTTTGATCGCAAGGCGCGGGATGCACCGTCACCAAGGCAGTGGCATGACGGGCCCAGACCCGTGTAGGATATGCCCCATGGCCCAGGCTTCGCTTCTCGATCCCGTCTCCGCCCCCGATCCGGACACCTGCTGGCAGGCGGTGCAGGCACGCGACCGGGCGTGGGACGGGCGCTTCGTCACCGGGGTCCTGACCACCGGGATCTATTGCCGCCCTTCATGCGCAGCGCGGCACCCGGTGCGGGTCAACGTGCGGTTCTTCGGCGATGGGCAGGCGGCGCGCGAGGCTGGCTTGCGCCCATGCCTGCGCTGCCGCCCGGACGATCTGGCGCGCGATGCCGCCGCCGTTGCCGGCGCGATCGCGACCATCGACGCAGCAGAAGTCGCCCCGCCGCTCTCGGCCCTGGCGGCGGCGGCCGGATACAGCCCCGCACATTTCCAGCGCCTGTTCACGCGCCATACCGGCCTGTCACCGGCGGCCTATGCGCGCGCGCGGCGGCGCGAGCGGATGGCGGGCGAGCTGACCGGAGCGCCGAGTGTGACGGCGGCGATCCACGATGCGGGATATGGCGCCGCCTCGCGCTTCTATGCCGAAGCCGACCGGCTGGGCATGGCGCCGTCGGCCTGGCGCAGCGGCGGGGCAGGGGTGACGATCCGCTGGGCGGTGGTTGCGACCTCGCTCGGGCCGATGCTCGTCGCGGCCACCGACAAGGGCGTTTGTCGCCTCTCGTTCGACGAAGGGCGCGAGGCGCTTGCCCAACGCTTTCCCCGCGCGACGCTGGTGGAGGGCGGTGCGGACTTCGCCGCGCTGCTCGAGCAGGTGATCGCGGCGGTCGAGACGCCAGGGCCGATGGATCACATCCCGCTCGATGTGCAGGGCACGGCGTTCCAGGAGGCAGTCTGGCGCGAATTGCAGCGGATCCCGCGCGGTGAGACGCGGTCTTACGCGCAGATCGCGGCGGCGGTCGGGCGGCCGGGCGCGGTGCGCGCAGCGGGCAGCGCCAATGGGGCGAACAACGTCGCGGTGTTGATCCCGTGCCACCGCGTGGTGCGCAGTGACGGCACGCTGGGCGGCTATGCCTATGGCCTCACGATCAAACAGGCGCTGCTCGACCGGGAGCGCGGCTGACCGGCGCCTTCAGGCACCGTGCTCGATGATCGTTTCCATCGCCACGTAGGTGGAGGTGCTGGCGACGTTGGGCAGGCTGGAGATATGCTCGCCCAGCACACGGCGGTAGGCCAGGATGTCGGCGGTGCGGATCTTGAGCAGGTAGTCGAAGTTGCTCGCGATCATGTGGCACTCCTCGACTTCCTCGACCTGCAGCACCGCGCGGCGAAACGCCTCGAGCGCCTTTTCGCGCGTGTCCGACAGCTTGACCTGGGTGAAGGCGATATGCGCCAGGCCCAGCTTCTGCGGGTCGATCACCGCGCGAAAGCCGCGGATCACGCCATCGGCCATCAGCCGCTTGAGCCGCGCCTGGCACGGCGTCTTGCTGAGACCGACGCGCCGCGCCAGTTCGCTGATGCTGAGGCGGCCATCGACGCGCAGTTCCTCGACGATGCGCGCGTCGATCCGGTCGAGCGGCTCGATCGGGGCGTCGGAAGCGGGCGTCATGGGACGATCGTCACGGGCGACTGGCGATCAGGGCCGGGTCGAGCCGCGCACGACCATGCGCACCGGCACGCGCCGTGCCGTGGTGGTCTCGCCCGCGATCACGCCGAGCAGGCGATCGACCAGCAGCGAGCCGGCGACCTCGAAGTCGGACTCCACGGTGGTGAGCGGCGGCGTCGACCAGGCCCCGGCGCGCACGCCGTCGAAGCCGACCACGCCGACCTGGTCGGGTACCGCGATGCCGCGCATGGCCAGTTCCTTGAGCGCACCCAGCGCGATCTCGTCGCTGACGCCGAACAGGCCATCGAACGGCTGGCCACTGTCGATCAGGGCGGCGGTCGCGCGGCGGCCCTGTTCCTCGCGCGGCAGGCCGCGTTCGATCCGCTGCAGGACCGGCTCGAGGCCGGCGCTTTCCATCGCCGCGGCATAGCCGTCATAGCGCTCCTTGAACTGGCGCTGCGGCGAGGTCTCCGAACCCAGGCAGACGATGCGGCGATAGCCGCGCACCAGCATGTGGCGGGTGGCGAGCGCGGCGCCGGCATGGTTGTCGCTACGTACCCAGGGGAAGTCGTCGTGCGTCGCGCCCCAGCAGACCCAATGGCTGCCCTCGGGCAGCTTGCCGAAATAGTCCCACGCCTCGGTGTTTTCGCTCGTGCCGATGACGATCATGCCGTCGGCCTTGCGGCGCTCCTGGTAATGGCCCCAGAAATTGGCCTGGCTGTCCTGGAACGACACCAGCACTTCGTAGCCGCGCGCCGAAGCCGCGGCGCATGTGCTGCCGAGCATGGCATAATAGAACGGATTGAGATCCTTGCGGTCCTGCCCGGGGCGGCACACCATGACCACGGCCAGCGTCCCGGTCTTGCCGCGGCGCAGGCGGGCGGCGTTCTCGTCGACCTGGTAGTTCAGCCGCCGTGCCGCCTCGGTCACCCGCTCGCGCGTGGGCGCGCTGATCGAGGGATCGCCGGCCAGCGCGCGGCTGACGGTGGACTGGCTGACGCCCGCCGCCTCGGCCACATCGAACGAGGTCACGCGTGCCAGCCGCCGCGGCGATGTGCCGCGCGACGCCGCCGTACGGGCGGGGGCGGGGCTATCCGACGCGCTCATCGAAAACCATCCTTGGCGGCGCGCAGGGCGGCAAAGGTCGCCACCGCATCGCCGCCGCCCCAGCGCGCCTGCAGCGCCGGGTCGTCGGCGCGCAGGAACGGGTTGCACGCCAGTTCGCGGTCGAGCGGCATGGGCACGGTCGGCAGGCCGATCGAGCGGCGTTCGGTCACTTCGGCGGCATAGGCGGCGAGCGCAGCATTGTCCGGGTCGGCGTGAACGGCGAAGCGCGCGTTGCTCTGGGTATATTCGTGCGCGCAATGGATGCGCGTCTCGGGCGGCAGCGCCTTGAGCCGGGCAAGGCTGGCCCAGAACTGTTCGGGCGTGCCCTCGAACATGCGCCCGCAGCCCAGCGCGAACAGCGCATCGCCGACGAAGGCGATCCCGGCCTCGGGCAGGTGATAGGCCACATGCCCCAACGTATGACCGCCGACCGCGATGACCTCTGCGGTCAGCGCGCCGATCGTCACGGTGTCGCCGCCATCGACAGTGCGGTCGATACCCTCGATCCTGGCGCTATCGCCGGCCGGCGCGGTGATCGTACAGCCGGTGGCCGCCTTGACCGCCAGGTTGCCGCCGGCATGGTCGGGATGCCAGTGCGTGTTCCAGACCTGCGTGATCGTCCAGCCGCGCGCACTGGCTGCGGCCAGGCAGGCCTCGGCATCGGGCGTGTCGATGCACACCGTCTCGCCGCTTGCACGATCGTGCACGAGGTACCCGTAATTGTCGGACAGGCACGCAAACTGGTGCACTTCGATCATGGCCCAAGCTCCTCCGCCTCTCTCATAGCGCAAATGCTGCAAAGCAAAAGAGGTGCATCAGGGGTGGAGCGTTTCCCGGTCCGCCAGCGCGGCCACGTGGGCAAAGGCCGCCCTGGCACCGGCGATGGCATCGGCTTCCCCGACCTCGTCCAGTTCCGCTGCATCGAGCGCGCCGACGAACTGCTGCCAGTGGCGCGCCGGCCCGGCGCCGGCGGGGGCGAGGTGGCGTGCGCCGAAGTGATCGCCCAGGCCGAAGCCCGCGACGAGCTTGCGCAGGACCGCCGCGCCGAGCGTCGAGCCTTCGGCCACGTAGAGCCAGCCCAGCGCTGCGGCCGGTGTCGGCATATGACCCGGCCCGAACAGCGGCGTGGCTTGCGTCGCGGCATCAAGGCCAAGGTCGGCCATGTCGGCCGCGATCGCGGGCAGGCGGCGGCGCGTCGACAGGCCGGGTATGAGGCGGGCCAGCGCCGGGTCTTGGTAGAGCGCGTCGATATCGTGGTGGAAGGCGTGCTGCATGGCCAGGAACGGGCGGTAGCCGGCATCGCTGGCAAAACTGCCACGGTCCATCAGTGCCTGGTCGAGCGCGGCATGGGCCTCGCGCGTCGCCTCGCGCAGCCGCAGGGCGCGCGATGGTTCGGTTACGGCGGGAGAGAGCGGCAGGACCATGGCCGCGCGCATAGGCAGGCCGGCGGCTGCGGGCAAGCAAAAGGCCGCCCGGCATGCGCCGGACGGCCTTTCGATGCATTGCGAACCGGTGGCCGGTGCGGCCGGAGCGCGATGCTCCGACGCGCCGGCCAGCAGGATCAGCCGCGAGCCTTGAGGGCTTCGCCGAGGATGTCGCCGAGCGAAGCGCCCGAGTCCGACGAACCGTACTGTTCCACCGCTTCCTTCTCTTCGGCCAGCTGGCGGGCCTTGATCGAGAAGTTGGGCTTCTTCGAACGGTCAAAGCCGGTGACCATAGCGTCGATCTTCTGACCGACCTGGAAGCGGTCCGGACGCTGCTCGTCGCGGTCGCGGCCGAGGTCCGAACGCTTGATGAAGCCGGTCGCGCCGTCTTCGCCGGCCTGCACTTCGAGGCCGCCATCGCGGACTTCGAGGACAGTGACGGTGACGACTTCGCCGCGACGCAGCGAGCCCGAGGTGGCGGCGCCGCCGGCAGCCGGAGCACCCTTTTCGAGCTGCTTCATGCCGAGGCTGATGCGCTCCTTGTCGACGTCGACGTCGAGCACGACGGCCTGGACCTGCTCACCCTTGCGGTGCAGCGCCAGCGCGTCTTCGCCCGAGATGCCCCACGCGATGTCGGACATGTGAACCATGCCGTCCACGTCGCCATCGAGGCCGATGAACAGGCCGAATTCGGTGGCGTTCTTGACTTCGCCCTCGACGACCGAGCCAACCGGGTGCTTCTCGGCGAAGCCTTCCCAGGGGTTCTGCTGGGCCTGCTTGAGACCGAGGCTGATGCGACGCTTGTCGCTGTCGACCTCGAGAACCATGACGTCGACGCCCTGGCTGGTCGAGACGATCTTGCCGGGGTGGACGTTCTTCTTGGTCCACGACATTTCCGACACGTGCACGAGGCCTTCGATGCCGGCTTCGAGTTCGACGAACGCACCGTATTCGGTGATGTTCGTGACGGTGCCGTGCAGCTTCGCACCGACCGGGTACTTGGCGGCGACGCCATCCCAGGGATCGCTTTCAAGCTGCTTCATGCCGAGGCTGATGCGCTGCGTGTCCTGGTTGATGCGGATGATCTGGACGCGCACGGTGTCGCCGATGGCGATCACTTCGCTCGGGTGGTTGACGCGCTTGTAGCTCATGTCGGTGACATGGAGCAGGCCGTCGATGCCGCCGAGGTCGACGAACGCACCGTAGTCGGTGATGTTCTTGACGACGCCGTCGATGATCTGGCCTTCCTTGAGGTTCTGGATCAGGCCCGAGCGCTGTTCGGCGCGGGTTTCTTCCAGAACGGCGCGGCGCGAGACCACGATGTTGCCGCGGCGGCGATCCATCTTGAGGATCTGGAACGGCTGCGGCATGTCCATCAGCGGGGTGACGTCGCGCACGGGGCGGATGTCGACTTGGCTGCCGGGCAGGAAGGCCACGGCGCCGTCGAGGTCGACGGTGAAGCCGCCCTTGACGCGGCCGAAGATCACGCCTTCGACGCGCTTGCCTTCGCCGAATTCGGATTCGAGCTTGTCCCACGCGGCTTCGCGGCGAGCGCGGTCGCGCGAGAGCATGGCTTCGCCGTCGGCGTTCTCGACGCGGTCGACGAAGACTTCGACTTCGTCGCCGACCTTGAGGCCGTGCGGCTGGCCGGGCATGGCGAATTCGCGCAGGGCCACGCGGCCTTCGCTCTTCAGGCCCACGTCGATGACGGCCTTGTCGTTTTCGATGGCGGTGACGGTGCCCTTGACCACGCGGCCTTCAAAGCCACCGGTGGCGCCGGCGCCGAGCGATTCGTCGAGCAGCGCGGCGAAATCGTCGCGCGTCGGGTTGGTCGACATGAAAAGTCTTCCTCAGGTATCGATGTTTCCGGCCAGGCGGTTGGTTCCGCCGGTCTTTTCTCCACCGCCTGCCCCATGCAGGATGGTGGGCCAAAAGGGCCGATCCTCCCGCAAGGGCCGGATGCCCGTGCGAGGCCCCTGTCGGCAGGGCCGGCAGGAACCTGGCGCGCTTAGGCTCCGATGGCCACAAATGCAAGCGGAACCGCGTGTTTGCAAAGATGTGCGTGCGTTTTGGGCAGGCCTGGTGGGGTGTGCGTCCTTCGACAAGCTCAGGACGAACGGCAGTGGGGTGGGGGAGCGTCCTTCGACAGGCTCAGGACGAACAACGGTGGGGTGGCTGGTCTTTGTCATCCCCGTTCGCCCTGAGCCTGTCGAAGGGCCAGGCCGGCACGCGCCCCGGTGCCGCTTTGCGCAAGGTCAAGGCGCGCGTGGTCGAGCAGGTCTAGCGGGAAGGGGCAGGCGGCATTGCCTTGCCGCGCCCAACCGGAGACCCCGCCATGACTGCTGCCACCACGCTTGCCGATGCCACCCGTGCCGTGACCGTGCCGACGCGCAGCGGGGTCGCGCTCACCGTGCGGGCCGCCCATGCCGAGGACGAGGATGTTCTGGCCGCATTCTTCGACGCGGTGCTGCCCGAGGACCGGCGCTTCCGCTTCCTTGCCGCCGCGGGCCATCTCGATCACACGCGTCTTCTGCCGATGACGCAGGTCGACCACTGGCGCACCGAAAGCTTCCTCGCGTTCGACCAGGCGACCGGCGAGCTGGTCGGCTCCGCCATGCTCGCCTGCGATGCGGCGATGGAGACCGGCGAAGTGGCGGTCTCGGTGCGCGGCGACTATCGCGGGCGCGGCGTGGGCTGGGCGCTGCTCGACCTCGTGGCGCACGAAGCGGCGCGGCGCGGGCTGGAGCGGGTGATCGCGATCGAGGACCGCTGCAACCAGGCCGCGATCGACCTCGAGAAGGATTACGGCTTCGTCGCCCACGGCGTCGAGGGGGACCCGCACCTCGTCATGCTGGAAAAGGTGCTGGTCTGAACCGTCAGGGCAGGCGGGCGAGTACCTCGCGCGCGAAGACGGTCAGCGTATCGTCGCGCGCGCCCATGATGACGATGCGATCGCCGGAGCGGGCGAGGGCGGCGAGCCGCTCTCCCGCCTCGGCGCGCAAGCCGACATGCTCGGCATGCCCGCCGTGCGCGTTGACCAGCGCGACGATCCGTTCCGACCCTTGCGTGCGATCGACCGTGCCGCCGAAATAGACCGGGTCGGTCAGGATTACGCGGTCGTCCGCGCCGAGGCGCGTGGCCAGCACTTCGGCGAGTTCGGCACCCATCTGGCGCAAGGGCCCGTAGCCGTGCGGCTGGAACAGAGCGAGCACGCGGCCGGAATGGGCTTTGAGCGTATCGAGCGTGGCGGCGACCTTTTCGGGGTTGTGGCCGAAATCGTCGATCACCGTCACCCCCGCGGGGCTAGTGCCGACGACATCGAACCGGCGCGCGAGGCCGGCATAATCGCCCAGCGCCGCGGCCGCCTCGCCAAGCGCAACGCCGGCGGCGCTCGCGGCGGCGAGGGCTGCCAGTGCGTTCGACAGGTTGTGGCGGCCTGGCACGCGCAAGTGCAGCACTGCGGTCTCGCCACTGCGGCGGTCGACGATCGTGGCGGCGATGCCCAGCGCCTGTTCCTCGATGCTGCCGGGGATCACGCCGATCGTCGCGCTCTCGGCAAGGCCGAAGGTGAGCGCGTCGGGCGCGCGGGGCAGCAGGGCCATGCTCTCGGCATCGTCGGCATTGATCACCGCCGCTTGCGCCGCGCCCAGGAAATTGCCGAACAGGTCGCGCAGTTCCTCGAGGCTCTTGTGATCGAGGCTGACGTTGTTGAGCACGGCGATCCGCGGCGTGTAAAGCGCGATCGAGCCATCGCTTTCGTCGACCTCGGCCACGAAGGCGCCGCCTTGCCCCACGCGGGCCGAGGCGAACGGCGCCTCGGGCGTGGCGAAGTTCTTCATCACCGCGCCGTTCATGATCGTGGGGTCGCGCCCCAGGGCGGTGAGGATCCAGCCGATCATGCCGGTGACGGTCGACTTGCCCGAGGTGCCTCCCACGGCGATGCCGAAGTCGGCGGCGTTGAACAGGCGGGCCAGCAATTGCGCGCGGGTGAAGCGCGGGCAGCCCAGCGCGGTCGCACGGACGACTTCGGGCACGGTGTCCTCGATCGCGGCCGACGCCACGAGCGCCTGGTCGGCCGAGGCGATGCCGCTGCCGTCCTGCGGATGCAGATCGAAGCCCAGCTGTTCGAGCCAGGCGAATTTCTCGGGCGTGCGGCCCTGGTCGCGGCTGCGATCCGAACCGGCGACGCGGGCGCCTGCGCCCTTGAGGATGAGGGCCAGGGGCAGCATCCCCGATCCGCCGATGCCGCAAAAGAACCAGGGATGGGCGTCAAGCCTGTCGATCGTGCTCATGGCGCGAGGCACTATAGAAAACGGTCCGGGTGGCAAGACCGGAGCGCTGCACACAGCGTTCGGCCAAGCCACCCGGCGAATGTTCGGCGGATTGAAACAGCACCGGAGCGATCCGCCGAGGCGTTCGTTCGGTCCTGTCGAGGAGCATAACACTCCGCACCGCAAAACCTTTCCCGAAATCCGCACCCTAAGGGTTCGGGTAAGCTTGCGGTAACCACGTCCATTCAAGGCATGGCGAGGGCTCTCGCCGGTGGACGGGGATCGGCGCTGCGTCTACCAAGCCGCGATGGTCCACATTGCCGTCTGTGCCCCGTCCCGTCCGCTGCCTCGTGCCGATGCCGATCGTCTCGCCACATTGGTGGCCGACTACCCGCGATTGTCGCTCCAGCTCCACGAACAGTGCTTTGCCGAGGATGGCCACATGGCCGGCACGGACGAGGCGCGCGTGGCGGCTTTCGTCGAATGTGCCGATGATCCGGCGGTCGACGTGGTCTGGTTCGCGCGTGGCGGATATGGCGCGGGGCGCATGGCCGAGGACGCCGTGGCGCGGCTGGGGCCGGCGGCGCGCACCAAGCAGTATTGCGGCTACTCCGACGGCGGCACGCTGCTCGCTGCGCTTTACCGCGCCGGCATCGGGCAGCCGGTCCACGCCCCGATGCCGTCCGACCTGGCGCGCGAGCAGGGTGAGCGCGCGGTGCGTCGCGCGCTGGAATGGCTGGAGGGGGACTGCGACGGCCTAGAGCCCTCGCTGGCCGATGCCGGCGTGCCGGTCGTGGCCTTCAACCTGATGACGCTGGCGATGGTGCAGGGCACGCCGCTGATGCCCGACCTTGCCGGGCATGTCGTGATGGTCGAGGAAGTGGCGGAATATGCCTATGCCGTGGATCGCCTGCTGTTCCATGTCGTGCCCGCGCTGGCGGCGATGGGCGCAGCCGGATTGCGGCTGGGGCGGGTGACGCAGGTGCCCGAAAACGACCGGCCGTTTCCCCATACGCCCGAGGCGATGGCCCGCCACTGGTGTGCGCGTGCCGGGCTGCCATACCTGGGCGCGGCGGACATCGGCCACGACGCCGACAACCGCATCGTGCCCTTCGGGCTTGCAGGATGCGCCCGCGGTCAATAGGGCGCGCGCCACATTTGAGGAGGCTTCGAGCAATGCGGGCATTCGTTTTTCCGGGACAGGGCAGCCAGAAGGTCGGCATGGGCGCAGAGCTTGCCGCCGCCAGCACCGCCGCGCGCGAGGTCTTCGAGGAAGTCGACGATGCGCTGGGGCAGAAGCTGTTCCAGATCATGACGCAGGGGCCGGACGAGGCGCTGACCCTGACCGAGAATGCCCAGCCGGCGATCATGGCCCACGCCATCGCGGTGCTGCGCGTGCTCGAAAAGGAAGGCGGCATCGCGCTGGCCGACAAGGCCGATTTCGTCGCCGGGCATAGCCTGGGCGAATATACCGCGCTCTGCGCTGCCGGGGCGTTTTCGCTGGCCGATACGGCGCGGCTGCTCAAGCTGCGTGGGCAGGCGATGCAGGCGGCGGTGCCGGTGGGCCTGGGCGCCATGGCAGCGCTGCTCGGCGCCGATATCGATAAAGCGAGCGCACTGGCCGAGGCGGCGGCCGAGGGCGAGGTCTGCACCGTAGCCAACGACAATGACCCGACGCAGGTCGTGCTCTCGGGCCACAAGGGCGCGATCGAGCGCGCCGTGGCGCTGGTCAAGGACCACGGGATCAAGCGCGGCGTGCTGCTGCCGGTGTCGGCGCCGTTCCACTGCCCGCTGATGCAGCCCGCCGCCGACGCCATGGCCGAAGCGCTCGCCGCCACCCCACCGCAGGCGTTCCGCGTGCCGCTGCTCGCCAACGTCACCGCCGCCGTGGTGACCGACCCGGCCGAAGTGCAGCGCCTGCTGGTCGAACAGGTCACCGGCCGCGTACGCTGGCGCGAAAGCGCGATCGCGCTGAAGGACGCCGGCGTCGAGCACTTCGTCGAACTGGGCGGCAAGGTGCTGGCCCCGATGATCACCCGCTCGGCCGGCGCCGACGTCGCCGTGACCAGCGTGGTGACCATGGCCGACATCGAGGCTTTGGCGAAGCAGTTGTAATTCGGTTCGCGCAAAGGCGCGAAGGCGCAAAGAGAGGCCCGGTGCAAAGCGTCGATGTGATCAGCGGCGACGTGGCGGATGCGGCGATTCGCATCCATCGTGAATTGGGGCCGGGCCTGCTGGAAAGTGTCTATGAAACCGTTCTAGCGGGAGAATTGCATCGCCGGGGTTATGCGGTCGACCGGCAAAAGCCGGTCGATATCAGCTTCGACGGCTTGCACTTTGCTGCTGCGTTCCGAGCAGACCTTGTCGTGGAAGACAGGCTGATCGTTGAAATCAAATCCGTCGAACGGATTACCGGCGCGCATGGGAAGCAGTTGCTGACGTATCTGCGTCTGATGAAACTCCCGGTCGGCCTGTTGCTCAATTTCTCGGGAGAGACGATGAAAGAGGGTATTCGGCGGGTCGTGAACAACCATGGCCCAAAGCCCTGAAACCCTCTGCGCCTTTGCGCCTCTGCGTGAACGATTAAAATGGAGACGAACATGGAAAATCGCCTTTTCGACCTGACCGGCATGACCGCGCTGGTGACGGGTGCTGCCGGCGGGATCGGGTCGGCGATCAGCCATGCGCTGGCGCGGCAGGGGGCGCGGCTGGCGTTGTCGGGGACCAACCCGGCCAAGCTGCGCGCCTTCCGCGAGGAACTGAACGACACTTATGGCCATGACCATGTCGAGGTAACCTGCGACCTGTCGAACGCCGAGCAGGTCGAGAAGCTGGTGCCCGCCGCGCTCGATACGCTGGGCAAGATCGACATCCTCGTCAACAACGCCGGCATCACCCGCGACAACCTGACGATGCGCATGAAGGACGAGGAATGGGATGCGGTGATCCGCGTCAACCTCGAGGCGGCGTTCCGCCTGATGCGCAGCGCGACCAAGCCGATGATGAAGGCGCGCTTCGGGCGCATCATCTCGGTGACCAGCGTGGTTGGCGCCACCGGCAATCCCGGGCAGGTCAATTATGCCGCCGCGAAGGCCGGCCTCGTCGGCATGTCGAAGAGCCTCGCGCAGGAACTCGCGACGCGCAACGTGACGGTCAACTGCGTGGCGCCGGGCTTCATCCGTACCGCGATGACCGACGTCCTGCCCGATGCGCAGAAGGATGCGCTCAATGGCCGCATCCCGATGGGCCGCATGGGCGAGGGCCAGGACATCGGCGCGGCCGTCGCCTATCTCGCCAGCAAGGAAGCGGGCTACGTCACCGGCCAGACGCTGCACGTCAACGGCGGCATGGCGATGTTCGCATGATCCGACGGGCGGGCATCGCGGGGCTGCTGGCGATGGCGTTCGTCGCCGCGCCGCCGGTTGTCGCGCGCCCGCCCGACGTCATGGCCTGCGCGATCAAGGCCGCGCCCGAGGGTCTCGAGGCGCGCGTCGGGGCGGCCATGCTGGCACCGAGCACGCCGGCCGCGGCGCAGACCCAGGCCGACGTGCGCGCGCTCAGCGATGCCTGCGCCTATGAACAGCTGCTCAGCGACGTCCAGCGCGAGGCCTACTTCGGCTATACCTGGGGGCGGATGGGGCGCGATGCGCTCGACGGGCGCATGGCGGCGCTCGGGATATCTTCGGCGCTGATCGACACCGCACTCGACATCGGCCCGGGCAATACCAACAACCCCGCCGAGCAGGTCACGCGCGGTGACCTCAGGCGCGTGGGAGAGGCGCTAGACGCCGCCGGCAAGCCGCAGGCCAGCGTCACCAGCGAGGGGTGGCAACTCATCACGGCGTGGATCATGGCCACCGCACAGATGTTCGACGGGCAGCGCCAGCTCGACTGACCGGCCAAAACAGGTTCGAAACCTCCTTTTTTGCAGCATTTATGCACAGTTTACCCGGGCTGGTGCATGGGGAGCCTTGTCGCCCGGCCGGGCCACGCTAAGAAAGGTGGTCCGAAGAACGCATCGCGTGCGAATCCGCGCGTGTCTGGCGTTCGCTGTCGGCCGACCGGTATATGCCCGTCCGGCCGGGAACGAGACTGGGGATAGAGACGAGAATGAAGGCGACCATCGAACGCGCGACGCTTCTGCGCTGTCTGTCCCATGTCCAGTCGGTCGTCGAGCGCCGCAACACCATCCCGATCCTCTCGAACGTGCTGATCGAGGCGGCGGCGGACAACACGGTGCGCCTGATGGCGACCGACCTCGACCTGCAGATCGTCGAATCCATGCCGGCCGTGTCGGTCGAGGGGCCGGGCGCGATCACGGTGTCGGCCCACCTTCTGTTCGACATCGCGCGCAAGCTGCCCGACGGCTCGCAGGTCAGCCTCGAGACCGCGGACAACCGCATGACGGTCAAGGCTGGGCGCAGCCGCTTCCAGCTGCCGACGCTGCCGCGTGACGATTTCCCGATGATCGTCGAAGGTGACCTGCCGACCAGCTTCGAGCTGCCGGCGCGCACCCTGGCCGAACTGATCGACCGCACCCGCTTCGCGATCTCGACCGAAGAGACGCGCTATTACCTCAACGGCATCTTCTTCCACGTCGCCGACGAAGTGCTCAAGGCCGCCGCTACCGACGGTCACCGCCTTGCGCGCTACACCCTGACCCGCCCCGAGGGCGCGGAGGGCATGCCCGACGTGATCGTGCCGCGCAAATGCGTGGGCGAACTGCGCAAGCTGCTCGAAGAAGTGCTCGATACCAACGTGCTGGTCGACCTCTCGGCCAGCAAGGTCCGCTTCACGCTGGGCGGCGAACATGGCGTGGTGCTGACGAGCAAGCTGATCGACGGCACGTTCCCCGATTACAGCCGCGTCATTCCGACCGCCAACGACAAGCTGCTGCGGCTCGATCCCAAGAGCTTCTACGAAGGCGTCGATCGCGTGGCGACGATCGCCACCGAGAAGACCCGCGCGGTCAAGATGGCGCTCGACACCGACCGCGTGACGCTCTCGGTGACCAGCCCGGACAACGGCACCGCGGCCGAGGAATTGCCCGCCGACTATACCGCGCAAGGGTTCGAGATCGGCTTCAACGCCAATTATCTCAAGGACATCCTCAGCCAGATCGACGGCGACCTGGTCGAACTGCACCTGGCCGATGCTGGTGCGCCGACCCTGATCCGCAAGGACGACAAGTCGCCCGCGCTCTACGTGCTGATGCCGATGCGCGTCTGACGGGTGGCGGGGCGACAGGCCCCGCACCCCAAGACCTGCCGGCCCCTCAGGTAATCGGTGACAATCGCGCTGATCCGGGTGAACACCTAACAGGTCGTCGTGCACCTTTTGACAGGTTGTGACCTAGAACCACGCATCTTCCCGACGCGAGGTTTGCGGTTATGGCACTGTCTCAGCAGGACATCGACGACAAGGTATCGTTCTTTAATATCCGTGCCGCCGATGTCGCCCGGTTCGGCCAGATCGGCGGCGCGGTCGCCGCACTGGCGCCGGCGGCGCTCGGGCGCCTCTACGACACGATCGCCATCAATCCCGAAACCTCCAAGTATTTCGGCTCGCGCCAGGCGATGGACCATGCGCGCGACAAGCAGATCGATCACTGGGCTGCCATGTTCTCGGGCCCTCCCGGCCTCGACTACGCGGAACGGGCCCAGCGGATCGGTGATGTGCACGCGCGCATCGGGTTGTCGCCCGGCTGGTACATCGGCGCGTATGCCACGGTGCTCGACGACGTCATCGTCCGCTACCTGACCAGCGGCATCGGCCGGATCGGCAAGGGGCGCGCGCGCGCGGTCGGGACGCTCGTCAAGATGGCACTGCTCGATATGGAAGTGGCCATGTCGGCTTACTTCGAGGCCGAGGAAAGCAAGCGGCAGGCGGTGGTGGAGCAGGTGGGCTACACCGTGCGCAAGATGACCGAGGGCGATTTCACGGTGGCGCTGAGCGGGCTGCCCGAAGCCTTCGCGACGCTTGAGCGCGATCTCGAGACGATGCGCTGCAAGGTGCGCGATGCGCTGCGCGATGTCGGCACCGGCGCGCGCGCGGTGGATACCGGGGCGCAGGAGATCCGCCAGGCGTCCGACGATCTGGCCCGGCGGACCGAACAGCAGGCCGCCTCGCTCGAAGAGGCATCGGCCTCGATCACCGCGCTCGCCGGCACGGTACGCATGACGGCGGACGATGCCACCGGGCTCCACGCCTCGGTGCAGGAGGCACAAAGCGACGCGCGGGCGGGCGGAACCGTCCTCGAGGAGGCGGTGCAGGCCATGAACGACATCCATCGCTCCGCCTCCGAGATCGGCAAGATCATCGCCGTGATCGACGGCATCGCCTTCCAGACCAACCTGCTGGCACTCAACGCCGGGGTCGAGGCCGCGCGCGCGGGCGACGCGGGCCGCGGCTTTGCGGTGGTGGCCACCGAAGTGCGTGCGCTGGCGCAGCGGTCGGCCGAGGCTGCGCTGGATATCAAAAAGCTGATCGGGCAGAGCTCGGCGCAGGTCGGGCGCGGGGTAACGCTGGTCGGCCAGACGGGCGAGACGTTCGAGCGGATCGTCGGCCGTGTCGGGGCGATCGCCGGGGTGGCCAGCGCGATCGCCGAGGGTGCGCGCGAGCAGGCGGGCAACATCAAGCTGATCCAGGAAGCGGTTCACCAGCTCGACATGATGACGCAGCAGAACGCGGCGATGGTCGAGGAGGCGACCGCCGCCTCGCGCAGTCTCGCGGCCGAGGCCGACAGCATGGCCGGGCTGGCGCGCAAGTTCCGCCTCGACGGCGAACCGACGCGGATTGCGGCTGCGCCCCGGCGCGCGGCGTAGCGTGTCGGCCGCCCGGCGCGGATGCGCCCGTCAGGCGGCGTCGAGGAAGGACCGGAGGCTGGCGGCAAATCCGTCGGGATCGGCCAGCATGAACAGGTGACCGCCGCCATGGAACCACTCCAGGCGGCTCCCGGGAATCGCGCTATTGAGGAACTGCGCGTTGGCCGGGGGGATCAACTGGTCTTCCTCGTCGTGGAGGATGAGGGTCGGAATATCGAGCAGCGGCAGGAAGCCCGCGCTGCTCCATCCCGCGAACGCGGCCATCTGGCAGGCCCAGCCGACGGGTGACGGCGGCGTTGCCGCATTGAGCGAAACGGCATGGCGACCGCCGCCGTTGTAGAGCATCGCCAGGTTGCGCTGCAGGGTGCGCGCCACGGTATATTCGAGCGGATCGGCCATGTGGCTAAGCAGGGCGGGGTTGCCCGGCACCATCGCGGCCCCCGCAGCGGTCGCGGCCAGTGCAAGACGGCCGGTCCGGGCCCGATGCTGGAAAGCGAACTGCTGCGCCACCGCGCCGCCCCAGCTGATCCCCAGAATATCCACGGCATCGAGGTGCAGCCGATCGAGCAGCGCGGCCAGCGTCAGTGCCATGCACGGGATGGTATAGGGGAAGATCGGATCGGGCGACTTGCCGATACCGGGTATGTCGAAGCTGATGACCCGGCGGCAGGACAGGGCCTGCGCCACCGGCTCGATCAGTTCCATGTTCATGCCGATGCCGTTCAGCAGGACGAGCGGGCGCGAACCGGTGGCGCGCGTGTGCCACTGGCCGAGCCGCAAGCGCCGGCCGGCCACCCCGATCATCGCGAAATCCGCTGTAGAACTCGCCACTTGTGTAAAAACTCCCGCGCCCGCCCGCAGTCGGCGGGCCGATGACCCCGCGCGCGGCCTAGCAGCTTCATATCGGTGGTAAAAGTGGGCACATTTCGCGGCGGCGGATCAGGTCTGCTTAACGGTTTCTCAAAGCCGTTCAGGCATTGCAGGCCGCATGGCAGACGCATCCCTAACCACGCCCGACGAGACCGAAGCGCCGATGGCGGACCGCCGCGACTATGCGCGCACGCAGCGCCGTCGCGAGCGCGTGCCGTCCAGCTATGCCCCGTCACAGCGGCGCGGGCGTGCCCTGGTCGCCCGCGAATGGCCGCAGATTGCGGTGCCGATGGTGGTCGGATTGATCGGACTGTCGGCGCTGAACGGCACCTTGCCCGACAGCACCGTCGTCTCGCTCGGCGCGACATCTGCCGTGCTGGCGCTACTCGGTGTGCTGGCGGTCCGGCTTGAGTCGCTGATCGAGAGGAGCACGGCCGCGCGCATGGTGCTGATGGCGCTCGCCGTCGGCATGCCGATGGTGCTGTTCGGTGCCGCGGTCGGGCACTGGGCCGAAATGGGCGGTATTCCCTGGCTTCAGGCGCTGGCGCTGCTGGTGACGGTCTCGCTTTTGGCGACGGTTTTCGAAAGCGGCCAGCTGGCCGGCTTGCTGGTGACGCAGGTCTCGATTTGGGCGGGTGTTGCATGCTCGGCAAGCCGCCTCGGCGGCATGATCACGCTCGGCATCGGCGTCGCGGTCGCGGTTGCCGCCTATTTCCGCCAGCGCGAGGTCGAGCAGCGCGAGCGTGAGCAGATGGAGATCGAGACGCGCATCCAGACGCGCGCCCAGGAAATCCTCGCCGATTATGAAGAGACCGGGCAGGGCTGGTTCTGGGAAACCGACCGTCGCGGCCAGATCACTTATCTGTCGCGCCCCGTGGCGCAGATCCTGGGTCGCAGCGTCGAGGAACTGATCGGGCGCCCGTTCCCCGAACTGTTCAACCTGGCCGACCAGGCCGGCGAGGGCGAGCGGACGCTGGCCTTCCACCTTTCGGCACGGTCGAGCTTCAATGAGCTGGCCGTCCGCGCAGCGACCGACATCGAGGAGCGCTGGTGGCAGATCAACGGCCGCCCGACCTATGACACCTTCAACAATTTCCAGGGCTTCCGCGGTTCGGGCACCGATCTGACCGAAAAGCGCCGCTCGGCCGAGTATGCGACGCGTCTGGCGCAGTTCGATTCGCTGACCGGCCTGTCGAATCGCCTGCGCATGTCGCAGACGCTCGAGAAGATCCTCGTCGCGCCGCAGGTGCAGCACCGCGCCTGCGCGGTCTTCCTGCTCGACCTCGACCGGTTCAAGCAGGTTAACGACACGCTCGGCCACCCCGCGGGCGACGCCCTGCTCAAGCAGGTGGCGCAGCGTCTCGAACGCGTCATCGGCAACGTTGGCCGCGTCGGTCGCCTGGGTGGCGACGAATTCCAGGTCATCATCCCCGGCAAGGTCGAGCGCGAGCAACTCGGCTTCCTCGCGGGCCAGGTCATCGAGCAGCTGTCCGCGCCCTATTCGATCGAGGGCAGCCGCGTCATGATCGGCGCCTCGGTGGGCATCGCGCTGGCGCCCGACGACGGCGTGACCAGCGAGGCCCTGATCCGCAATGCCGACCTCGCACTCTATGCCGCAAAGGATGGCGGGCGCGGGCGCTATCACTTCTATGCAGCCGACCTGCACAGCGATGCCGAGGAACGGCGCCAGCTGGAAGAAGAGCTGCGCGACGCGGTGGCCCATGGCGGGCTCGAGCTGTTCTACCAGCCGGTTGTCCAGACCGCGACGGAGCGGATCACCGGCTTCGAGGCGCTGTTGCGCTGGCAGCACCCCGAGCACGGCTTCATCCCGCCGAGCAAGTTCATCCCGATCGCCGAGGAAACCGGCCTTATCGCCACGATCGGCGAATGGGCGCTGCGCACCGCGTGCCAGGACCTTGCCAAGTGGCCCGACAACGTGCGCGTGGCGGTCAACGTCTCGACGCTGCAATTCGCGAACCCGCAGCTGCCCACGATCGTGACCTCGGCGCTGGCCCATGCCGGCGTCGATGCCGGCCGGCTCGAACTCGAAATCACCGAAAGCGTGTTCCTCAACAACGACGAGGGCACCGACCAGATGTTCAAGCAGCTGAAGGCGATCGGCGTGCGCCTGGCGCTCGACGACTTCGGCACCGGGTATTCCTCGCTGGGCTATCTGCGCTCGGCGCCGTTCGACAAGATCAAGATTGACCAGTCGTTCGTGCGCGGTGCAACGCAACCGGGCAGCCGCAACGGCGCGATCATCGCCTCGATCGTCAGCCTTGCCGAGGCGCTCGGCATGGAAACCACGGCCGAAGGCGTCGAAACGCTGGATGAACTCGACCTCGTGCGCATGCTCGGTTGCAGCCATGTCCAGGGCTACATCTACGAACGTCCGCTGTCGGCGATGAACGCCGCCGCGCGGCTGTCGACCGGCCTCGTCGCGCTGGCGCAAGGCCCGCGTTCGGCTCGCGCCAGCCGCCAATCGATGTTGCGTAAGGTCGTGCTCGAGAACGGCGGGCACAGCTACAACGGCATGATCCGCAACATCTCGATGACCGGCGCGCTGGTCGAGGGGCTGTGGAACGTGCCGGTCGACACCGTCTTCCGCATCCAGCTGGCCGACGGGCATAGCGTTAACGGCACCTGCCGCTGGAGCAACGACGATCGCATGGGCATCGAATTCACCGTGCCGCTGCGCTCGGGCGAAGACGGCCGCATCGCCGTGACGCAGGTCAAGCCCACGCCCCCGGTCGCCGAGCGCACGATCCAACGCAAGGTCGGCTGATCCGACATTCGTCGATCCTCCCTGCCGAAGGCGGGGAGGGGGACTACCGGCGCAGCCGGTGGTGGAGGGGCGTGTTGCGCAAGGCTTCACCCCTCCGTCAGCCGCTGCGCGCCTGACACCTCCCCATGGGATGGGGAGGATCTTGGCTGTGATTTGATCCTCCTGCCGAAGGCGGGGAGGGGGACCGCCGGCAGAGCCGGTGGTGGAGGGGGAGGTTGCGCAAGGCCTCGCCCCTCCGTCAGTCGCTGGTGCGCCTGACACCTCCCCATGGGATGGGGAGGATCTTGTTGCAAAGGTTGCCCGTCAGGCCCCGGCGCACAGTCCGTTGAGGAACCGCTGGGCGATGGCGCCGGCTTCTGCGCTGTCGAAGCAGTCGGGCGAGAGGCACAGCTCCAGCCATAGTCCATCGACGAGCGCGGTCACCGCAATCGCCGCGTGGCGCAGGTCGGGTGGTGCCACACCGGCGGCGGCGAGCAGGGTCTCCAGTCGTGAGCGGTAGCTGGCATATTGCTCGTCATGCTGGCGCGCGATCTGCGGCTGGCTCGTCACCAGGCTCCAGAACGCGATCCAGGTCGACAGCAGCGCGGGCTGGGCGATGGGGGCGGCAAAGCTGGCGGTGACGAAGGCATCGAGCCGCGCGCGGGGCGTCGGCCCGGCGGCGCCGACGGCGTCATCGAGCGCCTGCGCGACCATCGCGTCGACATGGGCATAGGTCTCGGCGATGAGCGCGTCGACGCCCGCGAAGTAGTGACTGACAAGACCTGCCGACACGCCCGCTTCCTGCGCGATGGCCCGCACGCTGGCACCGCCCGCCCCCGCGCGCGCCAGGACGCGCATCGTCGCCTCGATCAGGCTGAGGCGCCGGGCGTCGGGCTCGGCACGACGGCCCAGTGCCATGGGGGCAGGAGCAGCATCCATCTTGCGCAATTCCAAAGTTGTTGTACGTTCGTTCAATAAGCGGGCGAGTTGGGGACCGAGTCATGGCTGATCTTGCGCTGGAAGAACACCGCCAATCGCGGATCGCGCAATGCGCGGGCGAGGGTGCGCCCGATCCCGATGCGGACTGGAGCCTGCCCGGCTGGATCTATACCGACCCCGAATTCGCCGATCTCGAGATCGAGCGGGTCATCCGCCCCTCTTGGCAGATCGTGTGCCACGCCAGCGACATTCCCAATGCCGGAGACTGGCGCACAATCGACTATTGCGGCGAAAGCGTCGTGGTGGTGCGCGGCGACGATGGCGCCATCCGCGCGTTCCACAATGTCTGCCGCCATCGCGCGATGCGGCTGGTCGAGGGTGAGGCGGGCTGTTCGCGCAAGTTCATCTGCGCCTATCACGCCTGGGCTTACGAGACCGACGGGCGCCTGTCCGGGGTGCCGATGAAGCGCGACTATCCCGCGCTGCGTCTCGAAGACAACGGACTGGCGCCGGTCGCGCTGGAAGTGTGGCATGGCTTCGTCTTCGTCCGGCTCGAGGATGCGGGCTTTCCCTCGGTCGCCGCAATGATGGCGCCGTACGAGGCCGAAGTCGCACCGTACCGTTTCGCCGAAATGGAGCGCATTTCCGACGTTCGCCTGCGCCCGCGCAGCGTGAACTGGAAGAATGTGGGCGACAATTATTCCGACAACCTGCACATTCCGGTGGCGCACGACGGGCTGACGCGGATCTTCGGCAAGTCCTACGAGATCGAGGCCCAGCCCTGGGTCGATCGCATGAAGGGCGACCTCGTCGACCAGCCGAGCGCGCATTTCTGGGAGCGGTTCTACCAAGCGCACCTGCCGCGCGTACCGCACTTGCCCGAGGGGGCGCAGCGGCGATGGCTCTATTACAAGCTGTGGCCCAACATGGCGTTCGACATCTACGCCGACCAGATCGACTTCATGCAGTGGCTGCCGACCTCGCCGACGACGTGCATGCTGCGCGAAATGGCCTTTGCCCTGCCCGATCGCTACACCCCGCCGGGCGAAGAGCGGCGCATGAAGCTGGTGCGCTATGCCAACTGGCGGATCAACCGCGTGGTCAACCAGGAGGACACCTGGCTGATCGAGCGCGTCCAGCAAGGCATGCATTCGGCCAGCTATGGCGCCGGGCCGATCGGGCGCAGCGAGGTGTGCCTGCGCAGCTTTGCCCGCAAGCTCCGCACCCTGATCCCCGAGGCACGGTTGCACCACGCGCCGGGTGCGGGATGGAGCCGGAACGCTGCCTTGGGGGTGGGGGAAGCCACGCCTGACATATCCAACGGAAAGGAAGCCCCACGATGAGCAACCGCTACGACGCCCTGATCATCGGCGGCGGTCACAATGGCCTGGTCTGTGCGTTCTATCTCGCCAAGGCGGGAATGAAGGTGCGCGTGCTGGAACGCCGCGACATCGTCGGCGGGGCCTGCGTTACCGAGGACTTCCACCCCGGCTTCCGCAACTCGACCGCCAGTTACACCGTCAGCCTGCTGCGTCCCAAGGTCATCGCCGACATGAAGCTGGCCGATCATGGCTATCGCGTGTTCGAGCGGCAGATCAGCAACTTCTTCCCGTTCGAGGACACGTACCTCAAGCTGGGCGGCGGCAGCGCGCGCACTCAGGCCGAGTTCGCACGCTTTTCGCAAAAGGATGCAGACGCCTATCCCGCTTATGACGCGGCGCTGGAGCGCGTGGCGCAAGTGCTGCGCGACCTGTCGCTGCAGACTCCGCCCAATGTCGGCGGCGGCATCCACGCGCTGGCGGCGGCGGCGCGGCAGGGCTGGCCGATGGCCAGGATGGACCTGGCCGCGCAGCGCGACCTGCTCAACATCTTCACCCGTTCGGCCCGCGATTTCCTCGACGAATGGTTCGAGGACGACCACGTCAAGTCCGCCTTCGGCTTCGACGCGGTGGTCGGCAACTTCGCTGGCGTGTCGACGCCCGGCTCGGCCTATGTCCTGCTCCACCATGTCTTCGGCGAAGTGAACGGCAAGCTCGGCGCCTGGGGCCACGCGGTAGGCGGCATGGGTGCGATCACGCAGGCCATGGCCAAGGCCTGCGAACTGGCCGGGGTGGAGATCAGCCTCGAGAGCCCGGTCGACAAGGTACTGGTCAACAACGGCAAGGCTGCCGGCGTCAAGCTGGCGGGGGGCGAGGAGCTCTATGCCCCGATCGTCGCGGCCAACGTCGGCCCTGCGCTGCTCTATCGCCAGCTGGTCGAGCGCAGCGACATGGAGCCCGACTTCGCGCGCGCGATCGACAACTACAAGACCGGCTCGGGCACGTTCCGCATGAACGTGGCGCTGTCCGAATTGCCCGATTTCACCGTGCTGCCGGGCAAGGCCCAGGCCGAGCATCACACCGCCGGCATCATCATCGCGCCCGGCATGGACTACATGGACCAGGCCTACGACGACGCGCGCGTCCATGGCTGGTCGAAGAAACCGATCGTCGAGATCAAGATTCCCAGCACCGTGGACAAGACGCTGGCGCCCGAGGGCTGCCACGTCGCCAGCCTGTTCTGCCAGCAGTTCAGCCCGCAGCTACCCGACGGGCGCAGCTGGGACGACGTGCGCGAGGAGGTGGCCGATCACGTCATCGATACGATCACGCAACACGCGCCCAACTTCAAGGGGGCGGTCATCGCCCGCCAGATTCACTCGCCGCTCGACCTCGAGCGCAAGTTCGGCCTGATCGGCGGCGACATCTTCCACGGGCGCATGAGCCTCGAGCAGCTTTGGGCGGCGCGGCCGGTGCTGGGCCACGGCGATTATCGCTCGCCGATCAAGGGCCTATACATGTGCGGGTCGGGAACCCATCCTGGCGGCGGCGTGACCGGCGCTCCGGGGCACAACGCTGCGGCCGAGATCATTCGCGACCGCTCGCTGCTGTGGAAGATGCTGCACCGGGGCTAACTGGGGCTGGACTGACAGGGGCGGGGCTGGGAGCCGGAGCAGCCGGCTTGTTCGCGGCGATCCAGGCGTGCACCTTGTCCTCCAGCACGGGCAGGGGCAGCGCGCCGCTGTCGAGCACTTGCGCATGGAAGGCCTTGAGGTCGAAGCGCGGGCCCAGCTGCGCCTCGGCCTCGGCGCGTAGGCGCTGGATGGTCAGGGCGCCGATCTTGTAGGCCACCGCCTGGCCGGGATCGGCGATGTAACGATCGACCTCGGCTTCGGCATCGCTGCGGCCCATGCCCGAATTGGCGAGCATGTAGTCGAGCGCCTGCTGCCGGCTCCAGCCTTGGCTGTGCAGGCCGGTGTCGACCACCAGCCGCATGGCGCGCAGCATTTCGTCGTCGAGCGTGCCCCAGTGCTGCATCGGGTCGGCATAGAAGCCCATGGGATAGCCCAGCGTCTCGGCATAGAGCGCCCAGCCTTCCACATAGGCGGTGTTGCCGCCGAAGCGCTGGAAGTCGGGCAGGCTCGTGTCTTCCTGCGCGAGACTGATCTGGAAGTGATGACCGGGCGCGCCTTCGTGCAGATAGAGCGTATCGATCCCGGTGAGGAAGCGGCTCTTGAGGTCGAAGGTGTTGAAATAGAACACCCCGGGACGGGTGCCGTCGGCGCTGCCGGGGCTGTAGCTGCCCCCGGCTTCGAAGCGTGCGCGGTAAGCGGGATGGGGCGTGATCAGCAGCGGGGTGCGCGGGATGCGCTGGAAATAGCGCGGGGCCTGCTCGGCCACACGCGTCGCGACGCTGCGATAGCCGGAGGCGAGGTCTTCGGGCCGGCGCGGATGATAGCGGGCGTCGCTGCGCAGCGCGGCGAAGAAGTCGGGCAGCGGGCCGGTGAAGCCGAGCTCGGTCTTGACCGTGTCCATCTCCCGCTGGATGCGCGCGACTTCGGCGCGGCCGAGCGCATGGACCGCGCCCGGGTCGAGATCGAGCGTGGTATGATGGCGCAGCAGCGCACGATAGAGCTGGGCGCCGCCGGGCAGGGCGTCGATGCCGACGCTGGTGCGCGCCGCAGGCATGTATTCGTCGGCCAGGAAAGCGCGCAACCGCCGATAGGCGGGATAGACGGCCTCGACGGTCGCGGCGCGATAGGCTTGCCAGCGACGCTGCCGCAGGAGCGCGGTCTGCTTGCGGCTGCCCCCTGCCTTGTTGCCCGTGCTCGCCGGGGCCATGAACAGCGATCGCTCGGGGGCGCGGGCCAGCACGGCATCGATCTGTCCGATCAGCGTTTTCACCACCGGGGCCGGGCTGGTCACGCCGCGGGCCATGCCCTCGCGATACCGGGCGATCACCGTGTCGAACACGCGGGGCAGCGCGCGGTCGCGGGCAAGCGTCATGGCATCGTCGGCCTCGTCGGGGCCGGAGGTCGATGCCAGGGCGGGATACTCGACCTGCAGCCCGCCGACCGGATTGAGCGGGGTCAGCGCGAGGGTGTCGGCCACCGCGGGCGAGAGCATCGCTTCCTCGTCGTGCAGCACGGCGGCATAGGCCTTGGCAGAGATGCGGTGGCGGGCATCGAGCGATGCGGGATCGATCCGCGCGAGACGGCCCAGCGCAGCGGCGTTGCGTGCGCGCTGGGCGGCGGTCAGCGCCGGTTCGAACAACGAGACGAAGCGCGTGGCCGGCAGGTCTTCGCCGCGCTCGAGCGTGTCGATCGGATCGAGCGCACGGCGGGCGGTATCGTCCTGTGCGAGGAAGGCGTCGAGCGCCGCGTCGGCAAGAGGCTGGGACGGGGCTGCGGAGGTCGCTGTCGTCGGCACGATGGCAAGCATTGCCGTGCCCATGAACAGCAGCACCGCCCAGCCCGGCCGGGAGCGCCGGCCCAGGGTCAGAACCATGGGCGCGACCGGTACCACTTCGTGACCACGTACTTGACCCCGCGCACCACGGGCCGACCGGCATGGAGGCTCTTGGGGTTGGGGCGGCCGTCCTCGCGCATGTTGTTCCACACCAGCAGCGCGCCCGGCTGTGGCGGGATCGACAGATCGACCTGTGGGAATTCGGTACTGCCGCCTTCTTCGACCGCGTTGAGATAGGCCATCGCCGTCCAGCTGCGCTGCCCTGCGCGCGCCATCTCGTCCTGCCACATCGGGTCCGAGGGGCGGAAGTGATCGAAGTGCGGCTTGAATTCCTGGCCCGGCTGGTAGCGCTGGCCCTGGATCGTCTCGCCGCAGGCCGGGTCCAGCCCCGTGAGGTCGTCGAGCCGTCGCTGGAGCATGCGGATGAAGGGATCGTGGGGATCGACGTCGCCGCTGTAGCTGGATCGGCCGGCGTCGGCGCCGTAGGTGGACGAAGGCCGGGCGACGCCATCGACGATGGCGATGAGGCGCTCGCACTCCACCGGGCTGAAGAATTGCCCGACGGCGTAGATCTCCAGTCCGGCGACGTCGAGCCTGTAGGCCAACGGATCGGCATCGAGCCGGGCCCGTACGGCGTTGCCGGTGCGCTGCAGGTCGGCCCGCTCCTGGTCACGATCGCGGGGGAACGAAATCATCATCAGCGGGTCATGTACCATGCCCGCCCCGGCGGCAAGGCAGCGAACCGAACTGTCCTGCCGGATCATCAAAAATCGGGGGCATGGCGCAATTTGAGCGTTCTTTTGATCCAATTCGGAGGGATATGCTCGAAAATGGAAATTAAGGTTTTAAAAGAAACCGATGTAGTGCTGTGGCGGAGTTCAACTCCCTGCAAAGCCACAGATCTATCAGGCAGAATCCGCCCGCAACGATGAGTCTGGCCGGGTTCTGCCCAGGCCGCCTGTTTATTGACAGCTGGTCGTCCTGTCACCGCAACAGAAGGGCCGGTTCCGTTGGATGTCTTGGTAGATTTGGATGCCGAACCTTTGCGCGTCGCAAAGGCGGTTTATGCAGTGCGTCGCAGCCGCGACGCGTTGACACCCGTGAAGGGGCTGTTCGGGGAGCCGGCATGGGACATCATGCTGGACCTGTTCATCGCCTTCAAGCGCGGGTCCGACCTGCAAGTGTCGAACGTCTGCCTCGAAGCCGGCGTGCCGTCGACCACCATCCTTCGCTGGATTTCCCGCCTCGAGAACGAGGGGCTGCTTTACCGCGCCGCCGATAGCACCGACCTGCGCCGCCGCTACGTGCGACTGACCGATGACGGGCTCGCCATGATGCGCAGCATTCTGGGTGCGATGGCCAGCCTCGGCTGATCCGGACTTCGTTCATACGTGCCATGAAAAAAGCGCGCCATCCGTTTGGGATGACGCGCTTTCTTTTCGGATGATCGCCTGACTTACCAGAAGAAGTCGTAGATCACGTCGACCACCTGCCCGGTGTAGGTGTCGATGAGCACGACGTCGTCGTAGTAGCGCACCCAGCGGTACGGCGGTTCGGCCGGCGGAAGGCGATAGGCCCAGGGATCGCTGATCCAGTACTGCTGCGCGAAGAACGGCGCCCCGAGATAGAGGCCGATGTTCAGGCGGCTGTAGCGGTAGTTGGGGATCGGCGAGTAGTAGCGCGGGCCGCGGAAGATGTCGCGATGGCTATCACGCCAGCCGCGCCAGTCGTAGCGACGGTCCTGCCGCCATTCGTTGCGCCAGCGGCTGTCACCCCAACCCGGCCGGCCGTTGTTCCAGCCCGGACGTCCGTCGTTCCAGCCGGGGCGGCCGTTGTTCCAGCCGGGGCGGTTATCACCGGGGCGACCGTTGTTCCAGCCCGGACGGTTGTCACCGGGGCGACCGTTGTTCCAGCCCGGACGGTTGTCACCGGGGCGACCGTTGTTCCAGCCCGGACGGTTTTCGCCAGGGCGGCCACCGTTCCAGCCCGGACGGTTGTCGCCGGGGCGGCCGTCATTCCAGCCCGGACGGTTTTCACCGGGGCGGCCGCCGTTCCAACCAGGGCGCGCCTCACCGGGGCGCCCGTCGCCGGGACGATTGCCCTGCCAGCCCGGCTGCGGAGCCGGGCGATCCGGGCGCTGGCCACCGTTCCACACCTGGCCGGGGTTCTGCAGCGGGGCTGGCTGAGGGCGGGCGGCATCGGGCCCGGGGCGACCGCCGCCACCGTTCCAACCGCCGCCCTGCGGGCCGCGCGGCATTTCGGGTGCCGGACGCGCTTCGCCGCCGCCGGGACGCATCCCGTTCCAGCCGCGGTTTTCACCGCCATGGCGATCGCCACGTCCGTCGCGCTCCTGCGCGAGGGCCGAGACCGGGATCGCCGAGGCGAGGGTGGCCACGGCTATGGCCGCGCCGATGCTCTTTTTCCACTTCGTGCTGGCGGCCATGGCCGTCTCCCTAAAGTTCGCATGTCGTCATGCGGGATTGGTCAACAAACGTATGGCGATGGCAGATTGTTTCCCATCGCTTGCCATTGTTGCTACGCCCGGAGCGCTGTCGCGGTGCTGAACCGGGTTGATGCCCTGTCGTTCATCTTGGCGCCGTCTTAGATGAAGGCCAAGGCCAAGCGATGGATACCTTGCCCGCGCTTCTCGCCGATGCCGAAGCTCGTCTCGTGGCGGCCGTCGCCGATCGCCATGCCCCGATGCATACGCCGGTCGTCGGCACCAGGGACGGTGAACTGCGCATCATGGTCCTGCGCGCCGTGAGTACCGGGCTCACCAGCCTGCGCTTCCACACGGATCTGCGTGCGCCCAAGGTTGCGGCGGTGCGCGAGCACGGCTGGGCGACCGTGCTCGCCTATGATCCAGCCGCGCGGGTGCAGCTGCGCCTGTCAGGGGTGGCGCGCATCCAGGCGGATGATGCCCTAGCCGATGCGGCGTGGGACAGTGCGGCGACGTTCAGCCGGCGCTGCTATCTGGCCAAGGCGGGGCCGGGCACGCCGCGCGAATCGGCGGGCAGCGGTTTGCCCGAGGCGGTGGTGGCGCGTCGGCCCACCGAGCCGGAAACGCGCGAGGGGCGGCGGAATTTCGCGGTCCTGCTGGTCGAGCCCGATCGGCTGGACTGGCTGCAACTCGACGCCAGCGGGGGGCGGCGGGCGCATTTCGCCCGCCACGAGACGGAATGGCGCGGGACCTGGGTGGTCCCGTAAGCGCCTGCGGCGATCAGGCGGTGCCGCGGGCGAGGAACGGACGCTCGGCCGCAACGGTGCATTCGAACGCGCCGATGGCGGCATCGCGGGCCAGCGTCAGGCCCACTTCGTCGAGGCCGTTGAGCAGGCAGTGCTTGCGGAACGGGTCGATTTCGAAGGTGAAGCGGTCCTGGAAGGGCGTCGTGACGGTCTGCGCCTCGAGGTCGATCGCGATCGGGTCGGTCTGCGCGACTTCCATCAACCGGTCGATGGTTTCCTGTGGCACGACCACGGTGAGAATGCCGTTCTTGAAGGCGTTGCCGGAGAAGATGTCGGAGAACGACGGAGCGATGACCGCCTTGATCCCGAGATCGAGCAGCGCCCAGGCGGCGTGCTCGCGGCTGGACCCGCAACCGAAGTTGTCGCCGGCGATCAGGATCGGCGCGCCCTTGAAGGTGGGGCTGTCGAACAGGTTCTCGGGATCGCTGCGCAGCGTCTCGAAGGCGCCGCGGCCGAGGCCCTCGCGACTGATCGTCTTCAGCCACTTGGCCGGGATGATGACGTCGGTGTCGATGTTCTTCCGGCCGAACGGAATGGCGCGGCCGTCGATGTGGTGTACCGGTTCCATGGGCCCGCTATAGCCGCCGCCGCGCCGGGCGCAACGGCGGAAATAGCGGCGGATATGTCCCCGCCTCAGTCGGTTTCGGGTGCGTCGCCCAGCGGCGTGGTGTCGGCAGGCTTGGGTGCCTTGTCCTTGCGGCGATTGCTGTAGAGCAGCGCCGCCGCCAGTGCCGCAGAGCCTACGGCCGCCGCGCCTGCCAGAACCGCCGTTCCCGCCCAGTTTTCCTTCTTGGACACGCTTACCTCCTCCTGATGGGCCAGAAACCATCGGCCCGGTGACCGGCGATTGCAACGCTCATTCCGCCCGATCCTTGAGGAAATCCTCAAGCACGAGCCATGCGCGTTGCTTGTCTGCCAGCGAGACCGCACAATAGGCGGCGCTGCTTGATGGAAGTTGAATGGCAGAAACAGTCGGGAAATCCGCAAGTTGCGTTCGGCCGTGGCGCGCAGCGGTCGCACCGTTGAAGCCGACCGCGCGCAGGGACGGCAGGGAGCGAACCAATGCGGCGAGCGGGGCAGGGGCGACATCGCGGATGGCTGTGTCGAGGCTGCCGGCCCGCCTGGCGCTGGCGATCGTGTCCCACAGGCCCACGCCCGCACCGCGCAGGGCATCGAGCCGGGCATCGTAGTCCAGCGACACCAGGTCGCGGCCGATCACGCCGCCGATCAGCCGCCAGAACTGGTTGGCGGGGTGGGCGTAATAGCGCGCCGCGGCCAGCGAGGCCTCACCGGGCAGGCTGCCGCAGACGAGGACGCGCGTGGCCGCATCGACCACCGGCGCGAAGGCTGACTTGCGCGGATCGCTCAGGCGAGTTCGCGCACGTCGGTCAGCCGGCCGGTCACCGCGGCGGCGGCGGCCATGGCCGGGCTGACGAGATGGGTGCGAGCGCCAGGGCCCTGGCGGCCGACGAAGTTGCGGTTCGAGGTTGAGGCGCAGCGTTCGCCGGCAGGGACCTTGTCGGGGTTCATGCCGAGGCAGGCTGAGCAGCCCGGCTCGCGCCATTCGAGCCCGGCGTCCTTGAAGATGGCATCGAGGCCCTCGTCCTCGGCCATCGCCTTGACCAGACCCGAGCCCGGGACGACGATCGCCCACTTGACGGTGTCGGCCTTGCGGCGACCCTTGAGCACCGCGGCGGCGGCGCGCAGGTCCTCGATGCGGCTGTTGGTGCAGCTGCCGATGAACACGTTCTGGATCTCGACCGACGCGAGCGGCGTGCCGGGCTCAAGGCCCATGTATTCTAGGCTCTTGCGCGCGGCTTCCTGCTTGGACGGATCGGCAAAGCTTTCCGGCGCCGGAACCTGGCCGGTGATCGGCAGCACGTCTTCGGGGCTGGTGCCCCAGGTGACCGAAGGCGCGATGTCGGCCGCGTCGATCACGACGACCTTGTCGTACGTGGCGCCGGGATCGGTCGCGAGGCTCTTCCACCAGGCGACGGCCTTGTCCCAGTCCGCGCCGGCCGGCGCATAGGGGCGCCCCTTGACGTAGGCGAAGGTGGTTTCGTCCGGGGCGATCAGGCCGGCGCGTGCACCGTGTTCGATCGCCATGTTCGAAATGGTCAGCCGGCCCTCGACCGACAGACCGCGAATGACCGAGCCGGTATATTCGATGACGTAGCCAGTGCCGCCGGCCGCGCCGAGCACGCCGGTGATGTGAAGAACGACGTCCTTGGCCGAAACGCCCGGGGTCAGTTCGCCCTCGACGCGCACTTCCATCGTCTTGCTGCGCTTGAGCAGCAGGGTCTGCGTGGCGAGCACATGCTCGACCTCCGAGGTGCCGATGCCGAAGGCCAGAGCGCCCAGGCCGCCGTGGCAGGCGGTGTGGCTGTCGCCGCAGACGATCGTGGCGCCGGGGAGCGAGAAGCCCTGCTCGGGGCCGACGACGTGGACGATGCCCTGCGAGCGGTCAGCATCCCCAATGTAGCGGATGCCGAATTCCGGCGCGTTGCGTTCGAGCGCGGCAAGCTGCTGCGCGCTTTCCGGGTCGGCAATCGGGATGCGATGGCCGCCGGCGTCGCGACGCGCGGTCGTCGGAAGATTGTGATCGGGCACCGCGAGGGTCAGATCGGGGCGGCGTACCTTGCGCCCGGCCATGCGAAGCGCCTCGAAGGCCTGCGGGCTCGTCACCTCGTGGACGAGATGGCGGTCGATGTAGAGCAGGCTGGTGCCATCGTCGCGGTTCTCGACGACGTGTGCGTCCCAGATCTTTTCGTAGAGCGTCTTGGCGGTGCTGGTCATGGTTTGCGGTTAAGCATCGCCCCGATGCTTTTCAAGCCACAAAGGGCCAACGGCATCGGGGCGACACGACATTTCATTTCACAGCGCAAGGCTGCGCACATCGCTTACCAGCGATCGCGATCCCAGTCCGCGCGTTCCATGTGCAAGTTCATGCGCACGTCGTTCACGCGGCTGGCGAGCCAGCGCACCTCGTTGCGGCTGAGGCCGTCACGGGCATACATGCGGTACTGCGTCTGGACGACGCTGGCCTGGCGACGCAGGCCCATGGCTTCGCGCGGCGAGATCGTGCGGTTGCGCTGGGCGCGGTCGATCTGCATGCGCAGGCGGTTGATGTCGTTGCGGATGGCCTGGTCACGACCCGGGGTCATCCAGCCGGCTTCGCCGCGGCCGGACCAGCGCGGGCCATCGTTCCAGTTCTGCGCCATTGCAGGGGCAGCCACAGCCATCGTGGCGGGGACAAGGGCGGCGAGGATCAGCTTTTTCATGGGCCTGGTTCCTTTCTCTGTTTGCAGCCGGATCGCTCCGTCTGCTGCGAATCACGTTTTGGCACCGTGTTGCTGAACCAAACGGGAGTTGCCCGTTCGGGTTTCAGCAAGAAAGCCGTCGCCGCCGCACGCAGGCGTCGCTATATCGCGCGCATGGGTACCGTGATCGCCATCGCCATCGTTCTTGCCACCGTCGCCGCCATGGAATTCGTGGCGTGGAGCAGCCACAAATACATCATGCATGGCTTTGGCTGGGGCTGGCACCGCGACCATCACGAGCCGCACGACAACTTTCTCGAGAAGAACGACCTCTACGCCGTGGTCGGCGCCGCCATGTCGATCTCGATGTTCGCGGTCGGCAGCCCGCTCATCATGGGCGCCAATGCCTGGTGGCCGGGTACGTGGATCGGCCTCGGCGTGCTGGTCTATGGCCTGATCTATACCTTCATCCACGACGGGCTGGTTCACCAGCGCTGGTTCCGCTGGGTGCCCAAGCGCGGCTACGCCAAGCGGCTGGTGCAGGCGCACAAGCTGCACCATGCGACGATCGGCAAGGAAGGCGGGGTCAGCTTCGGCTTCATCGTTGCGCGCGATCCGGCGGCGCTCAAGCGCGAGTTGAAGGCGCAGCGGTCGGCGGGGATCGCCGTACTGCGGGATGCGGTGGATTAGAAAGCGGTGTTGGTGGCTTCCACCACCCCCAACCCCCTCCTCTGAAGAGGAGGGGGCTTTATGATGTGCTCCCCCTCATCTTTAGAGGAGGGGTTGGGGTAAGGCCTTGAATAGACTAACTCAGGCCTCGGTCAGCTGCTGCATCGCGAAGTCCAGCTCGGCGACGAAGCGCTCGGCGTCGAGTGCAGCCATGCAGCCGGTGCCCGCCGCGGTCACGGCCTGGCGATAGGTGTGATCCATCACGTCGCCGCAGGCGAAGACGCCGGGGATCGCGGTCTTGGGTGTGCCCGGCGCCACGACGATGTAGCCGCTCTCGTCGAGTTCCAGCTTGCCCTTGAACAGGCTGGTCGCCGGGGCGTGACCGATCGCGACGAACGCGCCGTCGGTTTCGATGCGGCTGCCTTCGCCGGTGACGGTGTCGACCAGTTCGACCGCCTTGAGGCCGCCGGTGGCCTCGCCGGTAAAGGCGGCGACCGCCTTGTTCCACAGCACGCTGATCTTGGGATGCGCGTGGAGGCGTTCTTGCAGGATGCGTTCGGCGCGCAGGCTGTCGCGGCGGTGGATGAGCGTCACGTGCTCGGCATGGTTGGTGAGGTAGAGCGCTTCCTCGACCGCGGTGTTGCCACCGCCGATGACCACGACCTTCTTGCCGCGATAGAAGAATCCGTCGCAGGTGGCGCAGGCCGAGACGCCCTTGCCCGAATATTCCTCTTCGCCGGCAACGCCCAGCCACTTGGCCTGGGCGCCCGTGGCGATCACCAGCGTGTCGGCTTCATAGACGTCGCCACCGTCGCCAATGGCGCGGAACGGCGGGCCAGCGAGGTCGATCTCGGTGATCGTGTCCCACAGCATGCGGGTGCCGACGTGTTCGGCCTGCGCCTGCATTTCCTGCATCAGCCAGGGGCCCTGGATCACGTCGCGGAAACCGGGGTAATTCTCGACATCGGTGGTGATGGTCAGCTGGCCGCCGGGCTGGAGACCCTGCACGACAATCGGCTCCATCCCGGCGCGCGCGCCATAGATCGCGGCGGTGAGGCCAGCTGGGCCGGAACCGATAATGAGCATACGGGTCTTGTGCGTCGTCGCCATGGAAATGTGTCCTCCGATGGCGCGCGAAATAGGCACTGGCAGCGCAAAATGCCAGTGCCTGAAATATCTGGCTTTTAAGTCGCGAGCTGGTGGATCAGGCCTGCTGGCGCTGCGTCACGCCTTCGAGGGCGCGGCTGACGACCACGGCGGCCGGGGTCGGCTTGGGCACGAGCACGCCGCCCAGCTTGCGCACCGCCTCGTCCATGCGGTCGAGGTCGCCGGTGTGCAGGACATAGGGCACGCCGCGCTCGGCCAACGTACGGGCGACAGGCGCGCATGTCTCGCCGTGCGAAAGCGAGACGTCGAGGATAGCGGCGACGATCGATTCATGCTCGGCGATGGCGAGGGCTTCGGACAGTTCCAGCGCCGTGATCGGGATGCAACCGGCGTCCTCGACCGCGAATTCGAGATCGAGGAGAATCAGCGGTTCGTCGTCCAGCACCAGGATGCGGCAGTCCATACCAGCGGGGCAGCAGGCTTCGCTCATGCCGCATCCTCGCGCAGGGGAACGCGCAGGCGCGCCCGCAAGCCTTCGGGGTGCCAGTCGCGCATGATGTTTCCTTTGGCCATGGTGAGCACGCGATCGACAAGTCCGGCCGTCGGCACCGCTTGCGTCTCGGCAGGGGGAGTGACGGCCGGGCCGCCCGTTTCGATCCAGTCGATGACGATGGTCGGCGCCTCGGTCGAGCCGTTGCGCTGCCAGGCAACGGTCACCTTGCCCTCGGCTTTGCTGAGGGCGCCGTGCTTGACCGCGTTGACCGCCAGCTCGTGCAGCGACAGACCGAGGACGGAGACAGCCGAAAAGTCACTGCGCAACCCGTTGCCGACGAAGTTGATGCGATGCCCTTCGGGGTCGTAGGGCGACAGCACCGAGCGAATGGCAGGTCCGACCTCGATCGAGCCGCTCGAGGCTTCGTCGAGGGTGGTTTCGTAAGCGCGCCCCAGCGCCTGGATGCGATCGTTGATCTCGCGGGCGTGCGGTTCGATCCCGCGCGAGCGCCCAGTGAAGTTGACGATGCCGCCGATCACGGCGAACATGTTCTTCATGCGATGCGACAATTCGCGCGCCAGTTCGCGGGCATGGCGCTCGTCGGCACGCGCGGCGCGAACGTCCGAGACGTCCCACTGGCTGCCGAAGAAATAGAGCAGTCGACCGTCGGCATCGTAAATCGGGCCAAGGTGCAACGCGTTCCAGAACGCGGTGCCGTCCTTGCGGTAGTTGAGCAGCTCAACGACGACCACGTCCTCATTGCGCAGGGCATCGCGGATGCGCGCAACGGCGGCCGGGTCGGTCGCAGGGCCTTGCAGGAAGCGGCAGTTGCGCCCGACGATTTCGGACTCGTCATAGCCGGTTAACCAACGGAAGGCCCGGTTGGCAAAGACGATGGGGATATCTTCCGCGTAGGGGTCGCACAGGCAGATCGCCATGCGCGTCTGCGCCATCGCTTGTTCGAACAGCACGCCAGAAGATCCGGCGAAGGTGCTTTCCGGGTGATTGGCGCGGAAACGATCCGGGCTGTCGTCATACTCGCCATTGGCGAGGCCGCCAACGGCCTGGCTACGCTCAGAAGGGTCTACCCTGTCACTCGACAAAACGCTTAATCCTGATCACATGACCCGAACCTGCCGAGCCTCGCGCATTTGGGCGAAAAATGCACAGATGGCGCAAGTGGTTCCGACCCCGCGCAAAAAAACTTTGTGCCCGCTAAAAAAGGCTACCAGCTTACGTCAAATTCGGCAGTTTTGCGCCATGTTTGGTTGCATCATGCGATAGGATCGGGCACCGTCGAACGGTATGCCAGCGCACCAGCTCAAGATTTTGTGGTCCAGCCTGAACGTGTCGGACCGCGGTCCGGCGCTGCGCTACGGCATGGCCGTTGCCTTGTTCGTGGTCGGCCTGATCATCCGCATGGCATTCAACGCGCTGTTTCCGCCCGGCTATCCGTTTCTCACGTTCTTTCCGGCGGTGATCGTTGCCACGTTCCTCGCCGGGCGCGGGGCGGGCATTCTCTGCGCCATTCTCAGCGGCCTCGGCGCCTGGTTCTTCTTCATCCCGCCCCAGTGGAGTTTTGCGCTCGACGGCCAGGTCGCGACGGCGATGATCTTCTACAGCGGCGTCGTCACGGTCGACATCCTGCTGATCGATGGGCTGCTCAAGCGCCAGCGCCAGCTCGAGGAAAGCCAGGCGCGCATGCGCGAGATGGCCGAATACCAGTCGCTGCTGTTCAAGGAGCTGCAGCATCGCGTGGCCAACAACCTGGCCTCGGTCGCCTCAATGCTGCGCCTTCAGCGGCGCCAGATCGAACGTGACCCGACCACCGCGCTGGCACTGATCGACCGCGCCGACGAGCGGATCGAACTGATGGGCCGCGTCCATCGCCAGCTCTACGATCCGGCCGCGCAGACCTTGCGGTTGCAGGATCACCTCGCCAATGCCGTGGAGCAGGCCAAGGACGTGTCGGGCGCGCAGCATATCGCCGTGCGCCTCGTGGTCGATGACGTGCGCGTGGAGGTGGGCCGCCTGCTGACGCTCGTCCTGCTGCTGACCGAACTGCTCACCAACAGCTTCAAGCATGCCTTCGAGCCCGGCCAGAACGGGGTGGTCGACGTCCGGCTCGAGCAGGCCGAGGGCAGCATGCTGTGCCTGACGGTCGCCGACAACGGGCGCGGGCTAGCGACCGATGATGCAACCGGCCGTGCCGGGGCGGATGTGGCGGTCGGCGTGCGGCGGCGCAGCCTGGGCTCGGCGATCATTGCCGGCCTCGTCGCGCAACTTGGTGGGATCAGCCACACCCGCAACCGCAACGGGGTGACGACGACCGTCATGTTTCCGCAGGTCTGGCGCGACGCCGGCTGAGAGCCGGACGCCGCGCCGCACTTCGAAACTCGCAGCCCGGCAGCTTCAGTGCGCCGGGCCAGCGACCGCCGCGATCGGTTGCGAGGCATTGGCGACGATCTCGAGCGTGCGGGTCCAGGCCTCGACGTTTTGCGCCAGCATGGCCGGGTCGATCTTGTCCAGCGTATCGTCGGGCGTGTGGTGCAGGTCGAAGTAGTGCGTACCGTCCTGGTTGAGATCCACCACCGGCAGGGTCTGGCGCTTGATGATCGCGCCAACATCGGTGCCACCCTCGACCTCGCCTTCCTGCGCGACGATGCCGAGTGGGGCGAGCGCGGCCACGAGTTGGGCCTTGGTTGCGGCGGCCGAGGGCGCAAAGTTGGTGACCACACGCCACACACGATCGGCGCCAAAGTCGCTTTCCATCGCCAGCGCATGCGGTTCGCTGCCGTGGCGGGCGGCATAGGCTTCGCCGCCGAACCCGCCCAGTTCCTCGCTGCCGGCGAACAGCACCCGGATCGTGCGCAGGGGCTGCTGCTGGCGGCGTGCCTCCAGCGCCGCGGCCGCAACGATCGCGCAGCCGGCGCCATCGTCGATCGCGCCGGTGCCGAGGTCCCAGCTGTCGAGGTGGCAGGCGACGAGCACGGGCGGCAGCGAGGGATCACGGCCGGGCAATTCGCCGACGACATTGCCCGAGGGGGCGCCGTCGATGATCTTGCCGGTCAGCGTGAGGTGCAGGGTCAGCGCCTTGCCCGCGGCGGACAAGCGCGCCACCTGGTCGGCATCGGCACTGGCCACGGCGCCGGCGGGGATCGGCTTCATGCCCTTGGGCCAGCTGATCGCGCCGGTGTGGGGGTTGCGATGATGGTCGGTGCCGATCGAGCGGATCACCACCGCCAGCGCGCCCTTGTCGGCGGCGATGCCGGGGCCCTTGCGGCGCACGTTGCCATAGGGGCCATAGCCGCTGCCGTCCTGGGTCGGTGCCATGGCGTGGTCGATGAACGCGATCTTGCCCTTGAGCGAGCCGGCAGGCGCAGCCTCCAGCGCGGAGAGCGTCGCGAAATAGACGAGCGGCGCGGTCACGCCGGCCTCGGGCGTGGCACCGGAATAGCCGAGCGCCGTGATCGCCAGCGGCTGCGCGGCGGTGCTGACCAGTTCGGCCTTGTCGGTGCCGCGGCGATAGGCGCGGATCGTGAACGGCTCGATCCCGACATTGGCAAAGCCCAGCGCCTTCAGTCGCGCCGCCGCCCAGTCGCGTGCGCGCGCCTCAGCCTCGCTGCCGGCGGGGCGGGGGCCGATCTCGGTGGTCAGGTCGCGGACCAGGTCCCATGCGACGTTGCCGGGTGCGGCCTCGGCTGGCACTGCATGAAGGGCAGCGGCAAGCGCGGCGATGGAGAGGAACCGGGCAAGAAGCGATGCGGGCATGGGGTGTCCTGAAAAACGAGGGATGTGAACACTTTTGCCCGTTCTGGCGCAAAGTCAACGCCGCGCCGGCGCAAGCAGGAATGGGAGCAGCGGCGAAGACGACGGGGCAGGCGATAGGGTCAGGCACTGGGGTTGGGCGATCGCCGCCCCTGCCGCTTGCCCAAGACCCGCGCGCCCTGTAGAGCGCGGGGCAAACCCACCGAACACGCAACGCTATAGCCTTAGCGCAAGGACCCCGAGATGGCCGCCCAATACGCCTACGTCATGAAGAACATGACGAAAACCTTCCCCGGCGCGCAGAAGCCGGTGCTGAGCAACATCAACCTGCAGTTCTACCAGGGTGCCAAGATCGGCATCGTTGGCCCCAACGGCGCGGGCAAGTCCACGCTCATGAAGATCATGGGCGGGATCGACAAGGACTACACCGGCGAGGCCTGGCCCGGCGAGCACATCACCGTCGGCTACCTGCCGCAGGAGCCGCAACTCGACCCGACCAAGACCGTGCTGGAAAACGTCAAGGAAGGCGCGCGCGAAGTGGCCGACCTTGTCGATCGCTTCAACGAGATCAGCAACATCATGGCCGATCCGCCGGAAGACGTCGACTTCGACGCGCTGATGGACGAGATGGGCGACCTGCAGGGCAAGATCGACGCGGTCGACGGCTGGACGCTCGACAACCAGCTCGAGATCGCGATGGAAGCGCTGCGCTGCCCGCCGGGCGACTGGTCGGTGGAAAGCCTCTCGGGCGGTGAAAAGCGCCGCATCGCGCTGACCCGCCTATTGATCCAGAAGCCCTCGATCCTGCTGCTGGACGAACCGACCAACCACCTCGATGCCGAAAGCGTCGAATGGCTGGAAAACCACCTCAAGGAATATGCCGGCGCGGTGCTGATGATCACCCACGACCGCTACTTCCTCGACAACGTCGTGGGCTGGATCCTCGAACTCGACCGCGGAAAGTACTTCCCCTACGAGGGGAACTACTCGACCTACCTGGAAAAGAAGGCCAAGCGCCTCGAGCAGGAAGACCGCGAGGCGACCGGTCGCCAGAAGGCGATCAACGACGAACTCGAGTGGATCCGCGCCGGCACCAAGGGCCGCCAGACCAAGTCGAAGTCGCGTATCAAGAAGTTTGAGGAACTGGTCGCCAGCCAGGAAAACCGTTCGCCCGGCAAGGCCCAGATCGTCATCCAGGTGCCCGAGCGCCTTGGCGGTAAGGTCATCGAGGCCAAGAACATCTCCAAGGCCTATGGCGACAAGCTATTGTTCGAGAACCTCTCGTTCATGCTTCCGCCGGGCGGCATCGTCGGCGTGATCGGGCCGAACGGCGCGGGCAAGTCCACGCTGTTCAAGCTGATCACCGGCCAGGAAACGCCCGACAGCGGCGAAATCGACATCGGCTCGACCGTGCGCCTGGGCTATGTCGACCAGAGCCGCGATCACCTCGACCCCAAGAAGAACGTCTGGGAGGAAATCTCCGACGGGCTCGACTACATGAAGGTCAACGGGTTCGACACCTCGACCCGTGCCTATGTCGGCGCCTTCAACTTCAAGGGCCAGGACCAGCAGAAGAACGTCGGCAAGCTCTCGGGCGGTGAACGCAACCGCGTGCACATGGCCAAGATGCTCAAGCAGGGCGGCAACGTGCTGCTGCTCGACGAACCGACCAACGACCTCGACGTCGAAACGCTGGCCGCGCTCGAAGAAGCGATCGAGAACTTCGCGGGCTGCGCCGTGGTTATCAGCCACGACCGCTTCTTCCTCGATCGTCTCGCCACGCACATCCTCGCCTTCGAAGGCAACAGCCACGTCGAATGGTTCGAAGGCAACTTCGCCATGTACGAGGAAGACAAGCGCCGTCGCCTGGGCGACGCCGCCGACCGCCCGACGCGCCTCGCCTACAAGAAGCTGACGCGCTAATCGCGCAGAGGGGCGGCCGTTGTCGAAAGACGCGGCTGCCCCGTTTTCGCGATGGGTGGGCGTGGTCGGATGCTCGGCTTGCCAATCGCGGGCGTTCGACATCGTCTACACGAGGTTCGGATTTTGATTGCCCTGCTTGTCATCATTGGCGTCGTCGCAGCTGTCTCCCTGATTTCAGGCACGGTAGCAGCCGTTAGCCGCATCGCTACGCAGCGTAACTCTGTGTCGATAGCGATCGGAACGCTGACGATGCCGGCACTGATCTGCCTATCGTTCGGATATTGGGCGCTCACGATGGAGGTGGACGATGCACCACCGGGCAACGTGCTGATGGGCTCTTTGACCGCCGTTGCGGTGGTCACACCATTCGCGCTGTTCGTCAGTCGTTTTACCGTCATGTTCCTGTCCCGGCGCGCTTTGCAGAAAGGCAGTTAGTTCTTTTTGCCCAAGCAGTTCCGCCTAAGTGCCGTTGCGGCCATCTCCAAGAGGTGTCAGATCAGGTCCCATGAGGTTGTATCCCCTGCTCTTGGTGGCACTCGCGGTAACCTGTTCGAACGGACAAGCCCCGCGGCAAAGGGACCCGAGCCAATCGGAGCAGTCTTCCGCATCAGTCGAAGCCGCGATATCGCTCGGCGGTCGGGTCACCGACGCAGCCAACATCCTCAATGCCGAGCAGGAGGCGGCGCTCACCCATCGTTTGGCCCTGCTTGAACAATCGACCCGCCACCAAATGGTTGTTGTTACTGTCAAATCATTGGGTGGACGAGATATTGCCGACGTCACCCGCGATTTGGCCAACACTTGGGGGATCGGACGCAAGGGGCATGATGACGGTGTGGTCCTACTCGTTGCTCCTAACGAACGGAAAGTAAGGATTGCTGTCGGTTATGGCTTGGAACGAACCTTGCCCGACACTCTCTGCAAAACGATAATAGAGCAGAAAATGCTTCCACGATTCAGAGACGGCGATTTATACGAGGGGATCGAGGAAGGGGTAAGCGCCTTGATTAATAAGATGAAGCGGACCGACTAATCGTCTGTTTTCCGCTGCTTGCAGTTATTTCCCTCGTCATTCCCGTGAAGGCGGGAATCCATCGGCTGCCGCACACTAAGGTGCGCTAACTGATCTCGATTCTAGCTCGGGAACTGGATTCCCGCCTTCGCGGGAATGACGTGTTTTCGGGAATGAGGGGTTTGCGGGAACGACGGGGGGTGCGGAAATGACGAGTTCGTGGGAATGACGACGCCGGGGCGTGGAATGTTGCCTCCCGAGGCCCGGCTTGCTCCTGAACCGCTGATTTCGCTCGCGCCCTAGGCCCCGATCGCCTCGCTTTCCGGGCGGACATCGACCGAGACCGCGACTTTCTGTGCGCCGCTGCCGTGGAACACGCCGTCCATCGGCGCCACGTCGGCATAGTCGCGGCCCATTGCGGTGAAGATGTGGTCGCTCGAGGTCAGCACCGCATTGGTGGGATCGAAGCCCACCCACCCCAGCGCATCACCACACCACAGCGCCGCCCAGGCATGTGTCGCATCGGCGCCGACGAGGCGGGGGCGGCCCGGTGGGGGCAGGGTGCGCAAATATCCGCTGACATAGGCGGCCGGCAGCCCGTGCCCGCGCGCCGCCGCGATCATGACATGCGCGAAATCCTGGCACACGCCGTGGCGGGCGCGGAATGCGACCTCGGGCGGGGTCTCGGCGGTGGTGGCGCTGCCGTCGTAGGTAAACTCGTCGTGGATCGCGTGCATCAGGGCGAGTGCGCCCTCGACCACCCCGGCGCGCGGGGACAGGAAGCGCGCGGCCCACGAGACGATCTCGGGCGCGATGGGCGCGAGCAGCGAGGGATAGATGTAGCTGGCCGGGCCCATCGCCGAAAGATCGCGGTGCGCGGCGGCGCGTGCGGCCACCTGGGCGATGGTCGGAGCGGGCTGGCCGATCACGTCGAGAACGGTCGGCGCCACATCGACGCGAAAGCCGCTTTCGACGGTCAGGCGGTCGATCGGCTCACGGATGATGAGGCGGCTGCGGTTGACGCGGAACGGGCCGCTGTCGTCCTCGATCATCCACGGGTCGGGGGCGACGGTCAGGCGATAGCGGCTGACGGTCTGTCCGGGCCAGGGGGCAGGGCGCAGGCGCAGGTTGAACCGCGCCAGCCGTACCGGGTTTGCGTAAGTCACCGTGGTCACGTGGCGGATGTCGTAGATCATCCCAGCAGGCTGCCCTTGATCGGCTCGGTCTTCTCGAACTGCAGGAAGTAGCGGGTGGCGATCGTGTCGGACAGGGCGAGGAGGCGCTGTTCAGTCTCGGCGATGCGCGCCACGTCCCAGTCCGCCACGGGCAGGCTGGCGAGCGGGGCAAGCAGCGCGCGGGCCTCGAGCAGGGGAGGCTCGGGCAGGTTGCCTTCGCCCAGCGCCGGCAGCGCGGCGATGTGTCCCAGCAGCGCCTCGGCCTGGAACGCCAGCGAGCGCGGATTGGCGGGATCGAGCAGCAGCATGTCGAGCACCGGCGCGAGGCTTGGCGCGGCGAGATAGCGCGCGCGATAGGTGATCTGGCTGTCCGACAGATCGAGCAGCACGCCGAGCGCCTCGGGTGTCTCGATCTGCGGGGCGAGCGCTCGGACGGTCTGGCACAGCGCCACCGCGCGTTCGAGACGGCGGCCCATGTCGAGGAAATGGCGCGAGGGGCCGAGCGTGAAGTTTTCCGCCAGCAGGCCCGACAGCGCCGACAAGCGTTCGACCAGCTCGCGCGCGGCGCGCAGCACGACACCGGGGCGATGCCCGTCGGTCGTCGGCAGCGGGCGGCTGGCGATGCGCCAGAAATCGCTGGTCAGCCGATCGCGCAGGGTGAGGCCGGTGGCGCGCAAGGCGGCGAACAGCGCGCTGACCGATCCGTCGCGCGCGGCATTGGTCAACGCGGCGTGGCAGGCCTTGGACACCGCGCCATCGGCATCCTCGCGTGCGATCGCGCCCCAGCTGACCAGCAGGTCGACCAGCCGCGCGATGACCTCGGGATTGTGGCCCGCGCCGGCGTCGGCCTCGATCGAGCTGCCCAGCACGGCACGGACCAGCCGCACGGTGGTTTCGGCCCGCTCCATGTAGCGGCCGAACCAGAACAGGTTGTCTGCCGCCTGGCTCGCGAGGATGCCCCCGCCACGCAGCACGGTTTGGGGCGGGGCGGCGGCCGCCTTGATGATGGCCGTGCCGGATGCCGGAGCATCGGGCCTGTCGACGATGCAGACGTCGGCCGACATGTCGCCTTCGCCCATCAGCGTGGTGCGGATCTCGCCCGAGGACGACAGCCTGGCGAAGCCACCGGGCATGACCGTCCACGCCCCGGCGGCATTGCGCGCGACGAAGGCGCGGACGGTGAAGGCGCGCGGGGCGAAGCTTTCGCCCACCAGCGCGGGCGTGGTCGACAGCGTGACGATCTCCTGCCCGCAGTAGTCGACCGGGCGCCGCGCCATGGCGGCCAGCAGCGCGGTGCGCGCCGCCGGTTCGAGCCGCCGTACGGCAACCGGGCGCCCGCCGGGCAGGCCCTCGACCGGCTGGCCGAACGCCGGGGTGATCATCAGGTCATCGAGGCGGCCGCGCACGTCCTCGGCCTCGCGCGGCTGGCCGCACCACCAGGTCGCGACATTGGGCAGCAGCGGGGCTTCACCCAGCAAGACCTCGAACAGGCGCGGCGTGAAGGCGGCGAAAGCCGGTGCCTCGAGCACTTCGGCGCCGGGCCAGTTGGCCAGGGTCACGCCGCCATGCTCCATCGCCTCGAACAGGTCGGGCACGCCGATGGCCGACCGCGCATCGAAGCGCAGCGGGTCGAGCGCGTTGGTGTCGATCCAGCGCCACAAGGCATCGACACGCTTGGGTCCGGCGATGGTGCGTACATAGACGCGCGCATCGCTGACCGTCAGGTCGCGCCCCTCGACCAGCGGGAACCCGAGATAGCGGGCAAGGTGCGCTTGTTCGGGATAGGACTGGTTGAAGCGGCCCGGCGTCAGCAGCGCGATGCGCGGGTTCTCGCGCTGGCAGGCGCGGGCAATGCCGCCGCGCAGGTCCGAGAAGAACTGCGCCACGCGGCGCGCACCGATCTGGGTCAGCAATCCACCGGTGACGCGCGAAAGCGCCAGCCGGTTCTCCAGCGCATAGCCGGCCCCGTTGGCCAGCCGGATGCGATCCTCGAGCACGCGCCATTGCCCTTGCGGGCCGCGCGCGAGGTCCACCGCATAGACGTGCAGGTGCGGGGCGTTGCGCGGTGCCACGCCGACCATGCTGCGCGCGAAATAGCGGCTGCCTGCCACGAGCGCGGCGGGCAGGTGGCCATCGGCCACGAGCCGGCCTTCACCATAGATGTCCTCGACCACGGCCTCGAGCAGGCGGGCGCGCTGGATCAGGCCGCGCTCCACTTCAGCCCATTCGCCCGCCCCGATGATGAGCGGCATCGGCGACAGGGGCCATTCGCGCTCCTCGTCCTCGCCGGTCAGGCGGAACGCCATGCCGAGGTCGAGGATCTGGCGCGCGACCAGTTCCTGCACCGCCACGCCCGATTCCTCGCGCAGCGCCTGCAGCCCCTGCGCCGTCTGGCGCCACGCTGCGGCGACTTCGGGGGCGGCATCGCGATAGAGATCGCCCGCCGCGACGTCGGCCGGATAGCCGGCGAGGCCGGCCTGCAGGGTCTGGTCGTGCGCCGTGGCCATGCGGTCAGGGCAGGCCGGCGGGACGGCGCAGGTCGAGCGTTAGCGGGAACTCGCCGGGATACTCGGGTGCGGGAACCGCCACCGCGCCGGGCGAATGGCCGTGATCCTGGAACCTCGCCTTGCGCCGCGCTTCAGCCTCGTAGCCATTGACGGGCACGGTGTCATAATTGCGCCCGCCGGGATGCGCGACGTGATAGACGCATCCGCCCAGCGACCGCCCGCTCCAGGTATCGAGGATGTCGAAGGTCAGCGGCGCGTGCGGCGGCATCATCGGGTGCATGCAGTTCGCCGGCGACCATGCCTTGTAGCGCACCCCGCCGACACCCTCGCCGGGCGTGCCGGTCGGCGTCATCGGCACGCGGCGGCCGTTGCAGGTGACGACGTGACGCCCCGGAACGAGGCCCTCTGCGCGGACCTGCAGGCGTTCGGTCGAGCTGTCGACATAGCGCACGGTGCCACCGATCGCGCCGGTCTCGCCCAGCACGTTCCACGGCTCCAGCGCGTGGCTGATCTCCAGGTGGACTCCGCCGCCCGACACCGCGCCGTGGACAGGAAAACGGAACTGGCGCTGCGCCTCGAACCACGCGGGGTCGAAGTCGTAGCCGGCGCCCCGCAAGTCCGCGAGGACGTCGAGGAAATCGGCCCAGACGAAGTGCGGCAGCATGAAGCGGTCATGCAGTTGCGTGCCCCAGCGCACCAGCGGCCCATCGACCGGCTGGCGCCAGAACCAGGCACAGAGCGCGCGCAGCAGCAGTTGCTGGGCAAGCGACATGCGCGCATCCGGCGGCATCTCGAAGCCGCGGAACTCGACGAGGCCGAGCCGCCCGGTCGGCCCGTCGGGCGAGAACAGCTTGTCGATGCAGATCTCGGTGCGGTGCGTATTGCCGGTGACGTCGACCAGCAGGTTGCGGAACAGGCGGTCGACCACCCAGGCGAGCGGCTGCGGCTGGTCCGGCCCCGGCACTTGCGCCAGCGCGATCTCCAGCTCGTACAAGCCGTCGTGGCGCGCCTCGTCGATGCGGGGTGCCTGGCAGGTCGGGCCGATGAACAGGCCCGAGAACAGGTAGCTGAGCGCCGGGTGGCGCTGCCAGTAGATGACGAAGGACTTGAGCAGGTCGGGCCGGCGGATGAACGGGCTGTCGAGAAGGCTCGGCCCGCCCAGCACGATGTGATTGCCCCCGCCGGTGCCGGTGGCGCGCCCGTCGACCATGAACTTGTCCGCGGTCAGGCCGACCTCGCGGGCGAAGTCATAGAGCACCTGCGTGATCTCGACCGATTCGGCCCAGCTGGCGGCGGGCTGGATGTTGACCTCGATCACACCGGGGTCGGGCGTGACCTTGAGCACCATGAGCCGCGGGTCGGGCGGCGGGGGATAGCCCTCGATCCGCACCGGCAGTCGGGTTTCCTCGGCCACCGTCTCGATCGAGGCGACGAGGTCGAGGTAATTCTCCAGCGCCTCGACCGGGGGAATGAAGACGCACAAGTGATCGCCGCGCGGCTCCACCGTTATGGCGGTGCGCACCGCGCCCTCGATGGCGACCTGTTCGATGCGCGACTGGCGCGCCTGGCCGATGCCCTCGACGGCGAGGCTGGCCTGCTCGCCGGGAATGGTTGTCGGGCTGGCGAGCGCCTCGCGCGTTTCGCTGCCGCGCTGTGTGGCTTGGCTGCGGAAATCGGCCAGCGGTTCGCGCGGCTCGGCGGTGTCGCGCGGGTGGATATAGGGATAGGCCGAGGGCGGGACGGCGGGCAGGGCGCTGAGCGGCAGCCGGTATCCCAGCGCGCTGTCGCCGGGCACGGCAAAGAGCGCGCCGCGCCTCACCCGCCACTTTTCCGAATACCAGCTGCGCTGGCCGGGCATCGCGCGCGCCTGCCAGGGCTGCTGGCGCTGCAGCGGCAGGACGTAGCCGACCGGGCTGGTCAGGCCACGCTGGAAGGTGCGGACGAAGCGCTGGCGGACCTCGGGGTCCTCCAGCTGCGGGTCGAGCGGCGAGACGTTCTCGGGCAACTCACCCTCGCGCACGATCCACTCGAGCGCGTCTTCGTAGACCGGCGCGACGTTGTCGTCGGGCACGCCCAAGGTCAGCGCGGTTTCGCGCAGGAAGGTCTCCGCGGCCTCGGCGTCGATCGTGCGCGGTGCATCCCCCTCGGGCGCCGGATCGCCGGCGATCAGGCTGGCATCGCGCCAGACCGGCTCGCCATCGCGGCGCCAATAAATCGAATAGCCCCAGCGTGGCAGGCTCTCGCCCGGATACCACTTGCCCTGGCCGTGGTGGAGCAGCGCGCCGGGTGCGAAATGGTCGCGCAGCTTGCGGATCAGCCGGTCGGCGTACCAGGCCTTGGTCGGCCCGACCGCGGCGCTGTTCCATTCCGGCGCCTCGAAATCGCCGTCGGCGACGAAGGTCGGCTCGCCGCCGATGGTCAGGCGCACGTCCTGCGCGGCGAGATCGGCATCGACCTGTGCGCCGAGCGCGTCGAGCGCGGCCCAGCGCGCATCGGTAAACGGCTTGGTGATGCGCACGGCCTCGGCAATGCGCGAGACGTCCATGTCGAAGTGGAAGTCGGACTTTACCGGCTCGAGCACTGCGCCCTCGATCGGGGCGGCGGTGCGATAATGCGGGGTGGCACAGAGCGGGATGTGGCCTTCGCCCGCGAACAGGCCCCAGGTGGCATCGAGGCCGATCCAGCCGGCGCCGGGAATGAACACCTCGGTCCAGGCGTGGAGGTCGCAGACATCGCGGGCGACGCCGGCCGGCCCGTCCACCGCCGCGACATCGGGCGTCAGCTGGATCGAATAGCCCGAGACGAAGCGCGCGGCGAAACCCAGCCGACGCAGCAGGTGCACGAGCAGCCAGGCGGAATCACGGCACGATCCAGTGCCGACGCCCAGCGTCTCCTCCGGGGTCTGCACACCCGGCTCCATGCGGATGACGTAGCCGACCCGGGCGTTGACCGCCTGGTTGATCGCCACGAGGAAATCGATCGTCCCGCCCTCGTGGCCGGTGAACTGCGCCAGCAGCGCCTCGAACAGCGGGCCCTGGGCCTCGGTCTCGAAGCAGGGCGCGAGGTCGGTGCGCGTCTCGGCGGTGTAGGCGAAGGGGTAGGTCTCGGCGTAGTCCTCGACGAAGAAGTCGAAGGGATTGATGACGACGAGATCGGCAAGCAAGTCGACCTCGATCTGGAAATGGTCGACCGGATCGGGAAAAACCACGCGCGCCAGCCAGTTGCCGTAAGGGTCCTGCTGCCAGTTGATAAAGTGGTTGGCCGGGCTGATCTTCAGCGAATAGTTCGGCACCGCGGTGCGGCTGTGCGCGGCAGGCCGCAATCGGATCACCTGCGGGCCGAGCCGAACCGGATGATCGTAGGAATAGCGGGTGAGGTGGTGCAGGCCGGCCTTGATCATGACTGGGGAGGGTGCCGCAAATAATGCTGCACCGCAACGTCAATTGCGCTCGACGTCGGCGGCAGCAAGGTCGCCGCCATAGGGCGGGATCGCCAGCTTGAAGCGGATCGCGGCAGCGCGCAGCGCGAAGCCGGCGGCGGCGGAGACGGCCCAGACCCAGCCCTTGGGCAAGTGCAGGGCCTGTCCCGCCGCACACATCGCCGAGGCCAGTGCCGCGGCCGTCACATAGAGTTCGGGGCGCATCAGGATCGAGGGCCGGCCCGCGACGACATCGCGGATCACCCCGCCGATGCAGCCGGTGATGCAGCCCATGATCATCGCGGGGACCGGCGGGATGCCGTAAGCCAGCGCCTTGGTCGTACCGAGCACGGCATAGGCGCCCAGCCCGATCGCGTCCGCCCATTCGAGCGCAGCGCCCTGCCACCAGCGATGCGGGGTGATCCAGCACAGCACCGCGACCCCCAGGCACACCAGCGCCACCCATGGGTCGTGCACCCAGAACACCGGCGCGCCGATCAGCAGGTCGCGCACCGAACCGCCGCCGACGCCGGTGATGACCGCGAAGAAGCACATCGTCACCAGCGTCTGTCGCAATTGCGCCGCCACCAGCGCGCCCGAAATCGCAAAGACCGCGATGCCGGCGAGATCCAGCACGCCGATGACATGCGGCAGTGCCGGCGCGACCGCAGGAGCGAGCGTCGCGGGCAGATGGGTGGGCAGGGCAGGGATCAGCGGCATCACCGGCATCCTTGCCCGCCCGCTCACCGCATGTCGAGAACCACCGTCGCCCGGCCCGTGCCTTCGACCGGCAGGTAGAGGCCCTGACCGGCAGCCTTGAGCTGCCCGGTCTTCACGTCGTCGATCGCGGCGCGAATAAGGAAATCGCCGGTCCGCTTGTCGTTGATCGCGCGGCCGATCTTGCCCATCAGCTTGTCGTAGTCGCGCTCGAAGTTCTGCGCCAGCGCGGTGCCGATGGTCTGCGAAAGCCCGGGCGCATTGGCGAGCTGGAGCAGGACATCGCCGCCGGTGCTGTCCGTCACGCCCGAAACGGCCAGGTCGCCGAAGTTCACCACGCGCGAATTGGCGGCGTTGACCGGGGTGCCGGTGAGCCACACCGTCCCATGGGCGGGGCCGATCGTGCCGTCGTCGCTTTTGCCTGAGAACTCGACACCCACCGCGATCCGGCCGCCCGTGGTGCCATAGACGGTGACCTTGCCGAACTGCGCGCGGATCGGGCCGAGGCCGGGCACATCGAACGGCCGTGCCTGCCGCTTGATGAGCGCCTTGTGGATCACCGGTTCCAGTTCGCGGTAGTCGGCGATCACCGGGATCACGAAGCGCAGCCGGCCCGGCGGGCCCTTGAGTGGCTGCATCGGGGGCAGCGGCGTCGAGGCGGGATCAGGGGGACGCTTGCCGACGAACGTCTCGGTCTGCGCCTGCATGCCGAGGCGCAGGACCAGCTTGCGCCCCTCGACGGCATAGCCGCCATAGGCGAGCGATTGCGGGGTCACGCGCATCCACACGGGCGGGTTGGCCTCGTTGAGTTCGAGCGAGGTGAACGCGCTGCGCCAGGCCTTGTCGATCTGCCGCTCGAGGTGCAGCTTGTCGAGCTCGGCTGGCAGTGTCCGTTCCAGCCGCGCCACCACGCCGCGCAGCTTGGCGTCGGCCTTGCTGGTGAAGGTGATCCGCTGGCCGAGGAAATCGATGCCCGGCTCGTTGGTCCAGTCGTAGGCGATGTCCAGCGCGGCGCGCGGTTTCCATTCGCGCGTCAGCGAGAGGCGGACATGCGCGCGCACCACGGCATCGCCGGTGGCGGTCTCCTGCTTGAGCACGCCCGCGATATCGCGCGCGCGCACGGTAGCATGGATCGGCAGCGTGACCACGAGGTCCTGCCCCTGGCCGGACAGCGCGATGGCGCCGCGGGTGACTTCGCCGACGATGCGGCACTTGATGCGGGGCGTCTTGATCTTGACGCCGAGCACGTCGACCTTCTTCGAGGCCATGCAGTCCTGCCCGGGCTTGTCGATCGTCCAGAGCGAGCGCGGCACTTCGCGTTCGAGCGCGGCGGACAACTCGCCGAGGTTGGCGACGATGGGCACGGCGATGGTCGAGGACTGGGGCGGGATGCTGATGGTATCATGCGCGACGGGCGGCGCGGCATCGACCGCGCGGCGATGACACGCGGCAAGCGTGAGGACCACGGCCATCGTGCAGACAGTGCCGGCGATATACTTTCGTTGCATCCAAAAACCCCCGTTTGGCGCAACTACGCCCCATTTCGTCGCAGGTTCCCTGCGCCATGAAGGCGCCATATTTTGCATGCAATCCTAGCATCTTGTCTGTGGGAGCCGACGACCGATGCCCGATGCTGCCGCGCCTCCCCCGGCCATTTCCGCCCCGGCCGACCCGTCTGCCGCCGCCTTCGACCTGGCACGGATTCCTCCGGTCAAGCGCAAGTGCGGCGAGCCTGCCGCCGATGGCGCGATCGTGGTCTGTGCCGTCGATCGCGAGCAATTTCGCGTTCATCCGCTGACGAAATTCGAAACGGCGCCGGGCGTGGCGCAAGTCCAACTGGCGCCGGGCGTGAACGTGCGTGCCGAGGCCGTGCAACGCAGCCTGCCCGGAGCGAGCGCACCGGCGGCAATGCTGACGTTGAAGATCAATCTTTGATCGCAGGCCCGGGCCAGCCAGGTCCGCTTGCCCTGGACGAGGCCGTCGCTCAGGCCGCCTGGCGCTGCCCCGTCAGCACCGCTTCATAGCTGGCGAACAGCTCGCGAAAGTGGTCGTCCATCGTGCGCGGGGGCGGCAGGTCGGCGCGGGGGCCGTCAAGGCCGAGTTCGCGCGCGACGCAGTATTCGGCGATCGCGTCGGTCGCGGCGGCCGTATTGGCGGATTCGTAGATCCAGCCGTTCGAGGCGCGGGCCTGGTCGCTCGCGCCGCCCTGGTCGGGCGCGATCAGGGGCAGGCCGCTGGCGCGCGCTTCGGCCGCGACCATGCAGAAGGTCTCGGCCTCGCAGCCGTGGACCAGCGCGTCGCAGCTCGCCATGACGCGCGCGAGTTCATGGCGCTGGGTGATCGGCGCGAGCACGCGGATATGCGGGTTCTGGCCGATGCGCCGCTCGATCGTCTTGCGCTCGCGACCCTGGCCGGCCAGCACGAGACCGACGGGGCGGCGCGAGCCGGCGGCCGTGACGGCATCGACCAGCATGGGCCAGCGCTTTTCCGGCGCGAACCGGCCGACGCCCAGCAATAGCGTCGCGTCCTCGGGCAGTTCGCACAGCTCGAGCATGCCACGCCGCAGCGCCGTATCGCGCAGGGTCGGGGTGAAGATCCCCGGATCGACGCCCATCGGATTGGTGACCACGCGGGTCAGCCCGCCGCCGGTCAGCCGCTCCGACAGGCTGGCGCTGGCGCTGACGATCATGTCGTAGCGCGTGTCAAGCCGGCGCAGGTGGCGCCAGTAACGCTCGAACGCCTTGTCGATCGTCGGGCGCGTGGCGACCGGATCGAACCAGCGATAGGCATAGGCCGACAGCGGGTCGGCGTGCATGATGAGCGCGCGCGGCGTGCTGCCCGGCCATTCGGCGATCACGCTGGCGCTGCGCCACGGCGAGGATGCCTCGACGAAATCGGGCTTCTGCGCATCGAGCGCCGCGTAGAGCGCGGGAATGTCGGAAAACCAGCGGTAATTGAAGTCGAGCGGGAAGAGCTGGCTCTTCAGCCAGACGATGCGCGCGTTCGGGCCGCGTTCCTCGACCCGGTCTTCCTGTCCCGGCGCAATGACCGTGACATCGTGACCCAGCGCGGCGCCGGCCTTGAGCTTGCGATCGACATATGTGCGCACGCCGCCGCCCTTGGGCGCGTAGAATGCGCAGACATCGACAAGCTTCATCACGTACCCTTGATTGGCCCCACCGACATCAGGCCGTTACGATAGTTCATGACGATCCGCAACGGCGTGGGCCCATTCCCCGCCGTAACGGTGGCGCTTGCGGCCTTGGGCTTGGACCAGCCGAGGCGCGGATTGCCCGAGAAACCGATGCCGTCGCGCTGCCAGTTGAACTTGCGGTTGTTGTCGCGGTCATGAAGCACCGAGACGGTATAGCGACCGGGGCCCGGGAGCCGCACGCACAGGCGCGGCGTGGGATCGGCAGGCGTCGCGATCTCCACGCGGCGGAAGGTCTTGCCGGCCCCGACCAGGACGTTGTCGTCGGCGAGGAAATCTTCGTCGTTGGCGGGATAGACTTCCAGCTTGAGCTTGCCGGTATGATCCTTGAGGCCGAGCACCTCCACCTGGAACGAGGGACCGCTCTCGCCGGGGCGGCACTGTCCCTCGGCCTTGCCCAGCTCGGGCGTCGAGGGCGGCAGCGGCGCGGCAAGCGCCGGCAGCGGCGTCGACGACAGCGCCAGTATGGGGGCGAGGAAGGCCAGCTTCTTCACGCGTTCTTCTCCTTCTGCACCAGATCGAGCAGCATCAGCGCGATGAACAGCACGACGTGGGTGGCAACGATCAGCATGGATATCATGGCGATCATGACCCCGGTCTGAACCTCGCGGCCGACGAGAAGCGCGGTAATGCCTGCGAACGCGAGATCCTTGTTCGGGATCAAGGGCAGGCGGGCAAGGAGCAGCCGGATCGTGGATAGCAGCAGCCAGGAGCCGATGCCCACTTCAGGAAGAATGAGGTGCCAGGCCAGTGCGGAGAGCGCGGTGCCGACGATGATGCGGACCGAGTGAACGTTGAACACGAACCACAGGTCGCGCCGCGGCAGGCTGAGCAAGCCATTGCGGAAGAACATGATGAGGCCGGAGGTGACCAGCACCACCACGATAGAGCCGACCAGCACCTTGCCGTCGGCGCCGAAGCCGAGCGGGCTGATCAGGGGCCAGGTGATGGCCAGCATGGCGATGGTGGTGATGTTGCCCGCCAGTGCGGACAGGATCGCCACGTCCTTGACCGCGCCGAACGGCGAGCCCTCCATCTTCACATGGCGGCGTGCCCAGTCGTAGAAGTAGACTTCACCGACATAGCCGAGCAGAAGTTCGTTTCCGACCAGCTTCTTGAGCAGGGGGGCAAGGCCCGAGAGCGGGATGCCCCAGAGCTTGCGGAAAATCACCCAGTCGGCGATCGGACCGGCGAAATAGCTCGCGGCCAGCACCAGCCAGATCGTCGGCGAGCGCGGGATGATCGAGATGACCATCGGCCAGTTGAGCTGGCGCAGCTGGTACAGCACGGCGCACAGGATCGCCACGGAGACGACCGGCCCCAGATAGGCGCTCCATTTGCGCAGGCCGCTCTCGACGGGGGCGGTTTCGGGAATCGCTGGTGTTGTCATTGTATCTCGTTCAGCCGCAGGCGGCGTTACCGCGAACCGGGGCGCGGCGCCATCGCGATTATCATCGACGCTGTCGGGGGAAGCATCAGCCATCGACGAGGCGCTCCATTTCCTCGAGATAGCGCCGGGCGGCGATCTCGACGGTGAAGCGCCGGGCCTGCGCACGCGCGGCGTCGATGTCGAAGGGCATGGTACCGATGCGGTTCATCGCGTCGGCCAGCTCGGCTTCGTCCCGCACGGGGACGAGCAGGCCGAAGCGGCCATGGCCGAGCAGATCGGCCATGCTGACGCTGCAATCGGTGGACACGATCGGCAGGCCCGCCGCCAGCGCCTCGGGCACGACGGCGGGGACGCCCTCGTAGTCCGACGACAGCACCAGCGCATCGGCGGCCAGCAACGCATCGGCCACCGGGTTGACGTGGCCGGGCAGCGCAACCCGATCCGTGATGCCGAGCGTTGCGGCGAGCGCCTCAAGGCTGCGCCGGGCACCGCCTTCGCCGAGGATCGTCAGCCGGTCATCCGGCTTTGCCATGCGGGCAAAGGCACGCAGCAGCAGCGGGAAGTTCTTCTGCCCCGCGAGCCGCCCGATGGCGAGGAAGCGGCGTCCGGTGTGGCCGGCGGGACGGATCGCACGCTGGTGCCGCGCGGTCTCGAGGGCCGCGACCTGGGCCTGGTCGAGCGCGGGATCGTCGATGATGGCGACGTGATTTGCGGGCGCGTGCATCAGCGTCTGCAGTTCCGCGCGCATCGGCTCGGCCATGCCGACGAGGCGGTGAAGCATCCGCCCCTGGATGCGCAGCCACAGCCGGTAGAACGGCCGCGCGGGCGCGGGCAGGTCGGCGCGTGACAGGTCGTTGCTGATCTTGGCAAGGATCGGCGGGCAGCGCCGTCCGAGCAGCAGCCGCATCGTCACGGCGACGACGGTATAGGAATTGCCCGCGCAGAACAGCACGTCGGGGCGATGGCGGCGGATCGCGCCGGGCAGGCGGCACATCATCCACAGCGTTTCCCACGCCGCGGTCGGCACGCCGATGCCGGGGAAGACCTCGAATGCCAGGCCCGGCCATTCGCGTCGCATGGCGCCATCGGTGCGGCCGAACACCAGCCGCGCATCCGCGCCCTGCGCCAGCCACGCGCCATGCAGGCGCAGCGCGACCCGCTCGACACCGCCCGGCTCGAAGCTGTGGAGGAAAGTCAGGATGCGCAAGGCGCGCCCGTCGCGATGCGTCAAAACAGTCCGGCCGGGCCGCTGAGGCCAGCATAGCGGGAGGGCGCGTGGGTGCGGGCAAAACCGGCCAGCGTGCGATCGATCGAGGTCAGCAGCGCGGGCACGGTGGTGTCGCCGGGGTGAACCGCCACGCGCACGGTGCGGGTGAGCGGCAGGGCCTGGCGTGCCAGCGCGGAGAACCACAGCGAGGACCGGATACGCGCCTTGCTGCGGCTCGCCCAGGTGATGACCGGACCCTTGGCCAGCACTTCGCCGCTGCCGGGGCGCCAGACCTTCATGTGATCCTCGGCCAGCGCGAAGCCAAGCTCGTCGAGCGCGCGGTGTGCGCCTTCGCCATAGAGCCAGGCCGGTGCGATGAACCCGGTGACCGGGCGGCCCAAGATGTCCTCGACCAGCGCGCGGCCCTCGACCATTCGCGCGCGGGCCTGCTCGTAGGGCAGGTTGAGGAACTCGCCCTCACCGGCGGTCATGTGCTTGCCCTTGAAGCCGGCCAGCCCCTCGGTCGCCGGGGTCTCGTCCTTGTGGCACCAGCCGTGCAGGAACATCTCGATCCCCATGTCGGCCCAGCCGCGCAGCCGCGCCTGGAACGCGGCATTGCCGGCCAGGGGCGCGCTGCGCCAGTGATCGGGGATGACAAGCATGGCAAACCGCCCGGTGCCGAGATGGCCGCTCAGACGCTCGGCCAACTGGTCGACCTCGCGCTCGAATCGCGGGCTGACGTCGTGAATCGAGGCCAGCAGCCGGCGGCGGGGTTCGGAAGTTTCGTGGGCGGTCATGCGGCGGCGCTACGGTTCCTGGGTGAGACTTGTCGGTACAGGCGCTGCGGGGCCTGCTGCAATCCGGGGCAAATTGCAACGGGGCAGGCGGTTCGCCCCTCGGCGCCCTTCGCGAACCGGCCTTGCGCGGATCGGCGCAGGCCCGCGTCGCTTGAGCGATCGTCAATTGTCTATCGCGGCAGTTGAGTTACCTTTCGAAGGCTTCACGATGCCATGGCGAGTCGGTCAGCGGCGTCTTTTCGAGGGAGAGCTTGTATGGCGCATGAACATGCTGTTTCGCAGCGCGCCGACCCGGTCATCCTGACCGTGCCGGGCCTCTGCAATTCCGGCCCCGAGCACTGGCAAAGCCGTTGGGAGCAGACGCTGCCCGATTGCCATCGCGTTGATCTGGGGCTGTGGGACGATCCCCATCGCAACACCTGGGTCAACAAGCTGGCGCTGGCGATCCAGCGCGCGCACGCCGTCGCCGAACGGCCGGTGGTGCTGGTCGCGCATAGCCTGGGCTGCATGGCCGTGGCGTGGTGGGCCGAATACGAGCGGCTGGCCAGCGGGCCGCGCGAACAACCGGTGATCGGCGCGCTGCTGGTCGCGCCGCCCGAGGTCGAGGATGCGGTCAAGGATCGCCGGCTGACGCGGTTCGCGCCGCTGCCGTCGCACGAGCTGCCGTTTCCCTCGATCGTGGTCGGCAGTCGCGACGATCCCTATGCCACGCCGGGTGCGACGCGGCGGATCGCACGGCAATGGGGCGCCCGCTATGCCGACGCCGGCGCCGTGGGCCACATCAACGCCGATTCCGCGCTTGGCGACTGGGCGTTTGGACGCTTGCTGCTCAACCGGCTGCTGCCCCGGCCGCTCTCGCTCGACGACGCACCGGCGCGCTACACGCCCATCCCGCGCCCGACGCTCGATCCGGCGCTGCGCCGCCTGGGAGCTTAATTGGCCAAGTGAGGCCCCGCGCCCGGCAATCAGCCGAGGCGCCAGTCCCAGCCGAGCGGGTCGCCGTCCATCGCCTCGACGCCCTGCTCGGCCAGCCGATCGCGCAGCGCGTCGCTGAGGCCGAAGTCCTTGTCGGCCCGGGCGGCGGCGCGCTGGTCGACGATGGCGGCAATCTCCGCCTCATCGATCGTCGCCGCCACCGGACGCAGGCGCAGGTCGGTGCGCGAGAGCTGCGCAAGACCCAGCCCGAGCACGTCGTCGAGCGCCGTGATCGCGGCCAGCTTGATGCCTGCGTCGATCTTCTTGAGCGCGATCACCTCGTCGAGCACGGTCAGCGCGACCGCGGTGTTGAGGTCTTCGCTGATCGCGGCATCGAAGCGGGCCACGAGCGGCGCGACCTTGGGATGCTGCGCCCAGTCCGCGGCAGCCACGCCTTCGCCGGCGCGCTCGCGCAGCTGGCTGACCGCCATGACCATGCGCTTGAGGCGCGTGAGCGCGGCGGCCAGGCCTTCCCACGAAAACTCCAGCTCGCTGCGATAGTGCGCCTGCAGGCACAGCAGGCGATAGGCGAGGGGATGATAGCCCTTGTCGATCAGCAGTTGCAGGCGCAGGAACTCGCCCGAGGATTTGCTCATCTTTCCAGAGCGTTCCACCAGAAAGTTGTTGTGCATCCACACGTTCGCGCCCGAATTGGCCGCGTCTGACAGGCTGCCGGCGCAGCAGAACGCCTGGTTCTGCGCGATCTCGTTGGGGTGATGGATCTCGCGGTGGTCGATGCCGCCGGTGTGAATATCGAAGGGGAAGCCGAGCAGCTTGCCCGACATGACCGAGCATTCGAGATGCCAGCCCGGCGCACCCTTGCCCCAGGGGCTGTCCCATTCCATCTGGCGGGTCTCGCCGGCGGGGGTCTTGCGCCAGATCGCGAAGTCGGCCTGGTGGCGCTTGCCCTCGACCTGCTCGATCCGGCCTTCGCCTTCGTCGGTGGCGGCGCGGGCCAGGCGGCCGTAGTCGGCCACGGTCGAGACGTCGAAATAGAGGCCGCCGGGCAGCTCGTAGCAGTGCTTGTCGGCGATTGACTGCGCAAACTCGATCATCGCCGGCACGTAGTCGGTGGCGATCGACCAGTGCGCGGGCTGGCGGATGTTGAGCGCGGCGATGTCGGCCCAGTAGGCCTGTGTATAATGGCGCGCGATGTCCCAAATCGACTGCGCATTGGCGCGCGCGGCCTTCTCCAGCTTGTCCTCGCCGGCATCGGCATCATCGGTCAGGTGGCCGACGTCGGTGATGTTGATGACGTGCGTGAGCTTGAGACCCTTCCACGTCAGCGTGCGGCCCAGCACGTCGGCGAAGACATAGGCGCGCATGTTGCCGATGTGGGGATAATTGTAGACCGTCGGCCCGCACGAATAGACCCGCGCCTCGCCGGGATGGACCGGCGCGAACGGCTCGAGCGCACGGGTCAGGCTGTTGAACAGGACGAGCGGGGCAGCGGTATCGGTCATGGCTTGCGCCTTGCCCCGCCGGGGGGCGCGTGGTCAATCGGGTTGTGTATCAGGAGGCGCCGGGTGGGGCGGTCTTCCGTTGCGGTCTCAGCGGCCGACGATCCGCAGCCGGGTGAACAGCATGAAGCTGGTGGGGTGCCCGCCATATCGCGCCTCTGCCGCCCGGGGCAGGGCGTAGCCGCTGACGAGCCCGCCAAGATCGAAGGCGAGTGGGCCAATTGGGACGCTGTGATAGCCGCCGAGCGTCAGCTTGCTGACGTTGAAGCGCTGGCCGGCGAGCGGGTCGGGTTCGAGGAAGAGTTCGTCCTTGTCGACGTTCTCGGCGCGGCCGAACGCGGTCCAGCGGCGCCATTGCATTGCGCTTTCGAGCAGGAAGGCATCGCTCGGCGCCTCATCCTGCGCCCCAGCCGGAGCCGCGTGGTGATCGCCGCCGCTGTGACGATTGCGCCCCCAGGCAAAGGTCGTCTGCCAGGTACGGCCCGGCCCCAGCGCGCGATTCCAGGTGGCCGAGGCAGTGGTGCGATGCTCGTTGTCGTTGGGCGTCAGCTGCTCGGGACTTTTGAGGTACCCGTGGCTGACCTGCAACGAGAGGTTGTCGGTCGGATTGAACGTCACGCGAGCCGACCAGCTGTCGAACCGGGGCTTGTCGAAATTCCAGCGCTTCTGGTCCGGTTCGCGCCCGGTGAACACCGATCCTTCGAGCTTGACGCGGCGCGTGGTGAGCCCGGCCGTGACGACCCCGAACGTGACGTGCGTCGAATCCAGCCAGTGATGCGCGATCGGTGCTTCGGGATTCGCGATCCCCGAAAAGCGGTGCATGAAGGTGACCGGTCCCAGCGCCGGCTCACCCGGCATGCCGGCATAGACAAAGCCGCTGAGCCCGTCGGTCAGCGGATGCGAATAGGTGGCCGACAGTTCCATCAACGCGTCATGGGGATGCTGGCGATCGATCAGCGGGGTGCGGCCGTCCGCCGTCTCGCCGGTCGCCAGCAGCAGCGGATAGCCGCTGCGGCCCATGAGCGGGTCGAGGCTGCCCATGCCGCGCAATGTGAGCGTGCCGCCGCCGAGCGGGCGTTGCGCCATGCCCATCAGCATCGAGGTGGAAAAGGTCTTGTCCGCGCCGCGCGGGCCGCCCTGTTTGTCGTAGATCAGCGTGACCATGCCGTGGATCATCGTCGACCAATCGCCGGTGTGGCCCATGATCGCCTGCATCGGCGCCGAATCCGGCTGCCATGCAGTGCCCGAGGCGTCGCGCATCATGCTATAGGGCCCGAGCACGCCCTTCATCCCGTGCATGGCGTCCATGCCGGCCATGTCGTGCGCGCTGTGGTCCATCGGCATGGCATGGTCCATCGGCATGGCATGGTCCATCGGCATGGCGTGGTCCATCGGCATGGCATGGTCCATGGGCATCGTGTGATCCATGGGCATGGCGGGGTCGGCAGTCTGCGCGCCGGCAGCCACGGGCGCGCCGGCCACAATGCTGGCAAAGGCCAAGGCGAGGGGAAATGCGGACTTGTCGAAACTGGTCATGCGCGGCATTTACCCTCCGTACCACGGTACAGAGTCAAGGTTCAATTGATGGGGCGTCGGCCAATAATGAGCGTATCGGCGTCATCCCGGGCGGAGACCCGGGATCCCGCTTTCACTGGCGGCGCTCGAGGTTTCAAAGCGGGACCCCGGGTCTTCGCCCTGGGTGACGGAGTGGTGAAGTGATGAACGATGTGCAGGGTGCCACGCGGGCGATGACGATCGGCACGCTCGCGCGCCTTGGCGGGGTGGGGGTCGAGACGATCCGTTTTTACCAGCGGCGCGGGCTGCTCGATTGCCCGCCGCGCGGCACCGGCAGTGCCGCGGTCCGGCGCTATGGTGCGGACGACTTGCGGCGGCTGCGCTTCATTCGCTCGGCACAGACCGCCGGGTTCTCGCTTGAGGAGATCGGCGGATTGCTGCAACTCGACGCCCAGGCCGATCGGGCACAAGTCCGGGCCGTGGCGACGGCGCGGCTGGCCGCGCTCGACGCGCGGATTGCGGAATTGACCAACGCGCGCGCCGCGCTCGGCCGGCTGGTCGACGATTGCGCCACGGGCAGCGGCGGTCCGTGCCCGATCCTCTCCGCCTTCGAGGGGTGAAGTGAGGCTCAGTCCACCTCGAACAGGTCGGCCAGCTGCTCGACGATCGTGCCGCCCAGTTGCTCGACGTCCATGATCGTCACGGCGCGGCGATAATAGCGCGTCACGTCGTGGCCGATGCCGATGGCGACCAGCTGTACCGGGCTCTGCTTCTCGATCCACTCGATCACGCGGCGCAAGTGCTGCTCGAGATAGCCGGCGTGGTTGACCGAGAGCGTGCTGTCGTCGACCGGCGCGCCGTCGGAGATCACCATCAGGATGCGGCGATCCTCGGGCCGGGCGAGCAGGCGGGTGTGCGCCCAGAGCAGCGCCTCGCCGTCGATGTTTTCCTTGAGCAGACCCTCGCGCATCATGAGGCCGAGGTTCTTGCGCGCGCGGCGCCACGGCTCGTCGGCCTTCTTGTAGACGATGTGACGCAGGTCGTTGAGGCGGCCCGGATGCGCGGGCTTGCCACCGGCGAGCCAGGCCTCGCGCGATTGCCCGCCCTTCCACGCGCGGGTGGTGAAGCCGAGCACTTCGGTCTTCACCCCGCAACGCTCGAGCGTACGCGCGAGAATGTCGGCGCTGATCGCGGCGATCGAGATCGGCCGGCCGCGCATCGAGCCGGAATTGTCGATCAGCAGCGTGACGACGGTATCCTTGAACTCGACATCGCGCTCGATCTTGTACGACAGCGAGTGGCCCGGCGCGATCACCACGCGCGCGAGGCGGGCGGCGTCGAGCAGGCCTTCTTCCTGGTCAAAGTCCCAGCTGCGGTTCTGCGCGGCCATGAGGCGACGCTGCAACCGGTTGGCAAGCCGCGTGACCACGCTCTGCAGCCCCTTCATCTGCGTGTCGAGATAGGCGCGCAGGCGCGTCAGCTCTTCCTCGTCACACAGGTCGGTGGCCGCGATCACCTCGTCGAAGCGGGTGGTGTAGCTCTTGTAGTCGAAGTCTTCGGGCAGGTCGGTCCACGGCCGGTTGGGGCGGGTGGGCAGCATGCCGTCCTCGCCCTCGTCGGCCATGTCGGCGTCGGCGGCGTCGTCCGGGCGGTCCATGTCCTCCTGCGGATCGCCTTCGTCGTCGCCTTCGGAGGTGTCGCCCGCCTGCTCGATCGGCTGCTGTTCGTCGGCCGAGCTTTCGGCTTCCTCGGGCTTTTCGGTGCCGTCGTCTTCCTCGTCCTCGTTCTCGTTGTCCTCGCTCTCGTTATCCTCGGGGGCGGCGGCCTGCGTGAGGTCGAGATGGCCGAGCATGCTGAGCGCCAGCTTCTGGAAGGCCTTCTGGTCGTCCAGCGTTTCCCCCAGCCGCGCGATGTCCTCGCCCGCGCGTGCCTCGATCCAGCTGCGCACCATGTCGGTGCCGACCTTGGCCAGCGCCGGCACCGGCTGCCCGGTCAGCTTTTCGCGCAGGATGAGAGAGAGCGCGGTGGGAAGCGGCACTTCCTCGGGCTTGGTCGCGCGCGAGATCGGATCGGCGGCGACGCGCAGCGCCGTCACGGCGCCCAGATTGTCGCGCGTGCCGGCATAACCGTCCGAGCCGAGCGCCTCGTAGCGGACGCGTTCGACCGCGTCGTAGCAGGCGCGGGCGAGCATGTCGGCGGGCGCACCGGCCTGGTGCATGCTCTCGTTGTGGTGCCTCAGGCGCAGCGCCATCGAATCCGCGGCGCCGCGCGCCTCGGCGACTTGCGCCTCGGGCAGGGCGCGGCCGGGCATGGGCACGCGCATCAGCTTGCCGGTCTGGCTCGCCTGGTCCGAGGTCCAGGCCACTTCCACCTCGGGCTGCTCGGCAATCGCGCGCGAGGCGCCGGTGAGCACGGAACGGAAGGTATCGAGGGGGGATTCGGCAGCCAAGTCAGGTCCAGTAAGTCAGGCGCCCCGGCACGGCGGCCGGGGCGCATCGGTCATCATCAACCGATAGATTGGCCGGTCTTGGCCCAATCTGCAAGGAACCCTTCGATACCCTTGTCAGTCAGGACATGCTTGAACAGGCCCTTGATGACCGCCGGCGGGGCGGTGATCACGTCCGCGCCGATGCGCGCGCTTTCCAGCACGTGGACGCCGTGACGGATCGAGGCGACGAGGATTTCGGTCTCGAAGGCATAGTTGTCGTAGATCAGACGGATGTCGCGGATCAGGTCCATGCCGTCGAAGCCGTTGTCGTCGTGACGGCCGACGAAGGGCGAGATGAACGTGGCGCCGGCCTTGGCGGCGAGCAGCGCCTGGTTGGCCGAGAAGCACAGCGTGACGTTGACCATCGTGCCGTCGCCGGTCAGCTTCTTGCAGGTCTTGAGGCCGTCGACGGTCAGCGGCACCTTGATGCACACGTTGTCGGCGATCTTTCGCAGGATTTCGGCCTCGCGCATCATCGTCTCGTGATCGAGCGCGACGACTTCGGCGGAGACCGGGCCATGCGTCAGGCCACAGATTTCCTTGGTCACCTCGATGAAGTCGCGGCCCGACTTGGCGATCAGGGTGGGGTTGGTGGTGACGCCGTCGAGCAGGCCGGTGGCGGCAAGATCGGCGATTTCGGCGGTGTCGGCCGTGTCGACAAAGAACTTCATGGGTGCGAGCTTTCCTGCGGTGAAGGCGATTCCGCGGCCCCTATAGGCGAGGCGCCGCGGACTGTCAGGCCTTGTGACACATCATCCGCAATCTTGGGAAGCGGCAATTGATAGCGCTATCAAGAGGCATTGGCGCATGGTCAGATGAGCACCGGCATGCCTCAGCGCACCTGGTCGACTGCGACGTTGGCTACGCCGAGGCGCACCCCAAGCGCGGCGGTGAGGTCGTTGAGCACGCTGTCGAGGCCCGGCCCGAGCGCGCCGAGCGTGGTTCCGACCGCATTCGTGACCAGCGAGGCATTGACCGTCAGCAGACCGGTGGAGACCGTCAGCTTGGTCTGGCGCAGCACGGAGGCGGCGATGCCGGTGACGATGTCGTCAGTTACGACCTGTCGCACCGCGCGGCGGTCGATCTCGGCGCGCGAGAAGGTCACGGTCTGCGCGTGCGTGCCGCCCAGCGCGACGTTCGAATAGCCGTTGATCTTGAGCAGCGTGATGTTGGCGAGCGTCGCCGTGCCCAGCGGCATCGGGCTGGTCATGTCGGTCATGCGTGTGCGGTCGTAGCTTGCCAGCGCGGCCGTGCCGACCGAGGGCACGACCGATAGCGAGACCCGGTCCGAGCCTGCCTGCCCATTGCAGGTGACCGCCGAGAGCCGCGCGGTGGCCGGCGCGATTTCCACGAACAGCGGTACGTCCAGCGTCGCCAGACCGGGAATGCCGGCCACGCCGGCGCGGGCATCGAGCGCGATCCGCGTCTGCCCGGTGCGCAGCGTCACGGTCTGCGCGTCGGTCACGCTGAGCAGCGGCGAATGGACGGTTCCGGGCCCGCCCGCGATGCGCGCGTTGACCGAGGCGAGGCCGGGCAGGGTGAGGCCGAGCGACACCTGCTGCGAGCGGCTGTCGGCGCCCTGCAGCAGCGAGCGCAGCAGGGTATAGCTGTCGACGCTGGCGGTGAACCGGCCATCGACGAAATCGTCCTGTCCGAACTTGCCGAGGTCGATGATGTCGCCGACGCGGACCTGGCCCTGGACCTGGTTGGCGACGCTCGCGAGCAGGCCCGCCGTCTGCGAATCGACCGAGGCGGTCGCGGCCGCGCTGACGACGTCGGACAGGTTCTGCTGGCTGCCGAACACTTCGTCGAAGGTCGCCTGCGGCTTCCCCACCTGCACGCGCAGCGCATCGGCAAAACGCGCGACCTGGACCGACGAACCGGACAGGCGCACGGTATCGTCGGCAGTGAGCATGAGATTGGTGCCGGCGAGCGCTGAAAGCAGCGCGGCGGGGATGCCGTTCGAAACCGCGAGTGCCTGCGAGCCGAGCGAGAACGCGGCGGCATCGGCGCGTGCCGCAGTGGCGGTCGTGGCGACCTGCGTCGTCGGCCGGCCGGTGAGCAGGGTGCCGAAGAACAACGGCACGTCCTGGCGCAGTGTCAGGCGCAGGGCGCCGGTCGCCGACGGGTCGCTGGTGAAGCGCTGGTCGAGGTCGACGGCGGCGTCGCGCGTGTAGCGGCCGGGCTGGACCAGCGCCACGCCGACGTTGCGTGCCCCGCTCGCGGCGATCGAGGCCTTGATCGCTGCGTTGCGGCCGGCGGCATCGCTGCCGAGCGCCGAGAGCACCGCCGCGTCGGTGATGCCCTGAAGGCGCCGCTTGGCCAGGACCATCGAGCCGAAGTCGACCGCCAGCGCACTCGTGCCCATCAGCGTGGTAAGTGCGAGGCCGAAGAAAATGGTGGAGGCGGCATCGGTGTCTCGGGCCAGCCTGCGCAGGAACATCCGCATGGTGGTCGCTCCTCGCTCAGGCGCCGTAAAGCTGCACGGTGGCGCTGCGATGGATCGCCACCGGGATCGGCACGAGGCTTTCGGCAAAGAACGGCTGGTTGGAGAGGTCGTAGTGCAGCACCACGGTAAAGTTGCGATCGACCAGCGAGGTGGCGAGCTTCACACCGCTTGCGGAAATGAGTGTCCCGGTGTTGGCGGTGATGGCGCGCTTGACGAGCTTGGTCCGCTCGCCGGCGTTCATGCCCTCGAGCGCGGCGCGGGCGCCTTCGTTGGCGGCCTGTTGCAGCGCATGGGCCATGCCGAACCACACGCCCCAGCTGATCGCGCCGTACACGAGCATGATCAGCGCCGGCATGATGATCGCGGTCTCGATCACCGCGGTGCCGGTGGTGTCGCGGATGAGGCGCGAGATGAAGGGAAGGCGGCCGGCATGGGGTGTGGCGGCGGCGGGGGGCGGGGCCTGTCGATCGGCCGGGGGGAGCAGCGTCGTCATGCCCGCATGCTGGCAAGCCGCTGCTGGACAAAAGCTCAAGCGATGCAATCAGCGAAAATACGTAAAAGTTGGTGATTTGTCAGCAAGCCCAGGGCTCAGTCCTAAAGCACCGTTAACTTCATCTTCACAATCGATTGCTTTGATTTGGGCGGAAAAAACCGCCGCGATTTGCGGCTTCTTGGTTCAGAGTGCGTCGTGGGTGAACAACGCGACCGCGCCCTCGCAGCCATAGCTGCCGTGGAGCCGCACCAGCGCGATGCGCACCGAAAGCTTGGCGCCGTCGTTGGCGATCATCGTGCAGGACAGCCGCAGATCGGGCGTTCCGCGCAGCACGTCCTCGAGCGCATCGCGCAGCAGCGGTCGGTCACGCAGCGTGAGCAGGTTGCTGAGCGGGTGGCCGATGAGCCGCTCCTCGGCGAGGCCGACATGGGTGCAGAAGCCCTGGTTGACCTTGTCGATCGTGCCGCGGACCGAGAGCCTCGCATAGTCGACCCCGCCATGCGCGGTCATCGCATCGAGGATCGCGGCCTTGGTATCGGCCAGCCGATCGCGCATCACTTCGCTGGTGATGTCGCGGAACATCACGGCCAGTTGCGGACCGACGCGCAAGGTATGCAGACGCAGCCAGGCATCGGGGAAGAACGGGGAGGGCAGGTCGGCCGAGGTCGCCTCGCCCCCGGCCAGCGTTCGGCGCACGTGCGTCTCGAACAGGCTGTTGCGCATTTCCGGGATCGTATCGAACAGGACGGGCGTGTCGGCCAGCGCAACCCGGCGGCCGGTCAGCGCGGCAACGTGGCGATTGGCGAAATGGATGCGCAGGTCCGTGCCGCACAGGATGACTGCCTCTTCCACCCAATCGGCCAGCGCCATGGCCGCGGCGCTGTCTTCGGCCACGGATGGCGTGCTGTCCGTCACCTTCATCGCATCGAATGCATCAGCATTGACCAGAACGTGCGTCGTCCGGCCATGATTGGTGATGTGCACCGGTCCGCTCATCGACGCGTCTCTCCAACGCGCGAAGTTGCGAACGAAATCGGCCGCTGATGTCGTCTTCTGGGTCACGGGTGCTCCGGGGGGAAGAAGCAGGCGAACTCGACGATTTTACATTAATTACTCAATTTACGTTTTCTATTCGACCAAGGTTCCTGATTCATATCCAAATTGGAGCAAGTTTTGCGAGTTGTTTCGAGCGACTCATATCCGGTGCGCTCCGTGCCGGTCGCCCTGTCGCGGTTTGCCGCGCCGCCGCGCACACCCTATATGCAGCGCCAATGACCCAGCCTTCGTCTCGTCGCATTCGCTGCGTGGTGTTCAACGCCGCGCTGGGTCCGCTCGACTACAAGGTGCCCGCGCACCTCGATGTCGAGCCTGGGCATGTCGTGGTCTGCCCGCTTGGCCCGCGCCAGATCCTGGGCGTGGTGTGGGAGGCTGACCGCCTGCCGAGCGCCGACGTGCCGGAAAACAAGCTGCGCCCGATCCTCGGCGTGCTGCCGGTGCCGCCGCTCGGTGCGCCGCTGCGCCGGCTGATCGAATGGTGCGCGGACTACTACCTGGCCCCGCTGTCCGCCGTCGCGCGCATGGCGCTGTCGAGCACAGCCGCGCTGCAGGGCGGCAGCACGGTCACCGAATATCGCCTCTCGGGCAAGGAGCCGACGCGGCTGACCCCGCAGCGCGCGCAGGCGATGGACTTGCTGATCGACCAGCAGGCGACGATCCGTGAACTGGCCGAGATCGCCGAGGTCTCCGACGCCGTGCTGCGCGGGATGGTCAATGCCGGGCTGCTCGAACCCGTGCTGGTCGACGCCGATCGCCCCTATCCTCGTGCGAACCCGCGCCATGCGGTGCCCGATCTGTCGCCTGCGCAAGGCGCGGTGGCCGCCCGGCTGGTCGCGGCGGTCGAGGCGCGCGCCTTCGCGCCCTTCCTGCTCGACGGCGTGACCGGGTCGGGCAAGACCGAAACTTACTCCGAGGCGATCGCCGCCGCGCTCGAACAGGGGCGGCAGGTCCTCGTGCTGCTGCCAGAGATCGCGCTGACGCAAAGTTTCCTCCACCGGTTCGAGCAGCGCTTCGGGGTGGAGCCGGTGCAGTGGCACTCCTCGCTCAAGTCGTCGGAACGGCGCCGCGCCTGGCGGGCGGTGGCGCAGGGCGGCGCGCAGGTCGTGGTCGGTGCGCGGTCTGCGTTGTTCCTGCCCTTCGCGCGGCTCGGCCTCATCGTCGTCGACGAGGCGCACGAGATCTCGTTCAAGCAGGACGACGGCGTACGCTACAACGCGCGCGACGTGGCGGTGATGCGCGCCCATTTCGAGCAGATCCCCGTGGTGCTCGCCAGCGCCACGCCGGCGCTCGAAAGCCTGCAGATGGCCGCCAACGGGCGGTACGAGCGGCTCGTCCTGCCCAGCCGCTTTGGCGGGGCGAGCCTGCCCGCGATCCGCGTGGTGGACTTGCGCGAGGAAGCCCCCGATCGCGGCCACTGGCTCGCGCCCTCGCTGGTCGAGGGCTTGCGCGACCGGCTGGCCAAGGGCGAGCAGAGCCTGCTGTTCCTCAACCGCCGCGGCTATGCCCCGCTGACGCTGTGCCGCACCTGCGGCTATCGCTTCCAGTGCCCCAACTGCTCGGCCTGGCTGGTCGAGCATCGCCTGTCGCGCCGGCTCGCCTGCCACCATTGCGGGCATGAAGTGCCCACGCCCCATGCCTGTCCCGAGTGCGGCGAGCCCGACTGCCTTGTCGCCTGCGGCCCCGGCGTGGAGCGGATCGCCGACGAGGTGGCGACGATCCTGCCCGATGCGCGCGTGGCGCTCGTCACTTCGGACACGTTGACCAGTGCGGCCAAGGCGGCCGAATTCGTGACCCAGGCCGAAAACAAGGCGATCGACGTGATCGTGGGGACGCAACTGGTGACGAAGGGCTATCACTTTCCCGACCTGACGCTGGTGGGCGTGGTCGATGCCGACATGGGCCTCGAGGGCGGAGACTTGCGCGCGGCCGAGCGCACGTATCAACAGGTGGCGCAAGTCGCGGGCCGGGCAGGGCGCGGCGACAAGCCCGGCGAAGTGCTGATCCAGACGCGCCATCCCGACGCGCCGGTGATCGCAGCGCTTGCCAGCGGCGACCGCGACGCCTTCTACGAGGCCGAGACCGAGGCGCGCCGCGATGCCCATGCCCCGCCGTTCGGGCGCTGGGCGGCCATCATCGTCTCGAGCGAGGACGAGGCCGAGGCCCGCGATGCCGCGCGCGCGCTCGGCGGCACCGCGCCCCGGCTCGACGACGTGATGATCCTCGGCCCCGCACCGGCGCCGCTTTCGCTGCTGCGCGGGCGCTATCGCTACCGCCTGCTGGTCAACGCGCGGCGGTCGAGCGAGGTGCAGAAGGTCATCCGCCAGTGGCTCGAGCCGTTGCGCTTTCCCCAAGGGGTAAGGGTCGCGGTGGATATCGATCCCTACAGCTTCGTTTGACCGGGATGACCAAAGCCAGCGTCAAGCCAGGTTCCGGCCCGGTTCTCGTCCCCGTGCTGGGCGACCAGCTTAGCCATGACCTGCCCAGCCTCGCCGATCGCGCGCCAGGCGACACCGTCGTGCTGATGATGGAGGTCTGGGACGAGACGCAATATGTGCGGCACCACAAGGCCAAGATCGCGATGATCTTCGCCGCGATGCGCCATTTCGCCGCCGAGCTGAAGGCGAGGGGCTTCACCGTCGACTATGTGAAGCTCGACGATCCCGGCAACACCGGCTCATTCACGGGCGAGGTGGCGCGTGCGGTCAAGCGCCACGGCGCGCGCGGGGTGCAGGTCACCGAGGCCGGCGAATGGCGCGTTATGGCGATGATCGAGGACTGGCGCGAGACGCTGGGCATTCGCGTGCGCGTCCTGCCCGACACGCGCTTCGTCTGTCCCTTGCCTGATTTCTACGCCTGGGCGGCGGGGCGCAAGCAGTGGCGCATGGAATACTTCTACCGCGAGATGCGCCGCAGCACCGGGCTGCTGATGGACGGCGACCAGCCCGCCGGCGGCAAGTGGAACTATGACGCCGAGAACCGCGGCGGTCCTGATGCTGATTGCCGCCCGCCTGCCCCAGCGCACTTCCGTCCCGACGCGGTAACGCGCGAAGTGATCGACCTCGTCGCCACGCGTTTCGCCGATCACTTCGGCAGCCTCGATGCGTTTCACTGGCCGGTCACCGCAACGCAGGCGAACAAGGCCTTCGACCGCTTCCTCAAAGAGCGCCTGCCCCTGTTCGGCCGCTACCAGGATGCGATGATGGCCGGTGCGGATACGATGTACCACGCGGTCATCAGCCCCGCGCTTAACATGGGGCTGCTCGACCCGGTCGACCTGTGCCGCCGCGCCGAGATCGAATGGAGCGAAGGCCGCGCCCCGATCGAGGCGGTCGAGGGTTTCATCCGCCAGGTCATTGGCTGGCGCGAATATGTGCGCGGGATCTATTGGCTGACCATGCCCGACCTCGCCAGCGCCAACCGGCTCGAGGTCGATCGCCCGCTGCCTGAATTCTGGTGGACCGGCGAAACCGACATGGCCTGCGTGGCCGATTGCGTGCGCGTCACGCGCGACACCGCCTATGCCCACCATATCCAGCGCCTGATGGTGATGGGCAACTTCGCGCTGCTCGCCGGCCTCTCGCCGCAAGACGTCAGCGACTGGTTCCTGGTCGTCTATGCCGACGCCTACGAATGGGTGGAGATGCCCAATGTCATCGGCATGGCGCTGTTCGCCGACGGCGGCAAGCTGGGGTCCAAGCCCTATGCCGCCAGCGGCGCCTATATCAACCGCATGAGCGACTACTGCGGCGGGTGCCGCTACGACGTGAAGAAAAAGACCGGCCCCGACGCCTGCCCCTTCAACGCGCTCTACTGGCACTTCCTCGCCCGCAACGAAAAGCGCCTCGCCGGCAACCCCCGCCTCGCCAACCCCTACGCCACCTGGCGCCGCATGGCCGAGGACAAGCAACAGGCGTACATCGACAGCGCCGATGCGTTTCTGGCGACGCTGCAGCCGGCGGCGAAAGGGTGGGCGCGGGGGTAGGAGGCGACGGCCTCCGTCTTTCGACGGCGTGCCCGATATTGGGTTTTGGAAGGCGATTGTCTTACTTGCGATCGATCCGCACTGCCGCTCGCTTCGTTCTCTCCCCGAAGGCGGGAATCCGCTTCCCGGCCCAGCGTCGGAAGCTGGTAAGAAGGCGCGCTAGCTCCGGGTGCCGCTGGATTCCCGCCTACGCGGGAATGACGGGGTTGGGCGCAGAAAAGGCCGCGACCCCCTATTCCCGGCCAATTTCCTTGTCATTCCCGCGAAGGCGGGAATCTAGCGGTTCAGGTAGCAATAACTCGTCTGTTGAGGACAGGACCAAAAAGTGGGCAGTGTGAGCGCTTTCTAATGTTCAGATTAGCCCGATGCCGTTGAAAAAGTCGCCTTCTTGGCGAAGCGGAGGGTACGGATCGAAACGGCTGAGCAGAATCGCCTGACTTCATGTCATCGCCATCTGCGTGGCGATGCTGATCTTGGCGAGCTTGCGC
>Ga0308159_1000353_pt1 | contig 116206 bp, 95 predicted proteins | sample PhyCR1_FD_201040 | JGI IMG/M metagenome (GOLD analysis project Ga0308159, IMG submission 201040) | Phyllosphere microbial communities from UC Gill Tract Community Farm, Albany, California, United States - DLSLC.R1 | ecosystem: Host-associated > Plants > Phyllosphere > Unclassified | place: USA...
ACTACATTTAGATTTCTAAACCAAATAACCTTTTATCATTCAATGAAACAAAACTTACTGGACACGAAGGATTACATTGTATTTGCAATCTACTTCGTTATTGTAGCAGCCTACGGTCTATACATCTACAATAAGAAAAAATCTGCATCCACAGGTTCGAAAGATTACTTTTTAGCAGAAGGGTCACTTACCTGGTGGGCAATTGGCGCCTCTTTAATTGCTTCTAATATATCTGCAGAGCAGTTTATCGGGATGAGCGGATCAGGCTTCAAGATGGGTTTAGCTATTGCTACTTACGAGTGGATGGGTGGACTTACACTTGTAATTGTGGCGATATTCTTTATTCCTGTATACCTCAAGAATAAAATTGCAACCATGCCTCAGTTCCTGCATCAGCGGTATAATGGCACCGTAGCAATGATTATGGCAGTGTTTTGGTTGTTGCTATATGTAGTGGTTAACTTAACCTCTATTTTGTACTTAGGTGCACTGGCGGTAAGCAGTATCTCTGGTTTCGATTTAACTTTCTGTATGTATGCCATCGCTGTCTTCGCTATTTTAATTACCCTGGGCGGGATGAAGGTAATTGGTTATACCGATGTTATTCAGGTATTTTTCTTGATTTTAGGTGGTTTAGCAACTACTTATCTAGCGTTAAACCTGGTATCTACACATTATGGTACATCGGGTGTTTTTGAAGGTTATAGTTTAATGACTTCAAAAGCTTCAGAGCATTTCCAGATGATTTTAAAGCCGGATAATGAAAATTATATTGATTTGCCAGGTTTAAGTGTGCTTATTGGGGGTATGTGGATTGTGAACCTAAACTATTGGGGATGTAACCAGTACATCACTCAACGTGCTTTAGGTGCCGATTTAAAAACAGCCCGTGGTGGTTTGCTTTTCGCTGCATTCCTAAAATTATTAATGCCAATTATTGTGGTGCTTCCCGGTATTGCGGCTTACGTCTTGTATAAAGACGGTGCTTTCCAGTCAGAAATGATGCAGGATGGTTCTGTAAATCCAGATCGTGCTTATCCGGTTTTATTAAATTTATTACCTGCCGGATTAAAAGGCTTATCATTTGCTGCATTAACAGCTGCGGTGGTAGCTTCACTTGCTGGTAAGGCAAATAGTATTGCTACCATTTTTACATTAGATATTTATAAAAAGGTTTTGAAAACAGATGCCTCTGAAAAAGACCTGGTATTTACCGGTAAAATCGCAGTTGTAGTGGCTATGGTGTTAGGGGTTTTAATTGCACCTCACTTAGGAATTGATAAAAAAGGTGGTTTTCAATACATTCAGGAATATACAGGTTTCGTATCTCCGGGTATCTTCGCCATGTTTATCTTAGGTTTCTTTTGGAAAAGAGCTACTTCAAATGCAGCCTTATTCGCTACGATTGGTGGTTTCGGATTGTCATTGTTGTTGAAGTTCTTGCCAGGAATGATTGATCTTTCTTTCTTATCAGGAATAGGATTCTCAGTTAAAACTGCAGCAGGCATTTATGAAATTCCGTTCTTAGATAGAATGGGAATTGTATTTGTATTCTGTATTTTAGGAATGGTATTAATCAGTTTAACAGAAAACAGAAAAGGTATTGCCAATCCGAAAGGACTTGAAATTGATTCAAGCATGTTTAAGACAACACCTGGCTTTGCAGTTGGTGCTTTAATCATTGTTGGTTTGTTAGTGGCACTTTATGGAGTTTATTGGTAGTTCAAATACCAAACCGTTATAACCCAAAAGAGCTCCGATTTTTCGGAGCTCTTTTGGGTTAAAGTGTATTGTAAATCAACTTACTACCAGTGAATATATAAAATGAGTAAGTATAATAAATTCGATAATTATTGAGCGCAAGGCCCATCAGGGATTTCTTTGCTAATCTTTAAAACTTTAGTTACGACTAACGTGGAATCGAAATCTGCAGAAACAGCTGAGGTATCAGACTTTGCAAAATAACCCTCCAGCTCCACATAAACAGGTTCGTATGGTTTTTCGAAATTAAGGTTACTGTAAGAAAGCTCCAGGTTTTTAACGCTATCTGCCACCCAGTATTCACGGCCATCATCGCACATGGTAAATGATTTCATTTCCGGACCGAAGCTATATAATCCTTTAACCGTTTTAACATTACTCTCTTCTTCCTCGGCTTTTTCTTTCCTATTACAAGCTGTAACAGCCACTCCAAGGAGCACAACAAATACAAATGCCTGTTTAATTAATTTCATTCTTATATCGTTTGATTAATTTGGTCTATCTTTTTAACACTTAAATTTGATGACAAAGCTGATGCCAGAAATGAGAAAAATCCAACGGTGACGAAGACTAACAGATAGTCTTTCCATTTAAGGCCAATTGGATAAGAATCCATTAATAAATTTGCTTCGCCCATTTTAATAATGCCATAATTGTGCTGAACATAGTAGAAAATCAGTCCTATTATCAGTCCTAATACGCAGCCAGACATGGTAATCATCATGCCTTCGAATAAAAAAATGCGTTTGATCAGTTTTTTGCTTGCGCCAAGGCTGCTGAGGATTGCAATGTCCTTCACTTTATCGATCACCAACATGGTTAAAGAACCAATGATATTGAAAATAGCAATGATGAGAATGAAAGTAAGGATAATGTAAACGGCCCACTTTTCTGTATTTAATATGTGATAAAGCGACCGGTTTTGCTCTGCCCGGTTACGCACTTCAAAGCCTTCACCAAGATTACTGGCGACTTCTTCTTTGAAACGATCTACATCGGTTCCTTCCTGCAGGTTAATTTCTATGGTAGATACGTTTTTTTCTTCTCCAAGTAGTTCTCTTGCAAAAGCTAACGGAACTATAATCCCGTTATCGAACTCCTGCTGCACTTCAAATACACCACTTACCCTGATGCTTTTGTTTACAAAATCTTCTGTTGGGTTTAATGTATTAACTGCGATTGTTTTTTTAGGGGAGAAAATCTCCAGTTCTGTGAATGGATCAACTGTATTTACGGCAAGCTGACTTTGCAAAGCCGAGCCAATTACAGCCGTAAACCCACTTTTATTTTGTAGTGTGAAATGTCCTTCCCGAATGGAGCTATCCAGCTTGGCGTTTTTTAAATATGCTAAACTTACGCCCTTTACCATGCCAACAGCTTGTTTTTGGTTGTATTTAAGGAGCGCATTTTCTTGCAATACTTCGGTATAAGAGAAGACCGCTTTGTTTTTTTGCAGTGAAGAAAAGTAGCTTGTATTTGGATCGAACGTTTTTCCCTTCGCCGGTACGATAACGAGTTCGGGGGTCATTGTATCAAAAAGCCCGAGTACCACTGTTTCTAAACCATTAAATACAGAAAGAATAATAATTAACGCTGCGCTGCCCACCATAACACCAACCATAGATATGCCGGATATCAGGTTAATAGCATTGGTAGACTTCTTTGCAAACAAGTAACGTTTTGCGATATATAGGGGCGTATTCACAGCAGTAAAGATAGTTAAAATGTAAGTTGAATAAGGTTGAACAGAAAATTGTGTATCAATTGCACAGTCTCTGCACTACTTCTTTCGCTTATATTTAGAAAAACGGGTTATGCTTTTTCTCGTAACCAATAGTTGTTGCCGGACCATGGCCTGGATAGACTGTTGTTTCCTCAGGTAGAACGAACAGGCGCTGTGAAATGTTTTGAATTAATTGCTGATGATTTCCGCCGGGAAGATCTGTCCGGCCAATGCTTCCCTGAAATAACACATCTCCACCGATTAAAGTATGATCTGCTTCGCTGTAAAAACATAAATGTGCCGGTGAATGACCTGGTGCAAAAATAATAGAAAGCGAACTACTGCCAAATTTGATGGTATCAGCTTCTGTTAAAAAAGTTTCCGGAAGTGGCGAAATCTGGTAATTGGTTAAACCCATTGCTGGCGCATATCCTGGAACGGCATTTAATACCACCAGTTCTCCTTCATGAAACTGCGGTTTTAATCCATAAGTATCGAATACAAATTTATTTCCGAACACGTGGTCAAGGTGACAATGTGTATTCAATAATAAAACCGGCTTAAGTTCATTTTCTTTAATGAAAGAAACCAATTCGTTTTGCTCATGGCCTTCATACATTCCCGGATCTATAATTACACACTCCTTTGTTTCATCAAATAAAATATATGTATTCTCACTGTAGACATTAAATGTTAAGGTTTTTACGGTAATCATAATGTTATTGGTTTTTCCACCTGAAGGTAGAGATTAAGGTGTCTATATCTTTTTTTATGAAGTTGATTACTGGTGCAATCGAATCATATTGGGGGCGCTCGTTGAAATATAAGGCACCCCTGAAATAATGTTTGGTACTGTCTGTTAAGAAAAACTGAACAGAAGAAGCGGTGTTGCCTTCTATCGCATAATAAATGCCATATACTTTCCTGTCGGGATAATAAATTACTTTTTGATCAATCGCGCTGGCTTTGATGGTATGTTTAAACGCTAATTTTCTGGCGTCTTCCACCATATTATCATATTCACCTTTACCAGAAACATCATAATAAGTTAAATGAAGGTACCCGTTAAACTGCTTGAAATGTAAATTATACCAGTTCTTTTGTGCATCGCGGCTGAGATCTTTCTCGAGGGTGGCATATTTTGGATATTCAAAAGTGAAGGGAACAGGTGCTAAAAGCGGTTGGTAAACCTTTTGAGGATATTCAATCCGATAATATGCTTTCGGTTTAGGGCTATAGTCATTGTTCTGGCAGGCCGAAAAGGAGAGCAGCAGAACAACTTGAAAAAGGATGATGTATTTTAACTTCATTGTTCTTTAAAATCTTGATGATTGATTGGTGCCTTAACACTGATATAAACTATCTATTCCATATGGCCCAGGCTTTCTCTGCTTGCTGATGCAGCATTTCTAAGCCATTTTTGATAACGGCTCCATGCGCCGCTGCTTGGGTAAGAAAGGCCGTTTCCAGCGGATTGTAAACTAAATCGTAAGCCAGATGCTGGTCTGTGATTTGTGAATAATCTATTTCCGGGCAAGTATCTACATTCGGCGACATGCCTAATGGCGTGGTATTGATCAGTAATTTATGGCTGGCTAAAAGCTCCGGTGTTACTTCTGAATATAAGATAGCCTTGTCTGCTGCTTTGCGCACCACCACCTGAAATTCGATATTAAGTTTTTTTAATACATATTTAACGGCTTTGGCTGCCCCGCCATCGCCAAAAACCAAGGCTTTTGTGTGTTGCGGTTGCAAGAGGGGTGCTAAAGATTTCTCAAAACCATAAGCATCGGTATTGAAGCCTTTTAAATAAGTTTCACCTTGAAAACGCTTTACGCAGATGCAATTTACAGCACCAATTTGTTCTGCGGCTTCCTCAATCTCATTTAAGAAAGGCAAAACACTTACTTTATGTGGAATGGTAACGTTTAAGCCACAAATTGATTCATTATTACTTAATAAATCAGGAAGAGATTTGATGTTTTCGATAGAATAAAGCTCATACTGATGGTCAGCAATGTCTTCATTTAAAAATTTTTCTGTAAAATACTTTTTAGAAAAGGAATGAGATAGCGGAAATCCGATTAAGCCGTAAGTTTTCATATGTATATTTACGTCAATGCGAAGCAGAAAGCAATCGGAAATCAGTAGATTTGAATTGCTTTTTGCCTCGCAAGGTCAGTGCTTATTTATTTTGTTTGGTTTAGGAAATAGTCGAACGTGTCGCCTCTTAATCCTAAACGAATGGTTTCTAATGGAATCACTTCTGCCGGCGCAATGTTGCCCAGGTTTACATTTGTTCCGATTAGTTTAATAAACCAAACCTGTTGTTCTTTTTGTGGCGCTTCCCAGATAATGGTTTCTTCAGGGATTTGCGTTAAAATTTCGTCAACTAAACCTTCACGAACCTCGCCACTACCACGGTAAATACCTACGTTTCCACCTTCACGTGCTTCAGCGATTACCTTCCATGCGCCAGCTTCGATTTCAGCTTTCATTAATTTGATCCATTTATAAGGAGCAAATATTTTAGCTGCATCTTTACTGCCTACTTCGGAAATTACGGTAACCTGCTTAGCCAGTTCAGTGATGTAGCCACATTTCAAGTCGTGTTCAATTTCAATAGAACCATCAGATACTTCAGCATATTCCATTCCATATTGGTCTAAAATGCGTTGATAATCCGTAAACTGATCACGTATGATAAAGGCTTCAAACAATGTTCCTCCGAAATAGGTAGGAATACCAGCACTTTTATATAAAGCTAATTTTTCTTTAAGGTTTGGCGTAACGTGTGATGTAGCCCAGCCTAATTTTACGATATCTGTATGTACACCGGCAACTTCAATAAAATCTTCCACCTGGCGCAGGCTTAATCCTTTATCCATAACCATTGTAAGGCCATTTTGGCGTGGTTTAGCAGGACGTTCAGGAACGTTTAATAATGGGTAATTCATATGCGTACAAAAGTGAAAAAAATTTTGAGATTTATTTGTTAAATTTTTCTCAAAACGCTGTTATCGGATATAGCGGTTAATAACGTTGATAATGGCACTGTTATCCTGCAATTGAGGCAAATATTCGAACAAAATATAGTGCTTGTCAGGATCAGTTGTTAATGCCGTTTCTAAAAAGCCCAATGCATCTGCATAATTTCCAAGGGCAAACAGGTAAGCCACCATGCGGTAATAAAGTTCTGCGGCTTCCGGATTATTCTTGATCGCTTCTGCCATCGTTTCCGATGCTTCTAATAATTTGCCTTGCTCGTACAATACCGTACTGAAATCCAGCCAGGCTTCTATATCCAAAGGATTATATTCCAAGACCTTTTCATAAGCGACTATAGATTCTTCAATCTGACCAAGTTTATAGTAGGCATCAGCCATGGCAAACCAGAAATCCGGATTTTCAGCTTCTAAATCAATCGCCTTTTTATAAAAGTGTAAAGATTCAAAATAGCGTTCCTCATGGTTTAAAGTTACCCCGATCCCGAACCAGGCATCTGCCATTTTCGGGTCCATTTTTACCGATTTCTTGTAATATGAACGGGCCTCATCCATTTTTTCTAACTTCTCGTAGCATTCGCCAATGGCACAGTAAGTGTCTGCGTTAGGTTGTTCATACTCAAAAGTATGCTTATAAACCTCTATAGCTTCGTCGTACTTATCCAATTGCACCAATGCATTACCCTTGTTAAAATAAGCAGAGCTGAAATCTTCTTTGATTAAAATGGCATAATCGTATGCATCGATTGCTTTTTCAAAAAGATTCAATTTATGGAAACTGTTGCCCAGGTTATACCAGGCTGCATAAGAATAAGGATCGGTATCTATGTATTGTTGATAAAATTTGATGCTTTCTTCCTGCTTATCCAATACGTCGTAACAGAAGGCCAACTCGTAAAGGCCATCCTGGTTTTCCATGTTTTGTTCTAAACTCAGCTTAATATAAGTAATTGCACTTTCATAATCGCCCATACTTTGATACACGTAAGCCATTTGCAAAAGTACCTCATCTGTGCTTTCTGCCAAACTCAAAGCCTTTTCATAGTTTTCAAGTGCCTCGCTATAACGTTCCGTATTCTGGTAAATATTGCCACGCAATAAATAAATATCAGGTTCTGATGGTTCCAGTAATTCGGCTTTTTGCAAGGCAAGAAAAGCCCTGTCATGATCGTTTGTTAAAATATAAAGATGTGCCTGCTTGATTAAAAAAACGGTTGCGTAAGGGTGTTGATTAACCGCGTAATCTACCACTTGCAAAGCCTTTACCGGATCATTTTTTTCAATGTAAAAATCTACAATATACTCAAAAGCACCAGCATCGAAAAAGTATTGATCCTGATTACGGATCATCTCTTCGTAGCGTTCTACTGAACGTTGTGCCTCTTCATTGGATTCAAAAAAGAATTCTTCTTCCATATACAATTAAATTAAAGAACCGTGCCAATTGGCAGAAAAATACAATATAAGTTTAACAATTTTAAATATCCGATTAAGAAATAATTATTAACATTCATTGTTTAAAGCGATGTAAACAGCTGAAAATAAAGCTTATTATTGTGATTCTGATGTGTGGATAATCAACAGATTTTTTCAACACCGCGGTTCCTTTCTCCTTCTTTTACAAAAATAGCATAAAAATTTGGGACTAAGGTAATGCAGGCGTCAGGAAAGGATGGAAGCTTAAATCCTTCAGAAAGTAGTAGTTGTTGTGTCAAAATAGTCACTACGAATGGTTTTTATACCAGCATGTTCCTGCCAGGACATGGTGACATTTTTGAAATGCTTCAGGTTCGAATGGTTTTTAGCTGCCACCAAATCCCGAAGCATTTACTTAAAGGCTATTATAAAATTTAAACACCGCAACCAGGTCGGCATCTGATTTTAAGTCTAAGTTTTCTTGTGTAATAAATGTTTTAATTTGCTCGCGCTGATTGGCCAAAGTACTGCTTAGTCCTTTTACAGATGGGTTAATTTTTTGAAATTTATCGTCTTCACCGGCAAAGTAGCTGTCTTGACGTACCATTTTACTTGTTTTTCTTTTGGTATAGAAGTCTTCAGTGGTTTGTTTTTTTGCTTCGTTTAGTTTATATAATTTTTTACGTCCGTTAACCAAAAGTTCAAAAAATGGCAGGGGTTTAATGTTTTTCACTTTTTCGAAGGTGTGGGTTTTTCCTGATGGATCAGAAAGTATAAAAGATTGCACAGAATCCTGGATGGCATATACCTGATCATTTTCTGTGTATTCCAGTTGCTGAGTCTCTAAATTATACCGGAGATTTTTTACTTCAAACTCTTTTTGGCCAACAGTTTTTATTTTTCCCTGACCATAACGATCATTAAAATAAGCGCTTCCTTCTACCGGAGTTTTTATAAGTGACTTTAAAAGCGGTTTTTCGCCCGGACCTACCGTTACATTTTGTGCAGAAGACGAAGTTGCTGCTGCAATAAAGAGCAGAAAAAAAGTAATTTTTTTCATAAAAGTTGAAAAATTAAGTCTTTCGTTTGGTTTCATTCTGATAAAATGTTTTTTAGAAATCAGCATGAAAACAAACATAAAAAAAAGCTAAAATAAGTCGTTTCAAGATGAGGTTTTGTATTAAAAGGCCATCAGGCTAAAACATTTTAGTGATAATTTAAATGCAATTTAATCTTTTTTAAAGATATGTGTTAAAAATTTTGATTTATTGAAAGAAATAACTGTAATTCGGGGATTATTAACTAAAACAAGCTAAAGAATTATGAAAAAACTCGTACTGTGTTTAGTCATATTTTTGTTTTGTGGCATTATTCAGTCAAATGCGCAAAATAAAAATATTACTGGAAAAGTGATTGCATCTGGCGATGGGCTGCCTCTTCCAGGTGTAAGTGTCCGTGTGAAGGCCACAAGTAAAGCCGTTTCCACCGGTTCTGATGGAAAATTTACAATCAATGTTAGTCTAAATGATGTACTACAATTCTCTTACATTGGTTTTGTGGCTAAGGAAATTACAGTTGGTTCACAATCAAATTTCAATGTTGGCCTGGAGCCAGATTCGAAAAGCCTGAGTGAGGTTACGATTTCTACCGCTTTGGGAATTAAACGTAAGCCAAAAGAAATCGGTTATGCTACGCAACAGGTAACGGGTAAAGCCTTAACCTCTAGCAGGCCAACCAACCTTGCAACAGGTTTATCAGGTAAGGTTGCTGGTTTACAGATTAATCAGGCCAACAACCAGATTGATGCTGGCGATCAGGTGAGGGTTGTATTGCGTGGTAACCGGTCTTTCACCGGAAATAATCAGGCACTTTTGGTGTTAGATGGGATTATTGTACCATTAAGTCAGTTGAATTCGATTAATCCGAATGATATTGAAAATGTAAACATTTTAAAAGGTGCCAACGCTGCGGCGCTTTATGGTTCGGATGCATCAAACGGTGTAATCATCGTGAGTACCAAAAGAGGAACTTCTAACGGAGGGGGCATAAGCTTTACTAATTCAACTTTACTAAATCGTTTAAGTTACTTCCCTAAAGAGCAAACCGAGTTTGGTGGCGGAACCACTCAGGATGATTTTGGATTTGGATTATATACGCCTTTCGAAAATCAAACCTTTGGAGAACGTTTTGATGGCAGCATCAGGCCTTTAGGTAGGGTATTGGAAGATGGTACCTACCAAATGGTTCCTTATACTTATAAAGATGGAGAGAAAGAAAATTTCTTCGAAACAGGTATCGATGAGCAGAATGACCTTACCTATTCTGGCGGGAATGAAAACGGAACAACCTATATCAACTTACAACGCGTGAATAGCAAAGGCTATGTTCCGGGCGACAAATCGAACAGAACAGCCATCCGGATTAACGGAACGCGAAAATTAGATAAGTTCTTCGCTGATTATTCCTTTAATTACACGCAGAGAAATTATGATAAGAGCACAAACCAGGTATATAACAATGTGATTAATACACCGGGTAACGTTCCGTTAACAGAGTACAGTGATGTGACTTCGAAATATGGTAATCCTAATGATTATTATAATGATTATTACAGCAGCCCTTATTTTGGATTACAGCAATACCGTAACAATGAAAGAAGGGATGATTTATTGGGTAATTTATCTTTCACTTATAAGCCAGTAGATTGGTTGAGCTTATTGGCCAGAGGTGGTTTTAGCAGCAAAAACACCCAGGGTAAAAATAAGAATTATGCATTTACATATTCAGACTTTGCGCATGACTCTGGCAAGGCTGCGGCTGCTACGCAATATGTACGGTCTTCTGTTGGCGATTATAATGAATTTGAAAGCAGATACACTGGTGATTTTCTTGCTACAGCTACTAAAACGATTAATCAATTTAAATTTACCCTTATTGGCGGTGCCCAGGTGATTCAGAAGAATTATAAATACATGACTCAGTCGGGCTCTAATTTAGTGGTTGATAACTTATTTAACATCAATAACCGTACGGGAGAAATTGTAGGTTCGCAAACCGAACGAAACTCCCGTCAACTGGGTGTTTTTGGTGATGTAACTGCAACTTACAATGATTACTTAACCATCCATATTTCCGGTAGGAACGACTGGGATTCTCGATTGGCAAAAAGCAACCGTTCTTTCTTCTATCCGGCAATTGATGCAGCTTTAACGCTTACTGATGCGATTCCGGCATTAAAGGAGAGCAAAGTAATCAGCAATTTAAAAATCCGTGGAGGAATTTCAAAAGTGTATGCGGTGCAGATAGATCCATATAGATTGGTTTCTATTATAAGCCCGGCAGGAAACTTCCCATATGGTAGCACTGCAGGTTACTCTATTGATAATACAGTGTATGATCCAAACTTAAAACCAGAGCAGACCATTTCAAAAGAAATTGGTTTTGATATCGGCTTTTTAAATAACCGCATTACCTTAGAAACTTCCGCATATCTTCAAAATACAAAAGATCAGGAAATTATTAACGGGGTAGATTTATCTGGCACAACCGGTTACACCAGTGCAATTATAAATACAGGTGAAGGTGAAAATAAAGGGATTGAGTTTAGCTTGAATGCTGCGCCGGTAATTGGTTTATCAAATGGCTTCAGGTGGAATGTTGGGGTTAACTACTCTTACAATACCAATAAAGTATTATCGCTATATCAGGGACAGAACCAATTGGGTATTGGTGATAATAACTATATCGTGGTGGGTCAGAGTTTTCCATCATTGCAGGTAAGTAGTTATCAAACAGATCCTCAGGGGCGTGTAATCGTTGATGCAAATACTGGTTTACCATTATCTAATCCAATTAACAAAGATTTCGGACAAACCAACCCGAGCAGTGTATTGGGTATCAACACCAGCTTCACTTTCAAAAATTTCACTTTATCTGGTGTAGCAGAATATCGTAGTGGTAATGTTTTCTATAACAGTTTTGCCAGTACACTCGATTTTGCAGGAATTAGTTATACTTCTGCTCAGGCAGGACGTGAGCGTTTTATTTATCCTAACTCCGTTATTGAAACTTCGCCGGGTGTGTATGTGCCAAATACAAATACGACAACAATCCAGGGGAATGGCTCATTTTGGTCTGATGGCATTCGTACCAACACGGCTTCCAACTATGTAATGAGTGCGGCCTTCTGGAAAATCAGAGAGCTTTCTTTGGCTTACCAGGTACCAACCCAATGGCTCCAAAACAGAGCTAAGTTTATTAAAAACGCGAGCATTGCCCTGATTGGAAGAAACCTGTTTATGTTCAGACCGAGCGATAATATTTATACCGACCCTGAAATTAATGTAGGAACAGGTAATGCACAAGGTGTAAATAACTTAAATCAAACGCCACCTACCCGTATTTACGGTTTCACGGCAACCATTGGCTTCTAACAATTAAGGAATAAGAGATGAAAAAGAAATTAATATATGTGTTTACAGTATCGGCAATATTGTTAGGTGCCTGTAAAAAGGATTTTCTGGATATTAACGAAAATCCGAATAATGCCACAGTAGTTAAACCAGCTTTAGTTTTAACAGGCGCATTAAATAATACAGCAGCTTATACCACTGGTGGGTCTATCTTTTACAGCTTTGCGGCTTTGTGGATGAACTACTGGATGACACCAGGCGGTGTTTCTGGCTGGTATGAAGAGCGTTCATATAACTTTACCACCAACTGGAGTGGCTCTACCATACTTTGGGCTAACCTTTACGATAACCTGAATGATTATACTTATTTAGAAACACAAAGTAAAGCCACCGGGCAGAACTTTTTTGTAGCCGTTGCCAAAACCATGAAAGCCTGGGATTATCAATATCTGGTAGATTTTTATGGTAATGTGCCTTATACACAAGCTTCAAAATCTGTTGCTTTCTTAAATCCAAAATACGATAAAGCACAGGATATTTATGAAGATCTAGCAAAACAGCTTGACACTGCAGCCACTTTATTTAAAACGGCAGCAGTTGGTGCGGCTGATGCTACTGCCGATATTTATACCAAAGGAAACGCACAGAAATGGGGTAAATTTGCCAATACGTTAAAGTTGAGGCTGCTATTGAGACAATCGGAAATGCCCGGCAGACAGCAATACATTAAAGATGAGATTGCAAAGATTACTGCAAATGGTTTAGGTTTTATCGGAACAGGAGAAGGCATATTCAATAACCCGGGTTATTTAAATACGGCTGGGAAGCAAAACCCATTCTGGGCAGTTTATGGTTACGGTGTTGATGGAACCAGAACGGCTTCACATGGTTATATGTTAGCCAGTTCTTATGGTTTAAATTTCCTGGAGGATAATGATGACCCAAGATTAGGCAGACTTTACAACACTGTTAACGATGGTGCCGGAAGTACTTATGTAAGTTTAGTATGGGGTCAGGACGTAAATTTTGATCAAACGATTACAACAGTATCCAGTATCGGGAAAGGGGTGTTAAAATCGTATGATCAGCCGCAGCCGATTATAACAGATTTTGAAAGTTTGTTTCTACAGGCTGAAGCCGCACAAAGAGGCTATTTAACCAGCAGTGCGCAAAGCAATTATGAAGCAGCAGTAAAGGCTAATTTTGTATACCTCGGGTTAACAGAGGCAGATGCAACAACTTACCTTACTGAGCAGGATGTGGCAAACTGGAGTAGTAACAATGACAAAATTGCATTGATTATTAAACAAAAGTGGGCTGCAATGAATGGCACCAATGCCATTGAAGCGTGGACAGATTACAGACGTTTGGAATTGCCGGCAGATATGCCAATCTCTATTGCCTCTACAGTAACCACAAGAAAAATTCCGGTAAGGATGTTATACCCACAAAGGGAGTATAATACCAATGCTGCTAACGTGGTTGCGGAAGGTACAATTAACCAATTTACTTCCAGAATATTTTGGGATGTCAAATAAATCAAGTAAAACGATGAAAAATAAAAATATATTGAACGGGCTTGTTGCTGCACTTTGTGTGATAAGTTTATCCTCTTGTTTAAAAAATAAAAATGAACAGCCAGATTTTTCTGCCACAACGCCTGTAGTGGAAATTCCTGTGGGTTCGCCAGTTGGTGATGGTGGTGTAAATTCACTTACTACTTCTCTTATTCAGCAAGATACACCCAGCGATTACATTTACTATATCAATTATGCTGCATCAAGCACAAAATCAACAGATATTAAAGTAACGTTATCTGTAGATCCGGCAGCACTTGCTGCTTACAATGCAGCACATGCTTCTGATCCTGCATTAACCATCGTGCCAACCAGTGCTTTTACTATGCCAGTATCTATTACCATTCCTGCCAATCAACGCAGGGTTCAGGTACCGGTTAAATTTATTAGTACACTGCTCAATCCGGCAATAGCTTACGGTCTTCCTGTAACCATAACGGATGCGTCTGGAGAGGTGATCAGCAAGAAGTTTGGTTCGGTAGTGATAAAGGTTGCGGTAAGAAACAGATACGATGGAAAATATAGCTTCAAGGGCTATATATTCAGAGAAGGTGATCCGGTGTTAAGTGGCAACTTTAAAGGTTTAACAAAAGATTTGGCAAGCAATGGCGCTACCGCGGTAGATTTTAGCCAGGTTTGGTCTAATGGAACCGCCGTTGGTGGTATTGATGGACTAACCATTAATGTGAACCCTACAACAAACAAGGTAACCATGAGAAGTACAGTAAATACAGGCCTCGTAAACGACCCAGCTTATGATAACCGTTACGATCCGGCTACTAAAACTTTCTATCTTTCTTTCAAATGGGGAGCAAGCCCGGCAGGAAGAGCGGCCACCGATACGTTAACTTACGTGTCGCCAAGATAATCAGTAAATATTAGCTTAATACAACAAGAGGCCCGCTATAAAAAAATAGTCGGGCCTCTTTGTTTGGTATAAGGAAATATGGATGATTTTATTCTTTACCCAAATCAGTAGCTGCCTTTTTAAACAGTTCGGCTTGTTTGTTCAGGTTGGCTTTCGCTTCTCCATTTGCTGATTTGGACTGTGTTAATTTACCTTGTGCAGTAGCCTCATAAGCTGTAGCAAGTTGCTTGTTTAAATAAGTCTGTAGCTTCAATCTTTCGATCGCATTTTTAATATTATTTAATCCCTTTTCGGTTACTGACGGATTAGTGTTGGCTCGTAAGTACTGAAAATACTGCCCGATTACTGCGAAAACCTCATTCCGGTTTCCTTTTGAAGCAATATTGGCGTAAAATTCCTCGTGCTCATCTTTTGGATCGCTGATATAAAGCGTAGCAATTGATGGTGCAATGTGCGCCTTTGTATCCTGATCCAAAGTAGCTAAAGCGGTTAAACTCTCCTGAGGGGCAAGTTTTGCCAGGCCGCTAATTCCTGCTGCAATTACGCGGTAAGACCTGTCTTTGGTACTGGCTACTAACAAGTTTTTGTAGGTTTGGTCGCCGGTTTCTGCAAGTTTTGAAATTGCTGCAGATCGCACTTCCGTATCCTGATCTGTTTTTGCCAGCTGCACTAAAACAGGTAATGCCGCAGCCTTAATTTGTGCATCTTCAAGGTTCAATCCATCAATACTTAAAGCACGTAGATCTCCTGAAGGATCTTTCAGGCCTGTCAACAAAATCTGCTGACCGCTCTTCGCTTTGCTTTGCATAATGAACTGGATCGCTTCAACCCTGTTGGCATAAGTAGGCGCGTTTTTATATTGGAAATAATAGTTTTCGGCCACTTTATTATCGTTCAGCTCACCTACAATAACCTTATCCACATCGAAATCGATTAAGTCTGGCTTAGTACTTACCTCAAATGAGAAAGTTTGTTCGCGGCTATTAACTAATATTTCTTTACGGATTTTCTTTCCGCCGGCGTAGATATCTATTTTTACGGGTAAGGTAAAGGTCTGCACTGCCGAATCTTGAGTTTGTTTGACTTTAATGGTCGCTTTTCCGCCTTCGTAGCCATAATCTACAGCTAAAATCGGGTGACCGCCATTATAATACCACTGGTTAAAATAAGGACTCCAGTCTTTACCTGTTACGTCTTCCATTGCTAACCTCAACTGGTGCGTTTCCCCATTTTTAAAAGCATTGGTAGTTAAATATTTGTTCAGTGATTTATAAAAGGCAGCATCACCCATCTGGTTTTTTAATGCATATAAAATAACCGATCCTTTTGCATAGCTCACATTATCGAACATATCTTCTTTATCTGCGTAATGAAAACGAGCCAAAACCGGGCTTTCTCCATTTTTTGTAGAGCTGATGTACGATTGCAGTTTTTCATAACGGGATTTATCCTCAGCGTCTTTACCCGCATCGTGTCCATGCCAGATCACTTCGCCAAAGGTGGCAAAAGATTCGTTCATGGTTAAGTTAGACCAGGATTCTGCCGTAACATAATCCCCAAACCATTGGTGAAAAAGTTCGTGGGCAATGGTTCCTTCTTCGTTTCCATCTAATAATTCGCGATCAGTTTTCTGAATCTGCTCACCATGTAGCGTTGCCGTAGTATTTTCCATTGCACCCGAAACATAATCTCTGGCCACTACCTGCGCATATTTGTTCCATGGATAATCCAGTCCCAATGTTTCACTATAGAACTTCATCATTTCCGGCGTTTTACCAAAAATCTGTTTAGCGTAGGGTGCAAATTTAGGCTCCAGATAATAATTTACTTCCTTGCCCTTGTAAGTATCTTTGGTGATTTTGAAATCGCCAACAGCCATCATGAATAAATAGGGCGAATGTGGTAAATCCATTTTCCAGGTATCTGTTCTGGTACCATCGGCATTTGGTTTTTGGCTCACCAATTTTCCGTTGGATAAGGTTGTAAACTTCGATTTAACCGTCATCGAAATTTCCTGTGTGGTTTTCTGATCTGGTTTATCGATAGTCGGGAACCATGCAGAAGAAGATTCAGTTTCTCCTTGCGTCCAGATTTGAGTAGGTTTATCCTGATCTGTTCCATCCGGATTAATAAAGTATAATCCTTTTGCATCGGTAATTGCCGCGCTACCCTTCACTTTTAATTCATCCGGTTTAGCCGTATAAGCAATGTAAACCGTATACTTTTCAGTGTTCGTGTATTTTTTATTAAGGGTAATTAATAATTTATTGTCTTTGTATACATATTTTAAAGGGGTATTTCCTTTTGCGCCAACCAAAGCAACAGTTTTAATATCCATTCCCTGAGCATCCAGCGTTAAGGAATCTGTCGGGTAAAAGTGTGGTTTCAGGGTTATCCATTCTTTTCCGTTTAGGTAACGCTTGGCATAATCAAAAGAGACATCCAGTTTGGTATGCACCAGGTCATTTACCTTGGTCGGCGTAACCCGATAAACGGCTAAGCTTGCAGGTTTTTCGTCAGATTTTTCTTGAGCCGAGACATGGCTAACCACAAAGATGGAAAGCAATAAGGCGCTACAGGTAAGGAATTTTCTATTCATTTTTTATGATTGTATAAGTTGGTTAGGTTTAAAACAACATCTAAATTATTGTGATAAAGTAACGACTCAAATGTACCCGCTTTCCCTTAATTTTTCGTTTTTTTGTGTAAATCGTTAGCTATATGAATACAGATATTCAATCTATTTTAGATCAATTGGGTGTAAAAGCCAGTAATGCAGCTTTTAGTACGGGAAGTAACTGGGGCGGGGATGCAAATGCAGAATCGCTGAAAAGTTTTTCCCCGGTGGATGGAAAATTGATTGCTTCGACAAAGGTATCCACTCGCGAAGATTATCACCAGGTGGTAGACACGGCGCAAGCTGCATTTGCAGAATGGCGAACAGTGCCGGCGCCAAAACGTGGAGATATTGTACGTCAGTTTGGCGATGCTTTGCGTGTAAATAAAGAGGCTTTAGGCACCCTGGTATCTTATGAAATGGGAAAAAGCCTGCAGGAAGGTTTTGGTGAAGTGCAGGAGATGATTGATATCTGCGATTTTGCGGTGGGTTTATCTCGCCAGTTATATGGTTTAACCATGCATAGCGAACGGCCGAATCACCGCATGTATGAGCAATGGCACCCACTGGGAATTGTCGGAATAATTTCGGCTTTTAATTTTCCCGTTGCAGTTTGGAGCTGGAATGCAGCCTTAGCATTGATTTGCGGAAATGTTTGTATCTGGAAACCATCAGAAAAAACGCCTTTAACAGCAGTAGCCTGTCAGCATATTATTGCAAAAGTTTTTAAAGCGAATGATGTGGGAGAAGGTGTTTGCAACCTAATTTTAGGTGATAGGGTAGTTGGTGAGGTGATGACGAGTGATAGCCGCGTACCATTAATTTCTGCAACGGGCTCTACCCGAATGGGTAAGGAAGTTGCTGCGGCAGTAGGTGCGCGCCTCGGCAAAACTTTGCTGGAGTTAGGTGGCAACAACGCCATTATTATTACTGAACATGCCGATTTGGATATGAGCTTAATCGGCGCAGTTTTCGGTGCTGTGGGTACGGCCGGTCAAAGGTGTACATCTACAAGAAGGTTGATTATTCAGGAAAGTGTTTACGATGCTTTTAAAGCAAAACTGGTGAAAGCCTATGATCAGTTACGCATTGGAGATCCACTGGATCAAAATAATCATGTTGGTCCGCTGATTGACAAAGATGCAGTTGCGGCCTATTTAAATTCGATACAAAAGTGTAAAACAGAAGGTGGGAATTTTATTGTGGAGGGTGGCGTGTTAACTGGCGATCATTACAGTAGCGGATGTTATGTGAAACCTTGCATCGCTGAGGTGAAAAATGATTTTAAGATTGTGCAGCATGAAACTTTTGCACCGATTTTATACCTGATTAAATATAAAACTTTAGAAGAAGCGATTGCTTTGCAAAATGGTGTGCCACAAGGTTTATCATCAGCGATAATGACTTTAAACCTGCGGGAAGCAGAATTGTTTTTATCTGTTAAAGGTTCTGATTGCGGCATTGCCAATGTAAATATCGGCACATCCGGAGCAGAAATTGGCGGTGCATTTGGTGGCGAAAAAGAAACCGGCGGCGGAAGAGAAAGCGGATCTGATGCCTGGAGAGCTTACATGCGCAGGCAAACCAATACCATTAATTATTCGAATACTTTGCCATTGGCACAGGGGATTAAATTTGATTTGTAAGAGTTGGCAGCAATGCACTAAAGCTGAATTGTTATGCTCAATTAAATCAGTTCCTTTTTGCAGTCAATTCATTGCAGTCGGCTTTAGCCGGCTGCTCTTTGCAAGAACACCTTTCTGGATAAGATTTGTAAGTTCAGGAGGACAATTCTTCGCGATCTACAAAACTCGAAAAATCGTCATTGCGACGAGGCACGACAAAGCAATCTATTTCATAGACTCTTCGATGGAGATTGCGAAGCAGATGAAGGATCTGCTTCGCAAAGACGGTTTTCCGCAAAGGCGATTTTCGAGTGGATGCGCTAACCAATTAACTAAAATTTTATAGTTTTTTAATCAGCAAATGCGCCTCTAGATTAAACCATCCACCCCGTGTTTTGCCCTTGCTTGTATATCCCCTGATATTTTGGATTACGTAGGTAAATTGATAATGATTAACAACTTTAGAAAACGTAAACTCCTTTTCAGGAACAAAGTATTCCCTGATGTTTTTTGAAGATTTTAATTTATTCAGGTTGGCTAAAACTACTGAACGATCAAAAATTTTAGAAATATCAACTGTAATCTTCTCCGTATCTCCAAGGTTAACGACAACCAATTTATCTTCACTTATGCGATCAACTTTGATTTTTAAACCATTCAAACTCTTTTCCACATCCTCATAACTTGTAATATTCATGAGGTAGTCATAGCCCTTAATATTGAAAAACTCATGATTTGAATTGGTGAATGAATATTCGGAACTACTGTTCGCACTGTTTTCATCGCTAACCTTTAAAATTGAAAAGGCAGAATCTATTGCCGCTGTGTTTTTAGCATATCTAACATATTTATTGTTGATGTGATCTTCCACACGCTTTAGGTCTTTTTTTGTGAAATCTTGTAAAACACTCAGGCCATGTCTCGATACCAGATACTTAATAATCACTGGTTTTTCTTCCAGATCTTCAGGAGATTTGGACTTAAAAATTTTTTTCAATCGGCTTAATTGGGAATATTCTGAAATACTAATCGCGCTTTGAGGACCATAAACAGCAAGCATGGTAATGATGGCAAGACTGATTGGAATGACTTTTATGTTATCTTTTTTGCTGAATAGGAAATAGGCTGTAATACCAGTTAGCCAAAGGGCAATGATAATCAGGATATAGCGGCTTTCGGTAATTCCATATGGACCAACACGTTTCCAAACCGCCAGTAGCAGTAATGCGATGAGCGGCACGAGCATGATATAAAAGAAGCGGGAAAAAAGTTTAATCCAGCTGTTTCCTTCCTTGTTTTTCATAGGATAGATAAGCAGCAGCGAAAGAATCCCAAAAACGGCATAACCAATAATTAAACTAGAGACCAGGCCTTTTGGCAGCGACCAGATGGCGATAATTTTAATCTCGTAAAGCAATAAAATTGCCAGGTAAATGGTCATTAGCGGGATCAGTACAAACTGCGTAAAAATCTTCAATCCCTTTGGGTAAGCTACATCTTCGTTTAGTTCGTCAAAGTTTTGAGGTACACCCGCCAGAAAGAAAACCGGACTGAAACCGGCTGCGATTACTGCAAAAACGCTGAGGTAAGTTCGCCAGTGAATATCTACGTTGAACAAGCCATCAATCGCGACCAATGCAATGGTTAAACCGCCATATAAAACTGCAGAATACAGTGCCGCCGTTAAAAAGCGTAAGAATAGCACTTTATTAAATTGCCAGAAACCGTTAATGTGGCCCTGATCCATGAATGGTGAGAAGGCTACGAATAAATGAAACGCAAACGCCAGTAAAGCAATTCGCAGCTGATCAGAAAAATTATCATCAGGATTAAGCAAAAAGAATAGTAGTACGCAGCATAAAACTGCTAGCGTTCTGATCAACCACTTTTTCTGCGGCTTGAATTGTTTTTTCTCAGCCAGTAGATCTAAAGCCAGTGTAAGTGTGAGGCCAAGGTTGCTAATAAAAATCCCTTTGATTAATAAGTTGATCAGCTGGTGATGATGGATGGAATCATCGCTGTAATTGTTGATATTGATATAATAAGCCCAACAAATTGTAGCTATGACGATAAACACAAATTGAATGGGAAAGCGTTTAATTACTGTGTTTAAACCGTGATAAAGATGCTGTAACGAGGGGAGTTTCATAAGCGCTTAAAATTTGTTAAAGATAATTTTTTTAGTCATGTAAAAACTATATGATTAAATAGTTAAAAAAGGTTAAAGCCTTTTTTAACTAAGGCATTAGTTTTATCTTGTGAAAGAAAAACTAATCATCTATTATGAAACGAACGCTCCTCTCTTTGTGCTTTCTGGTTATGGTTGTATCTGGTGTAAAAGCACAAAACATTCACCAGATTAAGGGCCGAACCATTGACACCGCTTCCACTACGCTGCTCTCCAGTGCATCAATTGCCGTACTGAATGCAAAAGATTCTACGCTGGTAAAATTTACCAGATCCGCTGAAAATGGTTCTTTCGAAATTAACGGCATTAAAAATGGCAAATTCATCCTCTTGGTATCCTATCCCAAGTATGCAGATTTCGTTGATCACTTTACTTTAGATTCTACCACTCAGGTAAAAGACTTTGGTAAGATTAACCTCACTGGTATGGCGAAACTCTTAGCCGATGTAATTATTAAAGGCGAAAGAGCGGCAATCAAAATTAAAGGTGATACCACAGAATTTAATGCATCGAGCTATAGTATCCAACCCAATGATAAGGTGGAAGATTTATTGAAAAAACTTCCGGGCATTCAGGTTGATAAGGATGGAAAAATTACCGCACAGGGAAAAACGGTGCCAAAAGTGCTGGTAGATGGCGAAGAATTTTTTGGTGATGACCCTACATTGGTCACTAAAAACCTTCGTGCAGATATGGTTGATAAAGTTCAGCTTTATGAAAAATCGAGCGATCAGGCGGCGTTTACAGGCGTTGACGACGGACAGAAAACACAAACCATTAATATTAAACTGAAGGAAGACAAAAAGAGCGGCTATTTTGGAAAAGTTGATGGAGGCTATGGTACCGACGATTTCTATCAGGGCCAGGTACTGTTTAATCGTTTCAAGGCCAAGCAAAAATTTTCCGTTTATGGCACCGCCAGTAATAACGGAACAACCGGATTGAGCTGGCAGGATAACAATAAACTAAATGCCGGGGGCGATAACATGCAAATGAGCGATGATGGAAGTATGTGGTTTAGCTATGGAGGTGGCGATGAATTAGAAAATGGCAATTACTATGGTGAGGGAATCCCGAAAGCATTAACCGGTGGCGCACATTATGATAATAAATGGAATAATGATAAAGAAACCATCAATACTAATTATAAGTTAGGATCGCTGGGCATCAAAACAATCAAAAATACCATCAGTCAGAATAATTTACCAGATGGGATTATCAACACCAATACTGACGAAAATTCTGACAGAAATGTATTTAGACAAAAAGTCGATGCCACCTATACCATCAAACTCGATACCACCAGTAATCTTAAGGTTTCAGTTGATGGGATGCTTAAGAACAGTGATAACACATCCAGTTTAATCAGTACTGGCTTACGCGGCGATAATTCGTTGCTTAATCGCAATCAACAGCGAAACAGTAATGATGGTAAAGAGCAAAGCTTTAATATTTCAGCTTTTTATACCAAAAAGCTTAGAAAGGCAGGACGTAATTTCTCTATCAATATTAGCCAAAGGTTAAATGAAATCAGTACAGATGGTTTCTTGTTTTCGGATGTTGATTATTACGATGAATCCAGTGTATTTTTAAGACAAGAGCTCACCGATCAGTTGAAGAAAAACGTAACAAAGAATTCTGTTCTGAGTACAAACTTCACGTATAATGAACCGATCACAAAATCAATGGCACTGGTACTGAATTATGGTTTTGGTATCAACGATAGTCGTTCTGATAGAAAGTCATTTAATCAGTCTACTCCTGGAAATTATGATCTTTTGGATCGGGAATTCAGCAACGATTTTAAAGCTACCCAATATGTTAACCAGGGAGGAGCCGTATTTAACTATAAAAAGCTAAAAACAACGATCAGTTTTGGGAGTAAAGTGAGTGCAGTAAAGTTTGATCAACTGGAACAGTTATCTAATCAAAGTTATAACAGGAGCTTTGTAAACTGGCTCCCTCAGGCCAGTTATTTATATAAATTTTCTGCGCAGAAGTCGTTCAGACTAAGTTATAACGGAAATACTAATCAGCCTACGGTAGATCAGTTACAACCAGTAAGGGTAAATGATAATCCTTTATACCAACCTTTGGGAAACCCTGATCTGGCGCCATCTTTTAATAGCAGGTTTAGTGTAAATTATAATGCCTATAAAGTTTTGAGTCAGCAATCGATTTACCTGAATGGTAACTTTGGTTTTGCCAGTAAGGCAATTGTAAGCAGTACGGAAACAGACGCTTCAGGGAAAACAATAGCGAGGTCGGTGAACTTAACAGACCAGACGCCTATAAATTTTAACCTTTATGGCGGCATTAACAGAAAAGTGAAATTTTTATTTGATGCCAGTGTTGGTTTGGGTATAAATGCAGGTGGTAACACCAATTACAGCTATGTGAAAAATCAGTTTAGTGATGCTTTTGAGTTAAACCAAATTGAGTCTATTCGCTTTAATCCTACCATCGATATTAACCGATACAAGGACAAGAGCGAGTTTTACATTAGTTTTGGACCTAGCTACAATTCGCAGGTGGCCTCCTTGCAAAGAGACCGTGCAAATAAAGGATGGGGTGCGCAAGGTTATGGAGGCTTTGGAATTACCTTGCCGAAGAAAATTAAGCTACGGGCAGATGGCGAATACACCTACACCCCTAAATCGCCCGCATTTGATACCAGTTTTGAGCAAATTATTATTAACGCTGCGATTACCAAAGCTTTTTTCAAAAATGAAGATTTGAAATTTACGATTCGTGGTAATGATTTATTTAACCAGAACCGTGGTTTCAGAAGATCTTCATTTTCTAATATGATTACACAAACCAGTTATAACAACATTAACCGTTATTTTATGTTCTCCCTGGTTTGGGATTTTAATAAAATGGGAGGCGGACCGCCTCAAAAGTAAGCTGTAATCTCTTCAGCTTACTTAGCTAACAACAATCTAAGAATTGACCTTTTAAAGTTATTATAATGAAACTAAGATATACTATACTGTTGCTTATTTGCATGATGAATTTTGCAATGGCACAAAATGCACGCTTTGTAAACCAGGGTATTATTGAATTTGAAAAGAAAATAAACGTTTATGCTTTGTTAAAAGATCAGGCAAAAAGATATCCGGATAACTTCTGGAGTGCGCAGGCCCTGGAACAGTATCAAAAAAATAATCCACAGTTTAAAACCCTGAAAAGCGAACTGATATTCAAGAATAATCAAACGTTCTTCAACCCGATACCTGATGAAAGTGCAATGAATAACTGGCTGAGTAGCTTTGGCTCTGCAAAACAAAATAATATTATTTTAACAAATCTGAAAACGGAAACCAGCATTAACCAAAAATCGATTTACGAAGAAACTTACCTGGTTAAAGATTCTGTTCGTAAAATAAACTGGAAAATAACAGACGAATTTAGAACCATTGCAGGATACGATTGCCGAAGAGCCAATGCTTTGATCATGGATTCGATTTATGTTGTTGCTTTTTACGCAGAAACCATTCCGGTATCTGGCGGACCAGAAACCTTTAGCGGGTTGCCGGGGATGATATTAGGTGTAGCCTTACCGCGCGAACATATCAGCTGGTTTGCCACCAAAGTAAGTGATGTGGAGGTCGCCGATTCACAGCTAAAAGTACCTGCTAAAGGTAAACCTGTAACCAAGAAGCAATTGAGTGATATTCTAAAAAGTGCGTTGAAAGACTGGGGTAATTATGCCAGTGATATCTTAAAATCTGCTGATATGTAATGAATAATATTATCCTTTTCATTGGTCTCATTCCTTAGTTAAAACGATGCACTTTTAATGCAAGACTTTCATTTTCTAAAAATATTTTTTTATTCGTTCTTTCGACCGTAGCGGAGAAATCTTTGAACTTTATTAGCCTGGGTCAAAGATTTCTCCGTTTCGCTATGCTCCAGTCGAAAGGACGAGTTATTATTTTAAGTTTTAAAATTTGAACATATAGAAGAATGGCAAGCTTATTCTTATTTTAGGCTGAAATGTATCAGCCCCTTTATAACCATATTAAACGATTTGTAGATTTGAGTGCTGATGAAGAAGAAATTCTGACCTCAACACTCAAGTCTTTTTCCTTTAAAAAGAAAACATTTCTATTGGAGCAGGGGCAAATCTGCAGGTCCAACTATTTTGTGGTGAAAGGTTGTTTACGATTATATTTTATTGATGTGAAGGGCGTAGCGCAAACCACTCAATTTGCAATCGAAAACTGGTGGATTTCTGACCTGACGAGTTTCATGTTTCAGAAGCCATCTGATTTTTTTATTCAGGCGGCAGAAACAACCGAAGTCATCGCAATTGCACATCAGGATTATGAAAAGTTGTTTGAATGGATCCCTAAACTTGAAAAATATTTCAGGCTTATTTTTCAAAAACTTCATCAGGCTTCCCAACAGCGGATTATGTTTCTTTACAGCTTTAGTGCAGAAGAAAGGTATCGCCATTTTAATGGCTTATTTCCCGGGTTTGTACAACGCATTCCACAATATATGCTTGCCTCATATCTCGGTTTTACACCAGAATTTTTGAGTAAGATTAGAACGATAAAATAGGTTTAGCCCGCTCCCTGGCACACACCTGTTGCACTAGAAATTATTGACTCTACTAAATTCGCTCACCGGTGCATTCGTACCGGGTGCGAAAGGCTTATATTAAAAAAAGCACTACCTCACCACCTGCCAATATATATATGCGCGGGTACAAAGCAGGAAAAAAAGAAAAGCCCATCATGTTTACATAATCTGATCCAGGTCAAACCAGTTCTGAAACAAAATAGTTGGAAACATTTTTTTGTTTCGCTTTAAAACGTTTCACTTTATGCATTGGAGAATGCAGAGGTCGTTTAGCTTAAGGAAGCTTAATCCAAAATTTAAATGTCTCTGCTAATTGTAGGTATGAATCTGCTTTATGATCTCTTTGAGAAAGATAAATAACCTTGCTTTCTTAAACTAGATTAAGTTTTTTGCTTCCACTACTGCCGACCTTTACATTGTAATTAAAAACAAAGAAAATGGAAAGTAGAGTAAACATTCAACAGGTAGAACCAGCCGCTTATCAGGCGATGTATGGTTTGGAGAAATATTTATCAACCAGCAAAATTGATCCGATTCTTTTAGAGCTAATTAAGATGAGGGCATCGCAAATTAATGGTTGTGCCTTTTGCCTGAATATGCATGCGATAGATGCGCGTAAAATTGGCGAAACCGAACAGCGCCTATACCTTTTAAATGCATGGAAAGAAACCACCCTGTTTACTGAAGAAGAAAAAGCAGTTTTAGCCTTAACAGAAGAGGTAACCTTAATTTCAAACCATGTTTCTGATGCGACCTATCAAAATGCAGCCAGCCTCTTTAACGAACAAGAGTTATCACAGATTATGATGGCTATCGTAACCATTAATGCATGGAACAGAATTGCCATTGCCACTAAATTAATGGTTGGTTAGTTTATAACCCAATAGGATAGGTGGTTAATTCTTATCCTATTGGTCATTCTTTTTTACAATTTATTAATCCTTTTCAACCCTTCATACACCAAACGGGCAATTTCTTTTGCCCCCTCGGGCTGAAAATGTGTATTGTCTTTTTGTCCTTTCGGATAAGCCATGTATTTGCCAGAATCTAAATTCATGAAGTAATTCTTCGTAACGAAATCGTTTCCTTTGGAAGTGAAAAATGCTGCGGATAGTGTAGTTAAATCAATAATGGGAACTTTTAATTCTTTGGCTACATCAATCACAGCCTGTGGATATTCGCCATGTGCGCTACCGAGTTTTCCATCTTTCCAGGGGTAATTTCTGGTTACTGGCGTGATCAAAACGGGCTTAGCTCCCTTTTCCCGGCTTTCTTTTACATACATGCGTAGAAAATCTTTATAGCCCGGAATATCCACATAACGTTCTGGTTTATCTTTCGCGGCGTCGTTATGTCCGAACTGAATGAGCACCAGGTCGTTTTTCTCTAACGTTAACAAAATTTCCTTCCATCGGCCTTCTTCAAAAAAGGATCGGGTACTTCTGCCGCCTTTGGCTTTATCTACCACTATCGCGCTGTCGCCTTTAATGATGTGGTTAAGATTTTTCAAACTATCCTTCGAAAGAAACTGCTGAAAAACCTGCCCCCAGCCCATTAAAGGATAGCGTTTCTTCATGTAATTTTCTTCCAGGGCATAATCTGCCACCGTAGAATCGCCGATGAGGTAAACTTTTATAGGTTCGCGCTTGATGATGAATGACATGAGCAAAAGAGCCAATGCCAAGCACAAAGAAACCTGACTATATCTTTTCATGTGTTGCCGTTTATTTGAGTTTTTCAATGTTGAACCAATCATATTCAGCAATGCCAGAATCATTGGTTTGCGTATCGCGAATGGCAAATAAGCCTACTTTTGCGCCAATCCATTGCCCGGCAGTCGCCTGGAATTCATCGCCAACCTGGTTAAAGGTGATGCCATCTTCACTATAGCTAAACCTACATTTCGCACCATTTGAAACAGTTACCCTAAAGTGTATTGTACCATTTTTAAGCTTTCCAATTTCTTTTTCGTTCTCCGCTTTTCCTTTATCAGCAGCCTGGCAAATACCATACATTAGATAGCATCCATCTTTTTTGCTCTTGATGCTCAACTGCGCATAACTTCTTCCCATTACTACTAAGCCGGTTTTTTCGCCCTCGAGCTTTAGGTTTGGTTTGAAGTTAACCTTCGTGGTTACGGTAAATTCATCTGCCGGGAACTTCTGCATTAATAAGTTCGGTACATCCCAAAGGTTTTTAGCCTCATCGGGAGTTTTAGCAGTATAAAGTTTCAGTATCCCTTTGCCGGCATCAGTAAATAACCAGGTAGGCTGCGGATTGGCTTGCCACTGCCATTGTAAACCCAGGTTCGCTGTGCTAAAATCATCGCTTTCTAATGGGGTAACGATCGGATAAGTTTTACCAACATTTGGTTTTTTATAGGTCATTACCGGTTCCCCAATTCCATCACCGTCTTTGTCGCTTCCAATAACAGGCCAGTCATTTATCCATTTCATGGGTTGCAAATGCACTACTCTACCATAGGCATCTTTATCCTGGAAATGAAAGAACCAGTCTTCACCAGTTTGTGTATTAACCCAGGCGCCCTGGTGTGGTCCGTTAATGGTAGACTTTCCTTGGTCCATTGCTACCTTTCTCTCATAAGGGCCATAAATGCTTTTGCTCCTTAATATCAGTTGCCATCCGGTTGAAACGCCGCCAGCAGGGGCGAATAAGTAATAATATCCGTTTCGTTTGTAAACTTTTGGTCCTTCAATGGTCGGATCGAGTTCATGCCCGTCGTAAACTATTCTTCCGCTTTCCGTCGCTTTGGTGCCATCAGCGGTGAGGGGCATTACGGCTAAAACACTCTTAATCCCGGCGCGACTTCCGGCATAGGCATAGGCTAGGTAAGCTTTCCCATCCTCATCCCAAAACGGACAAGGATCAATCAGGCCTTTACCTGCAGCCACCAGTTTCGGAGCAGACCATTCGCCCGTAATGGTTTTTGCTTTAGTTAGATAAATGCCAAAATCGGGATCGGGGTAATAAATATAAAATTCGCCATTTCTGTAGCGGATAGATGGTGCCCAAACGCCATTGCCATGTTGCGTTTTCTCAAAATGCTCAAATGGTGGTTGGCGTTTTAGCGCATGTCCAATGATTTTCCAGTTCACCAGATCTTTAGAATGGAGAATTGGCAAACCAGGTATGGCATCAAAGCTGGAGGCGATTAGGTAAAAGTCGTCGCCCACACGGATCGCATCTGGATCTGAATAATCTGCATTAATAACAGGGTTTTTGAAGGTGCCGTTGCCCTGATCTGCCACCCAGACCTTTGAAATGTAATTTATAGGTGGTGCCTGCTGCGCCATTGCGCTGGTAGCCACACTTAAAATAAGGAATGAATTAAATAAATATTTCATTATTGTAATTGATATCTGGTTAGTTTTATTCGCTCGACATTACTGTTAATTGATCACATCAAACAAATTTAGCTCAGTAACAAGGTTAACTCTTTTTTTATTTTCGATCAAGTTGATAGTGTGCAATCGTTCCCGACATCGTTTGCGGTCTTTAATGTCGGCATTTCTTCTTTCGGATGATTATTAATGTTTAAAATTGTTCATCATATATTTGTTAAAGCTCGGCTACGTGATTAAGTTTATACTTTACGTGGCCGATTTTAATTTATGACTAACCAGATCCCAATATGAAATTTATTATTTTAGTGCTGTTTGTTGCGTTTTCCTTTACAGCAATGGCAATCGATGCTAAACCTGATTTTATCGTCGATGCGAAAGGAAGCGGTAATTTTAAAACCGTGCAGGACGCTATTCATGCAGTACCTGATTTCAGAAATAAAGTCACAATTATTTTCATCAAAAAGGGGATTTACAAAGAAAAATTAATCCTTGCTGCTTCCAAAAAGAACGTGAGATTAATTGGTGAAAGCTTAAATGAAACCATCTTAACATATGATGATTTTGCCCAAAAGAAAAATGTTTTCGGCGAAGATAAAGGTACATCTGGTTCTTCCAGTTTCTATATTTATGGTGAAGGATTTTCTGCTGAAAATATCACGTTTGAAAATTCTTCCGGTCCGGTGGGGCAAGCGGTTGCCGTTTGGGCAGGTGGCGATAAATCAACTTTTGTTAATTGCAGGTTCTTGGGTTTTCAGGATACCTTATATACTTATGGTGGAAACAACAGGCAATTCTATAAAAACTGTTACATCGAAGGTACGGTAGATTTTATTTTTGGCGCTGCCACCGCCTGGTTTGAAAACTGTACCATTTTCTGTAAAAAGCAGGGTTATATTACTGCCGCCTCTACGGCTGACACTACTAAATTTGGCTATGTTTTTAACAAGTGTAAAATTACGGGTGATGCTCCCGCCAGCAGTTTTTATCTTGGGCGCCCGTGGCGGCCATATGCAAAGGTTGCCTACTTAAACTGTGAATTGCCGGATTTGATTCGCCCGGAAGGCTGGAACAACTGGGGGAAAGAAAGTAATGAACAGACGGCTTATTATGCTGAATACCAGAGTACAGGAAAAGGCGCTGATCCCAAAAACAGGGCAAAATGGTCTCATCAGCTTAGTAAAGAGGAGTATAAAAGTTACATTATGGAAAACGTTTTCCGTGGATGGAATCCTGCAGTTAAATAGATGGCTTAATAAATTGTACAACAGTGACTTAAGTCGTGTTTAACTTTGTTTTATGGTGCTTTTTTCCGGCAACGTTTGCATAGATTTAGTTTCGCTTTTAAAGCCAAACAACGTACACTTGTTTTTACAATAACCAAGTATAATTTAACATCGCAATAATGAAACATATTTCCGGAAGTTTATGCCGATCTAAAATAGCCCTCGTATGCCTGCTTATCTCTTCTGCAGGCATGGCCTTAGCTCAGCAAAAAGTGAGTTTACCCATCATTCAGCAGGTTAACATCAAAAACGACACGACAAGTATTGTTACCTTCGGCGCTAAAGGCGATGGCGTGGCTTTGAATACTGAAAGCATTAACAAAACCATTGCAAGTGTGAGTCAGAAAGGCGGAGGAGTGGTTTTAATTCCATCAGGCCTTTGGCTTACGGGGCCTGTAGAACTTAAAAGCAATGTGAATTTACATTTAAAACGTGATGCGATTCTTCAGTTCACGGATGATTTCAACCAATATAAATTAGTAGAAGGAAACTGGGAAGGCAGACCGGCATGGCGGAACCAAAGCCCCATTTCGGGAACCAATCTCGAAAATATTGCCATTACCGGCAGTGGAATTATTGATGGAAACGGTGGTGCCTGGCGCATGGTAAAAAAAGATAAGTTAACGGAATCTCAATGGAAAATCCTGGTTGCTTCTGGTGGAATTGTTCGCGAAGATGGCAAAATGTGGTTCCCATCAGCAAAAACGGTAAAGGGTTCAAACACCAAAAATGCAGGAGTAATTGAGCAAGGGAAAACAGCAAAAGATTATGAAGACATCAAAGATTTTCTTCGTCCGAATTTGCTGGTCTTAACCAACTGCAAAAAAATTCTTTTAGAAGGTGTTACCTTTCAAAACTCACCAGCCTGGAACCTGCATCCATTGCTTTGTGAAGATTTAACCTTAAGGAATCTTCAGGTTAAAAATCCATGGTATGCACAAAATGGGGATGGGGTAGATGTAGAATCTTGTAAAAACGTATTAATAGAAGGTAGTACTTTTGATGTTGGTGATGATGGAATTTGCATCAAATCTGGCAGAGATGAAGCAGGTCGTAAGCGTGGTGTTCCAACCGAAAATGTAATCGTTAGAAATAACGTAGTGTACCATGCGCATGGAGGTTTCGTTATTGGAAGTGAAATGAGTGGTGGTGCTAAAAATATCTGGGTGTATGATTGCTCTTTCATTGGAACAGATATCGGTTTGCGTTTTAAAACCACCCGTGGTCGCGGCGGAATTGTAGAGAACATCTATGTAAACAACATCAACATGATCGATATTCCGGGTGAAGCCATTCTTTTCGATATGTATTATGCTGCCGTAGATCCAATTGTTCTCGCTGGCGAAAAACGTGAAGCCATAAAAAGTGTAGTGGTTCCGGTTACGGAAGAAACGCCTCAGTTCAGAAATTTTTACATTAAAGATGTAGTGGCCAACGGTGCCGAAAAAGCAATCTTCTTTAGGGGTTTGCCTGAGATGAACATCAAAGATATTCACCTGGAAAATATTACCATCCAGTCTAAAAAAGGAATCGAAATTATCGAAGCAACGGGGATCTTTCTGAAAAACGTCAACGTGATTACGGAAAATTCAAATCCGGTAGTGGATATCCAAAACAGCTCAAACATTAATATTGATAAGCTTCAATATAAAAGTGGCGCAGCGTTGTTGTTCAACGTCAGTGGAGAAAAATCAAAAGGCATTAAGGTGAGTGGAACCGATGGCTCGAAAGCAAAAAAAGCAACGAACATTACAACCGATGTAAGTAAAAAAGCATTAGAGATTTCAAAATAATATGAAGAGATCAATTTTATATACCGCAATTGCATGCCTGGGCTTATCGGCATTAAGCCTCACGGGTTTTGCCCAAAAGAAACTGTCTGAGCAGTTAACGCTAACAGCAATGGAAAAGTTGTTCCAGGATACTGCTGTTTTGAAAGGCGCTAAAGGACCTAAATGGACCTACGATATGGGCGTTGTGCTGGAAGGTGCCGCTGCTGTATGGCGCAATACCGGCGATGGAAAATATTTTAAATACATCCAGTCTTCAATGGATGCCTACCTGGATAAGGAAGGGAATATCAATACCTATAAAGCCGAAGATTTTAATATTGATAACATTAAAAACGGTCGCTCGCTGTTGCTTTTGTATAAGGTAACCGGGCAGCAAAAATATTTGTTGGCTGCAAATAAGCTTTACGATCAGCTGCAAAAACAGCCCCGCACGAAAGAGGGAGGCTTCTGGCATAAGAAAATTTATCCCAACCAGATGTGGCTGGATGGGCTATATATGGGCCAGCCATTTTACACAGAATATGCAAAGCTGATGAAAAAGGATGCAGCTTTCGATGATATTGCCAATCAGTTTATCTGGATGGAAAAAAATGCGCGCGATCCAAAGACCGGTTTATTATACCATGGTTATGACGAAAGCAGGGAAGAAAGATGGGCGGATAAAAAAACTGGTTTGTCTCCGCATATCTGGGGTAGGGCAATGGGCTGGTACATTATGGCACTGGTTGATGTGTTAGACAACTTCCCGGAAAACCATCCTAAAAGAAAAGAATTAGTTGCTATTTTAAACCGTACAGCAACCGCAACAGTGAAATATCAGGATGCAAAATCCGGTGTTTGGTTTGATATTGTTGATCTGGCAGCCCGAAAAGGCAATTACCTGGAAAGTTCTGCATCGAGCATGTTCGTCTATGGTTTGGCTAGAGGCGTTCGTAAAGGCTGGTTGCCGCAATCTTTTAAAGCTGCGGCAAATAAAGGTTACGCGGGTTTGAAAAAAGAATTTATTGAACAGGCTGGTGATGAACGGGTAAACCTGACCAGAACGGTTTCTGTTTCCGGTTTAGGTGGTAAGCCCAAATACCGTGATGGCAGTTTCGATTATTACATCAGCGAAAAGGTAATTACAAATGATCCGAAAGGGGTTGGTGCTTTTATCTGTGCAGCATCAGAAATGGAAATAGCGGCCTTACCTAAAACAGGGAAAGGCTTAACCGTAACTGTTGATAACTTCTTTAACAACGAGTACATGACTGGCCCAACCGGGGATAAAATTCCTTTTCATTACCTATGGGAAGAAGATGATAATAATGGTTTCTCCTTACTCGGAAAAGTATTTAACGATGCAGGTGTAAAGACTTCGACCTTAAAATCTGCGCCAACTGCCGCAAACCTTAAAGGAAGCAATATTTATATCATTGTAGATCCTGATACAGAAAAGGAAACATCAAATCCTAATTTCATGAATGCTGAGCATGCAAAACAAGTGAGTGAATGGGTTAAGGCCGGCGGTGTTTTGGTCTTGTTACTTAATGACGTGGGCAATTGTGAACTCACTAAATTTAATGTTTTGCCAGAATCTTTTGGAATCAAATTTAATGAGGATAGCCGCAACCGTGTTCAGGGTGCAAATTTTGAGCAAGGTGCTATAAAAATCCCTGCTGGACATTCGATCTTCAAAACTGCTAAAAAGGTTTATATCAAAGAGATTTCCACTATTATAGCTAAACCACCAGCAGTTTCTGCACTAAGTGATGGTGGTGATGTGGTCATCGCGACAGCAAAATACGGTAAAGGAACAGTGTTCGCGGTTGGCGATCCCTGGTTTTACAACGAGTATATCGATGGTAGAAAATTGCCGGCAGAATTTGAAAATTATAAAGCAACGAATGATTTAGTGAATTGGTTGATTAAACAGGTTCCGGGAAAGAAATAAATGTTAGCCACGGAAACATAGAGAACACGGAAAGAAAGAGGAATAAAAATTCCGTGTAAATCCGTTTCTCCGTGGCAAAGAAATAAAATAAAGGTGGTAAATAACACTATAATCTGTGCTTGTCTAATCCATCTGTAGTTAAATAAACTAACAAACAAAATGAGAATTAAATTATTGTTAACCGTTTTCTGTTGTATGCTATTAGCATCTTGTTATGCGCAAATGCCGACTGATTCTACAGCAGAAAAAATGTTAGTTTATCAGCTTGGTAATGGTGGCTGGCCAAAGCAGCTGGGCGATAAAAGCGTGGTAAATTATGGCGCCACTTTAACACCACAATTGCTTGCCAGGATAAAAAACACTGAAGATAAACATGCCACATTCGATAATAAAGCAACAAGCAGAGAGGTACTTTATCTAGTAAAAGCATATAGGAAAACCCAAAATAAAGCTTACTTAAAGGCCGCGGAGAAAGGCTTGGATTACATTTTAGAAGCGCAGTATGATAACGGCGGATGGCCGCAATATTATCCCGACAAGTCACTTTATCGCTCGGAAATTACTTATAATGATGATGCAATGGTCAACCTGTTGAATATTTTGCAGGACATTGTAGACCGGAAAAACGATTTCGAAGTAGTTGATGCTAAATACCTTCCTAAAGTAGAAAAGGCAATTGTAAGGGGAACTGATTGCATTTTGAAAACCCAGGTAAAGCAGCAAGGTGTGCTCACCATTTGGGCGGCGCAATATGATAAAGATTCGATGTTGCCGGCCAAGGCAAGGGCATTTGAACCAGCTTCTTTAGCCACAAGCGAATCTGTTGGCATCGTTCGTTTTTTGATGGGACTCAGGAATCCATCTCCGGAAGTGAAGAAATCAGTAGCTGCTGCCGTAAAGTGGTTCGATACCTACAAAATTAAAGGTTATCGTTTTGATAGGGAAAAAGGCAAAACCGCAGCGCTGGTGCCTGATGAAACCAGCATGGCCTGGGCCAGATTTTATGATTTAAATAAGAACTGCCCCATTTTTGGAGATCGGGATAATACGATAAAATCCAAACTGGAAGAGCTAAGCCCTGAGCGGAGAAGTGGCTATGCCTGGTATGGCAATTGGGGGCAGAAATTAATAGAAAAGGAATATCCGAAGTGGCTAGCCGCTAACGGAAAATAAAATAAAGTTTAACTCAGCATGATCAAAAACGCAACGCATTAAAGTTGTTCGGATCTGGCCATGATGGAAATCGTAAGAACATGATTTTAAACAAAGAAAATTTAAAAAACATTAGCGGAGATAAGGTGCTTAAGCCAACTGCTGAAATGCTGGAGTTGCCGGAAAAGGTAATCCAGTTTGGAACAGGCGTTTTGTTGCGTGGCTTGCCCGATTATTTTATTGATAAAGCCAATCACCAGGGTATTTTCAACGGAAGAATAGTAGTGGTGAAAACAACTTCAAAAGCCGGTGTAGATGATTTTGCTGATCAGGATAATTTATACACATTGTGTGTAAAAGGTATTGAAGATGGTGTTGAAGTAGAGGAAAATCTAATCAATTCTTCTATTAGCCGGGTATTATCTGCCACCTCTGAGTGGGCCGAAATTTTAAAAACCGCCCATCAGCCGGAAATGAAAGTGGTGATTTCAAACACCACCGAAGTAGGTATTGTAAAGAGCGAAGATAAAGTGACGGATAGTCCGCCACAATCTTATCCCGGTAAACTTTTAGCCTTCTTATACGAAAGATATCAGGCTTTCGGCGGAACAGAAGAAAGTGGAATGGTGATCGTTCCCACTGAATTGATCAGCGATAATGCAGATAAGTTGAAAGAAATCGTGCTTGATCTGGCAATTCAAAATAAACTGGGCTGGGATTTCGAAAACTGGCTAAGAACGGCGAACCATTTCTGCAAAACGTTGGTGGATAGAATTGTTCCTGGCAGACTTCCAGTGGCAGCACAACAGGCTATTGAGGCTGAGCTGGGTTATAGCGATGGCTTGATGATTATGGCTGAACCTTTCAGGCTTTGGGCAATCGAATCTTCAAGTGAAAAAGTGAAAGCGGTTTTATCTTTTGCGAATGCGGATAAAGGTGTTTTCATTGTTCCTTCCATCGATAAATTTAAAGAATTAAAACTGCGTTTGCTCAACGGCACGCATACTATCAACTGCGGATTGGCTATTCTGGCAGGCTTCCACACGGTGAAAGAAGCCATGGCAGACGAAGCGTTTTCAAACCATGTGTTGAAACTGATGCAGGAAGAAATCGCGCCAGTGGTAGAAAATGAAGACATCACTAAAGAAGAAGCCATCACCTTTGCGAAAAGTGTAATCGACCGTTTCAGTAATCCGTTCTTGGAACATCAATGGCATGCCATTACCCTGAACTATACGCAGAAATTACAGATGCGGAACATGCCGCTCATCAGAAAATATTATGCCTTAAAAAATGAAGTTCCTCAACTTACTGCTCTGGGCGTTGCGGCTTACATCGTTTTCATGAACGTAACCAAAGATGGCGAGGATTATGTATCAACCGTAAATGGTAAAATTTTCCCTGCTCAGGATGAGTTTGCAGCGGTATTGTATCAATATTGGCAAAACCCGGAAACGGTTGTGGATAGCACCCTGGGCGATAGACGCCTTTGGGATAAAAATCTAAACAATTACCCAGGTTTCAATGCCGCTGTTAAAGGTTACGTAGAACAATTACAAAGTAAGGGAGCAAAAGAAACTTTAAGTAACTTGCACTCAGAAAGAACAATTTAGAAAATGGTTACTAGAATATTAAAAATCCATCCGAATGATAACGTGCTCGTTGCCTTACAAAATTTAACGAAGGGCGAAACCGTTATTCACGATGGTCATGAATATGTTTTGCAGGATGACATTCAGGCGAAACACAAATTTTTTATGCAGGATATGAATGCAGGCGATCATATTATCATGTATGGCGTTTTGGTGGGGAAAGCCCAGCATTTTATCCTGAAAGGTGGATTAATGGATACGGAGAATACCAAACATGCTTCAGATCCATACGAATTTAAGCCTTATCATTATGAATGGCATGCACCTGATGTTTCGAAATTTGCAGACAGAACCTTTAATGGTTATGTGCGCAATGACGGCCGCGTGGGTACTGCAAATTACTGGTTGTTTATTCCAACCGTTTTTTGCGAAAACCGCAACCTGGATGTAATCAGAGAAGCGCTGCACAATGAATTGGGTTACGCCGTTACCGATAAATACAAATCTTATGCGCACCACTTGGTGGAAGCATACAAAAATGGCGAAGATTTAATAGAAGCTGATCCCATCGCTATCGGACAGGCGAATCCAGCTGCTAACCGCATTTTCAAAAATGTGGATGGAATTAAATTTTTAAATCACCAGGGTGGATGCGGCGGTACGCGTCAGGATGCTGCGGTGTTAAGTAAATTATTAGCTGCCTATGCAGATCATCCAAATGTGGCAGGCGTTACCGTTTTAAGCCTAGGATGCCAGAATCTTCAGGTTCAGGATTTTGTAGATGACTTGAAACAGCGTTCTCCAAATTTTGATAAACCTTTATTCATTTTCGAACAGCAGCAATCGCAGAGCGAAGAACAGTTGGTAAAAGAGGCGATCCGCAAAACCTTTATCGGCTTAACAGAAATCAATAAAATCGAACGTCAGCCGGCACCATTGAGCAAATTGGTTTTAGGTGTAAAATGCGGCGGAAGTGATGGCTTCAGCGGGATCAGTGCAAATCCTGCCGTTGGATATACTTCAGATTTATTAGTTGCCTTGGGTGGAACAGTACTTTTAGCTGAATTCCCAGAGCTTTGTGGCGCTGAACAACAATTAATTGATCGCACTAAAGATGAAACAGCTGCCCGTAAATTCATTCAATTGATGACGGCTTACAACCAGGCTGCCGAAAACGTTGGGTCTGGGTTTTTCATGAATCCATCTCCGGGAAATATTAAAGATGGTTTAATTACAGATGCCATCAAAAGTACAGGCGCAGCCAAAAAAGGTGGAACCTCTCCAGTAGAAGATGTACTGGATTATACAGAGCCTGCTACAAAACCAGGATTAAACTTAGTTTGCACACCTGGTAATGATGTAGAAGCAACCACGGGCAAGGCTGCAGCTGGTGCTACATTAATCCTGTTTACCACGGGCTTAGGCACGCCAACAGGAAATCCGGTTTGCCCTACCATTAAAGTATCGACCAATAATGCCTTAACAAAACGCATGGGCGATATCATCGACATCAACTGCGGACCAGTAATTGAAGGCGAAAAAACCATTGAGGAAATGGGTGAAGACATTTTGGAATATTGTATCAAAGCAGCCAGTGGCGAAGTGATTCCGAAAGCAGTACTGTTAAATCAGGATGACTTTATTCCTTGGAAAAGAGGAGTGAGTCTTTAGTTTGGAGTTTTTAGTTGGGAGTGTGGAGCAAAGTCCAGAGTCTGTAGTCAAAAGTCGTGAGTCTTGGGCGCAAAGTAAAACAACGAACCCGAACCCATGGCTGGTGACTCACCAACCATTACCGTAATCTAAACCATGGTCGGTGGCTCACCGACCATAAAAAATAACTTGGTGCATCGGCCATTAAAAAGTGTTTCACCAACCTTTACATAATATTAACAGATCAGAATATCTGGATTCGGATCTAAAACTCATTTAAAGAATGAAATCTTTCTTAGACGAAAATTTTCTTTTGCAAAGCGAAACGGCTGAAAAGCTCTACCATAATTTTGCAAAATCGTTACCCATTATCGATTACCACAATCACCTGATTCCGGAACAGATTGCCAATAATACGCAGTTTGAAAACATTACTCAGGTTTGGTTAGCAGGCGACCACTACAAATGGCGGGCCATGCGTGCCAATGGTGTTGATGAAAAATACATCACCGGAGATGCTTCAGATTTCGAGAAATTTGAAAAGTGGGCGGAAACTGTTCCCTATACACTGCGCAATCCGCTATACCACTGGACGCATTTAGAACTGCAGCGCTATTTTGGCATTACTGATATCTTATCCGGTAAAACTGCCCGTAAAATTTACGATGAATGTTCTGCTAAACTTCAAACGCCCGAGTACTCGGTTCGTGGTTTATTGGCGAAGATGAATGTGGAAGCGGTTTGTACAACCGATGATCCATTAGATAGTTTAAACTTCCATCAGCAACTGGCTAGCGAAGGTGTAGCGTTAAAAATGTTGCCTGCTTTCCGTCCGGATAAGGCGATGAACAGCGATGATGTAGCGGGTTTAAACGAATATATCGATAAGTTAGCAAGTGTTGCCGGTAAAACGATCAGCAATTTCCAGGATTATATTGATGCATTGAAAAGCCGTCACGATTATTTTGCGGATCACGGTTGTTCGGTTTCGGATCACGGCTTGGAGCAGATTTATGCTGAAGATTATACCGATCAGGAGATTACTTCCATTTTTGGCAAAATCCGAAGTAAACAAGCACTTTCTTATGAAGAAAATCTGAAATTTAAATCGGCCATGCTCATCTATTTTGCAGAATGGGATCATGAAAAAGGCTGGGTTCAACAATATCATTTAGGTGCGTTGAGAAATAACAATGCACGGATGTTGCGTCAGCTTGGGCCAGATACCGGCTGGGATTCCATCGGAGATTTTTCTCAGGCCAGAATGCTTTCGAAGTTCTTAAACCGTTTAGATAATCAGGATAAACTGGCGAAAACCATTATTTATAACCTGAACCCGGCAGACAATGAATTAATTGCCACCATGATTGGTAATTTTAATGATGGTTCTGTGGCTGGGAAAGTACAGTTTGGCTCTGCCTGGTGGTTTTTGGATCAGAAAGACGGAATGATCAAACAGTTAAATGCCTTATCTAATATGGGTCTTTTGAGCCGTTTAGTAGGTATGTTGACCGATTCCCGCAGTTTCCTTTCCTTCCCTCGTCACGAGTACTTCCGCAGAATAGTTTGCAACCTTTTTGGAGAGGACATTGAAAACGGTGAGTTACCTAACGATTTGGAATGGGTGGGCAAAATAGTGCAGGATATTTCGTACTTTAACGCAAAAAATTACTTTACTTTTTAAGTGCAACAGGTGCTTGTCCTGTGCTGTGCCGAAAGATTTGCTGACCCTTAAAGTCACATTTAATTTCTTCACAGATTAATTATATGGATGATTCGTGTACGCACGAATCATAACAACCCGATCAAACAAAAAATGAGTGACCAAATATCATCCTTCGCAAAAAAAGGAGAAAAAGTTTTAAGTTTCGGAGAAATCCTTTTACGCATTTGTCCGGATATGGATGGACATTGGCTAAAAGAAAATAAGCTGCCTTTTTATGTTGGTGGGGCAGAACTCAATGTGGCAACAGCCCTTGCTTTATGGGATGTACCGTCGGCCTACTTATCGGCTATGCCAGAAAATTCGGTAACAGCAGATATTGTGGGCTACCTCAATGAAAGAAAAATAGATACTTCACCGATGGTTTTTCACGGCGATCGTTTGGGTTTATACTATCTTCCGAAGGGTAAAGATTTAAAGAATGCAGGTGTAATTTACGATCGGGCAAACTCTTCCTATGCCAATTTAAAAGTTGGACAGATTAACTGGGATGAAGTTTTTGAGGGCGTTACGTGGTTTCATTTCAGTGCCATTTGTCCGGCAATCAATCAGTCTATTGCAGATGTTTGTCTGGAAGCACTAAAAGCAGCAGCGGAAAAAAATATTACTATTTCTCTGGATTTAAACTACAGGGCTAAACTCTGGAAGTATGGTAAAGATCCTATTGACATCCTGCCAGAACTGGCTAAATATTGCACCCTGATTATGGGAAATGTTTGGGCAGCACAGAAAATGTTAGGCACTGCGCTTCATGAAGATTTGCTGCCGGCAGAGGGTTATGCAAAGGAAACGTTACTGCAACAGGCCACTAATACCTCTCAGGAAATATTAAGTTTGTTTCCAGCATGTAAAGCCGTAGCCAATACCTTTCGTTTCGATCATGGAAACGGCATCAGGTATTATACGGCCATTTACAGCAATGACGAATTAACGGTTTCGCCGGAATATATTTCGGAAGAAATTTTAGATAAGGTAGGAAGCGGCGATTGTTTCATGGCCGGCTTAATTTACGGTTTTTACAACCACCTTCCCGTGGTAAAAACGCTAGACTTCGCTACCGCAGCAGCTTACGATAAATTATACATTCCGAGCGATGCCACCACCAGCACCGTAGCGGATATTGAAAAAAGAATTATACATCATGATTAGTAACAAGCACAAGATTTTAGATGCCATTTTAGAACAAGGCATGCTGCCACTTTTTTATCAGGACAGCGAGGAAGGAAGCGTAGAAATATTACGCACTTTGTATAAAGCCGGCGTTCGCGTTTTTGAGTATACCAACCGTGGTAAATCTGCTTTGCCAAACTTCAAAAAGCTTAAAGAAATCAGAGATGCAGAAATGCCTGATCTTTACCTTGGCATTGGAACGATCAAAACCCCGGCTGATGCAAATGCATTTATAGAAGCTGGAACAGATTTCATCGTAGCACCAATTGTTAATCCTGCTGTTGCAGAAATTGCCAACAAGATCGGTATGCTTTGGATTCCAGGTTGTATGACGCCAACTGAAATCAGTATAGCGCAGGAGCATAAAGCCATGTTGATTAAAATTTTCCCGGCCAATATTTTAGGCCCGGAATTTATTTCTTCCATAAAAGATCTTTTCGCCGGCCAGTTATTTATGCCAACAGGAGGTGTAGAAATTAATGCCGACAACTTAAAAACCTGGTTTAAATCTGGTGTTTGTGCAGTGGGCATGGGAAGCAAATTAATTAGCAAGGAGGTGATGAGCAAAGGTCTTTATGATGAGCTTTTCGAAAACACTCAACTGGCACTTAACCTGATTCAACAAAGCAAGTAACTAACCACAATAACCCGAAATGAGCCAAACCAAACCAAGCAAATACAGATGGACCATATGTTTACTGCTGTTTCTTGCGACTACAATAAACTATTTAGACCGACAGGTATTATCACTCACCTGGACAGATTTTATTAAGCCAGAATTCCATTGGGATAATAACGATTATGGGAACATAACCGCTTTGTTCTCCATTTTCTACGCTATTTCTATGCTTTTTGCGGGTCGTTTGGTAGATAAACTGGATACTAAAAAAGGGTTTTTATGGGCAATTGGAGTATGGTCTGTTGGTGCTTGTTTACATGCTTTTTGTGGTATTGCAACCGCAGGAATCATCACCGGAAACTGGTTCGTAGGTTTTGAAGGCGCAAAGGATATTATCGAAGGAATTAACAACACCGGCATGGTGGTTTCGGTAAGTGTAACCTTATTTATTTTTGCCCGTTTTGTTTTAGCAGTAGGAGAGGCAGGAAATTTTCCTGCAGCAATTAAGGCTACGGCAGAATATTTCCCTAAAAAAGACAGGGCTTTTGCCACCAGTATTTTTAATGCCGGTGCCACTGTAGGTGCACTTGCAGCGCCAATTACCATTCCATTTATTGCAAGAGCTTATGGCTGGGAAATGGCGTTTATTATTATCGGTGCACTGGGTTTTGTATGGATGGGCCTTTGGGTTTTCGTTTATAATAAGCCAGAATTACATAAAAGAGTGAGTGCAGAAGAACTGGCTTACATTCAGCAAGATGTGATTGCCGATCGTAAACTTGCTGATTATGTAGAGGAAACAAAAGAAAAAGTTTCTTTTATTGATTGTTTTAAATACAAACAAACCTGGGCCTTTGCCTTTGGTAAATTCATGACAGATGGGGTTTGGTGGTTCTTTTTATTCTGGACACCAGCGTACCTAAAATCAGTTTACGGCATGGATTCTACCCAAAGCGCACTCCCGTTATTTGTACTGTATATGATCACATTGCTTTCCATTATCGGCGGATGGTTGCCCACTTATTTTGTAGATAAAAAAGGAATGAACCCTTACGAAGGCCGGATGAGAGCGATGTTAATTTTCGCATTCTTTCCGTTACTGGCATTGGCTGCACAACCGCTAGGCCATATTACTTACTGGATTCCGGTAATCATTATCGGTATTGCCGGTGCTGCACACCAGGCATGGTCGGCCAATATATTTTCAACCGTTGGTGATATGTTTCCTAAAAAAGCAATCGCTACCATTACCGGGATTGGTGGGATGGCCGGCGGGATCGGATCGTTTATTATTAATAAAGGATCTGGCGTGCTATTTGACTATACAGGTAAAAATCAAATTGTTTTCATGGGCTTTAAAGGTGAAGAAGCAGGTTATTTTATCATCTTCTCGATCTGTGCCGTTTGCTATTTGATTGGCTGGGTAGTGATGAAAACATTGGTTCCAAAATATAAAGTGATTGAATTAAAATAATTTATAGCTGGATCTTTAGTAAGATTCAGCTATAAAACGCCTTAAATCTATACTTATCCTATAGATCTGATAATTACAAACCTAATAACCAGACTAAAATTGAGTACAACATTAAACCTCGAAAGTATTTTCGTTGAAGAAAGCCAGATTCCGGAAGAATTTAGGCTGACGGAAGAAATCGACCAGAAAGAATTTCTTTCTAACGGGGAGATGAAAACCTGGAATGGGCCTTTTAATGAGGTTTTTTCTCCGGTTTGCGTCAAAACTCCCGAAGGTTACAAACGAAAACGGATTGGTAGTTTTCCGGTTTGTACCGAGAAAGAATCAACCGAAGCATTAGATGCTGCCGTTGCGGCCTATGATAATGGCCGCGGACAATGGCCAACCATGAGCGTTGCCGATCGCATTACCTGCGTAGAGAATTTTACGCATAAAATGCTTGAGCAAAAAGAGATTGTTGCCAAACTCATCATGTGGGAAATCGGTAAATCCTATGCCGATTCTGTGAAGGAATTCGACCGTACAGTGGAATACATCTATGCCACTATTGATGCGCTGAAAGACATCGACAGGCATTCATCGCGTTTTGAAATTGAGCAGGGTATCGTAGCGCAGGTTCGTCGCTCACCTCTTGGCGTGGTGCTTTGTATGGGCCCGTTTAATTATCCGTTAAATGAAACTTTCACGACATTGATTCCCGCTTTGATTATGGGCAATACGCTTTTATTCAAACCACCTAAACACGGTACTTTATTGCATTACCCTTTGCTTGAAGCTTTCCGTTCCAGTTTTCCAAAGGGAGTTGTGAATACGATTTACGGTCGTGGAAATACGATCGTACCCGGTTTAATGAAATCTGGAAAAATCAATGTGCTTACCTTGATCGGTTCGAGTAAGGTAGCCAACGAACTTAAAAAGCTGCATCCAAAAGTGAACCGTTTACGGGCAATTTTAGGCTTGGATGCCAAGAATGCAGCCATCATTACTAAAGATGCTGATTTAAATTTAGCAGTTTCTGAAACGGTGCTGGGTGCTTTATCTTTCAACGGGCAACGTTGTACTGCCATTAAGATCGTTTACGTTCACCGTAGTCTGGCTCAGGAGTTTCTGAAGCGTTTATCTGCAGAAGTGGAGAAACTAAAATTCGGGATGCCCTGGGTGAAAGGGGTAAACCTGACACCGCTTCCGGAGTTAAATAAGCCAGAATACCTGAAAGAATGCATTGATGATGCCGTAGTTCATGGTGCTAAAGTGGTTAACATTAACGGCGGACAAACCTTTGAAACTTTCGTTTATCCGGCTATTGTTTATCCGGTAAACAGCAACATGAAACTGTATCGTGAAGAACAGTTTGGTCCGATCGTTCCGGTAGTTCCGTTTGATGATCTGGAAGAGCCTATTGAATATTTAATTGGTTCGCCGCATGGGCAGCAGGTGAGTATTTTCAGTAATAATGCTGCGGTAATTTCTTCTTTGATTGATCCTTTGGTAAATCAGGTAAGTAGGGTGAATATTAATTGCCAGTGTCAGCGTGGACCAGATGCATTTCCTTTTACAGGAAGAAAAGACAGTGCTGAAGGCACACTTTCTGTAGTGGATGCTTTGCGCTCGTTCTCCATTCGTTCGCTGGTGGCAACCAAATTCACTGATAATAATAAAAAGTTGCTAAATGAAATTGTGAATGGAAATGATTCGAATTTCCTGAGTACGAAATATATTTTTTAATGCCTCTCTAGTTAAGCCGCAGGTTCGCAGATTTATGCTGTGGATTTGCGGTTTTTTAAAGCCGAAAGACTAAAGAATGATTTTTCGAGTTTATCTGAACACGAAGAATCGTCTTTGCCAGGATCATTAATCGGCTGACAAAGCCTCCTTGCAATGAAGCAGTCGGCTAAAGCAAGACTGCAATGAATTGACTGGGACAAAGGCGCTGAACTAAATCCGATAGCTATCGGATCAGCATGATGATTCTTCGAGATTTGCAGGAGCAAGGGATCGTTCTTTTAAACTTGATTCAGAATCTTATCACAAAAAGGTATTCTTTTAAATAGCAGTTGGCTAAAGCAAGACTGCAATGAATTGACTGGTAGAAAGGTGCTGAACTAAATCCGATAGCTATCGGATCAGCATGATGATTCGATTATGTTGCACCTAATCAGAGGACCGTTCTTACCAAAAATTGTGAGGCCATCGCGCTTGCTTTCCTAGGCTTGCTGCCGAAGGGGCTCTAAACTTTTTCTTGATAAAAAGTTTAACAACCTGAGCGCAGCGAAAGCATGCCTACCTTAAAAAAAACAACGAAAGGGCATAACTGAAAGGCTTGGACCTGATGTTGGATAAGCGATTCGAAAACCTGATTTCGGCAGCACAAGTACCGATGAAGAATCGGCAAATGTGCGCTGCCTTGGTTGGGGGCGGGGGGAACCCAGAACGAGAAACGCCAAACGAATACCATCACTTCAACTTCCTTGCGATTGCCAACTTATTCTCCCTAATTCCTTTTGCTACTAAACCGGCTATTTCCTTTGCGCCTGCCGGACTTAAATGGGTATCATCCTTTTTTCCTTTCGGATAATTTACATGCCCGGAATCTACGTGAAGAAATAATTTTACCGAGCCTTCATCACCTAAATTAGTCAGGAGGTTTTCGGTTTTGATGAGCATATCAATTAGTGGTACTTTTAACGAATCGGCAACTTGTTTGGTTACGCCAGGATAACCGCCATGTGTATCGTTTAATATGCCGTTTTTAAAACTTCTTCTCGAAATTGGGGTAAGTAAAACCGGAATGGCTTTTTTGCTTCTGGTTTCATTCACGTAATTTACGAGGTTAATTTTGAAATCGGCTAATGAAACTCCAACTGTCGGCTTATCCACTTTTTCGTCATTATGACCGAATTCGATTAAAACATAATCTCCTGCTTTAAGATTTTCTAAAATGGGTTCCCAGCGTTTTTCTGCACGGAAAGATTTGGTGCTTCTGCCATTTAATGCGCGGTTATCAACTTTTACCTCATCATTAAAAAATGCCTGCAACTCCATTCCCCATCCGGTTTCAGGGTACGCTTTTTCCTGTTTATTGGCCGCTGTAGAATCGCCGATAATATAAACTGTAGTTTGTTTCTGTAACAGCGAAAAACCGCTTAAAAAAACGATTGCTGCAACTGCAAAAAAGATTGAAACTTTTGTTTTCATGATAAATTATTTTACTGGATTCCAGTGGTCGGTTCCATTGAAAATATTCTGGATGGTGTATTTTTTTGCTTCCTGATCAGAGAGTTGCTTGCTCCAGTCAACTCTTGTTTTTGGCGATGCGCCATCGCCAGTACTCTTATATTCCGCATAAAATGTTGTTTTCTCTTTGTCAGGAAACATTTTGTCGCCTTTCCAGGGGTTCCATCCCACATCAATGATGTGGTTGCCTAAGTCGCAATTTAGGAAAACGGTTTTGGCAAAAGGCCGCCAGGGCCTGCCGAGGTAAACTTTTTCTACCGAGGTATCGGCAGTAAGCTTACAGTTCAAAAATACCAACCCAAACTTTTGGTTTTTGGAGGTGGCTGCGGCGGTGATATACGAATCGCTCAGACTTCTAATTTCGCATTCCTGAAATACGGCTGTTGCCTTTCCGAAGATAAAATCGGTGGTACCCTGAATAAAACACTTAAAGTAGTATTGCCTGCTATTGTCGGCTGCTATATAAAGGGTATCTTGATTGCCTAAAATTTTGCAGTTTTTGGCAACAAAGCGATCCCCTTCTACATGAAGGGCTACTGCTTGTCCTACCCGGCCAGATGCGTTAATAATGGTGAGGTTTTCCAAATGACAATCGTTTCCCTGAACCAGAACAGAATAGGAGGTATAAGTACTGAACTTTTCGTTGCCAAATGCGTCCTTACCAGCCATTGCCTTTCCTGAATAATCATCAAAAATAATGATGGTTTGGTCTGTAGTTTCTCCAATGATGGTGATATTGGTTTTCCAGGAAGGAATGATTAGTTTTTCTCTGTAGGTGCCATTCTTTACCAGGATTTTAACTTCCTTTTCTCCTAAATCGCGGACTGAATTTACAGCTTCCTGAATGGTTTTATAACTTCCGCTACCATGCTGATCAACGGTTAACTCAGCGGGATATTTAGGATCCTGGGCATTTGCACCTAAATAAAAAAACGTAAATAACAGTAAGATCGGATAGGGAAGGAAGGTGAGTCGGCTCATTTTATAAAAGTAAATTCTACGATTTAAATTTCAATGAAAAAGGGCAGATAATTCTGCCCTTTTAAAAATTGAGAGGTTTTTAATAAGTCCATCTTGGATCACCGATCGCACCGCCGTTGTTGCCTGCCGTTCTGAGTGCAGAAGCGGCTGGTAGGGTGAAATCAGTTGTGGTAGCTGTCCAGCCTAAATTTAAAGTCTGGTTACTGGTGAGCGTTGCTGTGCCGAAAGTTAGCGCGGTACCACCAGTTAATGCGCTCGATAAGTTGAAGTAATTGCTATTGGAGATCGCCAGCGTACTGCCAGCACCAGTAGCCCTGATCGCAGCAGCATTCACCGTTCCTGATTTTGGCGTATTGGCCAGGATGCTGTTCTGGATCGTAAATCTAATCGGATTCGCACTGGCATCAAGCAATGCATACTTGGCATTTCCGCCGAAGCCGTTAAACGTGGAGTTGGTTATGGCCACAGATGGTACAACATCGCCGGTGTAGGTAGTGCTCGCCGAAACTAAACCCGGACCTGCATTATAAAAAGTAGATTTTGATACCACGATGGTATTAAACTGCATTTTATTTACATGGAGTGTGTAATAAGCTGATGAACCATTTAGGCCCATCTCGTATACAACTGAATTATTTACGGTAATGTTAGTAATTTTAAAATCTCTTGCTGCAGTTCCCCGATCGCCGCGTAAAAATGCAGTGGTAGAACCATGCACAATACAGTTATCAACGACAACATTAGTGAAAGTTGCGGCAGAACCATTTGCAGCCTGAGAACCGATGAAGTTTAAGAAATAAAGTGATGCGCCAGCTGTTCCGTCAAACTCTATTCCTGATAGCGTTATTCCGGCGCCCGTTCCTTCCAGGTCTATTTCTTTGTAATTCACCTTTGTATCGCTTGGGTTGCCGGAGGTAGATTTGAGGGTAATGGTTTTACGGGTGATGAAGGAAGTTGTTGCTAAAGTATAAGTGCCTGGGCTTAGACCGATGGTGGCACCATCGGCAGCATTGGCAATGGCAGTTGCCAAATCATCGCCAGGATTTAACCTAAGCGTATAATTTGTTGGTAACAGGGTAGTGAAGGTAACCAATCCCTTGCTTTTGGTATCTGCAAACAATTCGGCTGAGTACAATACGCCTGCCGTTAATCCTGAAATTAGTTTTAAACCAGCAGTAGCATCTGTAGCATTCAAAGTACTGGTTATTGCTGAGCCAGTTGCCGGTGTTAAAACAATAGAAGTTAGCCCTGTTGTCGGTGTAAAACGAAGTGTTACATTCGTTTCTTTTACATCATTATCTCTCACCGCCGAAAAAAGTTGTGTTCCTGTGAGTTGAAAGACACTGCTGCGCACATATTTAGATTCCGGTTGGTCTGCCGTAGCAGCCGCTTTAACCCGGGCATAATATTTTGTTCGTACAGGAATATTATCTTCTGTAACCGTAACGCCTGCAGTATCTGATGTAGTGGTATATTTAACCGTTGCAAAGGTAGAATCTGTAGAGAAATCAATGTTATATTTCAATGCTTTGCCCGTTGCCATGATGGGCACCGTCCATGTTAATTTTGCATTCGTTTCTCCGGCGGTAATTTTAACCTCACTTGGTTTAAATAGTCTGGCGGGCTCATCAGGTTGATCTTCCGATTTCTTACAGGCGTTTAGTGTTGTGGCAATCAAAACAAGCATTGCCAGTTTCCAGCTAAGCTGAGATATGATTTTTTTCATTTCTATTGTGTCTAAGCGTTAATAACCAAAGTTTTGTACCATTTTGGTATTTTCAATCAATGCTGTTTTTGGGTAAGGGAAAAGCTCTTTTTTATTGGCCTCAAAGTAAAAAGCGATGCCGGTAGCGGTACTGGTAATGGAATTCTCTTCGGTAACAGCCTTTCTCCAGTTTTTTGTGGTGTAACCAGCTGGTGCAGATGCTACACCTAAGCCTGGTGAAACAAAAACGTTATTTGGCGTACCACCGAATAAGTCTAATGTAGCAACCTCATTTACGCTGGTGCCCACGAGATAGTTTCCTTCTTTTGCATAAACGTAATCCGGAACGCCTGCATAAGCACCTGTTCCGCCAATAAGTGCACGGATCTTTGCACGGGTTTCTTCAAATTTCGCCCCTAATAAATTCCATCTGATCAGGTCATATTTTCTAATGGCTTCGCCGCCAAACTCTAATAAACGTTCTTTTACAATAGCATTGAAGAAGTCGGTTTTGGTGGCTGGTGTGGCCGGGATTTGGGTTTCAAAACCTAAATATGCCCTTTTTTGTACTTCCTGTAAGGCACTCACTGCAGCAGCGGAGGGTGCACCATTAATTTCGTTATCTGCTTCGGCATACATCAACAATACATCGGCAAAGCGGATCATTGGCCAGTTTACACCAAAGGTTTGGGCAGCTGATGAACCATTAACGCTTGTCCAGGATTTTCGGAATTTTCCATCCGTCATATTGAAAAGTGTATTGATAATTTTTTTTGATGATGCAGTGATCTCGAATACGCCAATGGTCACATCACGGCGAGAATCTTTAGTCACATCGAATTCATAGAAATAAGTTGGAATGGCATTCATCCCGCCTCCACCACTGCCGTAAGTAGAAGCCGAGTTAAAACGGACGCCATTGTAATAGCCAAGTTTGCTATCTGTTGCGGCATTACTTCCGAAGGCTGCAACCTCAAACATCAACTCATGAGCATTATCCAAACGAGTTCCGTGCAAGGTTTTAAACACATTTTCGAAGCTTGGGTTTAAGGTGTGTTCAGCACGGTTGTTCATAATATCCAAACATTCATCAAAAGCTATTTTGTAATAGGTCAAATAATCGCTGCTGCGAACATTTTGATTTCCTTTTAAATAGTATCCGCCACGGGCGAGCGCTAAACGGGCTCTCAATGCTTTGATTGCTCCTTTAGTAAAACGGAAACTTCCATATTCTGCGATGCCACTTCTCCAGGGTACTAGGTCTTCTGCTGTTTTTAAATCGGCAATGATTTTATCATAAGTTTGATTGCGATCTACATTCGGGCCATAAAGCGTTTCTGCATCAGCAGCGGGCACAAAGGATGCCGGTACATCTCCCCAGTTGCGGATTAACTCATGTAAGAACTGTGCCCTTAGGGTTAAAGCTTCACCCAAGTAACGTTTCATAATGGTTTTCTCAGCTTCCGATCCGTCGCTATAAAGTTTCGATGCCGGAATGTATTTAATACAAATGTTTGCCCGTTCAACGCCCTGATAAAGCTGGAGAAACGGATTGGTTAAATCTGTATTGTCAGCACTTGCGCCATACATACTGATTCCACGTCGGTCTGAAGAACTGTAACTGCCCGAAGTTTTAAAATCATCAGCGGTAACGCCAAACAATGTCGAAATCCTGCTGCCATAACCATTATCGCCACAAAGCCTGTTATAAACGCCTATCAGGGCCGCATTGGTGTTTTCGATGTTTTCAAATACCACGTCAGGTGATGAGGTGGATGGTGACTGGACATCTAAATATTTTTTACAGGAAGTATTGATGCAAACTGCTGCAATAGTCATCACCATTAAAGCAGATTTTATAAATTTATTGTTCATTTTCTTTAATGTTATAGGTTAAAACAACATGTTAATTCCGGCGAGGATATATCTGCTGCGTGGATATGCGGCATAGTCGATTCCTGGCGTAAGCGGATTTGACCGGCGTGTGTTCGCTTCGGGATCGTAACCGGTATAACCTGTAATAGTGTATAAATTGTTCACCGTTCCATAAACACGAAGTTTGGAGATGAACCCCGTTCTTTTAATGAATTTTTGAGGTAAGGTATATCCCAAAGTAACATTACTTATTCTCAGGAATGAACCATTTTCAATTGCGTAAGAGGTAAGCGCATAGTTGCCGCCGGTAGGGGTCCACATCGTGGTATTGGCATTCATTGCTGTTAATACATTTGGATCAGTAACCTTTACGCCGTTATTATCAAAATTCTGCCAGCGATCGTTCATTACCGAAAGCAGGTTGTTGTCTTTTACGTTGTATTGTGAAGTGAATTCAATCTTGTTCGCGTTATACACTTTACTTCCGTAGCTAAAGTTCACGAAAACCGTCATATCGAAATTTTTATAGGCAAACTGGTTATTAAAACCGCCGGTAAATTTCGGCTGAGAAGTTCCAAGAACTGTTCTGTCATCATCGCCAATCGTCATGCTGGTGGCTGAAGAAAGTTTTTTAACCTTCATGTCGCCGGGCTGCGGCTCGCGATTGCCCAGAAGCACCCTGCTATTGGCCACATTTGGCTTTAGTGTATAGGTGTAAGCACCCGTTGTTGCATTTTGAACATAAGTAAAATCATCTATAGCATACCGGCCATCAGAAATAAAGCCGTAAAACTGACCAACCGGCTGACCAACCTCTACTTTAAAATCACCTAAACTATTTACCCAGCCCGATTGCGTGATGTAAGAATTCACACCATTTTGGAGCTCAATGATTTTATTCCTGTTAAAAGAAATATTGAAACTGGTAGTATAGTTAAAGTCCTGGGTTTTTATGGCCTGATAATTCAATTGAAATTCGAAACCCTTGTTCTGCGTTTTACCAACGTTTTGCTGCTGAGTAGCGTAACCTGTGGTTTGTGGCACGTTTGCATTTAACAGTAAGTTTTTCGTTTTATTATCATAGTAATCTATGCTCAGTGATAATTTGTTTTTGAAAAGGTCGATGTCAATCCCGGCATTGGTAGAAAGGTTGGTTTCCCAGGTAATGTTTGGATTGGATAAGATATTGCCCGTTGCGGTACCTGAAATTAATCCCGGCTGCACTATATTATCTGCTGTTGCATAACCGCCATTGGTAGAACTGATGTAAAATAATGTTCTGAATAAATCCTGACCGATACGGTTATTCCCCGCTGCACCATAACTCATTCTTACCTTAAAGTTATCTAACCAATCCAGCTCCAGGTCTTTTATAAATTTTTCTTCTGTAACCCGCCATGCTACCTGGGCAGATGGAAAATAACCCCATTGCTTGCCTTCAGCGAATAAAGAAGATGCATCCGTTCTAAAGTTTACAGTAGCCAAATATTTGTTTTTGAACCCATAGGAAAGCCTGCTAAATAAAGAAAATTGTCTCGTTCCGGAGACTAAAGAAGTTGGCCTGTCCTGAATGGTATTTGGTGGAACCGGACTAACGAAAGCTTCATCAGCCGAAATGCCAACAGGGAAAAATTTGGTCACTGTCGTTCTCGAATCGATATCAACCATATTAATTTCCTGACCGATTAACACATCCAGACTGTGGTCTTTACCAAGATCTGGCTTGTAAGAAAGGGTGTTGGTATTGATGAAAGATTTTTGCGAAACGGTATCTAACTGAATAGCTGGTAAGCCCGCATTATTTCGGGCTACGTTACTCACCGGGCCGTTAAACGTATTGATGTGTCTGCTTAGTCTGTTATAACCAACGGTACTTTTGAAAGTCAGGTTTTTTAAGATCGAATATTGCGCATATGCACTGCTGATCAAATCATTTCTGTAATCATATTTTAATTCCTGGCTAGCCAGGGTGATCGGATTTGATAAGCCTGTAGTCAGGTAATCTGCATCAAATAAATCGCCGCTGTCACTTCCGCCAGCATAAGGTTGGTAGCGCACCGAGTTCCGCAAACGGTTAGTTCCCTGCGAACCGGTAGAAGTGGTGCCCACACCATCTACCCTTTGGCGGCTGTAACGTGCGTTTAGCCCAAGTCTGATTTTAGACGTTAATTTATGGTCTAATCTCACAGAAGCAAATGTTCTTTTGAAACCAGAGTTGAGCATGATTCCGTCTTCACTCGTATTGTTTACCGAAACGTTATAAGTTGTTTTGGTTGTACCGCCTGATAAATTCAAAATCTGCGTATTGCTAAAAGCCTGGCGACCAAAAACTTTATCCTGCCAATCAATATTCTGGATGTTCTGATAGATATCTAAATCTTCGAAAGTTCCATATTTTTTGGTGAAAGTATCCTTAACATCCTGCGCAGTATTGTTATTGTACAACTCATATTGATACTTTACAAACTCGTAAGGGTTCATCACATCAAGTTTGTTTACAATTTGTCTGGCGCCAGCGAAGGCATCAAAAGAGATAACCGGCTTACCGGGTTTCCCGCTTTTGGTAGTGATGATGACCACACCATTAGCGCCACGACTACCGTAAATGGAGGTAGAGGCTACATCTTTCAATACGTCGATCGATTGAATTTCATTTGGAGACAAGATAGATAATGCATTCTCTACCTGAATTCCATCTACAATGTATAGTGGAGAGTTATCGCCGGTTAAAGAGCTTCCGCCACGAACTTTAATCACGACCTCCGCGCCCGGACTCCCTTCTGTAGTAGTTACGGAAACGCCAGCCAGTTTACCGGCCAATGCCTGCGCTGCTGTACTCACTGGAAATTGATCGATATCTTTTCCTGAAACTGAAGAAACGGAGCCGGTCAAAGCTTCTTTCCTTACGGATCCATATCCAATGTTTACGGTAACTTCCTGTAAGGTATTGGCATCTTCTTCCAGCATAACGTCTAGCTTAGCCTGGTCTGCCAGTGTAATTACGCGGGTTTTGTAGCCTACATACGCAAAAGTAATTACTGTGCCTTTTCCCGGAACAGCTATTTTATAGCCGCCATTGGCATCTGTACTCACGCCAGATTTGGAATCTTTTACGGTCACACTTACCCCGACTAAAGCCTGGCCGTCTGCCTTGTCTTTTACGATTCCTGTAAGTTGTTTATTTTGTGCATGAACGGCGGTAAAACCGAAAAAAAAGAGAAATGATAAAAAGAGTAAAACTCTGCTCATAATGATAAATTATATTAAATACTTGATTAGGCTTTTAAGTTGTTCTTCCCGGATAGTGAGAAATACTATTTCGAAATGTTATCGTTTGTTAATATTTGGTTACGTTAGAATAACAATTTTACAAACTAAAAATGGATTGAAACCAGATTTAACTAAAAAAGTGTGCAAACGTTCCCGAAAACGTGTCTTTAACGTTTATTTAATCCCGATATGAAACCCTCAAAAGAGATATTTTTTGTAACTTGTACGCATCACGAAAAATGAGATTTGAAACTTCTACCATAAAAGATATTGCCAAGGCCCTAGGATTATCTACCTCTACTGTTTCCAGAGCCTTGAGAGATCGCTACGAAATTAGCGAAGAGACTAAAAAACTTGTTTTAGCCTATGCTGAAAAGGTTAATTACCGGGCCAATCCAATCGCTCGCAGTTTAAAGGAACGCAGGAGTTATTCCATCGGCATTATTGTAAGTGAAATTGCCAACAATTTTTTTTCTCAGGTGATTAATGGAATAGAATCAATCGCTTACGATCGCGGTTATCATGTGATCATTTCTCAAAGTCATGAATCTTACAAGCAAGAAAAACTCAATGTAGAGCACTTAGCCTCGCGCTCTATTGATGGCTTGTTAATTGCCCTTTCATCTGAAACACAGGATATTGATTACTTGCGTAATTTATATGGAAAGGGTTTGCCAATTGTTTTTTTTGATCGTGTGCCTGAAAGTTTTGAAACTCATAAAGTGATTGCTAACAATTTTAAAGGTGCTTTTGATGCGACGGAGCACCTGATTCTTTCCGGAAAAAGAACAATTGCTCATTTGACAAATTCGGAGAATCTTTCTATTACCAGAGAGCGGTTAAAAGGTTACCAGGCAGCGTTAGCTAAATATAATATCGAATTTAAGCCAGAGTTGGTCAAGTATTGCCAACATGGTGGCATGCACAGTACGGAGTTAGAGCAAGCGGTGAAAGAGCTTTTGCCCCTCAATCCGGATGGGATTTTCATTTCCAGCGATCGCCTTACGACAGGTTGCATTATGGCCATGAAAAAAACCAACCCGGGAGTGGCTCATAAAATTGCTATAGCAGGGTTTACGAACTCTAATCTGGTCGAGCTTTTTTCTCCATCACTTACATCTGTAAAACAGCCGGCTTTCGAAATGGGGCAGGTGGCCACCGAATTATTAATTTCGATGATCGAAGCCAAGCGACCGGTTACTGAATTTGAAACCAAAGTTTTAGATACCGAATTGGTGAGGATGCAAAAACCGCTCGGCAACCGGTTTCTGTAACTGCATTCTGAAACTCTAAACGCTTAACTCCAAACTAATTCTTACCTTTGCGCCATGGTAGAAATCGTATTAAAAAAGGGGAAAGAAAAAGCGGCATTACAAAGACATCCATGGGTATTTTCCGGAGCTTTAGAAAAAGTTAAAGGTAAACCCGAAGATGGCGATGTGGTTAAGGTTTCTGCTTTTGATAACGAGTTTCTAGCCTACGGTTATTACAACAGCAATTCGCGGGTGGCTGTTCGGTTATTGGAATGGGATGAAAGCCAAAGCATTGATCAACATTGGTATGAAAACCGTTTAAAGCAGGCCATTGCTTCCCGGAAGTTTATTCTGAGTGCTGACACGAATACCTGTCGTTTAGTTTTTAGTGAGGCCGATTTCTTACCAGGTTTAATTGTAGATCAATATGCTGATTTTCTTTCTTTACAAATTTTGAGTTCAGGAATTGAAAAAGTAAAAGAGACTATTGTTAATATCCTCAGAACTGAATTGCAACCTAAAGGTATTTTTGATAAGAGTGATGCTACGGCCCGGACACATGAGGGCTTGCCGATCGAAAATGGCTTGCTTTGGGGCGAGAATCCACCAGAATTTTTAGAAGTTAAAGAAAACGGAATTGCCTATCATATCAACATTGCAGAAGGTCAGAAGTCTGGGTTTTATTGTGATCAGCGCGATAACAGAAGTATTTTAGCAAGTTATGCCAAAGGTAAAAAAGTACTTGATTGTTTCAGTTACAGTGGTGGTTTCAGTTTAAATAGTTTAGCCAATGGCGCAGAAAGTATCACGTGTGTTGATAGTTCAGCACTGGCTGTTGAAACCTTAAAGCAAAATGTAGATTTAAATCACTTTGATGCGGCGAAAGTAACCGCCATTCAATCTGATGTGAATAAACAACTTCGTGCATTTAAAGATGCTGAGGAAAAATTCGACATTATCGTGCTTGATCCGCCAAAATATGCGCCATCCCGTTCCGCTTTGGATCGCGCAGCAAGAGCCTATAAAGATTTAAACCGTTTAGGTATGTTGCTTTTAGAAAAAGGCGGTTTGTTGGCTACTTTCTCTTGTTCTGGTGCGGTTGATATTGAAACCTTTAAACAGATTATTGCCTGGGCAGCGCTTGATGCTGGCAAAGAAGTGCAGATCATTAAACAATTCTGTCAGCCTGAAGATCACCCGGTGAGAATTTCCTTCCCCGAAGGAGAATATTTGAAAGGTTTGTTGCTCAGGGTGCTGTAGTGAAAAACAGCCCAAAATCGTCAAAATTTTTGAAATTTCCTTAACACTAACGCTTTGATAAGGCTATTTTTACTTCGTCAAACCTGCGAAATTCTTCAGCGCACAGGCTTTTGAAATTTCGTAGGTTAATATTTTCGCCATCCAGATCTGCGGAATCCTTGTAATCAGCGGGAAACCATTCCTCGCAACTGTCTAAATTTTACGAAAGAAGATGAATTGATACTTCGTCAAACCTGCGAAATTCTCCAGCGCACAGGCTTTTAAAATTTCGTAGGTTAATTCTTCACCATCCAGATCTGCGGAATCCCTGTAATCAGCGGGAAACCATTTTTGGCATCAGTAGGAAATGATCATTAAGAATAGATATCTTCAAAATAACTCACCACAAGCGATTTCATTAGCATTTCCTGCTCCAGCATGGTGTAAGGTGGGATCGCTTTAATTAGTTTCCAGTGTGGCCAGCCATCCTGATCCAAACCTTCAAGCTCATAAAATCCCATTTCACTAAGTAAGCGGCAAGTGGCGATGTGCATTAGCTCTTCCTTTTGTCTTTTACTGTATTTCTTTGGCCCTTTACCCAATTCCTGCACGCCAATAAGAAAAAGCATCACTTTCAAATCGGGGAAATCAGAATCAAACTCCTTCGCAATTTTCTCCTGCAATATTTTCCATTTGGCATTAATCTCCGACGGTTTCATATTTGCAAAGATAGTGTAAAAAGGTTTATACGCTGGCCGAAAAGGTTGTCAGTTTAGCGCAAAACTTTAAAGTAGAATCGTACTTTTACGTACAATCACAATCTATGAGTACACATTCAAATAAAATAATCACAGCTGGTTTATTGGCTTATGGCATGTCTGGAAAGGTATTTCATGCACCATTTTTAAATGCGCATGATGGTTTTGCCTTAAAGGCTATAGTAGAAAGAAACAAAAAAAATGCGGTTAACGATTATCCTGATGTTTTAAGTTACAACAGTATAGATGAGTTGCTAAATGATGAAGAAATAGAATTGGTGGTGGTAAATACGCCGAATAATCTTCATTATGAGCATGCGAAATTAGCCCTTCAAAAAGGCAAGCATATTTTAGTAGAAAAGCCATTTACTGCAACATCCGCACAAGCAAAAGAACTTTTTAAACTTGCAGATGAAGCAGGCAAGCAGATCTTGTTTTATCAGAACCGCCGTTGGGACAGTGATTTTATCTCGGTGAAAAAAGTCCTGGCAAGTGGTAAGCTGGGCAAATTGAACGAAATGCATTTGCGTTACGATCGCTACAGAAATGTAATCGGACAGAAAGCTTTCAAAGAACAAGCCATTGAGGCGAGTGGATTATTGTACGATCTCGGGCCTCATCTGCTTGATCAGGTGATCAGCGTTTTTGGTAAGCCAGAAACCTTCCATAAGGTACTGGGTAAAAACAGGAAAGGTACCGTGGTGGATGATTTTTTCTCCATCCAACTCAACTACCCGGATAGTGTAAATGTATTCGTTACTTCGAGTATGTTGGTGGTTAACCCACAGGCCGCTTTTGTATTGCATGGCATAAATGGCAGTTTTATTAAGGAAAGAGCAGATGTGCAGGAAGAACAATTGCTTGCCGGACAAAAGCTTACGGATGAGGGATATGGCGTAGAGCCTGATGGAAAGCAAGGTTTGCTAACGACCATTGATGAGCAGGGAAACAAGGCAGAAGAAACAATAGCCTCAGAAGTTGGAAGTTATCTGCCACTTTTCGATGCTGTTTATCGGGCGATAGCTGATGATGAGCCTTATCCAGTTACACGAGAGCACGTGCTCATTCAGCTGGAAATCTTAGAAAGCTAGTATATAAATAGGCAAAAGTCAATTTTTTATAAATCTAACCAATGGCCTGAAAGCCAATACACGCATATGAATTCTTTACCTTTTGCCTATCTGATTCCTATTTTTCTACTTGCATTGTACTTTATTCTGCGCAAAAAGAAGCCAGCCATAGAACCATTAACCGATACCGACCGGAAAATTCTTGATGATTATGTGGGCTATTATCATAATCTCGACTCGACAGATAAACTCCGGTTCGAACAGAAAGTTGCGGAGTTTTTCAGCACGGTAAAAATTGAAGGCGTAGGTTTAGACATGACTACGTTAGACGAATTGCTGATTGCCTCAAGTGCTGTAATTCCCATCTTCGGTTTTGCCGATTGGCAGTATAAAAATTTAAGCAGCGTTTTGCTCTATCCTGATACTTTTAATAAAGATTTTCAGTTTGAAGGTGGCGAGCGAAACATTGCGGGGATGGTTGGAAGCGGTTACATGAACGGGCAGATGATTTTGTCGCGTTCAGCCCTGCGTCATGGTTTTTCGAAAAGTGCCGGCAAGGAAAATACAGCCATTCATGAGTTTGTACATCTTTTAGACAAATCTGATGGTGCTACCGACGGGGTGCCTGAAAACCTGATTGGGCACGAATATACTTTGCCCTGGGTAAAAATGATGCATGCAGAAATGGAAAGAATAGACGATAATAAATCTGATATTAATCCATATGCCATTACCAATGAAGCAGAGTTTTTTGCTGTAGTTTCAGAATATTTTTTCGAAAAACCCGAACTTTTAAAGGATAAGCATCCAGATTTGTACCATGCATTGAGCAGAATTTTTGCGCAGCAACCAGTTTAACGATGAAACTATTTAAAATACTCCCGATTGTAACGCTCGTTCTATTAGGATTTAGTGCAGAGGCCCAAAAAAGCTATGTTTTGAAGCAAAATTTTCCGATCGGTAAAACATATGATTTTACATTAATTTCCGATCAGATTATTAATCAGCAGATGGCCGGAAAAAAACTCAGCCTAAGCCAGAATATTGGTACGGCATATAGCTTCGATATCCGAAATGGTGAGGGTTTAGAAAAAGATATTGAAGTTACTTACAAGCGTATTTTTATGAAATCCAAAGGGATGGGGAACCTACTGGAAATGGATTCTGACGATGCAGATACAACTAAGGAGAATTCTTTTCGCGGGTTAAAAGGTGCCACTTTTCACATGGTGATGTTACCGGATGGAAGCATTAGATCGTTAACAGGAATTGATCAAATGGTGACGAAGATGGTGAGTAAGATGAAGGCTGATTCGGCAAAAGCTGCTAATATAAAAGCCAGTTTAAGTCAGCAGTTTAATGCTGAAGGCATGAAGCAAACCATGGAATCTTCATTGAAGATATATCCCAATAAATCGGTTAAAATTGGAGACAGCTGGACAGTTGATACGAAAATGCAACTCACCATGCCGGTGGAGACGATTACAAAATATACGCTCAAAGCCGTGAAGGATAATATAGCTTATTTAAACATCAATGGAACGTTGATTTCTAAAGGTAGTTTCCAGAGTATGGGCAATAAGATCGATACAGATTTGACTGGAACAAATGTAGGCGACGCCGAACTGGATCTTAAAACCGGGCTGATTTTAAAAAGTCACCTGCGCATGGAATTGTCTGGAAAAATGCAAATTGGTGGGCAGAATATTGACTTTGAACTACAAGGAATTAATAAAATTGTAGGTAAAGAAACGGTTGTTTCAGGATTAAAGTAATTTTGAAAGCCTCACGAGAAACCCGTCATTGCGAAGCAGATTCTTCATCTGCTGAAGCAATCTCATTCGAATGATCTACAAAAGAGATTGCTTCGTCGTGCGCCTCCTCGCAAAGACGATCTACTAAATGAATCGTCTTCCTAAACCCACGAAGAATCGTCTTCCTGAACTTGATTCAGGATCTTAACATATAAAGGTGCTGAACTAAATTCAGCATGACGGTTTTGTTAAGCATGCTGACGAGAAACCCGTTCCTGCGAAGCAGTTTCTTCATCAGCTGAAGTAATCTTATTCGAATGCTCTGTAAAAGAGATTGCTTCGTCGTTCCTCCTCGAAAGGGCGATCTACTGGAGACCACTACAAACTTCCCGTCAATGCCACTAAAAATTCGGTTGGTATTTCGATATGAGGGATATGTCCGCAAGCTTCAAACTCAATAATTTTAGCACCCGGTATTTTCGCTGCGGTCTGTTTGCCAAGGAGCTTATACTGGCCGTGAATGGCCTGTTGGTCTGATGTTAATAAACCTTTACCTACAATTGTTTTGTCTTCCTTGCCAATAAATAAAACCGTAGGCACTTTGATATTTTGAAATTCGTAAACCACCGGCTGTTCGTAAATCATGGTAAAAGTCATCGCAGCAACTTTTGCCCAGCGTGGATAATCTGCACTAAAGGTAACCCCGCCGGCAATGTTCACTAAATATTCGTATTCAGGTTTCCAATAAGTAAAATAAGAACCCTGATAATACTTTCTTACACTTTCTGAAGTGGTTTTAAGTTCCGTTTGATATTGTTGTTCTGTATTTACATAAGGCACAAAAGTTTTGTAATCTTCTAGTCCGATTGGATTTTCCAGTAATAGTTTCTCTGTTTTTTCAGGAAACATCAAGGCAAATCGTGTGGCTAACATTCCGCCCATGCTGTGTCCCAATACAACTGTTTTTTGTACACCTAAAGTATCCAGTAATCTCTTATTCCAGCTGGCAAGTTGGTGGAAACTGTAATGGATAAACGGCTTGGAAGATTTTCCGAAGCCAATCTGGTCTGGAACAACCACCCTATAGCCTATGGCAGTTAAAGCTTTAATCACATTTCCCCAGTAGTAACCACCGAAGTTTTTGCCATGGAAAAGAATGACCGTTTTACCATTTGCCGTACCGGTTGGTGCCACATCCATGTAAGCCATTTTAATATCTTGGCCTTCGGTATGAATGGGGAAAAACTTAACAGCATAAGGATATTTTACACCTTCAAGTGTGATGGATAAAGTATCCGTTTTTTGCGCGTTGGATTGATTTATAATCAGGAGCGATACTGCGATCAAAAGAAAAAGTCTTTTCATATGTTAATTTCTAGGCTAATAATAAACTGAAAATGGCAATATAAGTGTTCTTGATACTTTTGCCAAAGAATATAGACTAAAACTGTGCCTGATTTTAGCGGCGAGGATTAAAAAGTCATTTTCTAAAATGTTTTTCTGCATCTGTTTTTATAACATGTTTGTAAAATGTAGGATAATAATGATTTCATTAAAACTTCATTAATGTGGCGATTGTATGTTTGTATAGTAACGCGATAACAATGGACATAAAATGGGCTTATTTATTAGGCAGACTAGCAACCGGATTAAGTTTTTTCGGCCATGGTCTAGTCAGGTTGCCAAAACTAAATGGCTTTAGTAATTGGATGGTTGAACAGTTTTCAAAGTCCATGCTGCCAGAAGTTTTGGTCATGCCTTTTAGCTATGCGCTTCCAATATTGGAGTTTGTATCCGGGCTCATGATTTTGATTGGCTTATTCACGCGGCAAGGATTAATTTTAGCGGGAGCAATATCATTAGTCTTGATTTTCGGCACCACCATGATAGAAAACTGGGAAGCCTTGCCTTCGCAGCTTATTCATGTCGCATTTTTATCTATGTTATTGGCATACCTGCCACAGAACAGTTACGCGGTTGATCATCTTATAAAAAAATAATTATGGAATACAGGAAAATAGGAAATTCAGATTTAGAACTTTCGGTAATTACCTTCGGTGCATGGGCTGCGGGTGGCTGGATGTGGGGAAGTACCGATCGAAGCGATGCCATCAATGCCATAAAAGCATCATATGATTTAGGGGTTACTTCAATTGATACAGCGCCGATTTACGGACAAGGTGATAGCGAAGAAATTGTCGGAGATGCCATTAAAGGAATCTCCAGGGATAAACTTCAAATTGTAACGAAGTTTGGAATGCGTTGGGACTTAGATAAAGGCGATTTCGGCTTTAAAAGTAAAAACAATGAAGGAAAAGATATCGATATTTACAAATATGCGGGTAAAGAAAGCGTAATTTACGAATGTGAGCAATCTTTGAAACGTTTAGGTACTGATTATATTGATTTGTACCAAATTCACTGGCCGGATGTAACCACGCCGATCAGCGAAACCTTCGAAGCGGTAAGAAGGTTGATTGAACAGGGAAAAGTCCGTTATGCGGGTGTATGTAACTATGATGTAGCGCAACTAAGAGAGGCCGATGAAACCCTGAAGATCATCTCCAACCAGATTCCTTTTAGCATGGTTAACCGAGGAGTAGAAGAGGAAACGGTGCCGTATTGTATCGAAAACAATAAATCAGTATTGGCATATAGCCCAATGGAACGTGGTTTGCTTACCGGTAAAATTACACCAGATTACAAATTTGAAGAAGGCGATCACCGTAAAGGAGTGAAGTTTTTTACGCCGGAAAGCATTGAAAAAACTAATGCTTTCTTAGCGAAGATTAAACCTCTTGCTGATGAGAAAAATGCATCACTTTCTCAGTTGGTTTTACGGTGGACGGTAGAACGTCCGGGAATTACTATCGCACTAGTTGGCGCCAGAAATGCTAAACAATCGGTTCAAAATGCCGAAGCGATCAACATAAAATTAAACAATGATGAAATTCAATTCATTAATACTGAACTGGAAAGTGCAGGCTTTTAATACAACTATAAATAACCGGAAGAATATGCAAAATTTCTTCATTACTTTGCGATAAAACTTTGGGTTCTTTTCAGTAAATCTTAAATAAATTATGTCGAAATTATTCTCTCCTTTAACCATAAAGGATATTACTTTAAAAAATAGAATTGTTATCTCACCAATGTGCCAATACTCTGCCGTAGACGGTTTTGCGAACGACTGGCATTTGGTTCACCTGGGTAGCAGAGCAGTAGGAGGAGCGGGGTTAATTATTCAGGAAGCTTCGGCAGTAACGCCTGAAGGTCGTATCACTTACGGAGACTTAGGAATCTGGAAAGATGAACACATAGAAAAATTAAAACAGATCGTTTCCTTTATTCATGAAAACGGTTCAGTTGCCGGGATCCAGTTAGCCCATGCAGGTAGGAAGGCCAGTTGCGAATTACCCTGGGAAGGTGGTGAACAAATTGCCTCTGGTGAAAATAGCTGGAAACCAGTTGGACCATCGCCGATTCCTTTTAAGCAGGGACAAGTTGAACCACACGAACTAAGCATTCCAGAAATTCAGGAAATCGTTTTCGCTTTCAGGGCAGCAGCAAAAAGAGCTTTAGATGCAGGCTATAAAGTAGTAGAAATTCATGCAGCCCATGGCTATTTATTACACGAATTTTTTAGTCCGTTAAGCAATAAACGTACAGACGTATATGGTGGAAGTTTTGAAAACCGCATTCGTTTGGTTATAGATGTAGTGGAAGCCGTACAATCGGTATGGCCGGAAACATTACCATTATTTGTGCGTATTTCTGCAACAGACTGGACAGAAAATGGTTGGAATGAAAATGATTCTGTCCAATTGGCTGCCGTATTAAAAGATAGGGGAGTAGATTTGATAGATGCATCTTCTGGCGGAAATGTACCGGATGCGTTTATTCCTGCAGGACCAAATTATCAGGTGCCTTTTGCTGATAAAATCAGAAATGAAATAGGAATCTACACCGGAGCTGTCGGCATAATTGTAGATGCAAATCAGGCAGAAGAAATTCTGCAAGGAGGAAAAGCAGATTTAATTTTCATTGCCAGAGAATCGCTGCGTGATGCTTATTTCCCAACCCATGCAGCACAAGTATTAGGCGATGATATGGAATGGCCTGATCAATACGTAAGAGCAAAAAGAGAAACTTTTAAAAAATAATTTCAAGGGCGGTGATTTAATAGTTGCTATCTTGAATAATAGAGTTATCAACTTTAATAGCCACATTGCTATTAAAGTTGATAACTCTTAAATGGAGTTTACTTTTTTCAATTAACGAAATTCGATCAACGAAAAACGTTTTCCCTATTTCGCTACCAAAAACGGCAAATACAAACCAAAAGTAATATTTCTTCCGGTATTGTAAATACCTAAACCAGGATCTTCAGAACTTAAACGACCTGGTTTATACCTGCTCAATGCATCATAATATTTCTGATTCAATAGGTTGTTACCAGATACAGAAAGTTTAACTGGCTGTTTGCCCAAATTGAATGTTGCGCCAATGCCTGCATTTAGTAAAGTATATCCGCTGGTTGGTGTCTCAAAAGTTTCATCCACACGATTTTGTTTAAATGCAGAGTTAATACCAACAGAAAGATAAGCATCATTGGTTCCTTTAAATTTAGGCTCAAAACGAAGTTCGTTTCTTAATGTTCCGGCCGGGATGAATGCCAAAGGTCTGTCTAAACTATTATTGTGTGCATGAACATATCCAAAGGTATTCTCGAAGTGAATAAATGAAACCGGGTGGATGGTTAAGCTTGCCTCTGCACCATATAAGTTAGCATTTACCTGACCATAACGATATACCGGATATAGTGTGCCCTCTGCAGTGGTCGTTTCGCCATTAGTTGAGGCATAGATGAAGTTGTGGATGTAATTGTTGTAAACGCTTGCACTTGCGCTAATGATCTTACCTTCATATTCTAAAGCGGCATCTACCTGATAACTGCGCTCCGGACTCAAATTTGGATTTCCGACTTCGTAACGGAAGGTACCTTCATGCACCCCATTTGAAGCCAGCTCTGCCGGGTTTGGTGCACGGAAAGCAGAACCTGCATTTGCTTTAAAGTTTAATTCATCATTAAACTGATGCGTAAAACCTAAAGCACCACTTACATTAGAAAACTTATTCTGGAAAGGCGCAAAGCGTTCTTCATCATCTACAAACAATTGTTTGCCGTTGTTTTTACGGTAATCATAACGGGCTCCAATACTTAAGGTATTATTTTCCCAGTTCTTTTTCGCGTAAGCAAAAGCACCTATCCCGTAAGTGTTGTAATTGGGGATTAAAAACTCATCATCTGCTTTATTCTGACTACGACCAGCATCGGCACTGATGCCGAACACAGGCTGCCATCCATTCATTTCATGCAGGTAATATTTTAAATCTGCATTATAAGTTTTCAGGTCGAAGAATAATGAAGGGCTTGGTCCGTCTTCCAACTCGCGACGCTGATTTTGCTGATAACCGAAGTCAGCTTTTAAATTGCCATTAGCTAAAATAAAGTTGTTGTTCAACGCGATTTTGAAATGCCTGATGTCTTGACGAGGATATTCTAAACTTCTACTTTTAAAGTCTGAATGTGAAAACGGGTCACCATCTTCTTTTACAAAGTTCCCATTAGCGTCTAAACTGGGGTCGTAAAAACCAATATTATTGCGGAAACTGGAAACGTTTAAATGAGAATATCCCCAGCTTTTGTTCAAGCCAACCATACCACTTAAATCCGTTTCATTAAATCCTGAATTCGGGAAATATCCGGTTGGAGTTTTAAATGAATAAGCATTTTTATAAGTCCCACGGGCTCTCCAAACAAAACCATTATCATTACCAGTTAGCATCAAAGAGTTTGCAGTTAAGCCATTGTTGGTAGAATAGTTGCTGATTAATTCACCTTTTACCTGGCCATTTGGTGCTGTGCTTGGCTCCAATAAATTGATTACGCCGCCTAATGCATCAGATCCATAGATTAAGGAAGCCGCGCCCTTCAATACTTCAACGCGATCTGATTTAAACTGATCAATTTCAATCCCGTGTTCATCTCCCCATTGTTGTCCTTGTTGTTTAATCCCATCATCTAAAGTTACAATGCGGTTGTAACCCAAACCCCTGATTACTGGTTTCGAAATCGATGGTCCGGTGGTGATTTGCGATACACCGGGGATTCTGCTCAATGCATCAATCAAATTCGTGGATGGAGCAAGCAATTGGTCCTTTCCGATCACTGCAGATGAAGTGCTGTTTCGTTTACTTGTACTACTGATCATACTTCCGGTAATGACCACTTCTTTTGTCTCAATAGCAGTTGGCTGCAAAGCAAAAGTGATGTTCGGCGGAGTAGCAAAGTTTACAATCTGAGTGGCTGTTTTATAACCGATATAATGCACTTCCATTAGATAACTTCCTTTAGAAGGCAGATTATTTAAGGTAAACTCTCCATCATTGTTCGTTACTGCTGTAACCTTTAAATCCGGAATATAAATGGTTGCACCTGGTAAAGCCTGATTGTTGCTGGCATCAATTACTTTTCCTGTGATGTCTTTTAAAACAGTTGCAAAAGCGGTGCTGCTTATTAATGTATAGATAATCATTAAGCCGATTAGCTGTAATTTTTTCATTTGTTGTATTTTAATGTTGAAACATGAGGTATCCTGCGATTTTTTCAATCAGAGAAGCCTCATCACGATAGTGAATTGTAATGAAAAGAAATAACCTGATGGAACTTTCACAAGCATCTCACAGGTATGAATAGGAGAATATCCTCTAGAAAAGGTTTAAGCTAAAGGCGGACCACGGAGACTGGTACGGAGTAATTCTGTATAAGAACTGCTGATAACCGGTTCTTTCTGACTAAGGATAGTTACAGAGAGAAAAATCCGATAAACGTGATGGGTTTGCACATAGTTTTTTTCAAAACTCGCATTACAAATTAAGCAGGTATCGCCGTGCGCTTCCACATGAGAAACATGATGGCAATTAACTTCTTTTTTAGGAATAGGAATTGCTGCATGATGATGCAAAACACTCCAGGGGGTTAAAGCAATAGCGAATACAAACAGCATAAGTGCTGAAATATATCTTCTGATATTTTGCCGTTGCTTTTTCAATGGCTCAAAAGTAGTAATTATTAGTTATAAACTTCATCTTTGGAAAGTAACATTGCTTGTATGGGATTTTGTGACGAATAAAATTAAGTAACTGGAGGTTTAAAAGGTGGAATGGCTTAAAAAAAATAGTATTAACATTGGAATTGCCACCTTGCTATTGGTAATTATCCTGATCCCTGATGCAAAAGCAACTTTAATCAGGGGCTTAATGACTATTGGTTTCTTTAAGCCTGATATTGAAGAGCCGATAGCAGGGGTTTCAAATCTTGATGGGCTAAAATTCAGAGATGTAAACGGAAATATGACCGATCTCGGTAATCTTAAAGGAAAGGTTATTTTTCTCAACTTCTGGGCTACCTGGTGTCCGCCATGTAGAGCAGAAATGCCGTCGCTAAATAAACTATATCTGCAATTTAAAGACGATGATAATGTGGTGTTTATCTTTGCCGATGCCGATGGGGAACTTTCGAAATCAGGCAAGTTTATGACTAGTCGTAACTACCTAATGCCGGTTTATAAAGTTGAAAGCAATATCCCGGAATCCATATTCGCTGGTTCCTTACCTACTACCATTATTTTTGATAAGCAAGGTCGGTTATCCTTCAGGCATGAAGGGATGGCGAATTATGCTGATCAGAAAATTGTTGATTTTATCAAAAAATTAAAGATCAGTAAATAGCCTTCATCACCAAAAACTACGCTTAAAAATTTGAAGCTGTCTGAAATTATAATATATCAACTTACGAAATCTCAAAAGCCTGTGCGCTAAAGAATTTCGCAGGTTTGATAACAGTACCCTAAAAATTTAGAAGTATTTCCATTAAAGGCCACCAAAACTTCGCAAGTTGATATTTCATTCCATTAATTTGATGCTGAAATGATATTTTATTCTTGATATATGTAGTTAACTACATATATTTGTTGTGTAATAATTTAGCAATGCAAAACGACTTTAAAATTGAAAGGTTAGATAATCAATTCTGCCAAAAGATTATCGACCTGATTTTACCCATTCAGCAACTGGAATTTAATGTTGAAATAGATTTAGCTGCACAACCTGATTTATTGGATATTGAAAAATATTACGATGGTTCCGGGGGAGCCTTTTGGGGAGCAATATTAAACGGCGAACTAGTGGGTACGATTGGTTTAATTGCCTCGCCGGAACACCACTCTGCTACGATAAGAAAAATGTTTGTGAAGAAAGAATTTCGTGGTAAGGAACTGGGTCTGGCGCAGGCATTATTGCAAACCCTTTTAACTTATTGCCGGGATAATACTTTAACCAGCGTATATTTAGGTACGAAGGATATATTACAGGCCGCATGCCGTTTTTACGAGCGCAACGGTTTTAAGCAAATTGCTATGGAAGATTTGCCTGTTTATTTTCCCCGCATGGCGGTAGATAATGTTTTCTATCAACTAGACCTGGATATTGTATAATGGAACAAAATGTAATTGATGCCTCGGGCTTGCTGGCAATTTCTACAAGATTACAGCGGTTAAGTGATCAAATTCGTAAGGATGGTTTATTGATCTATAAAGCATTTGATATCGACTTCCAGCCGAAATGGTTTCCTGTGCTCTATACGTTATATAAAAAGTCAACGATGAGCGTGGTTTCACTCTCTGACGAGATTGGTTATGCACATCCATCTACCATTAGTCTGTTAAAAGAATTAGAGAAGGAAAAGCTGATCCGATCTAAAAAAGATAAAACAGATACGCGCAAACGCTTGGTCGAACTTACCGATAAAGGAAAAGAGCTTCTTGCCAACATGGAGCCCGTTTGGGAGGTGATTGTTAAAGCCACGGCAGAGATTACCAATACGGAAAACAACTTAATGAAAGCCATCAATGAAGTGGAAGCAGCTTTAAAAGAGAAAAGTTTTTTACTAAGGGCAGAAGCTCATATAAAGAAATAATTAATTTTTGAATAGGAGAATGATGTGTTGACGGGAAAGGTTAACCAATCATTTTGCTATTTTTGCCGCCATGATTTCATTTTTCGAGGCTAACTTAAAACAACTTTCCATCCACCATACCGGAAATAAACTGGTTGAAGAATATTATAAATTATCTGATGCACCGCTCAAGCTAGACGACGAGGTTTTGGCTAATTTGCTAATGCAATATTTCCTTAAGCCTTTTGAAAAAGTAAATGAAGTGTATCATTTCTTCCACCCGAATGATAACCTCAACTTGAACGAAGTTTATCATTTTGCCCACGAAATCTTCGAAAATACCGAGCTTTTTCATGAAGACTCGCAACAGCTTGCCAAATATCTATATGATGTAGCCAATCACCCGAAAATTAAATCCGGTGAGTTATATGTTGCCTATTTTGAAAAAGTGCAGATTGAAGGTGAACAGTTAGACGTGCTGGGAATTTTTAAATCTGAAACGAAAGATACTTACCTGAAAGTTTTTCCTAAAGACGACGGCTTCAATATGAGCTATGAACAGGATGCCATCAGTATCAACAAACTGGATAAAGGCTGTTTAATTTTTAATACAGAGAAAGAACTGGGCTATAAAGTGGTGGTTCTGGATCAGTCGAAAAGTAGCAATGAATCTGCTGTTTATTGGAAGGATGAATTTTTGAAGCTGAAAATAAGAAACGATAGTTACAATCAAACCAATAATGTTCTGGGCGTTTACAAAAACTTCGTAACCCAGAAGCTGGATGATGATTATGAAATTAGCAAGGCAGATAAAATCGATTTGTTAAACCGATCAATGAAATATTTTAAAGAGAAAGAAACTTTCGATATTGAAGAATTTGGAAACGAAGTGATTGGAAATGCAGAAGGAATAGAATCATTCAAAAACTATAAAAAGAACTACGAAGACGAATTTGAATCACCCATTGCCGATAATTTCGAAATCGCCGAATCAGCAGTGAAAAAACAAGCCCGGGCCTATAAAAGTGTGCTCAAGCTCGATAAAAACTTTCACATCTACATCCACGGAAATAAAGATATGATCGAAAAAGGTTATGACGATGATAAATCAATGAACTTTTATAAGGTATATTTTAGAGAAGAGGAATGATAGGGAGTCTGGAGTCGAGAGTCTTTAGTCGGGAGTCTTGGGCGCAGATAAGTTGGGGTTTAGAATGGAAATAGTGAATGGGAAATAGGGAGCGGTGAATTTATAGTCGTAATGTGTTTGGAGTTGGAAGTAGGGAATGGAAAATAGGAAGTTGGAAGTAGGGAATGGAAAATAGGAATTGGCAGGAATAGACTACCTACTTAAGACTAAGGACTAATCGCCCAATCGACTTTCTATTTTCCAACCTAACCCGCTAACCTCATAACCCCTAACCTTTTTATTCGTTTCCAGTATTCACGGATAGACTTTGTACTAAGGACTAAATTCTTTGTTGCGCTTTCAAGGCCAGATACTGATTGATTACATTAACGGTTAATTTTTGTGGGGGTGTAAGTACCGAAAGAATCCCATGTTTATTAAGCTCTTTTACCATCAGCTTTTTTTCATAAATGAATTTTTCGGCGATGGTTTTGTGGTAAATGCCTTCTATATCTTTAGCTGGTTCGGTGCTGAGCGCTTTGAGCTCGGTATTTTCGAAGAATACAACCAGCAGCAAATGATATTTGGAAATTCTTTTTAAATAGGGAAGCTGTCTTTGAAGGGCAGATAAGCTTTCGAAGTTGGTGAAAAATACCAGTAAGCCCCGTTGTTTAATCACTGCTCTTACTGAGCTATATAAAAGTTCGAGGTTACTTTCAAGGTATCTTGTTTTTTCCTTGTATAAAACATTCATTATAGTGCCCAGCTGACCTGCTTTCCGGTCTGCAGGAACGATGGCCCCGATGGTTTCTGAAAGCGTAATTATACCGGCCTTATCTTCTTTTAGCATCGCTACTTTGGCGAGGGCAACACTGGCATTAATGGCATAATCCAATAAGCTCAATCCTTCGAAAGGCATGCGCATTACACGCGATTTATCAATAATACAATAGATGTTCTGCGAACGCTCATCGGTATAAGTGTTCACCATTAAAGCACTTTTCCTGGCAGTGGCTTTCCAGTTGATTGTACGGATATCATCACCGCCTACGTAGTTTTTAATCTGGTCGAATTCTGTACTTTGACCTATTTTCCTTATTTTCTTAATTCCAAATTCTGTGAGGTACCGGGATACCGCCATCAACTCATATTTTCCGAGATTAATAAATGATGGGTAAACAGGGAGTACTTTTGCTCCGTCGAAATTGTAGCGGCGGGTTACAAAGCCTATCGGTGAGGCAATAAAAACCCTGATGAAACCAAAATCATATTCGCCACGTTTGGTTGGCCGTAAGTTATAATGAATGGATTTGATGGCGCCAGACTGTAAAGTTAATCTGAAGTCTTTGTCGCGCAGCTGAAACTGAAAAGGGATTTCATCAATTAAGCGAACATTTACCGTAAACCCATAGTTGTTTTTAACTTCTATTTCAATCGGATTTTCATCACCGTTACTTAAACGTTTTGACGTTAATCTTTTCGCTTCGATGCCCTGAACGTTATGATACAAAATAAATAGATCAATAGACCATAAAATCAAAACTACGCCTAATGCAATCTCCGGGATTTCGCCCAGCCAGCTGAAGAAAAACTTTAACAGAAAAAGTAAAATACAAAATCCCAGCGCCGCAAATAAGCGATCACTGAGGTAGAGATTGGTATAATAGTGCTGGATAAATTTTTTCAAAACGTGGTCACGTGTTTTTCACTATAAACTTTAACTGAGAACTGTAAACCGGATTACCTCGGTACTTCAATTTTCTTAATAATCTGATGCACGATATCACTGGTGGTTAGCCCTTCCATTTCTTTTTCTGGCGACAATAAAATCCGGTGTGCCAATACGGGAATGGCAACGGCAATAATGTCATCAGGGGTTACGAAATCACGATTTTGGATCGCTGCCAATGCTTTAGCGCTGTGTACAATGGCTAATGATGCCCTTGGTGATGCGCCTAAATAAAGTGATGGATTATTACGGGTTTCATTCACAATCTTCGCGATGAACTCCAACAGTTTCGGTTCTACAAACAAATTTCGGATAATAGCTCTTGCTTCCTGAATTTGTTGAACAGACAGTACGGGCTTTACATCGGCGGCCAAGCTTTTATTCACTAACGTATGTTGTGCCATCAAAATCGCTGTTTCCTCTTCAAGAGATGGATATTTCACCTCGATTTTAAACAAAAATCGGTCTAACTGCGCTTCAGGCAAACGATAAGTTCCTTCCTGCTCGATCGGGTTTTGGGTGGCCAGCACCATAAAGGGTTCGTCCATTTGGTAGGTTTCGCCATCAATCGTTACCTGGCGCTCTTCCATTACCTCAAATAAAGCCGATTGTGTTTTCGCAGGTGCGCGGTTTATTTCATCAACTAAAATGATGTTTCCGAAAATCGGACCTTTTCTAAACTCAAAATCGCCGCTTTTGGTATTGAAAATTGGCGTTCCCAAAACGTCAGAGGGCATTAAATCTGGCGTGAATTGAACACGGGAAAACTGTGCATCGATTGATTTTGCCAGTAATTTGGCGCTTAAGGTTTTAGCCACACCCGGCACACCTTCAATTAGGATATGGCCATCGGCAAGTAAGCCAACAATTAGAAAATCGATAACCTGTTTTTGCCCGATAATGATATGGCCAAGCACATTTCTGATCTGTTCTACTGCCGCATTCAGGGCGCTTAAATCTGTGCGTGGGTTAAATTGTTCCTGCTCCATGGCGTTGCGTATTTTTATAAAACTGTTCTATACTGTCGTTTAAAATGATGAGTTCATGGTCGCTTACGCTAGCCATGGCCGGTATTTGTATAAAATACCGCGTTAATGTTTTTGCTGCTGTTTCATTAATTCCTGTTTTCTCCACCAAGAGCTGCGAGAAATTGCTATCTATTTCATTCGTTTTGATGTAATACCTTGTTCGTAAATGTTCCAGAAAATAGTTAATTTTCTTCATGGCAATATCCTGGTTATTCCTTTCGTGGTAATAGACACTGCCTACAACGGTTACAAATTCAACAGAAGCATTTGTCATTGGATCAATAGTTGGGATAATGCGTTGTTTCCGTTTAACCTCATAAACTATAAAAATAATCAGACAGAAAATAGTGAGGTAATAAGCCCATTTCAGTTCTGGATGTGCAAAGAAAACCCTTAAAACATCTGTTGTTTCATTTTTTTGCATAGAGAAATAGTCATCCAGAATAATAGCTTTGCTGCTTTGAAGGTAGCTTAAAGTCTTGCCGGCATATTCTGCCCCATACTTATCAAGCAGCACAAAGTTGGTGTAAAAGCCAGGTTCTGCAATGAGATAAAGTGATCCTTTGCCAAACTCATATTTAATAAAATTAGGCTGATTGGATGAATTAATCCCCAAAACGGTTACTTTTTTCAGGTTTAAGCCAGTGAAATACTGGCTTCCGATGCCACGTTCAAATCCGTAATTGGCCTCTGTTTTTAAGTTTGGATTGGTGAAATTTAAGGAACTTCTATTGGCCGACATTGAGCTTGCTGTACTAAACTTCAGCATTTTTTCGAGTTTGCCAAAATCATAGCTCGCGATAAATACATGATTACCTACCTCGATATATTTTTTTAACTGATCAAAATCATGATCTGCCAGGGTCATTTTTTGTGCCACAATCAAATAAGCAGATTGATTATACTGTTTATTTTTAAGCGTGTTGTAAACCGGTACTTTTGTTCGGGTAACTGTTGCCTTTGGCGCAATATCCTTAATCCTGTTGTTAAAAATGTAGGTGCCATAAGGGATTTTATCCGAAGAAAGGTAAGTAGGTGCCCAGTTCGTTGGTGTTGGTTTGTTGTATTGAGCCACCAGATAAGCCATGATAATGATTAAACCTAATGCGAAATAAATTTTGAAGCCTCTCATTTAATCTGATTGTTAAACTGGTTAAATGACTGTTTTATCGGCTCAAACTTATTGGCATCTATAGGGAAATCTCCATACCAGATATAATCAAACTGGAGGGTGAGGTCGCTAAAATCACGCTTTAATTCTGGCTTATTAATTTCTGTTAAATAATTGTAATTGGTTTTATCTGGTTGCCATTGAATAATCTGTGCATCGCTCAGTTTCTTTAACGCCCTTAAATAAAGTAACCTCACCGCAAGGCGGAATTTACCATCTGCCACTAAACGTTGTAGTTCTTTATCGTAATCTATTTCGTGAATATTTTCATTTAAAACGTCGTAAGGTAAAATGGTTTCAAGTGGCTTTTTACTGAAGATATTTTTAGCGCCAATCATTTTTACGATTAAAAATGCCAGTAAAGCGATTCCTATGCCAATAAAAAAATATTTGGAAACAGCATTTGATGCTGCACCAACAAATAATTTACTCATCATTTTCCAAAACCACATCCAGAATTTCTCCCAAAAAGAGAGTTGTCTGCCTTCTATTTCATCATACTGAAATTCCTTTTGTTCTTTGTAATCGCTGATTGCGCGTTTATCAAACTTTGCAGCAGTGATCTGGCTACTGTCTGTTTTCATTACCTTTTTTTCCGGTACAGATTTAACAGCCTGCACTTGAGCATGACCAATTGCTGGTGCAAGGCAGAGTAAGAAAACTAAAAAGTATTTAAGCAGAAACTTCGGCATTTTAATATTCTTCAGGACGGGTATCCGTTGGTTTTTCTGTATTTCCGAAATTGGAGATGCGTTCCATTAAGCCTATACTTTCTTTTTCTTCTACCAGGCTAAAGTACATTAAAGAAATAGTGATAATAGGTACAATGGTAAATACCTGGCAGAGTGACTGTAAAATTGTGGTAATCATAGTTAAGGTTAAAGACATTTGCGGCCCCTGGTGCGAGAACATGCCCAGCATGCTAAATAGTGTTGTAGGTAGCACAATTAAGGTAGAGCAAGCGTAAATAATAATCCAGACGATCATTAAAGTGCCGAACGTAACCCAAAAATTATCTTTAATAATGTTGAAACTTCTGGTGAATGAATAAGCCAGATTTGAATTTTCAATTACCATAATGGGAAACGTCATCGCAATAAATGGGAAAAGGTAAAACCCTGGTACCAGGCAGAGTACAAAACCAACAACTAATAGAATCATTAATAAAAATGAACTTCCGAAAACCCGGAAAAAATAATGTTTAAAGAATTTCCAGATTTCTTCGAGCGTTGGGGTTTGATTTCCTTTCTGAACGTAAATCGCAATGTAAGAAAGTATAGCGACCGTCATGCTGGCATAGCTGGCAAATGAAAAGGTAAGGGACAAAAAGTATTCAATCCCGTAAAGGCCTGTACCTCTTGTACCATTAATGCTGCCTGCTGTATTAATCACATTAACCATTTTAACCTGTTGCAGTAAGAGCGTAGCCATGCTGGCCAGTACAAATAGCCCGCAAAAAGTGAAGTAGGTTCTTATAAGCGGCTTAATATTCTGCCGGATGAAAGTGAAGGTGTCATTGATGACCTGCCCAAAATCTCTTCTTTTCTTAAATTCAATGGTTTCGGCCATGTTAATTGATTTGTGCTAACTTCTTATGAGTTTTAGCCGGATAGATAAATACGTACCAGATGATAAATGCAGCTGATGATGATAAAATGATTAAGCTTATAACCATTGGCATTTCAGTATGGCGGGTTACAAAGCTTTCGAAAAATGCGGCGACAATAAAAATCGGGATCAGGCCAAGAACAATCTTTAAGCCTTGTTTTGCACCTCTTAATGTAGATTCTATTCGGGTATAGGTCTTAGGGAAAAGGAAACTATTTCCAAGAACCAGACCTGCAGCTCCCGCAAGAACAATCGCCGAAATTTCCAATGTTCCATGAATCCAGATCACCAGGACCGACTGTAAGCCCAAGCCTTTGCTGAAAAAAAAATATTGAAAGGAGCCCAGCATGATGCCGTTTCTGAATAGTGAAACAATGGAGCCAAAAGAAAAAATAATTCCCAATACAAAGGTGTATAGTGCTACATAAATATTATTAGCGCCAATTTGGAGAAACATGAGAAATTCATTCTGTTGTTTATAAACCCCGAATGGATCTCCTTTCGCAATATTTTCGTTAGTCATGTTTACATAACCATCTCCCATAATCAGGCGAACGAAGGTATCATCATATTTTGCAGATAAGGCACCGATTGCGCAGGAGATCAGAAAAAAAGCCAATGCATAAAAAATTTGCTTTCGGTGCTGGAAAAAAATTAAAGGGAGTTCTGTTTTCCAGAAATAGAGAAAGCGATTGGATTTTTCTTTCTTATTCTTATAGACGGATTGATGGAGTTTGGAAGCCAGTCCGTTCAGGTAAGCCGTAGTTTTTGATTTGGGATAAAATGTTTTAGCGTAGGCAAGATCGTTGGTTACCTCTATAAACTGGTTAGCAATTTCATCAGGTTTCGCCTGCTGAATGCCTTCGAAGTACTTCCACTTTTCTGTATTCTGCTTGACAAATAATGCTTCTCTCATTTAACGTTATTCCAAATTCTGGGTTAAAATAGTTAAATTTTAACAGATACAAAAGACAGATGCGAAACATCGATTGGCAATAAGGGAAAAAAAGTAAATGGGTTAACCACTTTATCCCCAAAAAAAATTATGTTTGAGTTATGGATACCATTAAAATAAGCACTGCACAGAATATTGATATTGAGTATGAGATCGCGGGGCTAGGGGAACGCATTGCTGCAAGATGTATCGATTTGGCTGGCTTCGTGGTACTCTATTTTTTGGCCATAGTCTTCGGATTAATTGCTTCTATTGGATTATCCGGGGTAAGTTTTTATGTGGCGTTAATTGGCTTTGCTATACTATTTGTTTTCTACGATCTGGTCTGTGAACTCTTTATGGATGGGCAAACTTTTGGTAAGAAGGCCCTAAAAATAAAAGTGATTAGTTTAGATGGTGCTCAACCCACATTTGGCCAGTATATCTTTCGGTGGTTATTCAGGATGGTTGATTTTGGACTTCCATTTGGTTGGGGGGTAGTAGCTTTAGTATCTGTCGTAATTACTAAAAATCACCAACGGGTAGGAGACATTCTTGCTAAAACAACATTAATTAAAACCAGGCCACGCACGCAAATTGAAAATGTAGCTTTTAGTTTTACCTTGCCTGATGAATATCAACCTATATTTAAAGAAGTTCTGCACTTAAATGATCGCGATATTGAACTGGTATATGAAGTATTAACCAGTTATTACCAAACAGGAAACCCACAGTTAATTTATAACATGGCAGGTAAAATTAAGGAACATATCCTAACTACCATTCCTGCAGGAATGAATGAATTACAGTTTTTAGAAACCGTAATGAAAGATTATAAGCACCTGACTTCTAATATGAACGGCTAATGAATTTAGTGGATAAGCATTTTGTAGAAGTAAGAAAACATTACAAAGTTGCCTATAATAATAAAAAGTGTTTTAAGTACTAGTGATTGGCGCTTAATCGGGAATCGGTATAGTAGTCCGGTACAAATAAAGAGTAAGATTAAAGGAATTGTAGAGGGATAAAGTGCCCAGCTTGTATGTAAATCTCCTTTAAATAACGCGATTAAAGATCTTTGAAAACCACATCCAGGACAATCAATGCCAGTCAATGCTTTAAATGGGCATGGAATTAAATAATTTTGCAGCCCATCAAAAATATTAATGGCGCTGCAAAATATAAATATGATTGTCATTAAAAGTATTTAAACATTACCTGAACCATCATTTGGATTGGGTTTATTACCAAACGGGTTATTAGGATTGTTAAATGGATTGTTTTGATTATTGAAAGGGTTATTCCCGAAACCTCCATTTTGAGCTTCAGCAGCTGATGGACCTAAATATTTAGCATCTCCGAAACCTAAGATCGGCCAGAAAATAAATGGAAAAAGAATTAAACCAACTGTAAAGCCTTCTGATTTACCAAAGCTTTTACTAACTAAGTTGTAGATCCATACTAAGAACACGATCTGAACACAAGGGATCAGTAACCATAATACCCAGATCATTGGCTTACCTACAATTTCTATTAAAATAATGAAGTTGTAGATGGGTATAATGGCAGCCCATCCAGGTTTACCTGCTTTTTCAAAAACTTTCCACATGCCGATAATCCATACGGCAATGATTGCCAAATAAAGGATAACTAAACCAGTTCCAATTCCTGCGGCTACACCGCTAGCTTCATACTCATTCATAATTTTTCTGTTTTTTTAAGGGTTTAATGTAAATAGTTAAGCTAAAGTAAAATTTTTATTTACAATTACCGTTAAATATGTCTTATTATTTAAGCGTATCTAAAACCTTCTGTGATAAGCTTAATGCCCATTCAGCATACATTTTGCCACTTGGATGTAGCCCGTCTTGTGCTACTAATGTTAAGTCTGAGATTGCTTTTCTGGATGCAGGCGTTATATCAGTATAACTTACTCCGGCAGCCAGGGTGATTGCTTTGTTTGCCGCATTGAATGTATCAATTTCTTCAGCAATTAGTTGTGAGCTTTTGTTTGAAATTTTAGCAAATGGCGTAGCACCCCAATCTGGAATGGAAACCACAAAAACACGGTCTTTTTTGCCATTGGCGAAATGAATGGCGGTATGTAATAATTCAGAAAATTCTTTCCTATAATTATCGATCGGATAACCCCGATATTGATTATTTACACCAATTAAGAGCGTAACGAAATCGTATTTAGTGGTGAGGTTAGTTTGTTTAATTGCATTTTGCAATTCATCGGTGGTCCAGCCGGTAGTGGCAATGATTTTCGGAATTGCTACGTCTACGCTTTTTTCCTTCAAAAACTTTTGAAGTTGAAATGGGAAAGATTCCTGTTGGCTTACTGCTTCACCGATGGTATAAGAATCGCCCAGAGCCAAATAAGTGATAGTGCCCGCTTGAACAGGCGATGTTACTATAAGCATTGTTTCTGTGGCAGGCATAGTTCTTTCTTTAGTGCAAGCCGAAGTTAACAAAGAAAATAAAATAGCAGGAAATAAAAATTTCATGATGAGATTTACGCAAAACCACGAATAAAGGTTTTAACGTGACCATGTATAATATAGGATGTATAAATAAGATCTGGCCTTAGAAACGGTCAAATTTCATAAATAAACATCAATTTGCGAAGTCTTAGTGGCCTTTGTGGGGAAATACTTTAAAAGTTTTATTCGTACTGTAATCGAAACTTACAAAATTCTTCAGTGCTCAGGGTTTGGAAATTTCGCAAGTTGATAAATTATATTTTTTAGACAGCTTCTTAAAGCTCCATTTTGAAAAGGTCAGCAATATGGTTTTTCAGTTTTTCCTTCACTTCGTCCATATCCAGCGTATAACCAAGTTCTTTAGCTAAAGAAGTAACTGCCTTATCGTCAATGCCGCAGGGCACGATATTTTTGAAATAATCAAGATCTACATTAATGTTAAACGCAAAACCGTGCATGGTTACCCAACGACTGCAGCGAACGCCCATTGCACAAATTTTCCTGGCCTGATCATTATCAGCGTCTAACCAAACGCCCGTATAGCCCGGGTAGCGGCCAGCTTCGATGCCGTAATCTTTTAGGGTTAAAATAACGGCTTCCTCTAAATAGCGGAGGTATAAATGAATATCGGTGAAGAAATTATCCAGATCTAAGATCGGATAGCCAACAATTTGGCCAGGTCCGTGGTAAGTAATATCTCCGCCACGGTTAATCTTATGGTAAGTAGCATGCTTTTCTTTCAAGCCTTCCTCATCAAGCAATAAGTTTTCCGGATGCCCGCTTTTGCCTAGCGTATAAACATGGGGATGTTCGTTAAAAATCAGATAATTAGGTGTTGGTAACTGTGTGCCGTTAACCCTATTCTCCGTTTTAATGGCTACTGTTTTATTCAGTAAGGCTTCCTGTTTGTCCCAGGCTTCCTGATAATCGGTTAATCCCCAATCAATAAATTGTGTAGGTACCAGTTTTATTTCCACAGCCTTTTCTTCCAACTCACTCATTTTCTAAAATTTTATGCCTTATTGGCTACATAACCCAGCATGTAACCATCTTTTGTTTTAAAATAGTTAACTGTTAAGGCCCTCGTTCCGCCAGGTAATTCTACAATAGCATTTAAACTACCTTCAGCTTTTAATTTAAAGGGTTTAATGTGAATATCGCGCTTAAACTCCAGTCCCTTTTTACCATGCCATTTATAGATGGCTTCTTTGGCACACCAGGCTACGTAAAGACCTTCGGTGTTGTTGCCGATTTGCTTTTGAGCAAGTTCAATATCACTTAAAAACTTATGTTTAATACTTTTTATTTTATGTTTAATCAGTTCAATATCCACACCAACAGCAAACTCTTTACTGATCATCACGGCGGCATAATCATAAGAGTGACTTAAAGATATCTGATACTCGGAGTTTACCAGGTATGGCTTACCATCATCATCGAACTGGCAATCGATATAATCTGCTGTATTGAGCAAGGTACGCAACAATAATCGTGTACTTAACCAGTGTAAAAGCCTTTTGCCATTATTAAAGGAAGAGATCAGATCGAGTTCATGTTGCTTTAACTGGAGGCCAGCCAACATTTCTTCTTCAGTTTCTTCAATTTTCCAGATCGCCAGAACCGAATGGTCATCAATATTTTTATTATAAACTATTGGCATTTATAAAATTGGAGATTAGCATGCAAAATTATCTTAATTAATTGATAATTTAGGCCAAAAATACGCATAAAAATGATATTATCTGACAAAAGGATATTAGAAGAGATCGACAAGGGTACAATTATAATTGAGCCGTTTAAGCGGGAATGTTTGGGAACAAATTCTTACGATGTACATTTAGGAAAATACCTGGCCACGTATAAAAGCCGTATTTTAGATGCCAAGGCACACAACGAAATTGAACACTTCGAAATTCCTAAAGATGGTTATATTCTGCATCCTGGCACCTTGTATTTAGGCGTAACTTTAGAATATACCGAAACCCATAGTCACGTACCGTTTTTAGAAGGTAAAAGCAGCACCGGCCGCCTAGGTATTGATATTCATGCCACTGCCGGAAAAGGAGATGTTGGTTTTTGCAATACCTGGACTTTAGAAATATCCGTTGCGCAACCTGTTAAGATTTATGCGGGCATGCCGATTGGTCAATTAATATATTTTGTAGTTGAAGGAAATATCGAAACCATGTACAATTCTAAAGGTAACGCAAAGTACAATAACAAAACAACGCGCCCGGTAGAAAGCATGATGTGGAAGAATAATTTCTAATATAAATTTCATGTGATCTTCATCAAAATATGCCTCGGGTTTTGTACCTTGAGGCATATTTTTATTTATAGTCACCATAGAATGAAATTCAGAATCACGCTCATTATCAGTTTCCTGTTAATCGTTTTTGGCTTCTCGGCTTTTAGAATGGACGATGATCCATTTACGCAGCTCTTAAAGAAGCTGGATGATTATACCAATAAGTTTCCGCAAGAAAAGGTTCACCTTCATCTTGATAAACCATACTATGCCATTGGCGATGATATTTGGTTCAAAGCCTATATTCTTGATGCAAAATCTGCAGCACCGTCAATGCTCAGCGAGATACTTTATGTGGAACTGATTAACGAAAAAGATTCGGTGAAAAAGCAACTGAAACTGCCCGTGGTGAGTGGCATTACCTGGGGCGATTTTAAACTTCCAGATTCCTTATCCGAAGGGAATTATCGCATCAGGGCCTACACCAATTATATGCGCAATTTCGGGACAGCATTTTTCTTTGATAAATCCATAAAAATCGGAAATAGCTGGGCCAATAAAGTTTTTACCGAAACCAAATATACTTTCAAAAAGGAAAATAGTGCTGATCGGGTAACCGCTACCATTCACTTTGCCGATAAAGAGGGCAAAGCCTATCAAGATAGCGAAGTGAGTTATGATGTTCAGCTGGATTATAAATCTGTTGAAAAAGGCAAGACAAAAACCAATACAAATGGCGACGCGGTGATCACTTTTGTCAATACCAACGGATTCACAAATAAAACCGGAAAAATTATGGCTACGATTACTTTAGCCAATAAGCAGAAGGTGATTAAGTCAATCCCAATTACCGCAACTTCGAATGATGTGGATGTTCAATTCCTGCCGGAAGGAGGAAGCCTGATCGAAAATTTACCAGAGAAAGTAGCGATTAAAGCTGTAAATGCTTCAGGCCATGGCGAAGACGTAAAAGGCGTAGTAGTGGATGAAGCAGGAGTGGAAGTAACTTCTTTTGAAACCACTTATTTAGGTATGGGAAGTTTCATTTTTAATGCCCAAGCGGGAAAAACCTATACGGCGAAAGTCAAATTTGCAGATGGGTCTTCAAAAGATTTCAAAATGCCTTTAGCTCAAAAAAGTGGTTATGCTATTGCCATCAATAACCTGGATACGGGAAAAGTTTCACTTAAAATCATGTCAAGCGAAAACCTGGTGAATGGTGCAGAGTTAAAAATTGTTGCCCAACAAGCCGGAAATGTGTTTTATGTTTCTAAGGCGAAAATGGAGAAACAGGTATTAATGGCGAACATTTCCAAAAAGAAACTGCCATTGGGAATTGTACAGTTTACACTTTTTTCCAGTGACAATCAGCCTCTGGCAGAGCGGTTAATCTTTGTAAAAAACAATGCAGATCGCTTAGATGTATCACTCAATACTTCGCAGGTTTCGAACAGCAGAAAAGGGAAAACAATTTTCAGTTTCGATGCAGCAAATCAACAGAAGCCGGCACTAGGTAGTTTCTCTGTAGCTGTAACCAACTCAAATAAAGTTACTCCGGATGAGGATAATGAAACCAACACTTTAACTTCATTGCTGCTCACCTCAGATCTTACAGGCTTTGTGGAAAAGCCCAATCACTATTTTTTAAGTGATGATATTAAAACGGAAAAAGAGTTAGATAATCTCTTATTAACACAAGGCTGGAGAAGGTTTTTATGGAAAAACATTATCAGCGGTGCTGAACCCACAATTACTTACAAAGCAGAGAAATCTTTAGCCATAACAGGTACCGTAATGAAGGGGAATAAACCTGTTATTGGTGGGAAAGTGATGTTAATGGCTACAAAAGGATCGGTATTTATCCTGGATACAGTAACTAATGCCGAGGGTAAGTTCGTTTTTGATAATCTTAATTTTGGAGACAGTACAAAATTTGTGGTTCAGGCCAGAACTAAAACAGAGCGTAAATTTGTAGATATTAATGTGGATGTGGTTCCCGGTCAGGTGGTAACGAAAAGTAAAAACACTGGTGATGTAGAAATCAATGTGAATAACAGCCTGATGAATTACATCAAAGAAAGTGATAACTACTTTAATGAAATGACACGCTTAGGTTTATTGGAAAGAACGATTAAACTGGATGAAGTTACCATTACCGAAAAGAAAAACCCGGCGAAGAATTCTGCAAACCTGAATGGTGCGGGCCGTGCAGATTATATCCTCACCAGTGAAAACTTATCAACTTGTATTACCTTATCTCAATGTTTACAGGGGCGTTTACCAGGTGTATTTTTTAGAGGAAATATCCCTTACCTCATGCGAAGTCAAAATACGCCAATGTCTATCGTTTTGGATGGAATGCAGGTTGAAGCAGAGTTTTTAGATAATATTGTTCCTAATGATGTAGAAACTATCGAACTATTAAAGAGCATTGGCAATACAGCAATTTATGGTTCGCGTGGCGGAGGGGGCGTCTTGGTAATTACGACTAAACGCGGTGGAGGAACCTCTAATTATAACCGATATGCACCAGGAATTGTGAGTTTAAGCCCTAAAGGATTTTCGGTTTCAAGAGCATTTTATTCGCCATTATACGATGCTGCGACAACCAGTACTCCCCGTAAAGATTTACGCACAACTATTTATTGGAATCCACAGGTGGTGGCCCAGCAAGATGGAAAAGCAAAATTTGAATTCTATAATGCAGACGAAGCAGGACAATATCGTGTAGTATTAGAAGGGATAGATGCTTCAGGCCATTTGGCAAGAAAAGTTTATACTTATGAGGTTAAATAAAGAAAATTAAATAAATTTGATTATTATGCGAGCATAGTGATTGCTGACATTTAACATCCATTACCATGAATACAATTAAAGTAAGTGTAAAAGATCGCCTGGCAACCATTACGCTCGATAAAGGAAAATCAAATGCTTTAGGTCGGGAGTTGATTACAGAGCTTGATGATATGCTTAAAAATATCGATGCAGATGCCAATATTGGAGGTGTAATTATAACCGGAAAGGCACCTTTTTTCTCTGCCGGATTAGATTTGATAGAACTCTATCATTATAATGAAGCAGAAGCAAAATCGTTTTTTGAACTATTTTTTAATTTTACTGCAAACCTGGTTTCATTTAAAAAACCGATGGTAGCAGCTATAAGTGGGCATAGTCCGGCTGGTGGTTGTGTGATTGCACTGGCTTGTGATGCCCGTGTAATGGCAGAAGGTCAGTATATTATAGGTTTAAATGAAGTTCCGGTTGGTATTATTGTTCCTAACAGCATTTTTCAGTTATATTCTTTCTGGATCGGAAAAGGAGAAGCCGCGCGAAGTTTATTAACCGGAAAGCTCTTTACTCCGGAAGAAGCCTTGAAGGTTGGTTTGGTAGATGAGCTGGTAAGGAACGAAAGTTTATTAACTGCTGCAGAGCGAAAAATCAAAAAGTTTATGGAACAGGAAAGCAATACCTGGTCGCAAAGTAAACTGAATATCCGTGAAGAATTAATTGCAGCTATGACTGCTGATCAATCTGCTACTTTAGAAAAAATGCTGGCACAATGGTGGGCACCTACCACACGCCATATTTTAGAAACTATTCTCGCTAATTTGCAAAGGAAGTAGTCGGTTGGCATTTAGTAATTTACAATTGGTAGTTGATAGTTTTCAGTTAGCAATTAGCCGCTAGCAATTCTTCGTTTGCCGTATACCGATTGTCTGTTCACCATTTCTATTTCCCATTACCAATTATCCATTTTCTAATTAAAATAATCCTATGTTAAACTACAATTCACCAATGCTCAGAGAAGATGCCTTAAAAGGAAAAACAATTGTAATTACCGGTGGTGGAACAGGGTTAGGAAAGGCAATGGGGATCTATTTTTTAAAACTTGGTGCCAATTTGGTGATTACCAGCCGTAAGCAAGATGTGTTGCAAAAAACAGCAGACGAAATGGAAGAAAAAACAGGTGGAAAAGTTTTGGCTGTAGCTTGCGACGTGAGAGATGTGGAACAGGTAGATCAGGTACTGGCGAAAACATTAGAGCGTTTTGGTAGTGTTGACGTATTATTGAACAATGCTGCGGGTAATTTTATTTCGCCTACAGAACGTTTATCCGCAAATGCTTTTTCATCTATTATAGATATTGTACTTAAAGGAACCGTTAACTGTACTTTGGCTTTTGGAAAACATTGGATTAAAGAAAAGCAATCAGCTACAGTCCTAAATATCATTACGACCTATGCTTTCACCGGTTCTGCTTATGTGGTTCCATCGGCCTGTGCAAAAGGCGGTGTTCTTGCGCTCACCAGATCTTTAGCGGTAGAGTGGGGTAAATACGGCATCCGGACCAATGCCATAGCACCAGGTCCATTTCCCACCAAAGGTGCCTGGGAAAGGTTATTGCCCGGCGATTTAGCCAAGAAATTCGATTTCAAAAATCGCGTACCTTTAAAAAGGGTAGGAGAACACCAGGAACTAGCGAATCTTGCCGCATTCTTAGTGAGCGATTTTTCGGGTTATATTAATGGTGAAGTAATCACTATCGACGGAGGAGAGTGGCTCCAGGGTGCAGGTCAAATGAATGGTTTAGAAGCTATTCCAAATGACATGTGGGATATGTTGGAGCAAATGACCAGGAGTGCTAAGGGAAGCTGATAGGGTAGACCAAAGCTTAAAGCGTAAAGGCTAAAGCGTAAAGCAAAAACCAGCAATGAAGTAGCTTCAACGAATAGCGCCAAACGAAAAACTAACAACGGCAAACGAACAACGATTGAAAGCGGAAAGATAAAAGCTTAAAGCCAAGTCTCAGAACGAACAACGGCAAACGAACAACGATTATCTCCCTTCTCCCATTTTTATTTATCTTTGCCCATATGAATATCTTACTTTTAGGTTCTGGCGGCAGAGAAAGTGCATTTGCCTGGAAAATGAGCCAGTCTTCGCATTGCGATAAATTGATTATTGCACCGGGAAATGGTGGTACAGGCGTTTATGGTACTAACATTAACATCAATGTAAATGATTTCGATTCGATTAAAAAGATTGTTTTAGCAGAAAATATCGGGTTAGTTGTAGTTGGACCAGAAGAACCTTTAGTAAATGGTATTCACGATTTCTTTCTTGCTGATCAGGCGATTGCCCATATTCCGGTAATTGGACCAAAAAAAGAAGGTGCAATTTTAGAAGGAAGTAAAGATTTTTCTAAACAATTCATGGAGCGTCATGGTATTCCAACCGCAGCCTCCAAATCATTTACTCCAGCAACATTAACAGAGGGTTTAGCGTATTTAGAAACCCACGCGTTACCAGTGGTATTAAAAGCTGACGGGTTAGCAGCAGGCAAAGGGGTTTTAATTTGTACGGAAACTGTAGAAGCACAGGAAGAATTAAAATTAATGCTCGGTGGTAAATTTGGTGCAGCTGGCGCAACCGTTGTAATTGAGGAATTTTTAAGTGGTATAGAGCTTTCGGTTTTCATTTTAAGCGATGGCGAAAATTATGTAACCCTTCCATCGGCCAAAGATTATAAGAGAATTGGTTTGGGCGATACTGGTTTAAATACTGGCGGTATGGGCTCGGTTTCTCCTGTTCCATTTGCAACACCAGAATTTTTACAAAAAGTAGAAGAACGTATTATCAGACCAACAGTTGAAGGTTTGAAAAAAGATAATATTGATTATACCGGTTTTATTTTCTTCGGATTAATAAAAGTAGGCGATGATCCGTTTGTAATTGAGTATAATGCCCGTATGGGTGATCCGGAAACAGAAAGTGTAATTCCCCGTATCGAAAACGATCTGGTTGAATTATTCCTGGCAACTGCAAATAAACAATTAAATCAGATTAACCTGGTCGTTTCTGAGCAAACAGCTGCAACCGTAATGATTGTTGCAGGCGGATATCCTGGAGATTACTTGAAAGGTAAAGCCATTACCGGAATCGAAAATTTGCGTCATTCTAATGCTTTTCATGCCGGAACATTATTAGATAATGATGTGGTTAAGACAAATGGAGGTCGGGTGATCGCCATTACCAGCTTGCAGAAAGATCTGTTCACTGCATTACAATCAGCTACTGCTGATGCGGGTAGAATTTACTTCGATGGAAAGTATTTCAGAGAAGATATTGGTTTTGATTTAGTATAATTAATCGAAAAAAAAAGCCGTAGATTTACAGATTTGTTGAATAATCTGTAAATCTGCGGCTTTATCTTTAAGCAGTGAGCTTATTTAGATTTGCTTCCCAATAATTCTTGAAGCTTGCTTTGCAATGCTTCTTCTCTTAAGCCTTTAGCAATAATTTTTCCTGTTGGATCAATCAGGAAGTTTGCCGGGATAGATTGAATGCCATACATTTTGGCAACCTCATTATCCCAGAATTTCAAATCTGATACATGTGTCCAGGTTAATTTATCATCGGCAATTGCCTTTAACCAGGCATCTTTTTTACCCGGGCGGTCTAAAGAAACACCTAAAACAGTAAAGCCTTTATCTTTAAATTTGTTATAAGCTACCACTACATTTGGATTTTCCTGACGGCATGGGCCACACCATGATGCCCAGAAATCAACCAAAACATACTTGCCTTTAAAATCAGATAATTTAACGGGTTTGCCAGCGGTGTCTGTTTGCGTAAAATCCATTGCTATAGCGCCAACGGCTGTTTTGCGTCCTGCTTCAAATAATTGTGTAAGCTTATTACCTACAGGAGTGGTTTTTAATTCAGGAGATAAACCAGCAAAAGCTTTTTCTGCAGCACCAGCCTGTTCTGGGTCGTTAGCCAACTGGCCAATTGCACTTAAACTAATGTATGATTTTGGGTTAGCACTGGCAAACTGTATCAAAAGTGGCGACAGTCCTTCAGCAGCTTTTTCATAGCGAGTCCTCAGGTCATCCATCTTTTCCTTATTTTGTTTTTGCTCTGGTGTATAACCATTATATTCTTCATTAATTGCCATTAACTGATCATTCACAGGTTTAGTTAAGGTTTTTAATTTTTTTGCATCATCATTAATTGGTGAACCTGTAATGCTTGCGTTTTTTAGAGAATCTGCTGCTGCCAGCTTAATGTTTCCTGGTTCCAGATAAATGGCCAGACCATCTAATTTTTCACCTTGCGCCGGGCGATTAACAAAAGGGTTTTTGTTCAAATATAAACTTCCTTGTGCCGGGCTGGCAACAGTTCCTTTAAAAGCGAAAGCGCCGTTGGTTACCGTAGTCGAATCGGTAATGTTTTTTCCATCGCCCTGGTAAATCAGGTAAATTTTATCTCCGGTCTTTAAGCCTTTAACTTCACCATTTAAGGCAAAGGGCTTTTGTGCCAATGCGACAAATGGCAGTAGTGCCAGGGCAGATAACAATATTTTTTTCATAAGTTGGTTTAATTTAAATGATTGAAGGATAGTGGTTTAATTCAAAGATAATTATATTAGTAATACTAAACGTAATTAACAAAGTAAAATTATGAGAGCTTTTGATAGGTTCGCCACCATAAATCCGGCATTTCTCCATTTACAGCCGTTTGGTAATCCTCATATCGGCAAGGAACTAAATGATATCTTTCATTTTTAGATTGACCTGACGGGTATGGAACCTGCATCCACCATCTATCAGATTTTTTGCTTTTTACAAACATCATTTCTCCGGAGCCGTCTTTTAAACTGGTTCGGTAAATCATGAATTGAGACTTGGGTGTAAGCGGGAAATCTTTTTTACGGGCATAAAACCCATCCACGAAATACCAAACCATCTGCGCCAGTAAAAAAGCTGTCTGTCCATTGTTATCGTAAGCCGGATTAAATTCATAAAACCCAATGGAGGTTAACTTATCATTCATCCCGGCATAACGTGCAATTCTGCAGGCCTCTTCACCATCGAAACCATTTGGTGTGGTGTTTGCATTTGCTGCGGCATCGGCCGAACGGATGGCGCCCAAATCAAAACTGATCATATTCGCGTTGCGGATAATGGGTTCCGTCAGGGTGATATCCTGAGCAAATTCGCCTAAGCGATGAACATCAAAATACAGTTTATCCATCACACTCAGGCTTTCCTGATTTACAAAATAGGTTTGATAACCTATATTGCTATAGTTAAATAAGAAGTTCGGTTGGTGTAAAAAAATCTTGTTTAAATAGCAATCCGAACGGGTGTCAATACCATCGCTTTCATCATCACCAATGTCAAACTGATTATCGATGACCACCAGATCAACTTTTTGCTCTAAATCTTCATAGCCTAAATATTGCGCGTAAGTTAAGTCCTGTCCACCGCCGATAATAATTGGAATGATGTCTTTTTTAATTAATTCAGAAACGACCATTTTAATGGCGATATAGGTATCTGCAATGGTTGCACCATGTTTGATATTGCCTAAATCGACAATTCTGCTGGTAAAAGCACCTTCATTTAATTTATAGAATTTCTCTCTAAAATAATCAGGGGCCAAAGCACACCCTTCATTATTTACGGCTCCACGGCCATCCAACACGCCAATAATTGCTAAATCATAAGTGTTCTCCTCAAAATCTGGAAAAGATGTGCTGTGAATGTGTGCTTTTAAACCCAGCTGGCTGGTGAAAAAACCTTGTTTGGGGGTGAAACGATCAGGGTTTACCGGGGAAAAGAAATCCGTTAACGACATATATTTAAAACTCTCGCCTCAAATATCTATTTTTGAATGCGTATTTCCACATATAGCTCGAAAAAAATAAAATGATACTGGTAACCGGAGGAACAGGATTTTTAGGCGCTGAATTGTTAAAACAGCTAACTGACAAAGGTTTAGCTGTTCGTGCTTTGAAGCGGGAAAAATCTAAAATCCCGGCGTTAATACAAGATCATACATTAATTGAGTGGTTTAATGCTGATATTAACGAACCGGCCACGCTAGAAGAAGCATTCGAAGGCACTACTCAGGTTTATCATTGTGCGGCTTTTGTATCTTTGAGTTCGAAGCACAAAAAACAATTGTTTCATGTGAATATAGATGGTACTTCGAATCTGGTCAACCTATGCATCGAAAATAATTGTCGCCTCTTGCACGTCAGCTCTGTTGCAGCTTTAGGTCTTGCAAAAAAAGGTAAGCAGATATCAGAGAAAGACTTTTGGGAATATGATTCCAAAGCCCATGCTTACGGCCTTTCAAAGTATGAAGGCGAAATGGAAGTTTGGCGGGGAATAAATGAAGGCCTTGAGGCTGTGATTGTCAACCCATCGGTCATTATTGGTAAAAACGCCGGCTTTGAGGGCAGTGGTGCGATCTTTAAGCTAGTGAAAAATGGATTTCCTTTTTACACTGATGGCGCATCTGGTTTTGTCGCTGTTGAAGATGTAGCGAGATCAATGATCCTGTTAATGGATGCTGAAGTTTCTGGCGAGCGCTATATTATCTCGGCAGGGAACATTCATTATAAAGACCTGTTCACAGCGATAGCAAACGGTTTTGGTGTGAAAGCACCGACTAAAGAAGCGAGGCCCTGGATGCTTGGTGTAGCCTGGCGGGCACTTAAGTTTGCCTCGTTATTTTCTGGTCAGGAACCATCAATAACCAAAGACACTGCCAGAAGCAGTATCACTTTAAGCTACTACAACAATAATAAAGTAATTGAACAAACTGGAATAACTTTCAAGCCAGTTCGTGATTGCATAACAGAAATTACCCAATATTTGAAATAATGCCCAAACAAAAAGCGTATTACATTATCGATTTTGATAGTACTTTTACCCAGGTAGAAGCACTTGATGAACTCGCCAGAATCTCTTTAAAGAACCACCCTGATAAAGAGGCTATTTTCCAAAAGATAGAAGACTACACAAATTTTGCGATGGAAGGAAAACTCTCCTTCTCTGAAAGTTTAGCCCAAAGGGTGAAATTGCTTGAAGCGAATGAAGATCACCTCAAATTGCTGATCAAGCACCTGAAGAAAAAGGTTTCTACTTCATTTTCCCGCAATGCAGAATTCTTTAAAAAACACGCAGATGATGTACTCATTGTGTCTGGCGGTTTCAAGGAATTTATTACACCGGTGGTGAGTCAATACCACATTAAGAAAGAAAATATCTATGCCAATACCTTTGTTACTACGGGTGACGGAAAGATTATTGATTACGATCATGCTAATCCGCTAAGTGAAGAAGGAGGGAAAGTAAAGCTATTGCAGCATCTGAAGTTAGAAGGAATGCTTTTCGGAATTGGAGATGGTTATTCTGATTTTCAATTGCGTGAAAGTGGTTTAATTAATAAGTTTTTCGCTTTCACTGAGAATATTGCGCGGGAAAGTATTGTGGCAAAAGCTGACCACGTTACACCGAGTTTTGATGAGTTTTTATATGTAAATGATCTTCCACGGGCCATTTCTTATCCAAAGAACAGAATTCTATGTCTGGTGATTGGCGAAGTAGATCCGGTAACAACTGCGATTTTAAGAAATGATGGCCTCTCTATCAGACAAAAGGCATCATTCGAAGAAAAGTACGTTAAGGATGTCGGAATCATTATTTTAGCAAATGGAGAAAAGCTGGATAACGAACAATTGAAAAATGCCATTAAACTAAAAACCATTGGTTATTTGGGTAGTGCAAAAAATAAATTCGACCTCGATTTATGCACCAGGCAGGGAATAGTTGTTTTTGATGATCCAAAAAATAACCCCCGCAACATTGATTTCATTCCGAAACGTGTAGCCGATTTTATGAATACCGGGGCTACTTACTTAAGCAGCAACTTCCCTAACTTACAATTGCCTAAAATTGATAAATCACATCGTTTAATACACATTCATAAAAATGTTCCTGGTATTATGGCGAAGATTAATACTGTGTTCGCAAAGCATGATATCAATATTGTCGGGCAGTTTTTAATGACTAATTCAGAGATCGGCTATGCCATTACTGATATCAATGCACAATACGACAAACAGTTATTTAAATCGCTTAAGAAAATTGAACACACCATCAAGTTTAGGGTACTTTATTAGGATCTGAAGGTTTTATATTTTGCCATTGGTTGAAACCAAAGGCAATGAATTCGGGGGATTTGCTATAGCCTCTTGGCATTTAGATATTTAATTTAATATTTGCCATTGGTCGAAACCAAAGGCAATGAATTCGGGGATTTGCTATAGCCTCTTGGCATTTAGATATTCATTTAATATTTGCCATTGGTTGAAACCAAAGGCAATGAATTCGAGGAATTTGCTATAGCCTAAACTAATATTTTGGATATTCCAATTGATATTTGCCATTGGTTGAAACCAAAGGCAATGAATTCGAGGCATTTGCTATAGCCTAAACTAATATTTGGATATTCCTAATTGATATTTGCCATTGGTTGAAACCAAAGGCAATGAATTTAAGATATGCGCTATAAAACACTCGCTATCTGCACCCAGTATTTCATAGCAGTCTGCTTCAGCTGACTGCCTTAATATATAGGCATCGTTTCAGCCAATGGCAATTCCCTAGCCTAAAAACTGATGTTTCTTAAGCTTAAACCTCTGAAAACTTCCAATGGCTTGTGATTTATAAATACCAGCATAACCGGAAAACAGATATGCTGCAATGCAAGCAAGGGCGATGTATCCTGCTGATGCAATTCCGAATAATTCAATACCCATTATGATGCATGCCAGCGGTGTGTTGGCAGCACCAGAGAAAACGGCCACAAACCCCATGCCTGCCAATAAGCCTACCGGAAGTGGAACGTAGAAACTCAGGAAACTTCCAAGCGTTGCGCCTATGAAAAATAAAGGTGTTACCTCACCGCCTTTAAAGCCGCAACCTAAAGTTAATGCAGTTAAAAAAAGTTTAATGGCAAAAGTATAATAGGTTTCCTGGTGGATAAAAGAGGCTGAAATTATCGGAATGCCTAATCCGATAAACTTCGTATTTCCTAGAACATAGATTATTCCAACCAGTAATATACCGCCAAGAAAAGGCCTGATTGGCGGATATTTAATGAATTCAAATACACGTGAAAAAAGATGATTTAGCGCTGAAAAACTTCTTGCAGCTAAGCCGAAAAGGATGCCAACACCGAGTGACACCACCAGGTTGATCATACTCATTTGTGGTACTAATGCTATTGTATAATGCGTGTGGCCAACGCCCCAGGATTTGCAGGCATAGTCTGCGATTATTGCAGTGATCAGTGCAGGCAAAATAGCTGAATACAGTAGACTACCTAACACAAACACTTCAAGACCAAAAACTGCACCAGCCAGCGGCGTTCCAAAAACGGAAGCAAAACCTGCACTGATTCCGCTGATCAAAATAATTTTTCGATCGGCAGCTTGCAGCTTAAAAATTTTAGTGAGTTGATCAGCAAAAGCGCCTCCAATTTGTACCGCCGTACCTTCGCGCCCGGCAGAACCGCCAAATAAATGGGTAATAATTGTTCCGGCAAAAATCAGTGGAGCCATCACAAATGGAATGACCTGTTTTGGGCTCTGCAATTCTTCAATTAGCAGGTTATTTCCTTTAACAACTTCTTTTCCCCAATAGTGATAACTAAAGCCGATGGTTAATCCTGCCAGAGGCAAAAAAGCAATTATCCATAAATGACTCTCTCTAAAATTGGTCGCCCAGTTGAGTGTAGCTAAAAATAATGCAGAAGCTGATCCCACCGTAGTGCCAATAAGTATAAAAAAAAACATCCACTTTAGGATATTTAATAAAATAGAGTTAAAGCCTTGCTTTTTAAGACGATTGACATAAGGAAGAAATCCTTCCGTTAAATTTTTAACAGGCATTTGAATTCAATTTTAAATAAAATCGTAGGAGTCATCAGCCTGTCTGGCGGTTTTGGCGGTACTCCATCGCCATCAGGCCAAAAGTATAAAATTTAGCCATTTCTACAAAAATCTTTATCACCTTTGCATCAATAAATTAAAAAAATGGATTTCACACCAGAGATAAAGGACAAGCTTGACCGACTTCAGGAAAAATATACTGCAATGGGGCAGGATATGGCCTCTTACCTGGATGGATTGCTGTATGCTGATTTTCTAACTTATTGGGATTATATCCACCTGGATACGTTATTAAGTCTTCAGAGCCCGAAAACGCCGATTCCTGATGAGGAGATTTTTATTATGTATCATCAGATTACGGAGTTATATTTCAAGTTATCTTTACATGAATGCCGCCAGATTGCCGAACATGAAAATTTAACTGTTGAATTTTTTACCACTCGTGTGAAAAGAATTAACGCCTACATCAACGCATTAACTACCTCTTTCGAAGTAATGGTTGAGGGCATGGAAAAGGAACAATTCCTGAAATTTAGAATGTCGCTTTTGCCCGCAAGTGGTTTCCAGTCTGGCCAATATAGAATGATAGAGATCTGTGCCACAGATTTTATTCGCCTCATTGATAAAAGTAAAAGGGAAGAATTGGCTCAGGCAACAATCGAAGAGCAATTTGAACACATTTATTGGAAATTCGGGGCTACAGAACTTGCCTCAGGAAAGCAGACATTAACCTTAAAGCAATTTATTAAGAAGTATGCTGCGCAGTTTTTACAACTGGCTAAAGATCGTACATTGACTAACTTTTCTGCATTATACCATCAGTTAGTGGCTAAAGGAGATGATGTTTCAGCGTTGGCGGAGGAATTGCGTAAACTTGATTTATATGTAAATGTAGAGTGGCCGCTATCCCACTATAAATCTGCAGTTCGATATCTGGAGAAAGATCCCATTGATGTTGCCGCCACTGGTGGAACAAACTGGCAGAAATACTTGCCTCCGCGTTTCCAGAGAAGAATTTTCTACCCTTTCTTGTGGACGGAAGAACAGATGGACGAATGGGGAAGAGGTTGGGTGCTTAGTGTACTCAAAACACTCAAAAACAAAGATTAATATCGAATAAAGCTATTAAAAAAGCCGCTTTTTTGTTAATTTGCGCAAATACAACAATGATTAAATTATTGTTTGATAGAATGGTAGAAACCGAAGGATACAAAGCATTCACTCATTCAAAAATCATTCATTCAAAATTCAAATACAATGACCGAGACATTAGAGATAAAAATCACTAAAACTGACGAAACTCGTTTAACAGTTACTGATTTTTCTGAATTACCATTCGGTAAAGTTTTTACTGATCACATGTTTACAGCCGACTACGAAGACGGCGAATGGAAAAATTTGCAGATTCTTCCCTACGGACCTATTCCAATGAGTCCGGCGATTTCTGCGCTTCATTATGGGCAGGCAATTTTCGAAGGTTTAAAAGCTTACCGCTTACCAAATGGAAAGATTAGTGTTTTCCGTGCTGACAAGAATTTCGAACGTTTTAATAAGTCTGCCGCCAGAATGTCTATGGCAACGATCCCTGAAGAAATTTTTATGCAGGGCTTGGCTGCATTAATTGCTATTGATGAAAAATGGGTGCCGAATCAACCAGATTACGCACTTTATATTCGTCCGGTAATGTTTGCTACAGATCCTTATTTAGGTGTTCGCGCCTCAGATTCGTATAAATTTGCCCTTCTTACTACGCCAACAGGACCATATTATAGTTCTGCTTTGAAAGTTAAGATCGAAACTGAATATACCCGGGCTGATGAAGGTGGTGTTGGTTTTGCAAAGACAGCTGGAAACTATGCCCGTTCGTTATACCCTTTTGAGCAAGCTAGAAAAGAGGGTTTTGATCAACTGATCTGGACCGATTCTATTGCCCATGAATATATAGAGGAAGCAGGAACAGCGAACTTAATCTTCGTAATTGATGGCAAACTGGTTACGCCATCAGTAAGAAGTACCGTATTAGATGGGGTTACGAGAGATACAATTATCAAATTGGCTAAAGAATCTGGGATCGAAGTAGAAGAGCGTAGGGTTTCTGTTCAGGAGGTTATTGATGGCATTCAAAATGGAAGTTTAACTGAAGCTTTTGCTGCCGGTACAGCTGCAACAGTAACTCATGTTGGCCAAATTGGTTATAAAGGGGAGATTTATCAGTTAACAGACCCATTAACCAGAAATATTTCAAATGGAATTGCTAAAAAACTTAACGATATCCGTTACGGTTTAGCACCAGACGAATTTGGCTGGAACTGGATTTTGTAAAAAAGACCATTTAAAATCATAATCCCGGTACAAATGCATCGGGATTATGGTTTGCTTTAAGCTTCAGTTTGCGCTTTAACCTTTTTGCTTTAAGCTTTTGTCTTTTCGCTTTAAGCTTTTCTTATTTATCAAGAATCACTACACCTTTAGCTTCAAAGGCCAATTCCTTTTTAGGATCAGTGATTTTAGCAACTTCCTCAGGTGTTTTCTTTGCATCTTCCGCATAATGGCGTAAAGTTTCTACTGAAATAGTCTGTTTTTTTGCTAGACCATCTAATACAACATTTTTGCCGACAATATCCATCGGCATAAAAAAAGCATAATCTTTAAAAGTTACCCTCATCGGCTCGCCATTTGGCATCTCCAAAGTCATCCAGCAGCCCTTCTTCTTGCAAACATCAACCACTTTTCCTTGAATTTTCATATCGGCTGTTGTTTTGTTACCCATCGCAGTTTCCATTTTAGCTGCAGGTTTAACATCGCCGGGTTTGACTTCTTCTCCAAATTTTTGGCCTGTATAGGCGGTTTGAGCATATCCGGCGATAGCGAATAAGCAAAAACTCAGGCTTATAATGATTTTTTTCATTGGTTAGGATTTAGGATGATTGGATTTAGTTATTAATCTGACCTAAAGATATTTAATTTTTAAATAAATAGAGAAAACAAAAAAAGTCCTCGTTAGCTCTCACTAACGAGGAAATCATCCCTATTGGATTAGATCACATCCCATGATCTAATTCACAATACTTAAGGCAAACGTGGTTCCAGAAAACTTCGAAATACTAATGCTAGATTTAATAGTCTGATATTTAATGCTTTATATGTTTTTGTAGGCCGTGTCAATTAAATTTATACTTTATAGAATGGGGAATTTACATATCAAACTGGGAAAATCTGTTGAATAATTTCCCCTACTTTAACGAGTCAGCTAACCAAAAATCATTTCAAATACTTCTTCAATTTTGCTTACAGCTTTAATTTCCAGATTATATTTAGCGATATCAATGCCTTTAAGGTTATATTTTGAAATATAGATGGTTTCAAAACCCAGCTTATCTGCCTCGGCAATGCGTTGCTCAATCCGGTTTACAGCCCTGATTTCCCCGGAAAGGCCGACTTCTGCCGCAAAACAGTTTTTAGATGAAATGGAAATATCCTGATGCGAGGAGATAATCGCGATTAAAACGGCCAAATCTATAGCTGGATCTTCCACCCTTATTCCACCTGCAATATTTAAGAAAACATCTTGTGTACTCAGTCTAAAACCACAACGTTTTTCCAATACGGCCAAAAGCATATTCATTCTCTTGGTATCAAAACCAGTAGCCGACCGTTGCGGCGTGCCATAGGCAGCAGCGCTCACTAAAGCTTGTGTTTCAATCAACATAGGTCTTGCACCTTCAAGCATGGCAGAAATGGCGATGCCGCTTAGTTCTTCGTCGCGTTGTGAAAGTAATATTTCAGAAGGGTTAGAGACCTCTCTTAAACCACTGCCCTGCATTTCATAGATTCCAAGTTCAGCAGCCGCCCCAAAACGGTTTTTTATAGACCTCAGGATTCGATAGACGTGATGCCTGTCGCCTTCAAACTGTAAAACAGTATCTACCATGTGTTCGAGAATTTTCGGACCAGCAATGGCGCCATCTTTGGTGATGTGACCAATTAAAAAAACAGGCACACCGGTTTCCTTTGCAAAGCGCAACAACTCTGCTGTACACTCCCGTACCTGCGAAACACTTCCCGGGGTAGAATCGATATGGGAGGAATGTAGGGTTTGAATAGAATCAACTACTAAAATCTCTGGTTGTAAAATTTCAATTTGCTTGAAAATGTTTTGTGTCGAAGTTTCTGTGAGGATGTAGCAGTCTGCCGACGGGCTTTCTTTAATCCTTTCGGCACGCATTTTTATCTGCTGCTCGCTTTCTTCTCCGGAAATGTACAATAGCTTTTTCCCTTTGATGTTTAATGCCAGTTGCAGCATAAGGGTAGATTTTCCAATGCCGGGTTCGCCGCCAATTAAAACCAGCGAGCCTTCTACCAGGCCGCCGCCCAGCACGCGATCCAGTTCCTTATCGCCGGTTAAAATTCTCCGTTCAATGGATGATTGAATTTCATCAACTTTACTGGGTTTACTTAATTTCCTGGAACTAGTCTCCGTTTTCCAGGCGGGTACTGATGCCGCAGTTTTCTCAATGATCTCTTCAACAAAGGTATTCCATTGTCCGCATGACGGGCATTTCCCCAACCATTTTGCAGATTCATAACCACAGCTTTGACAGAAATATGCCGTTTTTGTTTTTGCCAATTGATTTCAATTTTAGAATACGAATTTACCCTTTACGATGTGAATGTGGATTTATTTTTTTGAACATTTGGTTTAATAAGACCAGCATTTGTAGTGTGCACAGGTTCATTTGGTTAAGTAGTTTTAAATTAAACCAGTCACAAGCCTTTGGTTTATGCAGGTATTTACCTCAATTAACCGCGTTAGTGTAAAAGATAAACTTTTATTACCACCTGATGGTTTTTAAATGAAATTACAAGTTTGCAAAATTCGTATCTTTGTGCATAATTACATGGGAAAACAAAAATTTTATGATACTGCGATTAAGCAGGAACGGGCCATTTTGGTTGGCGTGATTACGCCGGGTGAAAAGGAAGAACAAACAAGAGAGTATTTGGATGAGCTGGCCTTTTTGGTAGAAACAGCTGGTGGTAAGGTAGAAAAAAACTTCACTCAAAAGATGTTGAAGCCAGAACGTGCAACCTTTGTGGGTACGGGTAAGCTGGAAGAGATTAAAGCATATGTTAAATCAGAAGAAATAGATACCGTAGTATTTGATGATGAGTTATCACCATCTCAACTGCGTAATATCGATCGGGAACTTGGCGTAAAAGTATTGGATCGCAGTAACCTGATTCTTGATATTTTTGCCAGCAGGGCGCAAACAGCACAAGCTAAAACGCAGGTGGAATTAGCACAATTGCAATATGTTTTGCCTCGTTTAACGGGGATGTGGACTCACCTTGAGCGCCAGAAAGGTGGGATTGGAATGCGTGGGCCAGGTGAAACCCAGATAGAAAGTGATAGAAGGATTATTTTAAATAAAATCTCTTTACTTAAAGAACGGTTAAGGTTAATTGATAAGCAGAACGAAACACAGCGGAAAAATCGCGGTGAGCTTATTCGCGTGGCTTTGGTGGGTTATACCAACGTTGGTAAATCAACCATCATGAATATGCTGTCAAAATCTGAAGTATTTGCAGAAAACAAGCTTTTTGCCACTTTGGATACAACGGTTAGAAAAGTGGTAATCGAAAATCTGCCTTTTCTTTTATCTGATACGGTTGGATTTATCAGGAAATTACCTCACCATTTGGTAGAGTGTTTTAAATCTACATTAGATGAGGTTCGGGAAGCCGATATTCTCATCCACATTGTGGATGTTTCACATCCAAATTTTGAGGATCAGATCCATATTGTTAACGAAACCCTGAAGGATATAGGCGCTATTGATAAAGACATGATTTTAGTGTTTAATAAAATCGATGCCTATGTTTCACCAGAAACTGAAGGTGACGACGATGATGGTAAATTAAGCCTTGAAGATTTTAAGAGAACCTGGATGAGCCATGGCAAGGTGCCGGTCCTGTTTATTTCAGCAACAGAGAAAGAGAATATAGAAGAGTTTAAAACTTTATTGTATGATAAGGTAAAGGCTGCCCACACAGCAAGATACCCTTACGATAATTTACTTTATTAATAATAGAAGACATGGAAAGTAAACGTCAGCAAAAATTTGCAGGAGTACTACAGGAAGAATTGGCGCAGGTTTTTCAGCGTGAAGGTGGCGCATTTTTGCCGAACACACTGGTTACCATTACCCGCGTACGGGTATCACCGGATTTAGCCGTAGCAAAGGTTTATCTTAGCTTTTTCAATACCACAAATACTACATTATCGATCAATACCGTTAATTCACATGCCGGAGAAATCCGATATAAATTAGGCGCCAGGATCCGTCACCAGGTGAGAGTAGTGCCAGAACTTACCTTTTTTGTAGATGATACGAATGAGTACGTAGAGCGCATGGATCATATTTTTGAAAAAATTGCGAAAGAGCCAAGGCAGCCAGATGAAGAGGCTGAATAGTTTTTTAATCTGTTAAACCCTGAAGATTTTACGCCCGCATGGTAGCTATACCTGCGGGTTGTTTTTTTTACCACTGATATTAATATCAATTTGATTTATCATGAAAACATATGAGCAAGTCATTCTTGCAAACACAAGCTCGATAAAGAAGGTTATTGATTTCAACATCAACCGGGATCAGCTTTTAAAACTAGATTTTACAGCTCAAAACACAGAACTAACGGATGAAACTTTAGCGGATACTGATTTGTTCTCCAGCTGGGTAGATCAAAAACTTTTAAAGCATAAAGCTCGTTATGGAATTGGAGGTTACAATGAACATCGAACCATATATACCCGAAGTGCACATTTTGATACTGGGGAAGAACCACGCAGGTTACATTTAGGTGTAGATATTTGGGGGCCTGCGGGAACTGTAATCTATAATTTTTATGATGCCACCGTTCATAGTTTTGGAAATAACAATCATTTTGGAGATTATGGAGCGACCGTTATTTTATCATATAGTATCGACGGTTTTGAGTTTCATGCCTTGTATGGGCATTTAAGTCTGGAATCTTTAAATGAGTTGAAGGAGGGAAGCTTTGTTCCTGCCGGAGCGAAAATAGCAACATTGGGAACAAAAGGAGAAAACGGAAACTGGCCGCCTCATTTACATTTTCAAATTATAAAAGATATGAATGGTTTAAAAGGAGACTATCCCGGCGTGTGTAAATTCAGCGAACGGGAGAAGTATTTGTTAAATTGCCCGGATCCTAATTTAATTTTAGCGCTTCAGTTTAAAAATTCAATGCCTTAATGATTGCCTAGCTAATCTTTGGGCTTCCTATTTACGTAAATTAGAATTATGAAAGTGCTTTTAACCAGTTGCTTTGTTTTTATTAGTGTGTTTGCCGCTGCGCAAGTACAGTTTAAGTCTGCTAAAGGGAACTTCACTGATTTTTTGAGGGAAAACACGATCTATCCTTCCTTTTCAAAGGCTAACTGTATTCAGGGAGCAGTAAATGTCAGCTTTAAAATAAATGCACAGGGAAGGATTTATTCTTCAAAAGTAATTAAGGGTATTTTGACCGATCTGGATGATGAGGCTTTAAGATTAGTGCGCTTAAGTAGCGGGAAATGGCAGGTACCATCTGGCTATGATACCACCACTGCAGTGGTTATTCCTGTTAACTTTAAACTGGAAGGCTTCAATTGCGAAGGAAAGTCAAGTTCTGCAATGGAAGCGGCGATTAGAGCTTACCAATCGGAAGAAGCTTTAACCAATTCAGTGATCAACTTTTATAAGAATATTGAGAAGGCCAAGCCTGGTCAGGAGGTTCAGTTTATCGCCATAAAAAACCAATTAGGAATTGATGATGAATACCTCAATTCGAAAATAGAAACAGGATTACAAAAGATTAAACAAGGCGATAGGCAAGGTGCCTGCGAAGATTTTTCGTTTGTTAAAAACATGGGAAGTAATTTAGCCGATGCTCACCTCGCGAAATACTGTAAATAGATGAAAAACACAGTAAGGTTTTTTGCAGTTCTAGATCTGATTAGCATCATTTTATTGGGGAAACAGATTTGGGGAATTATTACCCATATTCATGAGGTTCCAGATCAGTGGGTTTCGCAGGTAAAAGTATGGCTAACGCTGTTTTTGTTTGTGCTGCTTTTTGTTTCTGTAATTGGCCTCCTGATGTTTAAAAAAATCGGGTTTATTGCTTATTATATCCAATTCCCATTTCGACTAATTGTCTGGATTTTCTCTATTGGTTTCATCACCTATTTACCGGAGTTGCTAAATTTAAATGAAGCTTGGTTTAATATTCTCTTTCGCGTTTGCTTTATTGCAGAGTTTTTTAGGTTGTACTTTACTATTCAGATACATAGAAAGTATTTTTAAAAAGCATAATTAGTCAGCTTACTAAGTGCGGAGGTATTGCCCGCAGATTACAGCGATTACGCAGAGCTGGATGAGAAGAATCACAAATGATCAAGGATTCAAAGGCTGGAGCGCGGAATAATTTTATATGTTTTGATAAGCAAAGGTTAGAAGAAATAAGCCAAGATTAAGTTCTCTATTACCTATTTCCCCACTATCTGTTCTCTACTTCCTATTCCACTATAAGCCTGCAGGCTATAAAATTCAGATACATAGAAAGTATTTTTAAAAAGCATAATTAGTCAGCTTACTAAGTGCGGAGGTATTGCCCGCAGATTACAGCGATTACGCAGAGCTGGATGAGAAGAATCACAAATGATCAAGGATTCAAAGGCTGGAGCGCGGAATAATTTTATATGTTTTGATAAGCAAAGGTTAGAAGAAATAAGCCAAGATTAAGTTCTCTATTACCTATTTCCCCACTATCTGTTCTCTACTTCCTATTCCACTATAAGCGTGCAGGCTATAAAATCACCATTACTGAAGCTGGCAAAATCTCTGCAGTTACTTCATTTACTTTTCCCACGTATTCTCCATCGATCTGGAAATGGACTTTATGCTTAGAAGAGATTTTTACTTTTGAAGTTTGAAAAACCTCAATCTTTTTAGGGTTGAAGGGCAATTTGGTGAACCATATTTTCAGAATCTCGAGGTAAGAATAATCTTTAACTACGATGATCTCGAACAGTTCATCATCAAGCTTCCCATCTGGATTAATCTTTAACCCTGTGCCATACATGGTGGCGTTTGCAATGGCCACCATTGCTGCTGCGGATGTAAACGTTTCGCCTTTAATGTTCAATTCAATCTGCATTCGCTTATGGTTCCATAAAGCATGCCAGGTTGCTTTTGCATATCCCCACATTCCACGTTCCGGCAGGGTATCGAATTTCTTCACCAGATAAGCATTGAAACCAAGATCAGATAAGTGGATGCAAATTTCGTCATTAAGCTTTACGGTATGGATTTTTTTAGGTTTGCCATTAAGTACCAGATCAAGCGCCTCTTCCATATCTGTAGGAATACCTAATTCTTTCGCCATTCCATTTGCAGATCCGGCCGGGATAATTCCTATGGGAACATCCGTATTAAGCAGACATTCTGCCACCAGTTTCAGCGTTCCATCACCTCCCACAGCCACCACCCGATCTGCATTGGCTTGCGCTATACTTTGTTTAATTTTTTCAAGAGAACAGTCCTTAGGTAAATCAAATAATTCGATTGATACTTCTTTTGATGAAAAGTGTGAAGAAATTACTTCCTTTAAATTGATATCGTGGCTACCTGAGCCGGGATTTATGATAAATAGTAATTTCATGTGCTTAACCTAATGGCTTACAACACAAACAACTTTTGTTAAACTCTGTTTTAATATCAATGAATAAATCTGTAAGTGTAAAAGTTTATCATGGTTATGGACACAAGCATAACCTGGTTGTGTATGGTCATGTGTTTAAGCGCAAATCGAAAGTAAAGCAGATTTACAGCAATAATATCTTTGTGAATATCATTCACCTTTTAAAATTATTCATTTTAAAACCGTATCCATCAGTAGCGGTGCAACTTCAGTTTTACGGACAAACAATTTATCAAAAGACGGAGAAAGACGGTTTTTTTAAATTCGAATGGGAAGCTGAAGAAGATGTATCGGCCGGTTGGCATTACGTAAAAGTGGCGGCTGTGGATCAGGAAGAAAACATTTTGAATACAGGGGAAGGTAAGGTTTATGTGCCACACATTACGCAGTATGCCTTCATCTCTGATGTTGACGATACCGTGATGATTTCGCACTCTGCAACAATTGGTAGAAGGCTTAGAGAGCTGTTTATCAAAAATCCGCATACGCGAAAGACATTTCCGGATGCAGCAGATCATTATCAGCAGCTTGCTTTATCGCATACTAAGCCCGATCAACCTAATCCCTTTTTTTACGTAAGCAGCAGCGAGTGGAATTTATATGATTACCTGCTGGAAACCTTTCGGTTTAATAAACTTCCGGATGGTGCCTTTTTGCTCAATACCTTAAAAAAATGGAGTGATTTATTGAAAACTGGTAAAACCGGTCATGAAGGTAAGTTACTGCGGGTGATGCGTATTCTGGATGCTTTTCCAAATCAGAAGTTCATTTTTTTTGGCGACAATTCACAACAGGATCCGCAAATTTATACCCAGATTGTGGAGAAATATCCTAAAAATATTGAAGCAATTTATATCCGCAATATCAGGACTGAAAAGCGGGATCAAACCCTTGAATTATTAAGTAAAGCAAAAGCGAAGAACGTGAATACCTGTTTATTTAATACCAGTGACGAGGCCATTCAGCATTCTAAAGCCATTGGTCTTATTCAATAATCAATATGTAGCGTTTCTATTATACCGTTAAGAAATTGATTTGCCAAATGGTGTAAAGGCAAGGTTCATAAGTTTGAAATGTTGCCTTCCGAATGGAATGCCAATGATGGTGATGTAAAATAAGATTCCAAAAAATAAATGGGTAAGCGCAATCCAGAAACCGCCACATACCAGCCAAAGGATATTCATGATGGTGGATAAACAGCCCGTATTGGATGAAGTATCGGTAATTTTTACCCCAAAAGGCGCAAGGCCGACAATGGCGAATTTGAAACATTGAATGCCAAATGGGATGCCCACAATCGTTAGGCAAAGGATTAATCCGCCAATAATATATTCGAAGAAAATAAAAATTCCACCAAAAATAACCCAGATAATATTGCCTAAAAAGTTCATTTTCTATTTTTAATTTAAGATTGCTTTCAGCGGTAAATGTTACACATCCCTAAATGATTCTTATTTTTTCAAAACTTGTTTTTTCTTAATTTACAGGCACACAAAAGAAACAGGTTATGAAAAAAGTATTAATTCTAGTTACACTTGTAGCTGGCTTTGCATCGGCTGATGTTAAAGCACAAACTGTAAATGGTGTCAGGTTAACGGATATCAATGCAAACTATATTCAGGTAAGGGAGATTAAAAGGACGTTTGCACAGAAAGTCTTTGTCTCCGTTGAATATGGACAAATTGCAGATGATTTAAATAATACCTGCATTAAGGATGATTTAGGTAAAAAAATGGAATTTGATTCTGCGCTCGAATTTGTTAACAAGGCTAAATCTTATGGCTATGAACTATTTCAGGTTTTTTCTGAACGCCAATTGAAAAGCGATAGTAAGGCGGTTTATGTTTTAAAACGAAAATAGGTTTTAGAAAGGAGGGAACAGGTTTCTTATTCCTGCCCGGATAACCTAAACCCGATAGTAATGAAAACGCCGGCAATTTTTCCTATTGCCGGCGTTGTAATGCATAGCGGGACTACTGCAACCTAAGTACTACAGGCTTTGCTTTTCAAATTATATAAAATCTAAGGTGTTAAATTTCTTATTTAGGATTTCACCATTACTTACATCCAGCCATTTGTCCAATATGGTTCCATAAACCTCACGAAAATCCAGCTGATATTTTAAGTCGCCACTGTCTAAATCACTTAAGTTTGGTGCCGCATTGAAGATGCCTTGTTTTTTAAGACGCCCACCAAATACAAACATGTTATTTGCCGTTCCATGATCGGTGCCATTACTGGCGTTTTGCGCTACGCGGCGACCAAATTCTGAAAATGTGATTACCAAAGTATCTTCCAATTTGTTATTTGCCTTTAAATCTTTTAGAAAAGTTGCCATGCCTTCACTGTACTGTTTTAACAAATTGCCTTGTTGGGTGATTTGATTAACATGCGTATCGAACCCACTAAGAGATACATAGTAAACCCTGGTTTTTAACCCAGATGAAATAAATTTTGAAATCGTTTTAAGCTGGTTAGAAAAGCCAGTATTGGGATAAGTAGCTTTAGATTGGTAGACTTTAGAGGTATTTTGGATGTAGCTCGCAGACGACTGGGTTTCGATCATGGTCTTATATAAATAACCTAAATTATCTTCATCCAGGTGTTCTTTGTCGCTTTGTAATACCGCCTTGAAAAAGGGATTATTCGTGTTGCGGAATAATGAGGCGGGATCTTTCAAGGCAATTCCTTTTTTCGTCTGACCTTTCATGGCTAACGATAATGAGTCGTCTACCTCAATGGCTGTGTATGGGAATTTGCAGGTTTGGCAGTTGCTATCCAGGTAACGGCCAATCCAGCCGGTGGAAAGAAATTGGTTACTGTCGCTACCGGTTTGCCAAATATCCATAGATCGAAAGTGTGAACGATCTGGATTTGGATAGCCAACATCATTGATAATCGTCATCCAGCCCTGATCATAAATTTCTTGCAAGGCAGCCATATTTGGATTCATCCCTTGCATATCGTTCAGCTTAATTACTTCTTCGGGTTTAATGGCAATATTCTTTCTTTTTTGATAATAAATATCGTTTCCAAAGGGGACTACAGTGTTTAAGCCATCATTGCCGCCCGAAAGTTGTACCACCACTAAATTTTTATAAAGGCTTAACTCGTCTAGGGCCATCGCTTCCAGCGGTTTCATAAATGCAGGAACAAATAGTGATCCTGCTGCAACAAACCCTGTATTTCTTAAAAAATTTCTTCTGTTCATCTCCTTATTATTTAAGGGTTAGCCCAATTGGTATTCGGGCATACTGGTAATTTCTACTGCTGTGCTTCTGAGGCCTTTATTATCACTTACCATTTTTACTATCTTATCGTTTAGTTTCGGCTGTAATAAAAACTCGGTGAGTTCGAGCGGTGAGATATTTTTAGGTAAAGTATCTATAAATTTAGGCCAATCGGCATTTGCATTGACATAAGATTTTGGTTTAGCCTTTGTGTTTGAATTTACCGTAGCACTTCTATTTAAGGCAATTACAGCTTCATCTTCCGGGTCGGCTTTTCCACTAAAATCAATCTCGCCGTCGTTTAATACCAACGATGGAATCCGCATTCGCAACATTAATGAAGAGCTGTCGATCCAGCTTTGTCCGCCCGGCCAACCTGCAACATTAGGTGGGTTAAAAAGGTATTGGCCCAAACTACTTTGTAATTGAATGAGTATTTGAGGTTTGTTATAGGTTACATAAAACTCGCGGCTCAGGCCGACTAAAAACTCTACCGGTGATTTAATTTTAGTACCCACATTTTCTGAATTATAAAACCAGTCAGCCGTAAACATTTTTTTAACCAGTTCTGAAATCTGATAGTTAGAAGCATAAAAATGACTGCCAAGTTCTTTCACATGATCTTCATTGGGTTGATCATTGACGAAGAATTTATAAATTTTTCTGGCGATAAAGGTAGCTGTTTCTGGTTTTTCTAAAATGAGATCAATGATGCTTTCTCCATCGAAATTTCCTGTTTTGCCAAAAAAGGTTTTAGGGCCGTGGTCGTGCAGATTTTCGCGGAAGATAAATGTTCCGTCTTTATCATACATCCAGCCGGTAAAAGATCTGGCAGATTCTTTAATATCATTTTCTGTATAGTTCCCTCTGCCCAAGGTAAAAAGCTCCATCAACTCCCGGGCAAAATTTTCATTTGGTTTGCCTTTCCTGTTTTGTTGGTTGTTGAGGTACTGCAACATGGCTGGCGATTTTGAAACTTCTAAGAGCAATGTTTTGAAACTTCCCAACCCATGTTTTCTTTGAATATTGTTAAGTTGCTGTGCATAAAGCGGATCATTGCTGCGGCAAGCAAAATGTCCATGCCAAAAAAGGGTCATCTTTTCGCGAAGGGGAGCAGTGGTATTGATCATTTTATTTACCCAGGCAATGTTCAAGTCTTTGCTCACTTCATTCTGCATCCGAACAATTTCCTGGCGCATTTTCTTTTCTTCATCGTTAAGATCTTTCTTTGCATACAGGCCAGATTGAACCAGCATTTGACGTTTAGATTCCATCCCGTCAACTAAGGTTATCAAATCGTTAGCCTTTGGTTCTTTCAGCAGGTCTGAAACAACCTTATTAATATTTTTTCTGCTGAGTTTTTGTAAATCGGAGTAAGAAATCCCAAATCCTGCTCTGTTATAAAGATGCTTTACTTTGATGAAGTTTTCTTTTGCGCTCATAATAAACAGTTTAACTATATGACATAATTTAAACGCCGGGGTTTAATCATTATTTTCTTTCTTATTTTTGAGCATGTTTTTTCAATTGCCAGACCATGAAATGGTTTTTCCCGACCCAGCTTTAGCTGAAGAAGACGGTTTACTCGCCATTGGCGGCGATTTAAGCATGGAACGACTGCTGTTAGCTTACTCAAACGGTATTTTTCCCTGGTTTAGCGAAGGTGAACCAATTCTGTGGTATTCGCCGCATCTAAGATGCGTAATATATCCCGATCGCATTCTGGTGAGTAAAAGCATGAAAAAAGTATTGCGTGATGACGTATTTAAAATCACAGTAGATACTGCATTTGAGGAAGTGATTTTAAATTGTGCTAAAACGCCAAGGAAAGGGCAGGATGGAACCTGGATTACCAATGAGATGCAGGATGCTTACATTAACCTCCATAAAAATGGCTATGCCCATAGTGTAGAGGTTTGGCTGAAGGATCGATTGGTAGGTGGTTTATATGGACTAAAGGTAAACGGTGTTTTTTGCGGGGAAAGTATGTTCAGTACGGCTAGCAATGCATCAAAAGCCGCATTAATATATCTTAGTAAACTAAATATCGACTTAATTGATTGCCAGATGCCAAACGATCATTTGATGAGTTTAGGAGCTGAAATGATAGATAGAGTTGTTTATATGGAAGTACTTCAAGCTGAATAGGCTCTTTATAAACTAAAAAAACCTGCAAAGGTGATTTGCAGGTTTTGAAAATTATAGGTCTCTAATCCAAATGTTTCTGAAACTAATCGGTGGACTTGGATCACCATGATCTTGAAGTTTGATAGACGCTGCACCATGTTTTTTATATTCCGGAGCACCAATCCACCTGGTTTCACCTTTTACAACAAAGTTATTTTGTAACAACACACCGTTAAGGATTACTGTTACAGTTGCAGGTTTTGAAACAGATCCATCTTCATTAAATCTTGGTGCATTCCAGATGATATCGTAGTATTGCCACTCGCCTGGTTTTTTATTTGCATTGGCTAAAGGAATTCCTTGCTTATAAACACTTCCAGTTTGCCCGTTTACATAGGTTTTATTGTTATAAGAATCCATGATCTGGATCTCATAACCATTATCTCCAGGTCCGGTAGAAGCTAAAAATACACCGCTATTTCCTCGGGCCTGGCTCGTTCCGGTAATATTTGCAGGGATTCGCCACTCCATGTGAAGCTGATAGTCGGTAAACTTTTTATTGGTTTCGATATTCCCTGTGCCCTTTTTTACGGTAAAAAAGCCGTCGTCTATTGTCCAGGCAGCAGGTTTTGAAGGATCATTAACCGAATGCCAGGCATCCAGATTTCTGCCGTTAAACAAAATTGTGGCGTCAGATGGCGCTTCCTGAGGGAGGCCCCCCGGAGTAACAGTTTTAGGAACTGGTTCCCAAACTTCTGTTTTAGCAGCTTCTTTCGCTGGATCTGTTTTTTTATCCTGCGCTAATGCCGACATACCAAATAAAGTTGGAATAAAAAGTAGTGCGTATTTGCTCATAATTATAGGTTATCTTTTTTAAAGTTAACCAGTTTATTAAGAAAAGGAAATTTCGTAGTCAATTTATTACGCTAAATCATCAGCAAGATACGTTTCCCTTACAATGATTTCATCCGGTGCCAGTTCTTCACGCTGTTCTTGTAAATCTTTTAGCGGGCAATAACCGGTTAAGCCTCTATACAGTAAGCCTGCGCCAACTGCAGCACCCGTTAGTGCAATTACAGGGTGTGAAAATACATTTGTTAACCCTTTAAAAAGCAGGTATGTTCCGGCTGCGCCAGATAACCAGCGTTCTGATCTTGAAATGTTTTGAAATAATTCAGGGTATTTCCAGGCCTCTTTTACATTGTCAATGGCTCTATTTAAATTTTCGTTTTCCATGATAGTAGATTTTTATTAACTACTTAACAATTAGAAAATGATAGAGTTTTAAAATGATAAAGAGAATTTTATAGCGTTTGAATCTAAGTCTAGTTTAAGATGTCCCTGATATCATCTTTGCTTAAAGATTTAAAGAAACTTTCTTCGGTGGTAATTAAGGAATTTGCCAGTGTTTTTTTGCGGTTTTGCAAAGCCAGAATTTTTTCTTCTACCGTATCTTTTGCGATGAATTTATAGATAAAAACCTTTTTATCCTGACCAATTCTATGCGTTCTATCAATAGCCTGTTGCTCTACCGCAGGATTCCACCATGGATCGAGAATAAACACATAATCAGCCTGGGTTAGGTTTAAGCCGACTCCTCCAGCTTTTATAGAAATTAAGAAGACCTTTAAATTTGTATTCTGCTGAAACTCTGATACAATTTCACCACGGTTGCGTGTTGAACCATCCAGGTATGCAAAAGGGATGTTTTCTGCTTCGAAATGCTTCTTGAAAATATCCAGGTGCTTTACAAATTGCGAGAATACCAGCACTTTATGTCCGCCTTTAAGCACATTATCCAGTGTGTGGATTACGTTTTCAAACTTACCTGAATCCGATAGATATGTGCCATCAATCATAATCGGGTGGTTGGCAAGTTGGCGTAATGCCGTTAAACCCTGTAACAGCTGAACTTGCTTTTGTGCAAAAGTTCCATCATCCATGCTTTGAAGTAAATCATTGCGGTAGGCTGATTTTGTTTTCTCATAATAAGCTGCCTGATCTTCGCTCATATCGCAGTAGATGACCTGTTCCGTTTTTGGCGGCAATTCTGCGGCAACTTGCTCCTTGGTTCTGCGCAGCACAAAAGGCTTGATAATGGATTGTAGTTTCCGAGCTTTTTCTTCATCCTTTTTCTTTTCAATCGCCTGCACATATTCCTCATTAAAAAATGCCTGAGTACCTAATAAGCCTGGGTTTAAAAAGGTAAGTTGCGACCAAAGATCACCTACAGAATTCTCTACCGGTGTACCGCTCAAAATAAGTCTATGTCTGGATTTTAGACTTCTTACTGCTTTGAACGACTTAGATGCAGGATTTTTAATATTCTGACTTTCATCCAGAATTACATAATTAAAATAAAAGTCTTTCAATTCCTCCACATCAACTCTTGTTACGCCGTAGGTGGTGATAATGATGTCGTAATTGGCAAAAATGGCTACATTTTTATTTCGATTACTACCCGTGTGAGCATAAATTTTGAGCTTAGGTGTAAACTTTTTAGCCTCTGTTAACCAATTATAAATCAAGGATGTAGGCATAATGATGAGAGAGGTGCTTGGAGTAGCCGCCGCCTGATCATCTTCCTTTACTTTTTGCAGCATGGCCAGTGTCTGGATGGTTTTACCCAAACCCATATCATCTGCCAGGCATCCGCCAAAATTATATTCACGTAAAAAGCTAAACCAGTTATACCCTGCTTTTTGATAATCGCGAAGACTACCTTTAAAGTGTACGGGCATTTGTGTATCGGCAATGTCCTCAAAATCAGTCAGGCGCTGAAGCTTACGTTCCAGTGTAATATTTGCCAGGCTATCTTCTGCTAAATCGTTCAGTAAGCCGATATGATGTTTTTTTAGTCTTAGGTTTTTGCCGGTCTCCGCTAAACTAAATAAACTTCCATATTGAGTGAACCATTTTTCGGGAATTATCGCCACTTCCCCATCTGGAAGAAGGAATTCTCTCCTTTTATGAAGAATGTGTTGTTTAAGGGAAAGAAATGGAATCTGGTATTTTCCAAACCAAACTACCGCGTTAATATCAAACCAGTCGTTTCCTTCTTTAACTTCTAAATCGATTTTGCTGGTGCCAAATACAAAACGTTTCTGACCGGTAGCCTGCTCAATTTCAAAACCAAGGGATTCGAGCATTTCAATGTGTTCATTTACCCAGTTTATTGCTGCATAGCTTGGATTTTCGTCGCTACTTACCACTTCCAGATTATTGAAAAGTGCACTGGCCTTTTTTAGGCCCAGCGAAAGGAGTAAATTAAATTGTTTTTTCTCCCATTCCGCAGAACGTTTAATGCGGTGGAAGATATAGTTATCTGCTGTTTTTTCCAGACGCACGGTAACTTTGTGTGCGTTTTCTACAGAGAAATTGTACTCGCCATATTTAAAGTATAATTGAATCTGCGATATTCCACCATCTACATAAAGAACCTTGATCACGGGTGTCGCTTCAAACTGCTCCGTTCTGATTTCGAAACCTTCTGCGTAAACATGATGTTTTTCAATTAATGGCGCTACGAACTTTTCAAAGTAGGTAGCTTCTGTAGATTTAGGAATGGCAATATATCTTTTGGCCAAAAAGGGCTGTAGTTTTTTGCCTTCAATATCCTGATCAAAAAAGTATAATACATCATTCAGTAATAACCATGCAGGTTTATTGCTGATAATTTGCGCTTCTTTGAACATAAATTCAATGCGCAGGTTCTGATATTTAATGGTTGGAAAATACCGGGTTTCGGTTTCGTTTCTTCGGAAATGGAAGAGAATTGAAGCGGGTTCGGTCGCCAATTCGATTTTACGTTCTACAGGCCAACCATCTTTATCCATTACGTAAAGTTCATTCTGGACCTTCAATATTTCGAGTGCCTCAGCAAGCTTCTTTTCTATTTTGGGCCTAACGCTTTCGTAAAACTTATCATCAAAAATTTTAGCAAAAAATTCAGTCGGCCTGATTAGCTTTTTATAATGTTTTTTAATGATTGAATCTTGTTCGATATCATCAAGAATTTTGATCAGCTTGTAATCAATATCTGTTAAGCAGGCTTTGAATTCTTCGGCCGTATGGGTAAAAATTCTTTGATAAGTGAAGGAGAAATCACCATTTGGATTAAGTTGAACAATATGAGGTTCAATTAAATAGCCCATATACTCATGTTTACACAATGAGTATACAATTTTACAAGGTTTTGAGCTATCTACGCGTAACATTAAATGGTTTAAAAAAAGATTAAAAGGTAGCCTCTTAAAAAACTTTAAACTTACAACATTTTTAGTATTACATCAAAAGATTGTAACAATTTTGGTGAAAATTGTTTTTTTGCTTCACAAGTCGTTTTTAGTTAAAATTTTATCAGCACTGATTGTTTCTTTGCCTAGATATGATTTAAATCTTCTCATCTCGAACCTGGTGATCTTTGTAAAAAATTGATAGAATTTCCTGATCAGTTGGGAAGGGAGCTGCTCTTTGCTCGATTTTATAGTTTTCAAGCCCACACTTAAAGCTTCAATTCAAATCCATTGGCTAAAGCAGATGTTATTGAGTAATCAGGATATCGTATTTCGATAATAAACCCGCTAATCCCGACTGAGAAAATCTGGCTTTTTTAATTCTGTTTTTATCCGGATCGATGATGTAGTGGGTTGCCGTTCTAAAATCGGTTTTTTCGAGATTGGTTCTGTCGAAAGTTGCATTAAAGAAATCGCAGTATTCGAAGCTCGAGTTGCTTAAATCGGCTTCTGTAAAATCTACTTCGTGAAGCTGGTTGTTTTTAAAAATCGTTTTCTTCAGTTTTAACTTATAGAAGGAAGAATGATCCAATTTACAACTATCGAAGCTAAAGGCTAAGCCGAAATGGTTACAGTTTTCAAAACGTAAGCCGAGCATTTTGCAGTCTTTGAAATTTACATCATTGAATGAGGTTTTAGTTAGCGCAGCCAGGCTTAGGTTACAGGAAACGAACTCACAATTTAAAAACCTGACTCCACTTAAATCTGAACCTGAAAAATCACAATAATTGAATTTGCAATTTTCATATTCGCCCTTAAGCAATGCAGTTAAGGTATAATCTTCTTTGTTGAATGTTTTTTCGGCAAAATAATTTTCGGACATGGAATGTAGATTGAAGGTACAGCGAAGATAAAGTTATCCGATCAACTTACGAAGTTTCAACGTAACGTTTGTTCTTGAAGGTTGCCACGCATCCAGCCTTTGAAACTTCGCAAGGCAAAAAAAATCCCCCAAATTGCTTTGGAGGATTCGTATTTCAGATGTAGATCTTCGATTGGCTCAGATCAACTGTTAATTTCTATTTTGTTGCGTACATTACTTCTTTCACCGCTTTAACTACTTTATCAGCATTTGGTAAGCTGGCTGCGATTAAGGTTGGAGAATATGGAAGTGGAACATCAGCACAAGTGATACGTAAAACCGGAGCATCTAAGTAATCGAAAGCTCTTTTTTGTACCATGAAAGCAATCTCTCCAGAAAGTGATGCCAGAGGCCAGGCTTCTTCTACCACAACTAAACGGTTTGTTTTCTTAACAGATTCGATAATAGTATCGTAATCAATTGGGCGAACAGTACGTAAATCGATCACTTCAACATTAATTCCTTCTTTTGTTAATTCTTCTACAGCAGGGTTTACTACACGGGTTAACATTTTACCGAAGGTTACAATGGTAACATCAGTGCCTTGTTTAGTCACGTTAGCTTTACCAAATTCGATGTAATATTCTTCTGCAGGAACGTCGCCTTTATCGCCATACATTACCTCAGATTCCATGAAAATAACAGGATCCGGATCAATAATAGCTTGTTTTAATAAGCCTTTAGCTTCATATGGCGTTGATGGAATCACTACTTTCAAACCTGGAGTATTAGCAAACCAGTTCTCAAAGTTTTGTGAGTGTTGTGCACCTAACTGTCCGGCGTTACCTGTTGGGCCGCGGAAAACCATAGGACAAGAGAATTGACCACCACTCATTGATAAAATTTTAGCCGCACCATTGATGATCTGGTCGATGGCTACCAATGAGAAGTTAAATGTCATAAACTCTACAATTGGAATAAGGCCAGCAGTTGCGGCACCAGTTGCAATCCCAGCGAAACCTAATTCGGCAATAGGGGTATCGATAATACGTTTAGCACCAAATTCATCAAGCATACCCTGACTCACTTTGTATGCACCGTTATATTCTGCTACTTCTTCACCTAATAAAAAAACGCGGTCATCTTTACGCATTTCTTCTTGCATGGCTTCGCGTAGTGCTTCTCTAAATTGGATTTCTCTCATTGTAAATT
>Ga0308159_1000354_pt1 | contig 115965 bp, 102 predicted proteins | sample PhyCR1_FD_201040 | JGI IMG/M metagenome (GOLD analysis project Ga0308159, IMG submission 201040) | Phyllosphere microbial communities from UC Gill Tract Community Farm, Albany, California, United States - DLSLC.R1 | ecosystem: Host-associated > Plants > Phyllosphere > Unclassified | place...
TGAGGTCTGCTCGGCCTTCGGCAGGTACTGCTCGGGCATGGGCGAACCGGGGAACCACTTCTCGTAGAGGGTCTTCCAGGTGCCGTCCTCCATGGCCTCGGCGAGGCCCTTGTCGAGCGCTTCTTTCAGGCCGTCGTTGCCTTTGGCGAGGGCGAACCCGGCCGGGGCGTCGAACGAGGGGATGTCTTCGACCGACACGAGCCCGTACTGCTCGATGTAGGCCTTGGCCGACTCGTAGTCGAGGAAGTGCGCGTCGATGGTGCCCGTGTTGAGCGCCGAGACGGCCGCGTTGTTGTCGGGGAACCGCACGAGGCTGGCATCGGGGAAGTTCTTCACGGCGTAGCTCTCCTGCAGCGTGCCCTGCACGACGCCGAGGCGCTTGCCGCTCAGCTCGTCTTCGGAGGTGATGCCGCCCTCGGTGCTGAGGATGGTGAGGTAGCCCGCGAGGTAGCCGCTCGAGAAGTCGACGGTCTGCTTGCGTTCGTCGGTGATGCCGATGGCGGCGACCCCCACGTCGTACTGCTTGTTGGCGACGGCCGCGAGCAGGGCCGAGAAGTCCTGGCCCGTGAAGGTGACCTTGTCGATGCCGATGCGCTTGGCGACATCCGTGAAGAGTTCGATGTCGAAGCCCGTGAAGTTGCCCGAGGCGTCGGTGAACGAGTAGGGCTTGATGTCGCCGACACTCGCCACGCGGATCTCACCGGGGGTGATGAGGTCGTAGGGGTTGTCGGCGGCCGAGGTGGTGGATCCCCCGGACGACGCGCAGCCGACGAGGAGCAGGGCGGCCGCGGCGGTGGCGGCGAGGGCGGCCGTGAGGCGGCCGGTGGAACGTTTCTTCACTGCAGGTCCAATCTGGGTGGGGGAGGGAATGGAGACCGGTGTTCGGTCAAGCGACTCCGTTGTTGCTTGCGGTGCGTGGTGAAGCGGTTTCTTGGCGGATGGGTCCGGACTCAGTGCGTAGATTGAGTCCGGACTCAACGTGTGTGAGAAGCTACAGGCAGCCCTGGTGGGTGTCAAGCGTTGCATTTGTCGATCGAAGGGGTTCCCGCATGGCCGTTCCACCCGCACGACGCCGCGAGGTCACCGTTGCCGATGTGGCGAAGAAGGCCGGCGTGGGCAAGGCCACCGCATCCCGCGCGCTCGGCAATTACGGGGCCGTCAGCGATGCCGTGCGCGAGCGCGTGCTGGCCGCCGCCGAAGAGCTCGACTACCGCCCCAATGAGCTCGCCCGCAGCATGAATACGGGAAAATCGAACACCATCGGCGTCATCGTGGGCGATATCGAGAACGGCTATTTCGGCCTCGCCATGCGGGGCATCTCCGACACCGCCAAGGCCGCCGGATACGACGTCATCCTCATCAACACGTCCGAGAACACGGATGCCGAAATCGACGCCGTCCGCGTGCTCCTCGACAAGCGGGTCGACGCCCTGATCGTGGCTCCCGCGTCGTCCTACGTGACACAGCATTTACATGATGTTTACGAATCCGGCCGCCCGCTGGTGCTCCTCGACCGCCGCATCGACGGCCTGCCTGTCGCCTCGGCGCTCGTCGATCTGGCCCCCGCCGCGCACGCCGCGACGACCCTGCTGCTCGACGAGGGGCACCGCCGCATCGCGTTCGTCTCGGCCCTCGGAACCGACGGCGACGGCTTCGAAGCCCTGCCCCTCGGCAACTCCTCCGTGGCCGACCGCCTCGACGGCATCATCGGGGCCCTCGACGCGCGCGGGGTGAGCGTCGACCCGGCCCTCATCCGGTTCCACGCCCACGGGCTCGAAGCGACGAGGGATGTCGTCACGGGCCTGCTCGACAGCGCCGACCCGCCCACGGCGCTCATCGTCTCGGACAGCCTCATCGCCATGAACACGCTCCTCGTGCTGCGCGAACGCGGCGTGCGCGTGCCCGACGACCTTTCGCTCATCTCGTTCGACGACTTCGAGTGGGCTGCGCTCATCGACCCGCCGCTGACGGTCATCGCGCAGCCCATCTACGAGGTGGGCGTGCAGGCGGCGACCACGGCTCTGCGCCTGCTCGACGTGGGCGCGGGCACGACGACGCCCCAGCCCCTCGCGGCCCAGGTCATCCGCCGCGCCTCGGTCGCCCCGCCCCGCGCTCTGCCTAGCTAGTCGGCGACGTCGCCCGCGCGCAGCAGATCGGCCTCGAGGCTGCGCACGATCGGTAGAACCTTCTCGCCGAACTGTTCGACCTCCTCGATGAAGTGCAGGAAGCCGAGCAGCATGAGGTCGACGCCGCGCTTCTTGTAGTCGACGATGCGCGTGGCCACCTGTTCGGCGTCGCCGATGAGCCGCGTGCGGAATCCGTCGTTGTATTGCACGAGGTCGTCGAACGACGAGTCGGCCCACATGCCCTTCTTGTCGCCCGTCGAGGCTCCCGCCTGCTGCACCGACGCGCGGAAGGCCTCGACCGATTTCACGTCGGCGTGCGCGATGATCTCGCGCAGCTGCTCGCGGGCCTCGGCCTCGCTGTCGCGCACGATGGTGAACCCGTTCAACCCGAAGCGCACCGTGCGATTGTGTGCGCGCGCGACGGCCGTGACGTCGTCATACTGCTCAGTGAAACCGTCGAAGTCCTTGCCGTTCGAGAAGTACCAATCGGCGTGGGCGCCCCCGTTGAAGCGGGCCGCCGTCGAGTTGCCGCCCTGGAAGATCTCGGGATACGGGCGCCCCTCGACCGGGTAGGGCCCGGGCCGCAGGCTGAAACCGTGCGCGCGGTAGAAGTCGCCGTTGAAATCGAACTCCTCGGTCGTCCAGAGACCCCGCAGCATCTCGATGAACTCCGCGGACCGCCGGTAGCGTTCGTCGTGCTCGAGCCAGGGGAGGCCCAGGTCGGTGTACTCGTTCTTGAACCATCCCGACACGACGTTGACGGCCGCGCGGCCCTTCGAGAACTGGTCGGCCGTGAGGATGAACTTGGCGAGCACGGCGGGCTCCCAGAAGCCCGGGTGCACCGCGGCGATGACCTTGAGCTTCTCGGTGGCGAGCAGCAGGGCGAGGCTTATGCTGGTCGACTCGTGCTGTTGCGCGGCGCCGTAGCTCGACGCGTATCGCACCTGGCTGAGCGCGTATTCGAAGCCCACGCGCTCGGCCGTCTGCGCGAGTTTCACGTTGTAGTCGTAGTCCCACGAGGTGCGCTGCTCGATGGTCGAGACGACGAGGCCGCCCGAGACGTTGGGCACCCAATAGGCGAATTTGAGCGGTTCGGCGGAGGGCAGCGTGCGGATATCGGTCATCGAAACTCCTCGGAATGCGGATGGACTGCCCCCACGCTAAGGACCCACCCTGGAGACCGGTTCGAAATCCCGAACTGTGACGAAGAATGACGCGCAAGCGCCGCTCAGGAACAGCGATGCAGCTCGTAGCCCTCGTCGCCCGCGGGCACGAGGTCCCGATCGCGGATGACGGTGGATGCGGGCAGCTGCGGGTCGTCGCACACCTCGGCGACCGAGCCGCCCAGGTCATCCGTGTATTCGATGTCGATCACGCGGTCGCCGTAGACGTCGGTGTAGGCCGCGCACTCGTCGTACCGCTGGCATTCCTCGGCCACCGCGAAGTCGAAGCCGATCTCGGTGCGCCCGCGGTCGCCGAGCTCGGCGGTGTTCTTCTGCCCGGCCGCGAGCCCGTTGTCGTGCGCGAGCCCGACGAGCAGCGTCGCGAGCGCTTCGGCGTCGGCCACGTCGAGCGCGCCATCCGACCGCGTGTAGGAGTCGAGGTTGTCGAACTCGACCGCCTGATACCCGTCGGATGCGCAATGCCCCACGACCGCGGTCAACTGGCGCGCGATGCCCTCACGTTTCTCCGCCGTCGAAGCGTCGAGGATGCGCTCATCCGGCCACCCCGGGTCGAATACCTCGGCCCCCGAAGCGTCGCGCAGGACCAGCTCGTCGGGCCACTCGGCGCCCGGCTGCGTCTGGAATCCGTTGACGTAACAGATCGAGTACACGCCCGGCGCGGGCATCTCGGCACTGTCGCGCGCCACGATCCCCACCCCGGCATCGGGTTCGTACGGGCCCCCGAGCTGGTAATCCACGGCCGCCCCGGCTGGCCAGTCGACGTCGGCCTGCCCGGCGGTCTGCCCGACGGACGATCCCGAGTTCTGGGCGGTGTCGCCGGAACGAGCCGGGCCCGCAGAGGCGCACCCGGCTAGTGTCGCCAGCCCCAGACCGAGCGCGCTGACCACGCCGACCACGCGGAGAGTGGCGCGCAGTCGCGCCGCACTCGAGCTCGCGGCGCGGTGCAGGGTCTTCGGGGTTCGAGTCATGTGGCCAGGATGACACACGCCGGCCGCGCACCGAGACGAAGCCGGGAGTCGGTCTCGGGGCGAAGCGGAGGATGACGCGTTCAGCCGGGGCCGGGTCGACGCGCCTGAGCGATACCGCCGACACGGTGTGCCCGACAACGCAGGAGCGCGCAGACATCCGAGGATGCCCGCGCGCTTCGCGAGGTACTGCAGGGGGTTAGCGGTTGCCGTCCACCGAACGCTTGTCGCCCGCGTCAGGCGCCGTGCCCGGCTGCACGCCAGACTCGGTGGGGTGAGCCGGTTTGGCCGAGCCCTCGGCCGGTGCACCGGCGGCGTGGGCGGTGGAAGCATCCGGGGCCCCGACCTTCGCCGTCTGGGCGGCCTGACCGCGGGTTTTGCGCAGGCTGAGCACGGTGGCCACGGCGATCGTCAGGCCGATGAACACGAGCGAGAACCAGATGGGGATCTCGGGCGCCCACTCGACGTGCTCGCCGCCGTTGATGAAGGGCAGTTCGTTCACGTGCAGGGCGTGCAGCACGAGCTTCACACCGATGAACGCGAGGATGACGGCCAGCCCCTGCGCCAGGTAGACGAGACGCTCGAGCAGCCCACCGATGAGGAAGTACAGCTGACGCAGACCCATGAGGGCGAACGCGTTGGCCGTGAAGACGATGTAGGCCTCGCTCGTGAGGCCATAGATGGCGGGGATCGAGTCGACGGCGAACACCAGGTCGACGAAGCCGATGGCGATGATCGTCAGCAGCATGGGCGTGAAGAAACGCTTGCCGTCGATCTTCACGGTGATGCGGTCACGGTGGTAGTCGTTCGTGAGCGGCAGGATGCGGCGGGCGAACGAGATCATCTTTCCGTTGGCGGGGTCGCTCTCGTGGTTGCTGAACGCCTGGCGGTAGGCCAGGAAGAGCAGCAGCGCGCCGAAGATGTAGAAGATCCAGGAGTAGTTCTCGATCAGGCCGGCGCCCACGGCGATGAAGATGCCGCGCAGGATGAGGGCGATGATGATGCCGATCATCAGCACCTTCTGCTGATAGGCCTTCGGCACCGCGAAGCCCGTCATGATGATCAGGAACACGAAGAGGTTGTCGATCGACAGGGCCTTCTCGGTGAGGTAGCCGGCGAAGTACTCGCCACCGAAGCTCCAGCCCGAGAAGATGCCGATGCCCACGCCGAAGATGAGGGCCAGGCCGATGTAGAAGGCCGACCAGCGGGCGGATTCGCCGATCGAGGGCTCGTGCGGTTTGCGCACGTGGGCGAAGAATTCGTACACGAAGAAGGCGATGGTCACCGCGATGGTGATCAGCCAGATGGTGGGGGTCACGTTCACGTGAGGCTCCAAGGGGTCGACGAAATAGGATCCAAAGTCTCATCCGCCATCGCGTGGGTTGCGCGCGTGATGGCCGTTGCTCCGGGACGCGGCTATGGGTCCGTACTGACGAAGCTTCCGTTGGTGGATTACTCCCCTTGCGGAGGAAAAAGTACCGTCCGAACCTGAGGAAACCATGTATTTGGATGGAATCAGGAGCGCTCGGTGGCACCATTCGCGTCGGCGAGTGCGCGGGCGGTCGAGGCGAGCACCGCGCGGAAAGCGACCGTGGCCGGGTGTTCGGCGCCCGAGTGTCGCACCGAGGTGAAGATGGTGCGGCGGGGAGCATCCTGCAGGTCGATCAGGCGGCACGACGTGTCGCGGCCCGTCCAGACGAGGTCGGGCATGAGTGCGACGGCGTTACCCGATTCGATGAGGCGGATCTGGGCCTGCAGGTCGGCCGTCTGATAGCGCACATCGGGTTCGAAGCCGGCCCGGCGGCAGAGTTGCTCGGCGAAGTGGCGCGAGGCCGTGCCGTGCGGCTCCATGACCCAGGCGAGATCGGCTGCGTCCTCGATGTGGTCGACGGCGTGCAGCTGCCGGCTCTCGGGTGGCGCGGCCAGGCGGATGGCGTCGGTCGTCAGCTGCTGGCGGTCGAGGTCGGGCCAGAGCGGCGCGGCGTGGGCCGGGTATTGCTCGGCCACCACCATGTCGTAGTCGCGCGCCCACGTCTCCGAGAGTGCCGTCTCGGGTTCGCGCTGCGTCATCTCGACGCGGACATCCGGATGCTGCGTGCGCATGGTGTTGAGCGCGTCGGGCATGAGCGCCAGGGCCGCCGACTGGAACACGGCCACGCGCACGGTGCCGCTCGCCCGATCCTCGGCCCCGCGCAGCTGGCCCTCGGCGCGTTCGAGAATGTCGAGCAGCTCGGCCGTGTGCGCCACGAGCATCTCGGCCTCGGGGGTGAGCTGCACGCGGCGGCCCACCTTGCGCAATAGCTCTACGCCCGTTTCCTGCTCGAGGATCGAGAGCTGCTGCGACACCGTCGAGGGGCTGAAGTTGAGCGCCGCGGCGACGTCGGCGAGGGTTCCGCGGATGCTCAGCTCGCGCAGCAGGCGCAATCGTCGCACGTCGAGCATCCGGCCCCCTTCATTCTTCGGAAATCCTAATGGATATCGCTCGAAAAGAGTTGCTATTCATAACGGGAGTGCGACCGCATACTGAACTCACCCCCACCTCCTCAGGCGACGCCCGACCGGCGCCGTCTCCGCGTAAAGGACAGTCAATGACCGACGTCACCGAGAACCGCTCCGCTCCGGCCCCCGAACCTGCGCGTGAGGATGCCTCAGCCAGCGCTTCTGCTGCCTCTGCTGCTGCTGCCGCCGCCACCGACACGTCGTTCGAGCAGGAGTTCGCCGGGCTCTCCGACGAGGCCATCGCGCTCGTGCGTCGCTGGCTGACCGCCGCCGACGACCAGCCCGTCGACGCCTCGGCGCAGCAACTCGCGGGCGTGCTGAAAGACCCCAACGGCCTCGACTTCACGGTCGGCTTCGTCGACGGCGTCGTGCGCCCCGAAGACCTCACCGTCGCGGCGCGCAACCTCGCCCGCCTGGCCCCCAAGGTGCCCGCGTTCCTGCCCGTTCCCATGCGCGCGGCCGTGCGCCTCGGCGGCATCGCAGCCCCCATGCTGCCGGGTGTCGTCATCCCGATCGCCCGCAAGGTGCTGCGCCAGATGGTGAGCCACCTCATCGTCGACGCCACCGACCAGAAGCTCGGCGCGGCCATCGCCAAGATCAAACGCGACGATGTGCGCCTGAACGTGAACCTGCTGGGCGAGGCCGTCCTCGGCCAGAAAGAAGCGTCCCGCCGCCTCGCGGGAACCCACGCCCTGCTGGCGCGCGACGACGTCGACTACGTGTCGATCAAGGTGTCCTCCACGGTCAACCCGCACTCGCCGTGGGCGTTCGACGAGGATGTCGACCACGTCGTCGAGAGCCTGACGCCCCTGTTCGAGCGTGCGGCCGCAGCATCCACACCCAAGTTCATCAACCTCGACATGGAGGAGTACAAGGACCTCGACCTGACGATCGCGGTCTTCACGCGCATCCTCGACAAGCCCGAGTTCCACGACCTCGAGGCCGGCATCGTGCTGCAGGCCTACCTGCCCGACGCGCTCTCGGCCATGATGCGCCTGCAGGAGTGGGCCGCCACCCGCCGCGCCAGCGGGGGAGCCGCCATCAAGGTGCGCATCGTCAAGGGCGCCAACCTGCCCATGGAACAGGTCGAGGCCTCGCTGCACGACTGGCCCCTCGCCACCTGGGGCAGCAAACAGGACAGCGACACCAACTACAAGCGCGTCGTCGACTACGCCCTGCACCCCGACCGCGTGAAGAACGTGCGCATCGGTGTGGCCGGGCACAACCTCTTCGACATCGCCTTCGCCTGGCTGCTCGCCGGACGCCGGGGCGCGCGCGACGGCATCGAATTCGAAATGCTGCTCGGCATGGCGCAGGGCCAGGCCGCGGCCGTCAAGAAGGATGTCGGCAGCCTGCTGCTCTACACGCCCGTCGTGCACCCGCAGGAGTTCGACGTGGCCATCGCCTACCTCATCCGCCGCCTCGAAGAGGGCGCCTCGTCGTCGAACTTCATGTCGGCCGTGTTCGAGCTGTCCGCTAACGAGGAGCTGTTCGAGCGCGAGAAGAACCGTTTCCTGGCCTCGCTCGCCGACTTCGATCGCGCCGTGCCCGGGCCGAACCGCACGCAGAACCGCCAGCTGCCCGCCGCCGCCGCGCCCACCGACACGTTCGAGAACACGCCCGACACCGACCCGTCGCTGCCCGCCAACCGGGAGTGGGCCCGCGACATCCTGTCGCGCGTCGCCGACACGCGGCTCGGGCTCGACACACTCGAGGCATCCACCGTCACGACCAAGAAGGCTCTGGCCGAGCGCATCAAGACGGCCACGCAGGCCGCGGGCGACTGGGCCGCCCGAGGCGGCGACGGCCGCGCCGAACTGCTGCACCGCGTGGGCGATGTGCTCGAACAGAACCGAGCACGCCTCATCGAGGTGATGGCCGCCGAAACCGGCAAGACCGTCGACCAGGCCGACCCCGAGATCTCTGAGGCAATCGACTTCGCCCACTTCTACGCCGAGCAGGCGCGCGAACTCGACCGCGTCGACGGCGCCACCTTCGTGCCCGCGCGCCTCACGGTCGTGGCCCCGCCGTGGAACTTCCCCGTGGCGATTCCCGCCGGGTCGGCGCTCGCCGCGTTGGCCGCCGGGTCGTCGGTGATCATGAAGCCTGCGCCCCAGGCATCCCGCTGCGGTGCCGTGCTGGCCGATGCGCTGTGGGAGGCCGGCATCCCCGCCGACGTCTTCCAGCTCGTGCAGGTCGACGAGGGCGCCCTCGGCCGCGAGCTCATCGCGCACCCGAGCGTCGACCGCGTCATCCTGACCGGCGGCTACGAGACGGCCGAGCTGTTCCGCTCCTTCCGCCCGGACCTGCCCCTGCTCGCCGAGACGAGCGGCAAGAACGCCATCATCGTCGCCCCGAGCGCCGACATCGACCTCGCCGTGAAGGATGTCGTGAACTCGGCGTTCGGTCACGCCGGCCAGAAGTGCTCGGCCGCGTCGCTCGTCATCCTCGTCGGCTCGGTCGCCCGCTCGCGCCGGTTCCACGACCAGCTCGTCGACGCCGTGTCGTCGCTCACGGTCGGCTACCCGACCGATGCGACCACGCAGATGGGGCCCGTCATCGAACCCGCCGCGGGCAAACTGCTCTCGGGTCTTACCGAACTGGGCGCGGGCGAGAGCTGGCTCGTGCAGCCGCAGAAACTCGACGACACCGGGCGTCTGTGGAGCCCCGGCATCCGTGACGGTGTGCGCCGCGGCTCGACGTTCCACAAGACCGAGTACTTCGGTCCCATCCTCGGCATCATGACGGCCGCCACGCTCGACGAGGCGATCGCCATGCAGAACGAGGTCGATTACGGCCTGACCGCCGGGCTGCACTCGCTCGACCCCGCCGACCTCGAGGTGTGGCTGGCGGATGTCGCGGCCGGAAACCTCTACATCAACCGCGGCATCACGGGCGCCATCGTGCGTCGTCAGCCGTTCGGCGGCTGGAAGAAGTCGGCCGTGGGCCCCGGCACCAAGGCCGGCGGACCGAACTACCTCGTCGGGCTGGGCTCCTGGCAGTCGGACACGGCATCCGCATCGACGCCCGTGACAAACCCGGATGTCGTGGCGCTGCGTGACGCGGCCCTCGCGTCCGGCGCGCTCGACGCCACCTCCGGCATCCCCGCCATCGACCGGCTCGAGCGCTCGCTCGCGAGCGACGCCGAGGCGTGGGCGACCCGCTTCGGAACCGCGACCGATGTCTCGGGGCTCAGCGCCGAACGCAACGTGTTCCGCTACCTGCCGCGTCACACAGCCATCCGCCTGTCGGAGGGGGAGTCGCTCGCCGACCTCGTGCGCGTCGTGGCCGCGGCCTTCGCAGCCGGTGCGCGCCCCACGGTGTCGGTGCCCGACGCGCTGCCCGCGCGCATCCAGTCGGTTCTCGAGGCGCGCGACCTGCGCGTGACGGTCGAATCGGATGAGGCGTTCCTCACGCGCGCCGGCCGCAGCCGCGCCGACCGTGTGCGCCTCATCGGCGGCTCGGTGTCGGCCCTGGCCGCCGCGACGGGCGGCCGCCCCGACCTCGGCATCTACGGCAACCCGGTCACCGAGTCGGGCCGCGTCGAAATGCTCCCGTTCCTGCAGGAGCAGGCCGTCAGCATCACGGCGCACCGCTTCGGCACGCCCAACGCGCTGTCCGAGGGCCTCATCTAACCAGCTCGTTCGGCAGCGCACGCCACTGCATCATCCGGCCCTCGGCTCTGCGGATTCAACCCGCGGAGCCGAGGGCCGGTTTGGGTTCGCGGGGTGCGAGGTGAAGGCCGCGCCCGGAGAAGGTCACGGGAGAGTCGGCTGCGGAACACCTGTCCGCGACGATGTCCATGCCGTTCCAGAAGGAGTCAACAGTGGCCGGGCCTCCGAGCCCGTTCCAGAGAAGCATCAGGTCTCGATCGAGCGCTGGCATGAGGGCCGTCAACTCCTTCGACAGACCGGGGCCCTCTGCGGCCTCCTGCCACGACCGCCGCACGGCCTCACGCAGCTCGCGCGTTGCCGAGCTCGATCGGTCCGCGCTGAGCGACGCCACGAAGTCGTCCCAGTCGCTTTCGAACCGTTGGCAGAGCTGTGGGTCGATCTCGCCGGTGACCGCGCATCCCGACGCAGTCATTGCGAGAGCAGCAGCCAGAACCGCGAGACGGATGCGGCGAGGAGCGCCTCTCATCTAATCCCCTTCGTTCGACACGGCACTCTGAGGCTAGGGGAGGGCGGAGTGGCGATTGCGGGCTTGGAGATGCACCGGCCCTCAAAAGTTGAGATCCCGTCGTTCAGCGACGCACGCACCCAATGTCGCTTGTGCCGCTATGCGCAGGGTTTCACGAACATAGTCGAGGAAAGCTCGACGGTCCGCGGCTGAGATTCGAGTTGAAGATATTCGTCCGCAGCGGCATGTCGGACCTACGCCGTGTGGCGCGAGTGGAGGGGGCTCGCTAGACGGTCGGGCCCGTGACGGGCCAGACGTAGTCGAGGTCGGGCGGCACGTCGGGGAAGAGGGGCGCGTAGAACTCCGGATACTTGCGCAGCAGGTTCGAGCGATGCGAGACCATGATCGACTCGTCGGTGAGCCAGGGCGGGCGTTCGAACGTTTCGCCGATGTAGGCGTCGAGGTCGGCCGGGGCGGTGGCGAGGTCATCCAGCGTCTTCTCGAGGCACGTGTCGCCGAAACCGCGGCGCACCCACTCGGCGCACGTCGCCTCCTGATAGTCCATGAGGGCGGCTCGATAACCCCGCCACATGCGCGTGACGGGGTGGTTCTGCCATCCGTAGGTCGGGATGGTGAGGGCGCGCATGATCTGCAGGGTCTCGACGCGTTGTTTGCCGAGGCGGCGGTCGTCGAGCACCCGGGCGCTCTCGTCGAAGTCGGCGAAGGGCACGAAGGTTTGCATGGTTCCTCGGTTCTTGCACGGCAGGCGCAGGCACGCGGCAGAGAAAAACCCCCGCCTCCCGGAGTGTTCTCCGAATGACGGGGGCGATGGTGGGTGGGCGCCCTACTCGGGTGAACCGCCCGAGACGGTGTCGGCCTGAGGCTCGTCGTCGTTGCCATCGGTGCCCGTGCCGTCGGGCAGGTTGTCGGTCTTCTGGGTCTCCTCGTCGGACACGTTGGTCGAACCGTTGGAATCTTCCTCTGGGGTCTCGATCTTGTCGCTCATGACTCCAACCTACGCCCGGTGCGGATGCTCTGCAGGGGCTTTCATCGCGTGCAACGGTGAGCGTAGAATCGCTCGCCCTCGCCCCGCGGTCGACTCCGGCGGCCTACTCCGGTGGGCGCAGTCGCGGGCGGAATGTCCCCCTCACGGACGATTGTGGCCCGTATGGTCGCCCTGTCAGCATGGAATCTCCGCCACAGTCAGGACATCCGCATGATTGAAGCCCGTTCGCTCACGAAACAGTACGGCGATAAGACCGCCGTCAACGACGTGAGTTTCACCGTCCAATCCGGCAAGGTCACGGGGTTCCTCGGGCCCAACGGCGCCGGCAAGTCCACCACCATGCGCATGATCGTGGGGCTCGACCGCCCGACGAGCGGCTCCGTGACGGTCGACGGCAAGCCGTACGCCGACTATCCGGCTCCGTTGCACGAGGTCGGCGTGCTGCTCGACGCCAAGGCCGTGCACACGGGCCGCAGCGCCTACAACCACCTCCGCGCCATGGCCGCCACCCACGGCATCCCCACCTCGCGCGTGAACGAGGTCATCGAGATGACGGGCCTCACGGGCGTGGCCAAGAAACGCGTCGGCGGCTTCTCGCTCGGCATGGGGCAGCGCCTCGGCATCGCGGCGGCGCTTTTGGGCGACCCGCGCGTGCTCATCCTCGACGAGCCCGTGAACGGCCTCGACCCCGAGGGTGTGCTGTGGGTGCGCCAGCTGGTGCGCTACCTGGCCGCCGAGGGTCGCACGGTGCTGCTGTCGTCGCACCTCATGAGCGAGATGGCGCAGACCGCCGACCACCTGATCGTGTTGGGCCGGGGCCGCGTGATTGCGGATGCTCCCATCGCCGACATCCTGGCCGGTGACTAGACCGCGGCCGTGCAGGTGAAGAGCCCGCGGCTCGACGACTTGGCGGCAGCCCTCGTGGCGCTCGGCCGGCCGAACGTCGCGCTCGCACCCCTCTCTCCCGGAACCGCGTCGGTGACGGGCCTGACCGCCGAGCTCATCGGTGACACGGCGGCCGCCAACGGCATCGCGCTGCACGAACTCACGCCCACGTCCGCGTCGCTCGAGGACGTGTTCATGCGCCTCACGCAAGACGAGGTCGAGTATCGAACCGGGGTGGGCGAGCAGGACTCGATGCCATCCGGAGCCCACGCTTCCGCATCGTCTGCCGCCGCTCCTGCCGCTTCCGCTTCTTCCGCTTCCGACGCCCAGGAGGCGACCCGATGAGCACGACATCCGCCCCCAGCCGTTCCCACGCTGGCGCCCCCGCCCCCGCTCAGCGCGGAAAGCTCAACTTCGGCGGTCTGCTCGTCTCCGAGTGGATCAAGCTCACGACCGTGCGCTCGACCGTGTGGTCGCTCGCCATCCTCGTGCTCATCAGCGTGGGCCTCGGCCTCTTGATCGCCACCTTCCTCGAGGCGGGGGATGCCGGTGCTGCTGGTGGTCCCGGCGGCCCGGGTAGCCCGGCCGATGCTGCCGCTGCGGCCGCCACCGACTGGGCCCTTACCTCGGCAACCGCCGGCATGGCGATGGCCTCGCTCGTGGCCGCCATCCTCGGCGCCCTCAACATCACGAGCGAGTACTCGACGGGCATGATCCGCTCCTCCCTCGCCGCCGTGCCGAAGCGCCTGCCCGTGCTGTTCGCCAAGGCCGTCGTCCTCGCGCTCGTCACGTTCGGCGTGGGCCTCATCACGCTCTTCGGCACCTACCTGATCGTCACGCCCATCCTCGAGGGCAAGGGTTTCGAGGCTCACCTCGACGACCCGCAGACCGTCATCGCGCTCATCGGCGGCGCCGCCTACCTCGCCATCGTGGCCGTCTTCTCGCTGGGCCTCGGCACGATCATCCGCAGCGGTGCCGGCGCCATCGCCGCTGCTGTCGGCGTGCTGCTCATCCTGCCGCCCCTCTTCGTGTTGGTTCCGCTCAAGTGGTTGCAAGATCTCGCCCCCTACCTGCTGTCGAGCGCGGGTGCGCAGATGCACACCATCCCCAACGGCGCATCGGATGTCGAGGGCTGGGTCGCCGTCATCGTGAGCGTGGCCTGGGCCGTCGTGACGCTGGTGATCGCGGCCGTGCTGCTGAAGCGTCGCGACGCGTAACCTGGCACCATGGAGAAGTGGCTGTTCGATGCCCCGACGGCGACGGCGCTCTCGCAGATCATGCCGGTGCTCCTGCTGGCGCTGATCCTCGAGATGCGTCGCACCGAGATGCATCTGCGGGGTCGCAGCATCCGCAAGACGCGCATCATCCTCGCGGTGTTTTTCGCCGCGTTCGCGGTGATCGAGACGCTGCTCGTGTTGTCGATCGACGGCCGTCTCTTCCCCGCACGCTGGAGCGACCTCGTCGCGGCGCTCGTGATCTTCGCGCTGCTGTGGCTGCTGTTCGTGCTGTCGATGATGTCGGAGCGCGGGAAGCAGCCGTCGCCGGGGCGCGACGATCCGCGGGACGACGACTAGGCGCCGAGCCCCCGCGAACGCGTGACGGCGACTAGCCTTCGACCTCGACGAGGATGAGGGGCAGCTCGTCGAGCAGTTCGCGCGCGAGGAAGCCGAGGGGGCCTACGCGCACCGAGAGGCGGTCACCGGCGGCCGCGTGCGCGTGGGACGCCCAGACGGCGGCCTGCGCCGGTTCGGCTCCGCGGGCGCATAGGCCCGTGATCGCCCCGGCGAGAACATCTCCCGAGCCGGAGGTGCCGAGGCCGCTGTGACCGGTGCCCGCCTGCCAGACGCGGCCGTCCGGGTGGGCGATGACGTTGTGGCACGAGACGACGGCCTGGTAGCGGCGGGCGATGGCGAGGGTGTCGGCGACGAGGTCGGTGTCGGCATCCTCGTCGGAATCGCGCTCGAGCAGGCGGTCGGCCTCGCTGGTGTTCGGTGTGAGGACGAGCCGGTTCGCGAAGGTCTGCGCGATCTCCTCGACCTTCGGCAGAACCCCGAGCGCATAAGCATCCAGGGCCAGGATGGTGTCGTCCCCGAGCACGTCGGGAAGCTCGCGCAACAGCGCCTCTGCTTCGTCGGCATCGTCGAGCCCCGGGCCCACGAGCACGACATCGGCAGACGAGAGGTCGTCGGCGATCTCTCGCACCGAGGCGCCGACCACGTGGCCGCCGTCGGTTTCCGCCAGCGGGGCGACGCCGGATTCGGGAACGGCGACGGCGACGTGCGGTGCGACCGAACGGGCCACGGCGAGCGTGAGCCGCCCGGCCCCGACGCGGAGGGCGGCGAGTCCCGCGAGTTGAGCGGCGCCGGGGGAGCGGAGCGCTCCGCCGACGACGACGACCTGCCCGCGGCCGTACTTCGAGTCACCGCCGCCCGGCAGGGTCCACTCGCGCAACAGGTTGGGCGTGATGACGGTGGGCGTGGGCGAGGCATCCGTGCGGTCTGCCGAGGTCGCGGCGGTGTCGCTCATGCTGTTCCTCCGATGACGGCCGCCTCGGGCGACCCTTCGCTGCGGGTGTCGTCGCGCTCGCCCGAGTGGTGGGTGACGGGAGCGCCGGCGCGTTCGAGGTGGGTGGTGTCCGAGAAGGCGTCGAGCTGCCAGGGCTCGCCGGGGGCACCGCGGCTGATGCGGGTCAGCGACGCATTCTTCACGGAGTGCGACGACGCGAATTCGAGCAGCTCGGCTTCATCCCAGCCGAGGCACACGTAGAGCAGCAGCATGACGATCGAGTCGTGCGCGACGATCACGCCGAGGCTATTCGAGCCGGAGTCGTGCGCATCGTCCTCGATATCGCGCAACACGCTGCGCAGGCGCAGGGCCAGGTCGGCCCACGATTCGCCGCCGGGCGGGCGGTAGGAGAACTTGCCGAGCCAGTCGCGCCGCTCTTCTTCTTCGGGATGCCGCGTCTGCACGCCGTGGCGCGTGAGCAGGTCGAGGATGCCGAGCTCGCGGTCGCGCAGCCGCTCGTCGCGTCGCGGTGCAAGCGGCAGCTGAGCCGCATCGAGCGCCAGCTCGAGGGTCTGCCGCGCCCGAAGATAGTTCGAAACCCAGAGCCGGGTGCTCTCGAGACGCAGTCGCTCGTCGTTGTCGGCAAACACCGAGCCGAGCGCTGACGCCTGCCGTTCGCCGTCGTCGGAGAGGGGAACGTCGGCGTCGCGCATCTCGATGTGGATGACCTCGGCGCCCTCCGCTTCGGCGGCGCTCGCGGCCCGGTTGGCGATGCTCTCGCCGTGCCGGATGAGCCAGAGTTCTGTGACAGCCATACTTTCAGGCTATCCAGCCCCCGGGGGCAGACAAGTGGTTGACGTGTTGAGCGCCGGGCCCTATCGGGTGGCGGCCGCGGCACCCGTCAGAAGCGTGAGGATGTCTTGGTAGCGCTCGGTCGTGCGCGCGACGATATCGGCGGGCAGCTCGGGCGGTGTGCCCGTCTGGTCCCAGTTCGCGGCCAGCCAGTCGCGCACGATCTGCTTGTCGAACGAGGCCATGCGCTCGGCCGGGGTTCCGCCGGATGCCCACGCCTCGGCATCCCAATAGCGCGACGAGTCGGAGGTGAGCACCTCGTCGGCCAGGACGATCTCGCCCGTGTGCGGGTCGCGGCCGAACTCGAACTTGGTGTCGGCGAGGATGACCCCGGCGGGCTCGGCGAGGGCGGAGGCGCGGCGGTAGATGGAGAGCGAGAGCTCGCGCAGGGCTGCCGCATCGTCGGCCCCGATGAGTTCGACGACGCGCTCGTAGCTGATGTTCTCGTCGTGTTCGCCGAGCGGCGCCTTGTAGGCGGGGGTGAAGAGCGGTTCGGGCAGCCGGTCGCCGTTCTGCAGGCCGGCGGGCAGCGGGATGCCGCACACGCTCTGCTCGGCCTCGTACTCTTTCCAGCCCGACCCGGTCAGGTAGCCGCGCACGACGCATTCGACGGGGAACATGTCGAGCTTCTTGACGAGCATGCTGCGGCCGATGACCTCGGCGGGGATGATCTCGCGCACGGTGGCCGGATCGGTGGCCGCGTCATCCGAGCTCAGTTTGTGATCGGCCACGAGGTGGTTGGGCACATCGGACAGCTGGTCGAACCACCACAGGCTCAGCGTGGTGAGCAGCTCACCTTTGCCGGGGATGGCGGGCGACAACACGTGGTCGAAGGCGCTGACCCGGTCGCTGGCGACGACGAGCATGCGCCCGGCGGCCCCGTCGGTGCGGCCGGCGGCGGGCTCGTACAGGTCGCGCACTTTGCCGGAGTAGACGTGGGTGAAGCCGGGCAGTTCGAGGTAATCGCTCACACGCCCATTATCGCGGAGTCTCCTCAACCGGTGCGGCCGCCTCGATGAGCTTGTGCAACGTGGAGCGCAGGCCGTCGAGTTCGTCGAGCGTCATGCCCAGTTCGCCGACGATGGTGGCCGGGATGCCTTCGGCCTTCGATCGCAGCGCCCGCCCCGCGTCGCTCAGCGTGATGTCGAGAACGCGTTCGTCTCGTTGCGAACGCTCGCGTTGAACGAGACCGGCGCTTTCGAGACGCTTGAGTAAGGGGGAGAGCGTGGCCGGCTCGAGCTGCAGCACCTGCCCGAGCTCCTTCACTGAGCGCGGCTCGTTCTCCCACAGCGCGAGCATCACCAGATATTGAGGATGCGTCAGCCCGAGCGGTTCGAGCACGGGCCGGTACAGCGCCAACACACTGCGCGACGCAACGGCCAATGCGAAGCAGACCTGGTTCTCGAGCGCGAGCACATCGGCCTCGGCGGGCAGCTTCTCGGTGCCTGCCGAGGTCGGTGCCGTCGCGCGAGTTCGTTCAGCTGTCGACATCCGAGCATCCTCCGCAATTAGTATGTACACTAATCATTATGGCACGAAGCAAAAAGAAGCGTCTAACGGTGAAGGAAGCCGGCGGCATCACCGGCTGGCTCACCGCCACGCTACTGCCCTATCTGGGCCCGCCGCCCCTCGGTGACCGCAACGAGCCGCAGGCACCCTCTTCGGTCGGCAACCCGTGCCCGCTCTGTGGAGCGCCCATGTCCGAGCACCGCGTCGACCGCTCGGGCGAGCGCACGCAGCTCTACTGCCCGACCACTCCGAACTCCTAGCGTCTTTCGCGCGCTTCGGTGCCCCCTCGCCCCGCGCCCGCGACAGACGTATGCTCAGCTCGGGCGAGCACACGGCTCGAGCCCTCGCATCTTTAGGACACCGTGGAAACCATCGCAAAACCGTGGCCGGCACTCTGGTCACTCGTCATCGGATTCTTCATGATCCTGATCGACACCACCATCGTCTCGGTCGCCAACCCCGCCATCATGCGCGGGCTCGGCGCCGACCTCAACGCCGTGCTCTGGGTGACCAGCGCCTACCTCCTCGCCTACGCCGTGCCGCTGCTCATCACGGGGCGACTCGGGGACCGCTTCGGCCCCAAGAACCTCTACCTCGGCGGGCTCGTCATCTTCACGCTCGCCTCCGCCTGGTGCGGATTCGCCGGCAGCATCGAAATGCTCATCGTGGCCCGCGTGTTCCAGGGGCTCGGCGCATCGCTCATGACGCCGCAGACCATGGCCGTCATCACGCGCATCTTCCCGCCCGACCGCCGCGGCGCGGCCATGGGACTCTGGGGAGCCACCGCCGGCGTCGCCACGCTCGTCGGCCCCATCCTCGGCGGCGTGCTCGTCGACGGATTCGGTTGGGAATGGATCTTCTTCGTCAACGTGCCCATCGGCATCGTCGCGTTCGTGCTTGCCGCACGCCTCGTGCCCTCGCTCGAAAAGCACCCGCACAAATTCGACATCCTCGGTGTCGTGCTCTCGGCCGTCGGCCTGTTCCTGCTCGTGTTCGGCATCCAGGAAGGTGAGGCCTACGACTGGGGCACCATCGCCGGGCCCATCACGGTATGGGGCCTCATCGTCGCCGGAATCGTCGTGCTCATCGGCTTCGTCGTCTGGCAGCGCTACAACCGCGGCGAACCGCTCCTGCCGCTGAAGCTCTTTCGCGACCGCAACTTCTCGCTCGCCAACGGCGCCATCACGACCGTCGGGTTCACCATCACGAGCATGAGCCTGCCACTCATCTTCTTCTACCAGACCGTGCTCGGCCTGACGCCCACCCAATCGGCGCTCATGATGGTGCCCATGGCCGTCATCTCGGGCGTGCTCGCGCCCGTCGCCGGCAAACTCATCGACCGATACAACCCGCGCTACATCGCCGTCACCGGCATGCTGCTGCTGGCGGTCGCGCTCGTCTGGTACTCGCTGCTGCTCACACCCGACCGCCCCATCTGGATGTTCCTGCTGCCGAGTGCCGTCCTCGGCCTCGCCAACGCCGGCATCTGGGGTCCGCTGTCGACGACCGCCACGCGCAACCTGCCGCCGCAACTCGCGGGAGCCGGCTCGGGCGTCTACAACACCACGCGCCAGATCGGTGCCGTGCTCGGAAGCGCGTCGATCGCCGCGCTCATGCAGGCCCGCATCAGCGCCGAACTGGGAGGCGGAGCATCCGGTGCCGCACCCGGCGGCGAAATGCCCACGACCGGCGGCGAACTGCCCGAGGCGCTGCACGCCGGGTTCACCGCGGCAATGGCTCAGGCGCTGCTGCTGCCCGCCTCCGTCGCGCTCATCGGAGCCGTCATCGTCGTGTTCTTCGCCAAGCCGAAACCGCCGCAGTGGGGTCCCCGGGCCCAGGCCGCCACGCCGGATGATGCCGCAGCGACCGTCCCGGAAGCCCAGACGACGCGGCCGTAGCGGGAACCCCGGCCGCGCCACGCGGAGCTGTCCCACCGCGGAGGACGCAGAGGGTGCGCGGCCCGGATCGGCGTGGCCCCGGCATCCGGTTATGGTGTGACGATGGCGAAGAAACGTATCGAGGTGCGCGCAACCACGGCCGACGACTGGCAGCAGGTGCGCGCCCTGCGACTCGAGATGCTCGCCGACACGCCCATCGCGTTCGGCGAGACCCTCGAGGCCGCGCAACGCGTCACCGAAGCCGGATGGCGCGAGCGAGGCCGCCGCGGAACCAACCCGCACAGCACGGCCCTCGTCGCCATCGACCTCGACACCGGAGCCTGGGCCGGCATCATGGGCGGCTACGTGGACGACGCCGTCGGGTCGAAACCGCTGCTCGTCGGCGTGTACGTGTCACCCGCCTACCGCGGCAAGAACTCGCACGTCACCGACCTGCTGCTCGCGGGCGTCGAGGAGTGGGCGCGGGGCGAAGGCGACGAGCTGCTGCTGCAAGTGCACGAGAGCAACCCGCGCGCCATCGCCGCCTACGAGCGACGAGGTTTTCACGCGACGGGCGTCACCGTGCCCTACGTGCTCGACCCCAGCACGCGCGAACTCGAGATGCGCAAGCGACTGCGCTGACCGCATCCCCGCGCCGGCCGAGGCCCGAGCACGCGACTCAACCCCAGGGGATCGAGCCGACGAGAACGCCGACGACGAGCATGACGACCGAGACGATCGCGGCCCGCCAGAGGACCTTCTTGTGGTGGTCGCCGAGGTTGACGTTGGCGAGCGAGACGAGCAGCAGGATGGCGGGAACCAGCGGAGACTGCAGGTGCACGGGCTGCCCCGTGATCGACGCCCGAGCCATCTCGACCGGGTCGATGCCGAAGTTCGCGGCGCTCTGCGACAGCACGGGCAGGATGCCGAAGTAGAACGCGTCGTTCGACATGAAGAACGTCATCGGGATGCTGAGCAGGCCCGTGATGACGGCCAGGAACGGTCCCATCGACGCCGGGATGACCTCGACCAACCAGTTCGCCATGGCGTCGACCATGCCCGTGCCGTCGAGCACGCCGATCAGCACGCCGGCGGCCAACACCATCGACACGACGCCGACGACGCTCGGGGCGTGCGCCACGATCTCGGATGCCTGGCTCTTCATCTTGGGGAAGTTCACGAGCAGCGCGATGGCCGAACCGATCATGAACACGTAGAACAGCGGCACCAGGTCGAGCACCAGGAGCGTCATGACCGCGAGCGTCAGCGCCAGGTTGAACCAGATGAGCTTGGGGCGCAGCGTGGAGCGGTCGGCGTCGAGCATGGTGTCCGACATGGCGGTCGCGATGGGCTGCGTGATGACCGCGACGCCCGAGGCGTCGACGGTGGCGGGGGAGCCCGCCGGAGAGGAGGCGGCGACGCCCGAGCTCGAACCGGTGCCGGTGGTGTCGGTGGTGTCACGGGCGCGGCCGAACGTGGTGCCCGCGAGCGTGCCGTCGGTGCCCAGGGGGCTGCCGTCGGCGTCGAAACGGCCGAGGCGCTTGCGCTCGGCGAGCCCGAGCATCCACGCGAAGAGGAAGACGATGACGAGACCCGCGATGAGCGAGGGGATCATGGGCACGAAGATGTCGCTCGCGTCGACCTTGAGGGCCGCGGCGGCACGCACCGTGGGACCGCCCCATGGCACGATGTTGAGCGTGCCGTTGGCGAGACCGGCCACGCACGTGAGCACGACGGGGCTCATGCCGAGCCGCAGGTAGATGGGCAGCAGAGCCGCCGTCGTGACGATGAACGTGGTCGAGCCGTCGCCGTCGAGCGAGACGGCGCCGGCGAGGAGAGCCGTGCCGACGACGATCTTGGCCGGGTCATTGCCGGCGACCTTCAAGATGAAGCGCACGAGCGGGTCGAACAGCCCGACGTCGATCATGATGCCGAAATAGATGATCGCGAACATGAGCAGGGCGGCCGTGGGCGCGAGTTTGCCGACGGATTCCATGACCATGTCGCCGAGCCCCAGGCCCGCGCCGGCGAAGAGACCGAAGATGGTGGGAACGAGGATGAGCGCCACGACGGGCGTGAGCTTCTTGGTCATGATGAGCACCATGAACGTGACGATCATGGCGAAACCGAGAATGACGAGAGACACACTGACTCCTTTGTCTGTTTTGTCTGCGGAATGGTGCGCCGCCCCCAGAGGCTCGCAGACGCGGCATCCGCTGTCTCGCTTTGCCTCGTTTAGGAGAAAGCACGCATAAAACCGGTTTTGCGCATTGTGCTCATGAGGCCGACGGGAGCCCGTCTGGATACCCTGAAGGGCGACGAGGCGAAGGAGGTCGCATGCCGGGCACATCCGCAACGCGCACACCCCGCACACCCCGCACACCCCGCACACCCCGCGCACCCCGCGCACCGCGAACGACACGCGCACCGCTGCGCTTCGTCACGCAGGTGTTCATCCTGCAGGTGGCCGTCGTGCTCGCCACCGTGGCCATCTCGGCCGGCGTCTTCGTGTGGGTGGACACGGGACAACTGGTGCGCGAAGCCGAAGCGACCGCGCTGGCCATCGCCCGCAGCGTGGCCGAAGACCCTGATGTGCGGTCCGACGTCGCCGAATGGTCGGCCGACCCGGGCACGCCGACGGCGGCCGAGCTCGCGAACGGTCCGCTCGAGACCGTGGCCGAGAACGTGCGCGTCAGGACCGGCGCGTTGTTCGTCGTCATCACCGACGATCAGGGCATCAGGCTCGCTCATCCGAACCCCGACGAGCTTGGCGAGACCGTGAGCACGAGCCCCGACGTGGCTCTCGCCGGACGCGAGGATGTCTCCTGGGAACGCGGCACGCTCGGCGACTCGGCGCGCGCGAAGGTGCCCGTGCTGGCGCCCGGAGCAGCACCCGGGTCGACCGACGACGTGGTGGGCGAGATCAGCGTGGGCTTCGCGGCCTCCACGGTTTTCGACACGCTGGGCGACGAGATCGCACCCGTCGTGATCGGGGCGTTGGCGGCCCTGGGCGTCGGTGTGGCGGCATCCATTCTCATCGGGCGTCGGCTGCGGCGGCTGACGCTCGGCCTGCAACCCGAAGAGCTGCGGGCGCTCGTGCAAGACCAGGAAGCCGTGCTCTCGGGCGTGGGCGAAGGCGTGATCGGCCTCGGCCCCGACGACCGCATCACGGTGTGCAACGACCAGGCGGCCCGACTGCTGGGCGTCACGGATGCCGTGGGCCACACGCTCGACGACCTGCACCTGCCCGCCGATTTCCGCGCGCTCGTGCGGGGTAACGGCACCGAACAACAACTGCTGCTGAACGGCCGCGTGGTCTTCATCGACGTGCGCACCGTGTCGCGCGACGGTGCCCACCTCGGCCGCGTCGTGATCGTGCGCGACCGCACCGACGTCGAGGCTCTGAGTCGCAAACTCGATGCCGTGAACGCCATGACGACCGCGCTGCGCGTGCAACGCCACGAGTTCGCCAACCGCCTGCACGCCATCTCGGGCCTCATCGCCACGGGCGAGCACGACCAGGCCGAACGCTATCTCGCGGATGTGCTGAACCACGGTCCGCTCAAGTACCCCGTCGAGCACGCCGACCGCCTGACCGAGCCCTATCTGCAGGCGTTCCTGGGCGCGAAGGGTGTCGAGGCCTCCGAGAAGGGAGTGCTGCTCACGATCGGCGCCGAGACGCTCGTGACGGGTCGCGTGGTCGCCGCTGAGGACGTGACGACCGTGCTCGGCAACCTGATCGACAACGCCGTCGCGGCGGCCGTGGCGGGGCGCACCACGCCCGCGTGGGTCGAGGTGGAGGTGCTGGATGACGGGGCCGACCTCTATCTGTCGGTCATGGACTCGGGGAACGGGCTGGATGCTGGGCGCGATGAGGTCGGTGACGAGAGTGCCGGTTTTGGGGGCGCCGATCACGAGGCTGCCGGTCCTCCCGCGTCCGCCAACTCCGACCCCGATCCCGACGCCGTTCACGGCCTCGGCTTCGGCCTCCCACTCTCGCGCGACATCGCCCGCCGCAGCGGCGGCGACCTGTGGCTCGCCTCGCGCGGCGTGCCCGGCGAACACGGGGCCGTGTTCTGCGTGCGCCTGCCCGGCGCCGTCGAGCCCGCCCGCCCCGACAACTCGAGCGAAGGAACACCGTGAGCGCAGCATCCGATGATCTCGTCGTCCTGGTCGTCGACGACGACTTCCGTGTGGCACGACTGCACGCCGAGTATGCCGCGCGCGTGCCGGGCGTGCGCGTGCTCGAACCCGTCGGCACCGCGGCCGCCGCTCGCCAAGCCATCGCGCAGTACCGCCCGGGCCTGGTGCTGCTCGACGCCTACCTGCCCGACGAGAGCGGTATCGACCTGCTGCGGGACATCGACGCGGATGTCTTCCTCCTGAGCGCCGCCTCGGACGCCGACACCGTGCGCACGGCCCTGCGCCGCGGAGCGCTCTGCTACCTGATCAAACCGTTCGCGGCCGAGGCGCTGACCGACCGCATCGCGGCGTTCCAGCGGTTCGCCAACGTCGTGCCAACCGACCCCGCGAGGACCGTCGACCAGGAGGCCATCGAACGGGGCCTGCGCATCGTGCACTCGGGGGACAGCCCGGGTGGATCGCGCTCGCGGTCGGCGACCGAACAGGCCGTGCTCGACGCCGTCGAACGCGCCGACGCCGAGCTCTCGGCCGTCGACGTCGCCGAGCGCGTGGGTGTGTCGCGCGCGACCGCGCAGCGCTACCTCTCGGGGCTCGCGGCCGACGGGTCGATTCGCGTGCAACTCAACTACGGCAGCACGGGGCGCCCCGAGCACCGCTACCTGCCGCGCGGGTAGCCGGAGCCGCGAGCCCGGCCGTTGCGGGTTTCCGCAAGAGGCGCAGACCCGCACGTTCGCGCGGCGCAATCCGCACGCCTCCGCCGAATCGTTGCCGCGCACCCGAGCGCGCCTCAAGACTGGGGCATCGGCCGTTCACCTCCCGGCCACCCGAATCAGGAGCTTCCCATGAGTCCACGTTTTGCGATGCCGCACGCCCTCAGGGCCCGGCCTCTCGCCGCATTACTGGCGGCCACCCTCGCGCTCGGGGTCATGCCTCTCGCAGCCCAGGCCGCCCAAGCCGCACCCACGGCAGGCGCCGCTGCCTCCGTCCGTGCGGCCATCACCGACCCGCAAACGGTCGTGAGCCTCACCTTCGACGACACCAACGCCGACCAGATGGCGGCCGTGCCGATTCTCGACGCCGCGGGCATCAAGGCCACCTTCTATGCCATCACGGGTTACATCGGGGCGCCCGGCTATCTGACCTTGCCCCAACTGCAGAGCATCGGTGCGAGCGGTCACGAGATCGGCGGCCACTCGGTCACCCACCCCGACTTCACGACCATCACGGCGGCCGAGGCCACGCGCGAAGCCTGCAACAGCCGGGCGACCCTCGCCGACTGGGGCTTCGCCAACGTGCGCAGCTTCGCCTACCCCTTCGCGGCCGTCAACGCCGCCGCCGAAAAGGCCGTCGCCGATTGCGGCTACAACTCCGCCCGCGGCCTCGGTGACATCGAGTCCCGCTTCGGTTGCGCCGGCTGCGGCTTCTCCGAGGCGCTGCCGCCCGCCGATCCCTTCTACACCCGGGCCCTCGACCAGTTCGACTCCTCCTGGACCCTCACCGATCTGCAGAACGCCGTGCTCAACGCCGAGAACAACGGCGGCGGATGGGTGCAGCTCACGTTCCATCACGTCTGCGACAACGCCTGCGACTCCCTCGCGATCTCACCCGCGCTGCTGCAGCAGTTCACGGATTGGCTGACCCCCCGCGCGGCCACCGAGAACACCGTCGTCAAGACCGTTGGGGATGCGATCGGCGGCGCCGTCAAACCCGTCGTCAGCCAGCCGCTCCCGCCCGCACCGGGCGCCGGGGTCAATGGCATCGTCAATCCGAGCCTCGAGGATGTCGCGACATCCGGTATCCCGTCCTGCTGGTCCACGGCCGGCTTCGGCGCCAACACGCGCACCTTCAGCACCGTGACCCCCGGGCGCACGGGAGTGGTCGCCGAGAAGCTCGTGGTGACGGGCCACACCGATGGAGACGGCCAACTGCTGTCCACGTTCGACCAGGGCGCGTGTGCGCCCACTGTGACGGCCGGGCACACGTACTCCTTGCGGGCCTGGTATCAGTCGACCGTGCCCACGCAGGTCAACGTCTACCTGCGCAACACGGCCGGCCTCTGGTCGTATTACACGTCGAGCGCCTACTTCGCGGCCGCATCCACCTGGACCCAGGCCGAATGGACGACACCCGCCCTGCCCGCCGGAACCACGGGCCTGAGCTTCGGCCTCAACGTGTTCCAGAACGGTGAGATCACGACCGACGACTACGCGCTCTACGACACCGTGGGTGCGCCCGCCGTTCCCGGAACGCTCGTCGCCGGCACCCCTACCATCACGGGCACGGCCAAGGTCGGCGAAACGCTGACGGCCAACCCCGGCACGTGGACCCCGGCATCCACCACGTTCACGTATCAGTGGCTGCGCGGGGCGACCGATATCGCCGGCGCGACGGCCGCGACCTACACGGCGACGGCCGCCGACCGGGGCGCACAGCTCTCGGTGCGCGTCACGGGTTCCGCGCCCGACTGGACCCCGCCGACCGCCAGCGCGACCTCGGCCGCGACGACGGCCGTGCTCGGCGGAAACGTGACGACGAATCGTCTCGCCGGCGCCGACCGCTTCGGCACCGCGATCGCCGTGGCGCAGACATTCGCCCCCGGTGTGGCCCGGCTCTACATCGCCAACGGCTACGGGTTCCCGGATGCCCTGAGCGCCGCCCCGGCCGCCGCGCACTTCTCGTCGCCGCTGCTCCTGACGGCGCCCGAAGCGCTCCCGGCCGCCGTGACAGCCGAGATCAAGCGGCTGAAACCCGCGAAGATCGTCATCGCGGGCGGCGTCAACGCCGTCAGCAACAGCGTGCTCGCCGAGCTGAAGTCGCTCGCGCCGACCGTTCGACTCTCGGGCGCCGACCGCTTCGGCACCTCGCGGGCCATCGCCGCCGACGCCTTCGGCACCAACGCGCCGACGGCCTACGTGGCCACGGGTTTCGACTTCCCGGATGCCCTCACGGCATCGGCCGCCGCCGCGAAAGCCCAGGCTCCCGTGCTGCTCGTCCCCGGAACGAACGCGACCCTCGACGCGGCGACGCTCGCGGCGCTGAAGACACTCAAGACGACCACGGTTAAGATTGCGGGCGGCCCCAACGCCGTCAGCGTCGGCATCGAGAACGGCTTGAAGACGGGCTTCGGGCCCACGGCCGTCAAGCGTCTCGCCGGCGCCGATCGTTACGCCACCGCCGAGGCCATCAACCTCGACGCGTTCGGCTCGAGCGCCACCGTCTACCTCGCCTCGGGGGTCGGGTTCCCCGACGCCCTGGTGGGTGCGGCCCTCGCGGGCACCAAGGGCTCCCCGGTCTATTTGACCGGCCCCGGATGCGTGGTGCCCAGCGTTCTGCAGGCCATCGACCGGCTCGGCACCACCGTCGTGACGCTCCTCGGCGGACCGAACGTGCTCTCGGCCGACGTCGCCGCGCTGAAGGCCTGCGGGTAACCCGCCGGCCGCCCCTCCTCCGACCGGCGCCACCCGAAGGCGCCGGCTCGGACCCTCGAAGAAGCGCCCCTCCCCTCGCGTGTGCGGGGGAGGGGCGCTTCGCCGTGCGTGGAGCGTCGAGCGCGACCGCTGGGCGCGGCCCACGGTTCGCCGTCGGCGGGTGAATGCCTACCAGCGCGGGTGGATGGTCGCGCGGAAGTGGCGGTCGTAGATGTCGTGCACGACGCGGTCGAAGTCGTCGCCGAGCGCGGGCACGGATGCGGCCTGCGCGTTGGACGTGGCCTGCGACACATTGCGCGCGCCCGGGATGACGGTGCTCACGCCCGGCTGCTCGACGATCCACTTGAGCGCCGCCTGCGGAACCGACACGCCCTCGGGAACAGCGCGCGCGAACTCCTGCGCGGCCGCGACCCCCTCTTCGAAGTCGACGCCGCTGAAGGTCTCGCCCTGGTCGAAGGCCTCGCCGTGCCGGTTGAACGTGCGGTGATCGGATGCCGCGAACGTGGTCTCGGCCGTGTACTTGCCCGAGAGCAGGCCGCTCGCGAGGGGCACCCGCACGATGATGCCGACGCCCGCCTCGGCGGCTGCGGGCAGCACGGCGTCGAGCGGCTTCAGTCGGAAGGCGTTGAAGATGATCTGCACGGTGGCGATGCCGGGGCGCTCGATGGCCGCGAGGGCCTGGTCGGCCTCTTCGACGCTCACGCCGTAGGCCGCGATCGACTGGTCGTCGACGAGCGCGTCGAGCGCGTCGTAGACGGCATTGTTGTGGAACACGGCCGTCGGCGGGCAGTGCAGCTGCACGAGGTCGAGCGTGTCGACGCCGAGGTTCTTGCGCGAGCGGTCGACCCAGGCTCGGAAGTTGGCTGCCGTGTAGTTCTCGGGCGTCTGGTCGACGCGGCGGCCCATCTTGGTGGCGACCGTGAGGTCGAGGTCGGGGTTCGCGGCGCGGAACCGGCCGATCAGGCTCTCGCTGCGGCCGTCGCCATAGACGTCGGCGGTGTCGAAGAAGGTGACACCGTTTTCGACCGAGGCGTCGAGCACGGCCAGGGCATCGTCCTCTGAGACGTCACCCCAGTCCGCGCCGAGCTGCCAGGTGCCGAGACCGATGACCGAGACGTTGCGGCCCGTGCGGCCGAGGATGCATGATTCCATGCCTCGACCCTAGCCGCGACATCCGACGCCCCCGAGGGGTTGATAAAAGTTCGGGAGAAGCTATTCGGCCGGGATGGCGAGCTCGGCGTCGAGCTTGTCGAACGACAGACGCCAGCCCTGCTCGGTCTGGTGGCGGCCCTCGAGGTCGAAGGGCGTCTCGTGCAGCGTGAGGCGGCCGTGCCCGTCGCGCTCCTCGAAGCGGATGTCGAGCTGCACGTCGCTGAGCTCTGCACCGCCGCCCGTCTGAGCGTCGAGCCTGACGGCCAGGTGGGTGGGGGCCTCGAAGGCCGTGATGACGCCGTCGATGGGCAGCAGCTCGTGCGTCTCGGGGTCTTGCATGGCGAGCTTCCAGACGCCGCCCTCGCGCGCGTCGATCTCGACGGTCTCGCGCGGCGTCGTGAACGTTTCGGGGCCGAACCAGGTCGCGAGCAGGTCGGGTTCGGTGAAGTACGCGAACACGCGCTCGACGGGCGCCGCGAACGTGCGACTCAGGTAGACATCGGTCTCGGGCAGGCCTTCGGGACGGTAGTGGTGCAGCTCGTCGTTCACGGGGATCCTTTCGAGCGGAGGCGATGTCCGCGGTGCCGGTCGGTCTCAGGGCAGTGTATTCGGGCCGTGGGTGGCGTGCGACGGGTTGCCTTCGACCGGCGGGGTGCACACAGAGGGTGCGGATAAGGGGTGCGAACGTGCCGCTCATGCAGAGGGGGCGCACGAGGGGCGGCCCGCGACATCCGCGAACCGCCCCTCTGTGCTGTGCTGCGCCGTGGCGCTAGTGCGCGAGGACACCCGAGAGTTCGTTCGAGGCCTCGGGCAGCGTGGCGGTGGTGAGGATTTCTCCCGACTCGATGTCGACGGCGTAGATCTTCTTCGAGGCGGGCTCGGTCACGTAGGCCACGTGGTCGCGCACGAAGATCGTGGGTCGGGGCTGCTGCCAGTCGAGGGGTTCGCTCCACTCGGCGATGACGGGGATGCTGCTCTCCACCGTTCCCGCCTCGGGATCGATCACGTGGATGGCTCCGTCGGTGCCGAGCACGAGGCCCTCGCCGTGCGGTCCGCGCGCGAGCGAGCGGAACGAGTAGCTCGTGCCCAGGTCGACGAGCTTCAGCTCCTTGGTGCGGGTGTCGATGAGCGAGATGCGTTCGGGGCGCTCGAGTTCGGCATCCTTGTCGGTCTTGTAGTCGCCGAGCGTGATGGGCGACTCGTCGCTGCCGGCCTGGTTGCCGATGCGGCCGTAGGCGTCGGGGCTCGGGACCTTGGTGATCTCGCCGTCCTGGTAGATGAGCACGCCGGACTCGCAGCCGATGACGACGGCTTCGTCCTCGGCCGTCGCCTCGCCGTGCACGCCCAGGCAGTCCTCGTTGCGCGCGATCTCCGTGCGGTTCTCGTCGAGCACGATGATGCCGGGGCGCGACTCCTCGGTGCCGAGGGTGACGACGAGTTCGCCGTTCGTGAGCTCGACCGCGACGCCGTGGTGGGCATCCGCTGTCTTGTAGGTTTCTTCGGGTTCGAGGGCTGTGGCGCCGTCGTCGCTCGCGTGCTCGATGTCGTGCGTGTCGAAGATCTCGACCTCGCCCGTGCCGTCGGTGAAGAGCACGGTGCGGCCCTCGTGGCGCACCACGTGACCGGGCTTCTCGCCGCCGAACGTCTGGTCGGTCAGCTCGCCGGCCGCGGCATCCAGCAGCGTGAAGCCCGAGCTCGTCGAGACGAAGAGGTGGCGGTCGTCGCCGGCGGGGTTCAGGCGGTTGAAGCCGTCGAGGGGGATGTCCTTCGTCACCTCGAGGGTCTCGGGGTCGAGCAGGTAGATGCCGCCGTCGTACGTGACGGCGAGGGCGCCCGAGCCCGCGGAATCGGAGTGGTTGTCGGCGGAGGAGGCGCTGGGCGTCGAGGTGCTCGAGGCTCCCGACGCGCATCCGGTGAGCGCGAGGCCGCCGGCGAGGAGGGCCGCGAGGGCCGTGGTGGTGCGAGTTTTCTTCTGCATGTTTTTCACGTTTCTAAACGAGGGTGACTGCTGTGGGATGGATCAGGGGGAGAGTCCGCGGGCGAGCGTCTCGACATTGGCGTCCATCATGTCGATGTAGCTCGGGGCACCTCCCCTCGCCGAGGTCAGCGACTCGGAGTAGAGCGAGAGCACGGCCACGTCGAGCCCGGCCTCGTCGGCCAGCACCTGGCCGAGCGTGTCGGGTTGCGACGAGTCGACGAAGATGGCGGGCACCCCCGATGAGCGGATGGCCGAAGCCAGCGAGTCGAGATCGGAGGCGCTCGGTGAGGCCAGCGTGGTGCCCGACGGCACGATCGCGCCGATCACCTGGAAGCCGTACCCCTCGGCGAAATAGCCGAACACGTGGTGATTGGTGACGAGTGCTCGGTTCTCGGCGGGGATGTCGTCGACCGCGTTCTGGATGCGGGATTCCAGCGCCGTGAGCTTGTCGCGGTACGCATCGGCGTTGGCCTCGATGGCCGCCGCGTCGATTCCGGGGACGTCGTCGATGAGGCGGGCCGCGATGACGTCGACGGCCGATCGCATGCGGGCCGGGTCGGTCCAGAAATGGGGGTCGAGCTGTCCGGCGCTGTCGTTGTGCTCAGAACCGTGCTCCGACTCGGTTTCGGTCTCGGCGCCGGCTGCGTCACCCGTTTCGGCGTGCTCGTCCGCCGCGGCGTCCTCGCCCGCATGATCGGACTCGAACGTGAGTGGATCGACCTCTTCGCCGACGGCCAGGGTGGCCACGCCATCCGTCGCCGCCGCGTCGACCGTGCGCAGCACACCCTCTTCGAGACCCAGCCCGTTGTAGACGACGAGGTCGGCGTCTTGCAGCGCAGCGGCCTGTTTGGCCGAGATGCCGAACGAATGAGGGTCGGCGTTGGCGCCCATGAGCACCGTGACCTCGACCTCGTCGCCCGCGATGTTCTGCACGACGTCGCCCAGGATGTTCGTGGTCACGACGACCGTGCCGGCGCGATCACCGGCGGGGCTGCAGCCCGTCAAGACACCCGCGGCGGTCAGGGCCGTGGCGACGAGGGCGACGACCTGGGAGCGGCGGCGTCCCCGAGAGGCGAGCATCGGCATCCGGATGCCGCCGGCGGAACGATGGGCGGCGGGGAAGAACGTCGCGCGCGTCATCGCCCGACCTCGACCAGGTGGCTGGGCGTGATCGTCGTGTCGAAGCTGCGCGTGAGGCGCAGGCCGTCGGCGTAGTCGATCTCGTGGATCTGCCGGGCACCGGCGTCGTTGACGTAGGCGCGCGCGGTGTCGATCTGGATGCTGGGGGTGCCGCTCGCCGCATCCGCCCCCGTGTTCGCGCCGCCCTCGAGCAGCGGCACGCTCGTCAGCAACGAGCCGTCGTCGGTGGAGTAGGAGTTGAGCGTTCCATCGGCCAGCAGCGCGAGCACGGTCGACCCGTCGCCCGGCGACGTGACGGCGCTGACGGGGGCCGCGGTCGTGGCGACGGACCAGACGCGGTCGGAGACGTCGAGCGAGAGCACCGTGTTGTCGCCGGCGCGCGCCGCGAGGTAGTTGGCGCCGGGCCGGTAGTCGAAGGATGTCGCCCGCGAACCGGCGGGCAGGGTGTCGGGGTAGGCGATCTTCTCGCTCGCGAAGCTGCCCGACGTGTCGGTGACGAGCAGGGCGCCGTCGGCGCAGCCGATCACGATACCCGTGCGGGCCGTGGCGGTGCCGGCCGGAGCGGCGCACGTGTCGGCGAGCGTGCCGAGGTCGGCGGCGTCGGGCCCGTGCACCTGAACCGTGCCGGTGGGGGAGTCGGACGCGTCGTCCGCGACCGTGACGAGGTTCTCGCCGAAGGGGACGGCCAGGGCGGCGCCCGCCGCGGCCTCGGTGAGGTCGGCGCTCGCCGCGACCGATCCGTCGTCGAGTTTGGCCCGGTCGAGGATGCTGTTCGCCGGAGCGGCCGACGAGGTCGAGCGACCGGTGGAGCCGCCGACGCTGTCATCCGCCGCACCGGGGCCGCTTGCGCGAGGGCTCCCTTCCCCGGCGCCGCTGATCGCGACGAACGTGCGTGACGATGCGACGCTCGCTCCCGCGGCCCCGTCGATGACGCCGACCGCGTCGGGCGCCGTGCGGTAGTAGTGCTTGTGGTCGCCGTGATCGACGGTCCAGGTGCCGCCGTCGAAGACCGACATGGCACCCGTCGACGCGGTCGAGGCGTAAGCGTAACGGCCGTCGGTGCGCAGGGCATCGATCGTCGGGGCCTTCTTGTCGCCGTCACTCAAGGTGCTGGTGTCGCCCGACAGCAGGTCGAGCAGGTGCACCTCGCCGGTCGCGGCGTCGGCGAAGATCAAGCCGTTCTGCGGTTCGGCCGATTCCTCGGCGCCCTCCACGTAGCCGTGGGGCTGGGTGGTGTCGGATGCGGCATCCGTGCCCTTTTCGTCGGTCCCGCTCGGGCCGCCGCCGGGTGCGCACCCCGTGAGGGCGAGGGCGGCGGCGAGGCCGAACGTGGTCGCGCCGATGGCGGCGCGCTGCTGACGGGATGTCATATAGAGCTCACTTTCAATGCGGGTGTTGCGGGTGTAGCCGGTGTTGCGGGTGTTGCGGGTGTTGCGGGTGTCGCCGTGTCGGTGTGGTCGCTGTCGCTGTCGCTTTTCATGTCCCGTCCCGCGTGCCCGGTCTCGCGCCGAACGACGGCGCGGACCCCGACCGAGACGAAGAACACGAGCACCGACATCCCCGCGATGGTCGCCCCCGCTGCCGTCGACGCGTGCCAGGAGACGAGCAGCCCGGCGAATACCGAAAACGCCCCGAGCGCCGCGCCGCCCGCCATGATCGCCGGGATGCTGCGGGCCCAGACGGCTGCGGCGGCGGGTGGTGCGATGAGCAGACCGAACACGAGCAGCGTGCCGACGACGTGGAACGAGGCCACGAGCGCCAGGGTCACGAGGCTCAGCAGCACGGCCTGCGCGAGGCGGGGGCGCAGTCCGAGGGTGCGGGCGACGCGTTCGTCGAACGCCAGCGCCACGAACGCGCGGTGGAACACGACGCTCACGATCGCGGCGACGACGAGGGCGGCCGCGAGAACGGTGAGGTCCTGCGGGCGCACCGCGAGGACATCCCCGAAGAGGAAACCGGTCAGGTCGACGGCGTAGGACTGTGATTTCGACACGATGATGACGCCGAGGGACAGCATGCCCACGAAGAGCAGGCCGATGGCGGTGTCGTGCGAGAGCTTCGAGCGGCGGGTGATGGCGGTGACGCCCAGCGACATGGCGATGGCGCTCGCGGCCGCGCCGATGAGCACGTTGCCGCCGAGCAGCGAGGCGATGGCGATGCCGGGCAGCATGCCGTGCGACATGGCGTCGCCGAGGAAGGCCATGCCGCGCACGACGACCCAGGTGCCGACGATGGCGCACAACGCCGAGGCGAGGATGCCGCCCCACAGCGCGCGCTGCACGAAGGCCACCTCGAAGGGCTCTACGATCCAATCCATGCTCGCTACTATAGGTAATGAGAACCGTTATCGTTAAACCGAGGGAACCCATGGATGCCGCCATCACCGCTACAAACGTCAGCCTGCGCTATGACCGGCACGCCGTTTTCGAGGACTTCAGCGCCTGCATCGCGCACGGACGGATAACCGCGCTGACCGGGCCGAACGGATCGGGCAAATCGTCGCTTCTGGGGCTCGTAGCCGGCGTGATCTCGCCGACCTCGGGAACCGTCCGGCGCAACCTGCCCGGGCGCGTCGCCTTCGTTGCGCAGCGCAGTGCCGTTGCCGACACGCTTCCCCTCACGGTGCGCCAAACCGTCGCCATGGGCCGCTGGTCGGATCTCGGGATGCTGCGCCGCCCCACCTCGGCCGACCGAGCGATCGTCGGCCACACGCTCGACCTGCTCGGCATCCGTCACCTCTCGCGGGCACCCCTCGGCGATGTCTCGGGCGGACAGCGCCAGCGCGCCCTCGTCGCCCAGGGTCTCGCCGCGCGCACGCAACTGCTCCTGCTCGACGAACCCACCACGGGCATCGACGACGCGGGCCGCGACCTCGTCTTCGCCGCCCTCCGCGACGCCCGCGACCGCGGCGTCACGGTCGTTCTCGCCACCCACGACACCGACGCGGCCGCCATCGCCGACGACACGCTCGCGCTAGCGGCTAGCGGCTAGCGGCGGATGGGGGCAGCCCGGCCGTTCGTGGCCCGCAGCAGGTCCGCGGGCGACAGCTCGATGTCGAAGCCGCGGCGACCGCCTGAGACGAAGATCGTCGCGTGGGCGAGGGCTGAATCGTCGAGCACGGTGCGGAGCGGCATCCGTTGGCCGATGGGGCTGATGCCACCGACCACGTAGCCGCTCTTCTTCTCGGCCAGCGCCGGGTCGGCCATGGTGGCCTTCTTGCCGCCGAGAGCCGCCGCGACGGCCTTCAGGTCGAGCAGGCCGTCGACGGGCACGATCCCGATGCCGAGACCCTGGTCGGTCTGCACCATCAGGGTTTTGAAGACGCGCGTCGGCTCGACGCCCAGCGCCCGCGCCGCCTCGGCGCCGAAATCGGTCGCGCCGTCGTCGTGCGCGTAGGCGTGCGGCGTGAAGATGATCTTCGCGCGCGTCAACGCCACCGTTGCGGGCGTGCTGGGCCCAGAGTCGGTGGTCTTCTTCGCCATGCGGCAGGCCTTTCTCTCAGAGGACGTCGCGCCTAGCGATAGTGGTGTTCGCCACGCGCCGCCTTCTCAACGACATCGGCGATGCGCGCCGCCCGCACCGAGGGCGTCTTGATGTTTCCGATGCGGAAATAGATGCGGAACGTGTCGACCTTGTTGAGCCGCGCGATGAAGCGGGCCGCGTCGGGGTTGGCGTCGAGGGCCGCCTGCAGATCGGCGGGGGCTTCTGCGCCTTTCTGGCGGTAGGCGGCATCCCACCGCCCGTCGGCCTTGGCGCGATCGACCTCGGCGAGACCCGCCGGCCGCATGCGACCCTCGTCGATGAGGCGCGCCACGTGCTCGCGGTTGATCTGCGACCACGGGCTGTTCTTGCGGCGCGGCGTGAACGCTTGCAGGGTGTAGTCCTCGTCGAAACGCCCGGCCTGCCCGTCGATCCAGCCATAGCAGAGCGCCACATCGAGTGCCTCTGACCACGTGAAACCGGGCGCCGCCGAGTTCTTCTTGCGCAGCTTCAGGCGCACACCGCCGTCGTCGGGTGTGCCCTCGAGATAGGCCTGCCACCCGTCGAGGGTCACATCGAGAATCGGCTTATCGGCAAAGCTCACCATGCCCCGAGTATAGGAAGGACCGCCGACACCCGGGGCGGAGGTGGCAAACTGATCTGATGGACACCGTCGCGCTCGAAAAAGTCATCGCCGAAACCGAGTTCTCGGGTGTGGTGAAGATCGTGGATGCGAGCGGCACGCTGTTCGAGTCGGCCACGGGCCTGGCATCGCGGCGCTGGAACGTGCCCGTCGCCCTCGATACGCGATTCGACACGGCATCCATCACCAAGCTGTTCACGGCCGTTGCGGTGCTGCAACTGGTCGAGACGGGCGAGCTCGACCTCGAGGCATCCATTCACGACTATGTCGACCTCGACGACACGACTATCTCGCCCAAGGTCACCCTGCTGCACCTGCTCACGCACACGTCGGGGGTGGCCGACGACGTCGACGAAGAGGCGGGCGAGAGCTACGACGAGCTGTGGAGCCGCGTGCCCGTCTACACCCTCACCGAGACCATCGACCTGCTCGCCACGTTCGCCCAGAAACCGGCCGTCACCGAGCCCGGAGTCGAGCCCTATTACAGCGACAGCGGCTATGTCCTGGCCGGTCTCGCGCTCGAATCGGTCACCGAACGCCGCTATCGGGATGTCGTCACCTCGGCCATTTTCGACGTCGCCGACATGCCGGGCACGGGTTTCTGGGACCGTCGCAGCGACGCCCCCGCCATCGCCGAGGGCTGGAACAAGTCCGATGACGGCTCGTGGACCGAAAGCGTTTTCGCGGCCCCGCCCATCGGCAACCCGGCCTCTGGTGCCCAGGCCACGGCCGACGACCTGCTCGCCTTCCTGAGGTCGCTGCGCTCCGGCGGCCTACTGACGGCCGAGATGACCGAAGAATTCCTCACCCCGCAGGTCGAGTTCGACGAAGACCTCTTCTACGGTTTCGGCCTCGAATTCGACCTCGACGACGACGGCGAGGTGCGCTCCTACTACGCGGATGGCGTGGGCGCCGGCTCGAGCGGCATCGTGCGGCACTACCCGGCGGCCGGTGTCGACGTGGTCGTGCTCTCGAACAGCGAAGACGGCGCGTGGGACGTCGTGCGCGAAATCGACGGCAACTTCTAGTAGCTCAGCCGATGTAAGCGCCTTCACACTGATCGACAGCTGAAGGTTAAGGGGAGGTGTCCCTCGGCGAACGACGGGCATCCGGCGACTGCCGAATCGACGAACGCTCACTGCTCTCTCTAGAGCCACGTCAGGCGCGCTCATAGGGTTCGAGTGCCGGGGCCTCGCGCCCGTGGCATCCACCCGCACCGCGACGACCCCGAAACGTCGCCTTCGACCGAGGTATCCGAACCCATGCGTCACACCGCTCATCAGCGCGCCCGAAAACCCTTCCGCCCCCGAAAGACCACCATCGTCTCCGGCGTTGCCGTGGCCGCCATCGCGCTCGCCGCCTGCGGTGCGGGCATCGCGGCCTCGGCCGCCGGAGGCCTGCTGCCCCCGGCCGTCGCGCCGGTCACGCTGCACACGCCGACGGCCGCGCCCGACCGCATCGTCCTGACGCCGACCGAGGCGCCGGCCACCAGCCAGAACGTCAGCTGGCGCACGAGCACGGCCGTGACCGCACCGAAGGTGCAACTCGGCACGCCGTCCATCGCGCCCGTGGAGGGCGGGGCAACGGTCGACGCGACCTCACAGACGATGAAAACCGACCTCGGCTATGAGATCGAGTACCACTCGGCCACTCTGACCGATCTGAAACCGGGAACCACCTACAACTACCGTGTGGGCGACGGCGAGACCTGGAGCGAATGGCTCGAGTTCCGCACGGCGACGGCCGAGGCATCCGATTTCTCGTTCATCATTCAGGGCGACGGGCAGAACGACGTGAAGTCTTACGTCTCGCGCTCCTACCGTGCCGCCTACGAGGCCCGCCCCTACGCCCAGGCCGTGCTGCACGTGGGCGACCTGATCGACACCGAGACGGCCGACGCCGAATGGGGCGACTGGTTCGCCGCCGCGGGCTACGCCAACGCCTACATGAACGTGCTGGCCTCGCCAGGCAACCACGAGTACTACCCGGGCCCCGACCTGACCGACTACTGGCGCGCGCAGTTCGAATACCCGAAGAACGGGCCGACCGGCGCCCTCTACTCCGAAAACGTCTATCGCACCGACTACCAGGGTGTGCGCTTCATCATGCTCGATTCCAACCTGCAAGACCCCGCGAGCATGGCCGCGCAGACCGCCTGGCTCGAGCAGCAGCTCGCCGACAACCCGAACGCCTGGACGGTCGTGCAGTTCCACCATCCGGTGTTCTCGGTCACATCGGGGCGCGACAACTCCACGGTGCGAAACGCGTGGATGCCGCTGCTCGAGAAGTACGACGTCGACCTGGTGCTGCAGGGCCACGACCACGCCTACGGCCGCGGCAACCTGTTCGCCAACGAGAAGGACCTGCCAGCGGGTGCCTCGGCCGACACCGCCCAGACGGGCCCCGTCTACCTGGTCACCAACGCCGGCCCCAAGAACTACGTGCCCGATCCGCTCGAGGCCAACAACTGGGTCGCCAACGACGCACACCTGCGCACGATGACGCGCGATCTGCAGTTCTTCCAAACGGTCGACGTGACGGATGGCGAGATGCACGTCGAATCCTGGACCCTCGACGGCACGCTCAACGACGCCTTCACCATCTCGAAGTCGAACGGCTCGAAGCTCGTGACCGACGAGACGACAGCGCGCGCATCCGGCCCCGGATCGACGCGCGGATCGATCAACGCACCGACGATCCCGGCCCCGGCCGTGCCCGGCGCCGAACCGACCCCGCAGCCGACGCCCACGCCCACGCCGACGCCGACGGTGCCTCCGACGACGACGCCTCCGACCTCCGAGCCGACCACGCCCCCGGTGACGCCGACGCCCACGCCCACGCCGACACCGACACCCACGCCGACGGTGCCTCCGACGACGCCGCCCGTGACGCCCACGCCGACCCCGACCGTGGTGCCCACGACGCCTCCCGTCACGCCCACGCCGACGCCAGGGCCGACCGTCCCGCCGACGACCGGCCCGACGGTGCCGCCCACCCCCGGCCCCTCGGCCACCCCGGCCCCGACGACCCCGCCGACGACCCCGGCCCCGTCGACCACCCCCGCTCCCGTTCCGACCGCCGTCATCACGCTCTCGCGCTCGGCCGTCGAGCTTGGTGGCAGCCTGGTCGTCACGGGCACCGGCTACCAGCCCGGTGAAGAGGTCAACATCGTCCTGCACTCCACACCGGTCGTGCTGGCCGAAGTGCGCGCCGATGACACCGGTGCGCTGCGCGCGGGCATCATCATCCCGGCCGACACCGCGATCGGCGAACACCGACTCGTCGTCACGGGCGCGGACACCGGACGATCGGCCGAGGCGCCGCTCACGGTCGTGCGATCGGCGGAGGCGCTGCCCGGAACCGGTTTCGCCGGCACCCCGCTCGCACTGGCCGCGTTGCTCGCCCTCGGCGGCGGAGGCGCAGCCCTCGTCATCGCGCGTCGACGCCGGCTTTCGGGTCAGGCGGCCTCCGAATGAGCGCCGACCGCAGCGTCCCGAACATCTCTCCGGCCGCCGAGACGGCCACCCCGAGCTTTGAGAAAGGCCGTCGCCCCATGACGACTTCTGAACGGCGCTCAGCGTTTCTGAGCAATCCTCGTGTGCGGTCTGGCGTTTTCGCCGGTGCCGTCGCCACGATCGGCGCGCTCCTGCTGCCCCTGGCTCTCGCCTCGGGTGCGCAGGCGGCCCCGGTCCCGGCATCCGCCCCCGCCACCGTGGCACCGGCCAGTGCCCCCGCCGCGGTGGTCACGCCCACCACGCGCTACACGCCCACCCGCGTGCCCGACCGTATTGCGCTCACGCCAACGGGCGACGGGCGCACCCAGCAATCGGTCACGTGGCGCACCAACACCGAGGTGACACCGGCTCAGGCTCAGGCGCAGATCCGCATCGTCACCGCGCGGGCCTACCCGACCGACCAGCGCGTCGTGACCGCCTCGACGAACACGACCGTGAAGACCGATCTGGGCTACACCGAGGTGTTCCACACGGTCGACTTCACCGACCTGGCCGCCGGCACCACCTACCAGTACCGCGTCGGCGATGGCACGAACTTCAGCGAGTGGCAGCACTTCACCACGGCTGCTGCGACATCCGATCCGTTCTCGTTCATCTTCCTCGGCGATGTGCAGAACGGCATCTCGTCGCAGGCGTCCCGCGTCATGCGCAACGCGTTCCGCGACCGACCCGACGCGGACGTCGTCGTGCAGGTGGGCGACCTGGTCGAAGACGCCAACTCGGAAGAGCAGTGGGGCGAGGTGTTCGACGCCACCGGTTACGAGTTCGGTGAGACCAACGTGCTCGCCACGGCGGGCAACCACGAATACGAGGGCACACTTTCGAATCAGTGGCCGGCCCAGTTCCCCTTCCCCGACAACGGCCCCGATGTCTCAGGCGAACTCGCCACGCGCCTAGACGGCACGGTGTACTCCTACGACCACCAGGGCGTGCGCTTCATCTCGCTCAACAGCAACATGACGGATGCTCCGGCCCTCGCCGCTCAGACCGCCTGGCTCGAGAGTACCCTCGCCAACAACCCGAACAAGTGGACCGTGGTGTTCTTCCACCATCCGGTGTTCTCGCTCGACGAGGGGCGCAACAACCGCTCGCTGCGCGAAGCGTGGCAGCCGCTGTTCGACAAGTTCGGCGTCGACCTCGTGCTGCAGGGCCACGACCACGCCTACGGGCGCGGTAACGCCGACGCGGCCGAGGTGGGCAACCCCGAGAGCTGGGATGACGAGCGCAGCTACAACGGCACGGTCTATGTCGGATCGGTCGTCGGCGAAAAGGCCTACGACGCCGGCCCCCGCCTGTGGAACGAGAACGACGCTCACCTGCGCCGCCTCGGCCAGGGCCTGCAGCTCTACCAGCTGATCGATGTCGCGGGCGACAGCCTGCGCTTCGAGGCGCGCACGGGCGACGGCAACTACTACGACGGTTTCACGATCGTGAAGAACGCTGCCGGCAAGGCCGTCACGGACGACCAGGCCCCCCAGGTGATCGACCCGGGCAACCCGGCTCCGTGCCTCGGCTGCAACCCGAACCCCGACCCGACGGATCCCACGGATCCGACCGACCCCACCACGCCGACCGACCCGGGCGCCTTCGCCTACGAGGTGGTCTCGTCTCTCGACGCGGTGAACCCGTCCAACGCCAAACTGCCCGCCGGTTCCGCCTACTCCGAATCGAAGGACCTGCTCTACCTGGGTGACCAGAACAGTCAGAAGATCTTCGAGATGAACCCCGACACCGATCAGGTGACGCGCGAGATCACGTTGCCCGAAAACATCCGCGATCTGGGTATCGACGACGAGAAGCAGCTGCTCTACGTGGGTCAGCAGAACCGCAACTGGGTGGTCGTCTCGATCGCCGACGCGACGTTCGGCCAGGTCGTGCGCGGGCCGTTCCCGTTCATCGAGTCCAACCGCTCGATCGATGTCGACCCGGCCTTGGGTTATGTCTACGGGGCCGTTCCCTCGCGCGGAATCGAGGTGCTGGATGCTGAAACCGGCACGTCGCTCGGCGTGATCGGCAAGACGGCCGACAGCTACTACGTGGCCGCCGACCCGACATCCGGAATCGTGACCGTCGCCTACTTCCAGGACTCGACGACAGCCATCAACCTGGCCGCCTTCGACGCGAAGAACGATTTCGCGCCGCTGTGGGAGAAGACCACGCGGGCGAAACCCCGCCAGGTCGACGTCGACTCGACTCACGGCCTGCTCTACGTGGGCTACACGGGCACGACGACGGCCGGCTTCTCGGTGCACGACCTGAAGACCGGTGAGCTGCTGGGCGACTTCTCGGACCCGAAGTTCGGCAAGGACCTGTACGGCATCTCGGTGGATGAAGAGAACCAACGCGTCTTCAGCTCGAACCGCGACTTCCGCCTGAACCCTCCGGGGCAGGAAACGGTGCCCGTCGCGGTGACCGTATCGAAGCGGGTCGTCGAGGAGAAACTCGACTTCGCGCCATCCGGCACGATCACTTCGGTGAACGGCAAGAACGCGAAGCTCCCGGCGGGTTCCGCCTACTCGCAGTCGAAGGATCGCCTCTATCTGGGTGACCAGAACAGTCAGAAGATCTTCGAGATCAACGCCGACACCGATCAGGTGACGCGCGAGATCACGTTGCCCGAGAACGTGCGCGATCTGGGTATCGACGACGAGAAGCAGCTGCTCTACGTGGGTCAGCAGAACCGCAACTGGGTGGTCGTCTCGATCGCCGACGCGACGTTCGGTCAGGTCGTGCGCGGGCCGTTCCCGTTCATCGAATCGAACCGTTCAATCGATGTCGACCCGGCTTTGGGTTATGTCTACGGCGCCGTTCCCTCGCGCGGTATCGAGGTGTTGGATGCCGAGACCGGCACGTCGCTCGGCGTGATCTCGGGCACGGCCGACAGCTACTACGTGGCCGCGGATCCAGCATCCGGAATCGTCACCGTCGCGTACTTCGACGAGCTCACCACCGTGACCAACCTCGAAGCCTTCGACGCCCGCAACGGGTTCGCCCAGCTGTGGGAGAAGACCACCCGGGCGAGCCCCCGCCAACTCGACGTCGACTCGACCCACGGCCTGCTCTACGTCGGCTACACGGGCACGAAGACGGCCGGATTCTCGGTGCACGACCTGAAGTCGGGCGAGCTGCTCGGCGACTTCGCGGACCCGAAGTTCGGCAAGGACGTCTACGGCATCTCGGTGGATGAGGAACGCCAGCGCGTCTTCACCTCGAACCGTGACTTCCGCCTCAACCCTCCGGGCGAGGAGCTGACGAGCGTGGCCGTGAATATCTCGACGCGCGTGGGGGCGGGCGGAACGCCGCCGACCGACCCGACCGATCCCACGGACCCGACCGATCCCACGGACCCGGCCGACCCGACCGATCCTGTTCCGCCGACCGGGGTCACCTACACGGCCACGCCGCTCGCGGCCATCCCGTCGGCGGCCACCAATGCCGACCTCGACGCCCGCCCCGTCGGTTCGGTGGTGGACCCGAAGACCGGACACGTCTTCGTCGGCAACGAGCAGCGCCCGGCCCGCATCTGGGAGGTCGACCCGGCCACCGACACGGTCGTGAAGACGCTGGCGTTGCCGGCACCCAACGCGGCCGACGAGGGCATCCGTGACGTGGCGCTCGACCCGGCCACCAATGAGCTCTATGTCGCCTACGCGAACGCATGGCTCGTCATGAAGCCCGACACGGGTGCCCTGGTGCGCGGGCCGTTCACCTTCACGGCCAACGTGCGCGGCATCGACATCGACCCGGCAACGGGGCGTGTCTTCGGCGCGCTGCGCGGAACCGGTTTCCAGGTGATGGATGCGGCGACGGGAGCTTTCGTCACCACCGTCGAGACGCCCGGCAGCACGTGGACGTCGCACGGTATCGCGTTCGACCGCGCGAGCAACACGGTCGTCGTGGGCAACGACAATGCCGCGGGCACCGAGGGTGTTCGTGTGTATGACGGGGCGACGCTCGAACTGAAGCAGTCGCTGGCACTGGCCGCCCCCGACATCCGCTCGCTTGCCGTCGACCCGATCGCCGGGCGCCTGTACCTCGGGCATTCGACGACCACATTCGATGCGAGCGGTGTGACGGTGCTGAAAACCTCGGACCTGTCGAGCATCGCGCGCTACTCGAAACACGAGTACGGCAACAAGGTCTATGGCATCTCAGTCGACCCGACGCGCGGGCGCGTGTATGTGTCGGCGCGTGACCGCTACCCGGCCAGCCTCATCGAGTTGGCGCGCGGTTAACCCCGAGCGCCCCGGTTCGGCCCGATGGCCGTCGTTGCGTCGAGACACCACTCGAGCAGCGACGGCCATCGCCCGTAGCCGGCGCCCGGCTCGAGGTGTCCGCCGTTCGGGATGACGGTGACGGGAAGCCCGAGCGGGTCGCCGAAGGATGCTTCCACGCCGTGCGGTGAATAGGGGTCGTTGTCCGAACCGACGAGGAGCGTGGGTGTCGACGGGGCGGTGAGCGGCAGCGCGGCGAAGGTGGTGAGGGCGTCGATCCCGGCCAGGACATCCGGTTCTGGCGGCGCGACGAGCAGCACGCGTTCGACGGAGTCTTCGGCGGGCCGTGCGGCGAGCCAGACGATGCACGCGAGGCTGTGGCACACGACGATCACGCGGCGACGGCCGTCGTCCGATGCTTCGGCGAGGGCTCGGGCAACCGCGTCGGCCCAGGCATCCACTTGGGGCGCGTCGGCCTCGGGCAGCTGCGGGTAGACCACGCGCTCACCCCGCTCGCCCAGCTCGGCGGCCAGGTGATGCTGCCAATGCCCGGCGGGCCGGAAGTTGTCGTACCCGTGCAAAACGAGAAATGCTCGAGATTCGGATGCGTCGCGAGAGGCCATGCTCGATCCAACCGCATGCGCCGCCACCCCGGCAATTCGATGACCCGCCGTGACGATGACCGCGCGGGGTGGACTTACTCTGGCCCTCGCTGCATCAGCGCCCTATGATCAGGGGGCGCGGAGGGGGTCTCTGCGATGAGCGGAGCAGTGGAATGCCGAGGTCGACTTTTGGGGTCGAGGTCGTCGCTGGGGGAGCATGCGCCGTTGTGCTGCTGTTGAGCGGATGCACGGTACCCGCGCCGGTTGCCGGGGACAGTGTGACAGCGGCATCCGTCGACTCGGAGGCCCAAATTCGAGTGATCACCCTACGAAAGGGACATACATGTCGTTCCAGGCTTATCTCGACGCAATCGAGACGAAGACCGGCCTCACGCCGCGTCAGCTCGTCGATATCGCTGTGAAACGCGGCTACGGCGATCCGGCGGTCAAGGCCGGCGAGATCCTCGCGTGGTTGAAGGATGACTACGACCTGGGTGGTGGCCACGGTATGGCCCTCGTGCATGTCATCAAGAAGGGCCCGGCTATCGGCTCCAAGCACGTCGGGTCGGGCGGCACCCACAGCGACGAGTCCGAGATGCTCTGGCTCGACGGCCAGGCGTCCAAGCCTGGATCGCAGGGTTAGTGTCGGCCCCATAGGGGTGCACGTGCTTGCGCCTCGATGTTAGTGCACGATCGTGCACCTATTCGATGGTGTACGTTCGTGCACCACTGCTATAGTGCAAGTACGTGCACCATCGGGCGAGCGGAGAAAGTATGTTCCAAACACCTCGCGAGGCCGGCATGATCCTGCGCAATATGCGTGAAGACGCGGGCCTGTCGCAATCTGCGCTGGCCGCGCTTGCCGGCGTCTCGAAACGGTGGCTCCTGGAATTCGAGAACGGTAAGCCCTCGGTCGACATGTCCAAAGTGATGGACACGTTTGCAGCGCTCGGCGCAGGATTCGACGTTGTCGAGCACCCGTCTCGCGGCCGTCAGGAGAAGCCATGACATCCAGGCTTCAGGTCTATATGGATGGAACGTTCTGTGGCCACATCCAGCAGAGCGCGAGCGGCGACATTCGGTTTACGTACGACGAGGGATACGCCGCTCGAGTAGATGCCACACCGCTCTCGTTATCGATGCCTCTGAGTGTGCTCGAGCACCGGAAGCGATCGATTCTCCCTTTCCTCGACGGCTTGATCACAGACAACCCGGCGGCGCGTGAAGCGATCGGCCGCGAGTTCGACGTGAGCCCGAAAAGCCCTTTCGCGATCTTGCAGCATACGGGGGCTGACGTTGCCGGAGCGCTTCACATCGTTCCGTTGCCGGAGGACGCGAGCGACGCGACACTGCCCCGCGGCGGTTTCGACGTACTCACTGAGTCGGATGTCGAAGCGCAGCTCGCGGCCGTCGTTGAGGAGTACCGGGACGGGCGGGCCCCCGACGCCGGCGTGGGGCGGTTCAGCCTGGCCGGAGCGCAGCCCAAGATCGCTTTATTGCGCACAGCCGATGATGACTGGGCGAGACCCTCGGGATCCACCCCGACAACCCACATTCTCAAACCGGTCGCCGGTGGCTTTCGCCGAATAGACATCGTCGAGCATATGACCATGCGCGCGGCCGGATCCCTGGGGCTGAACGTGGCGTCGACGAGTTTGCGCGAATTCGGGTCCATCCGCGCCTTCGTCGCCGAGCGTTATGACCGCGTCCGGGTCGATGGAACCTGGCGACGCTTGCATCAAGAAGACCTCGGGCAAGCGCTCGGCACGCCGCCCGCGAAGAAGTACCAGCGGGAGGATGGCGGGCCAGGCGTGGCCGACGTGGCGCGGCTGTTTCGCAGCCTCCCTCGCCGAGAGGATCGATACCCGGCGGCACGGTCCTTCTTCATGGGCCTCATGTTCAATGTCGCCGTCGAAGGCACGGACGCCCACATCAAGAATTATTCGATGCTGCTCGAGGGCAACACGGCCAGGTTCGCTCCGCTCTATGACCTCACGACCTATGCGCCGTACAAGTCGGACGGCCAGGTCACTCGCTCCGCGATGAAGGTCGGAGGGGAATATCGCTTCTCGGCGATCGGAGACGAGCAGTGCCTCAGCGCAGCGCGCGCTCTGGGAGTCGAGACGGAGGACGCAACCGAGATCCTTCGGCACATCCGTTCGGGCCTTGTAGACGCCTTCGCTGAGGCTCGGGATGGCATCACCGGTATCGACGACGAGACATCGGGCTTCGCCAACGACGTGCTCGATAGCGTTTCGCGCCTGAGGCGGTCCGAGGGTCATTGACGCGTTCGAAGCGCGTCGATGCCGCCGCTAGTCGGCGACGCGGGCCGCGATGTCCGTGCGGTACTGGCCGCCCTCGAGCGTGATGCGGCCGAGCGCGTCGTAGGCGCGGGTGCGTGCCTCGGCGAACGTGGTGCCGAGCGCGACGACGCTGAGCACGCGGCCGCCCGAGGCCAGGAGCGTGTCGCCCGAAGCATCCGAAGCATCCGAAGCATCCGAAGCATCCGAAGCGTCCGAAGCAGCCGCGGTGCGGGTGGCGGCGTGCGCGATGTGCACGTGCTCGAGCGCGGATGCCTCGGCGAGACCCCCGAGCGGGCGGCCCGTGATCGGGGTGTCGGGGTAGTTCTCGCTGGCCAGCACGACCGTCACGGCCGAGGTCTCGGAGAACGCCGGCGCGGGCACGTTGCCGAGCGTTCCGGTGGCGGCCGCGAAGAGCAGCTGCGACAGCGGCGACGCCAGGCGGGGCAGCACGACCTGCGTCTCGGGGTCGCCGAAACGCGCGTTGAACTCGATCACGCGGACGCCGTTATCCGAGGCACCCTCGCGCTTCGAGGTGAGAATGAGACCGGCGTAGAGCAGGCCGATGAACGGCGTGCGCTCGGACGCGAGCTGCGCGATCACGGGGCGGGCAATCGTCTCGACGACCTCGCGCGTGAACGCCTCCTCGTTGCCGAACGTGTCGTCGAGCCACGGCAGCGGCGAGTACGCGCCCATGCCACCCGTGTTGGGCCCGGCATCCCCGTCGCCCAGACGCTTGTAGTCCTGCGCCGGCGACAGCGGAACGACCGTGTGCCCGTCGCTCACCAGGAACAGCGACACCTCCTGGCCGTCGAGGAACTCCTCGACCAAAACGCTGCCGTGCTGCAACCAGTGCGCGGCGTGGGCGATGGCCGCCTCGCGATCCTCGGAGACCAAGACACCCTTGCCAGCGGCCAGACCGTCCGCCTTCACCACATACGGCGCGCCGAACTCGTCGATCGCGGCAGTGGCCTCGGCCAGCGTGCCCGCACGAACCGCACGGCCCGTGGGAACACCAGCCGCCTCCATGATGCGCTTCGCAAACGTCTTCGACCCTTCGAGTGCCGCGGCAGCCTTGCCGGGCCCGAAAACGGGGATGCCCTGCTCGCGCAACTCGTCGGCGACACCCGCCACCAGGGGAGCCTCGGGCCCCACGACGACGAGGTCGGCACCCCACGCGATGGCGTGATTGGTGACCGCGACGGGGTCGTTGGCGTCGAACTCGACCACGGGCACATCCAGCGCGATACCCGCGTTGCCGGGGGCCGCCTGAATGTCGTGGCCGGCCTCTTCGCCGAGCAGGGACAGGACGATGGCGTGCTCACGGGCACCGGAGCCCAGTACGAGGATTTTCACGGGTACTAGCCTATTGGGCATGGCACGCGCGCGTATCCCCGATGATTCTGGTGAGGCATCCCTCTATCGAGCCCTGCAGGCCGAGCCGAAGCCCGCGCGCGACGACACCGCCACGGCCGTGCGCTACACGCTGCAGTTGCTCGCCGAACGCGCCGAAGGCAACACGCTCGAGGTGCGCGTGCCGCCATTCGGTGCCGTGCAGTGCATCGAGGGCCCCCGTCACACGCGCGGAACGCCGCCCAACGTCGTCGAAATGGATGCTGCCACCTGGTTGGCCCTAGCCACGGGCCGCGAAGCGTGGGCGGATGCGGTGGCCGCCGGGCGCGTGCACGCCTCGGGTTCGCGAGCCGACCTCACGGGCGAGCTGCCCATCCTGCGACGCCCGCAGTGAGAATGTCGGCGAACGCAACCCGCTATACGTGAGGCGGGCGATGACGGATGGTTGAACTGCACCATTCCGACACGTAAGGAGCTCGACATGGACCACCACAACGACGCACACGAGGCGCACCCCGACGAGACCGTCGAATCGCTCAACGAACCCGACCAGTCGTCGTCGGATGTCTCGCACGACAAGGTCGACGAGGCCACCGAAGCCGCCGAGCACGCGGCCGACGAGCAGCCGCTGGCCGCCCAGGAGAGCAGCGACACGCTCGACAAGTAACTCCCCTCAGTAAGGACCGCATGATCGGCTATTACGTCCACCACCATGGGTCCGGGCACCTGAGCCGCGCCACCGCGCTCGCCCGGGTGCTCGGCGACGACCTCACGGGGCTCTCGTCGCTCGCACGACCCGCCGGGTGGACGGGCGACTGGCTCCAGTTGCCCGCCGACACCGGTCCCGACACCGATGAACCCGTCGACCCGACCGCGCGCGGGGCCCTGCACTGGGTCCCGCGCCGGGCGGCCGGGGTTCGAGCGCGGGCGGCGGCCCTGTCCGCCTGGATCGAGCAGGCTCGTCCGCGCGTGATCGTGACCGATGTGTCGGTCGAGGTCGCGCTCCTGGCGCGCCTGCACGGCATCCCCGTCGTCGTCGTGGCCCAGCCCGGGCGGCGGGATGACGAGGCGCACCGTCTGGCCTACCGCATCGCCGATCGTGTCATCGGGTTCTGGCCGGCGGCCTTCGACGTCTTGCAGGCGGCGGAGCCGCTGGGGGAGCGTTTCGCTGCCGTCGGCGCGCTCAGTCGGTTCACCGTCGCGGAGCGGGCAGACGTCGGAACGACAAGCGGGAGCGACGGCGCGCCAGATGTGCCTGGCGAGGGGAATTCCGATGATGAGGGGTTGCCGCTCGACAACTTATTAGCTCCTGATTTGGGAGAAATACTCGTCTTTTCGGGAACCGGCGGGTCCGGCCCGGGGGCCCTGAACGCCGTCGTACGGGCCGCCCGCGCTGCCCTGCCCGATCGACACTTCACCGAACTCGTGGATGCTTCGGCGGCGCAGGTCGAGACCGCGCTGGCTCGAGCATCCCTCGTTTTCTCGCACTGCGGGCAGAATGCCGTCGCCGAGATCGCGTCGGCCCGCGTGCCGGCCGTGCTCGTGGCGGAAGAGCGCCCGTTCGCCGAGCAGGAATCAATGGCGTCAGCGCTCGCGGGCTCTGACCTGCCCGCCGCCATCGCGACGCCCGAGAGAGCGGATGCCGCCGACTGGGTTGCTCTGGTCGCCCGGCTCGAGGCAGCCGACGGCGATGCGTGGGCGGCATGGGCGGACGGCTCCGCGGCCGAGCGCGCGGCTCAGGTCATCCGCGACGTCGCCGAGGATCGCTCGCATGACTGAGCCGAGGGACCACGCTCCTCGCATGATCCCGGGCCTCACCCTGGTCACGATCGTGCACGGCCGTGAGCAGCACCTGGCGCGCCAACTCGCCGCGATCGACAGCGCGGCGGCTGCACCTGAGCTGCACGTCATCGTCGCCATGGACGACCCCGCCGTCGCCGCGCGTTACGCCGACCGGCCGCGCACCCTCGTCGTCGAGTGCCCTTCGACCGGCGCTCACCTCCCCCTGGCCGGCGCCCGCAACGCCGGCGCTGCGGCCGCTCGCGAACGGGGTGCCGAGGTGCTCGTGTTCCTCGACGTGGATTGTCTGCCCGCATCCGGCCTCTTCTCGTGCTACGACGAGGCTGTGCGCGCGCATCCCGGCGATCTGGTGTGCGGCGCCGTCGGATATCTGCCGGAGGGCACCGACTACGACCGCCCCGACCTCTTCGCCGACAACGCGCGTTTTCACGGCTTCCGCCCGCGTTTGGATGCCGGTGCCACCGCCCCCGGCGACCACCTCGCCTTCTGGTCCCTCTCCTTCGCAACGACCCCCGACACCTGGCGGAGGATCGGCGGGTTCTTCGAGGGTTACTCGGGGTATGGCGGCGAGGACACCGATTTCGCCGTGACCGCCCGCGAGGCCGGTGTACCCCTGCGTTGGGTGGGCGGGGCCGAGGCGTTCCACCAATACCACTCGACCACCAACCCTCCCGTGCAGCACGTCGACGACATCGTGCGCAATGGCGCGCTCTTCGCCGAGCGCTGGGGATTCTGGCCCATGCAGGGCTGGCTCGACCAATTCGTCGAACGAGGCCTGGTGTGCCGAGATCCCTCCACGGGTGACTACGAGCGGATGCCGCTTCCCTGACTCTGCGCGATGACACGGGCACTTTCGCCCGCAGCCCCTGACGGGCCCGACAAGCCCGGGCGCATATCATGGAAGGCCAGTCGGGGGACGAGATCGGACCAGCATGGAGACAGGACGAGCGCCCCAGCAGCAGCGAGGCCGCGAGCGAAGACGCGCGCTACTCGAGGGTGCCTCACGCGTCTTCGACCGCGTCGGTTTCGCGCAGGCGAGCCTGAGCGACATCGCGCGCGAATCGAACGCGACCATGGGCTCGCTCTACTTCTACTTCCCCTCGAAGGAGCAGTTGGCGCTCGCGATCATCACCGAACAGAACGCGCGCACGTTCAGTTCGCTCGAGCAGGCGGGCCGCGGCCGCGACACGGTGCAGACTCTTTTGCACGGGTCGAAGGCTATTGCCGATCAGCTTCTCACCGATGCGGTCGTGCGGGCCGGCATCCGGCTCTCGATGGAGCAGGGAACGCTGTCGGCGCCGACGAACGGCTTCTACGCCGACTGGATCGGCGGCATCACCGACCTGGTCGAGCTGGCCGCCGGGCGCGGCATCCTGCGCCGGGATTTCGAGGCCGCGCAGCTGAGCCGCATGATCGTGGCCACCTTCACGGGAACCCACGTCGTCTCGAACGTCTTGACGGGCCGAGCGGATGTCTATGCCGCCCTGCACGTCATGTGGGGAGTCGTTTTGCGCGGCCTCGTCGAAGCCGACCGTGTCAATCCCTACCTCGAGGAATCGGCCGAGCTCTTCGCCTCGGAGCCCCCCGAGCGGTCCTGACCCGCGGCTCGCGTGTTTCGGGCGTGTCACGCCGAGTTGTACCCCCGGTGAACACTTCTCGCAAGGCCTTCTCCGAGGAGCGCTTCTCGGCGATGATCGGCTAGTGGGCCGAGTCCCGCTCCGGCGCTGTCGCCGTCCCACCCCCGCGAGAAACGGAGACCCGCCCGCAGATGAGAATCGCCGTGCTGTGCCACATGCATCACCCGATCGCCGAGCCTTTTCAGGGTGGAACCGAGACCCATACGGCGAACTTGGCGGATGAGCTTGTGGCGCGCGGTCACGACGTGACGCTCTTTGCGAAGGAAGGCTCCGAGACGTCGGCCGCGGTGTATCCGCTCGTGCCCGCGGACTTCGAGTTCGTGTTCGCGGCGTCGCCGCTCGTGCGGGTGCAGCAGAAGGGCTTCCTGGCCGAGGCCGTGCACCACAGCATCCAGATCATCAGTGAGGGTGATTTCGATATCGTCATCAACAACTCGCTCAGCGTGCTGCCCTACACGCACATGCGGCACCTGCCGATGCTGACGATTCTGCACACGCCGCCGACGCTCGCGGATGTCAACGCCATCGTCACGAGCCCGGGGTGGTCGCCCTCGCCGCAGCACCTCTTCGTCACGGTGTCCGAGTCGAATGCCGCACCCTGGCGCTTGATCCTGCCCGAGGTGCACGTCGTGCACAACGGCGTGCTGCCCCGCCCGGCCTCCGCCGAAGGGGTCACCCCGGCCGATGCCGACGCCGCCGACCTCGCCGCGACGCTCAGCGAAGCTGTGGCCGGCTTCGGCGACAGCGGGGCCCGTGCTTATGCCGACCCCGTCACGCCGACCCCCTACGCCGCCTGGGCTGCGCGTATTACGCCCGAAAAGGGTTTGCACGTGGCCATCGAGGCCGCCGCGCGCGCGGGGATCGAGCTGCGCATCGCCGGCCCGATCGCCGACCCGCGGTACTTCGAGGAGGACATCGAACCCCTGCTCGGTCGGGGAGCGTCGTATGTCGGTCACCTCGACTCCGAGGAGCTCGACCGCTTCCTCGCCGCCGCCTCGGTCTTCGTGGCATCACCACTCTGGGCCGAACCCTTCGGACTCTCGGTGGTCGAGGCGCTGCGCCTCGGCACCCCGGTCGCTGCCCTGCCGAACGGCGCCCTTCCGGAGCTCATCTCGACGGCCAACGGCGCACTGGCTCGCGACGACAGCGCCGCCTCGCTCGGCCGTGCCATCCGCACGGCCCGCCGCCGTGACCGCACCCGGGTGGAGGCATCCGCCGCGCCCTACACCGTCACGCGAATGGTCGACGGCTACGAGCGTCTGCTCGATCGCATCCTTGCGGGAGACGCCGAGACCGTCGACGTGCGCGCAACGGCCTGAGCACCCACGCCTAGAGGCGGCGCGCGACCTCGTACAGCGTGGGCGCGACGTCTTCGACATCGGCCACGAGGAACTCGACGTTGCCCGCGCCGTCGCTGACGATCACATCCCAGACGCCCGGATGCGAGATGAGCGTCGCCGTGAGGGGGCCCCGTGTGAACACGCGCACGTCGCGCAGTTGGATCTCGGAGTGGTCGATCCACCCGTCGAGCACGTCCTCTCCCGGGAACGTCGGCAAGCCGTAGGGATCGACGTCGTTCACGAGTTCTCCTCGGGTTGGGTGATCAGACGGGGATGGAAGCGACGAGGGGCGCCCACCGCATCCGGTGAGCGCCCCTCGCGCTGAGGTCGTGCCGAGTTTATGCCCGCTGGCGGCGTCGACGCGCGATCACGGTCGAGCCGGCGCCGAACATCAGGAGCAGAGCGGCCGCGCCCAGGGCGAGCGCACCGTTCTCGGCGCCCGAGTTCGCGAGCGAGCCCGCGTTCGAGCCGGAGCCCGCCGTGCCGGAACCGGAGCCCGAGCCGGAACCCGAACCCGCCTCGGCGCCCGTGCCGGGAGCCGGAGTGGCCGGGTCGGCCGGGTCGGTCGGAACCGGCGTCGGCTCGGGCGCCACGACGGCGGCCGTCGACAGCGCCCAGTTCTGCACGAAGAAGTCGGCGGGGTCGATCGTGCCGCGCGCGCCGGCCCAGTCGATCAGCAGCTGGCGAATCTCCTGCAGTTCGTCATAGACGATGGGGGCATCGGCCACGGCCGGGAACCCGCCGCCGCCCGACTGGCGGTAGTTGTTCACGGCGAGCACGAACTGGTCGTCGTCGGCGATGGCGCTGCCGTCGGCGTAGGACAGGCCCTGGATGCGCGATCCGACCGGCTGCGAGACGTTGATCTCGTAGTCGACACCCGACAGGGCGTCGTAGTTGTAGTCCGGGATGCCCGTGGGTCGGTCGGCCGTCACGGCGTTGGTGCCCGTGGCCGGGTCGAACGTCGCGCCGGGGGCGACCTGGTTGAAGTACCGCGCCGAGAACTCGAGATACTCGCGCAGCTGCGCGCCCGTGATCTGCACGCCGCGCAGGGTGTTCTCATAGATGTAGAGGCCGGCGATATCGCGAATCGTGACCTCGCCCTCGGGGAACATGGCGGTGCGCGAGAACGGCGAGGCCTGCGAAATGACCGGGATGTCGGCCAGCGGTCCGCCGTCGAGGGCCGTCTCGACCGTGTCGGCCTGCACGTAGTTGATGAAGTCGATGATCGCCGTGTCCTCGTAACGCGAGGTCTCGGCGGGCAGCGCCTCGGTCGAGCGGGCGACGGGCGTGTTCACGTAGTCGATGGTCTGCTGGTGCTCGTCCTGCAGCGCCGCGACGACCTTCTGGCTCTCGGTGGGAGTGTCCTTGCCGTAGTGCGGCTTGACGGTCGGTTTGGCGGCATCCGACCAGTCCACGGCGAAGTTGCCCGAGGCGTCTTCGACCAGGTTGAGCGTGGTCTCGGTCACGCCGCGCGCCCAGTAGTTCGGCTGCGTGATGAGAACCTTCTCGCCCGCCACGTTGGTGAGCACGGTCTCGGGCTTGTCCTGGTGGCTGTGGCCGGCGACGAGCACGTCGATGCCGGGCACCTGCGTGGCGATGTTGTTGGCCACGTCTTCGTTCAGGTCGGCGGGCACGTAGTCGGCGTCGGCGACGGTGCCCTGGCCGGTGTGAGCGAGCACGACGACGACGTCGGCCTGCGCCTCGATCTCGGGCACCCACTTCTTGGCGGTCTCGACCATGTCGTTGAATTCTAGGATGCCTTCGACATTCGCTTTGTCCCAGATGCGGATGCCGGGCGTCACCACGCCGAGCACGCCCACGGTGACCTGCTTGCCGTCGATGGTGCGCTCGATGAGCTCGTAGGGCTTGTGGTACGGAGCATCGGTCTTGGCATCGATCACGTTCGCGCCGAGGAGCGGTGCCTGCAGGTCGTTCTCATAGGCGCTCAGCATGTCGAGGCCATAGTTGTACTCGTGGTTTCCCACGACCTGGGCGTCGTAGCCGATGGCGTTGAAAGCCTGGGCCATGGGGTGCTCGATGGTGTTGTCGAGAACGCTGGCTGCGCCATCCCCCATGCCGTAGTAGTAGGTGAGGGGTGTGCCCTGCATGGCGTCGCCGTTGTCGAAGACCATGACGGATTCGGCACCCTTGGCGGCGCGCACCTCGTCGACGACCGTTCCCACACGCGTGAGGCCGAGGATGTCGGCGTCCTTCGTGTATTCGGCGTTGGCGAAGTAGTCCCAGTTGAACACGTGTCCGTGGGTGTCGGTGGTGGCGAGCAATGTGAGCTCGACGGTGTCACCGGCTGCGGCGGGCGCGGCGGTGGCGGGTGCTGCGGCGACGATGCCGAGCCCCGCCAACGCCACGATGCCGACGATGCGATGTAAGCGCATAGTTGTCCTGTCTCAAGAAAAGTGGTGGATGTGAGAGAACCTATCCACCCCTTGTGAACGGGACGTTACGACACCCTTTCGGGGGGTAAACGTTATCGAAGGGTGATGTTAGCGCCGCAATCGTTAGTCGGTGCCGCGGATGCCGCGCACGAAGCTCTGTGACCGCTCGCGCAACACGTCGATGCGGTGCTGTTTCGCCGCCTCGACGTCGAAGCCCACGTAGGCGACCGTCGGGCGGCGGCGCACGTTGACCGAGCACTCGAAGTCGGCGCACACGAGCGTGCCGACGGTGTCGCCGCGTCGCCCGGCCGCCCCACCGCGCTTGACGCTGAAGAACGCCACGTCGTTGGGCAATTCCACGTCTTCGCACCAGGCGCACTGCGGTCGGGTGCGCGGTTGCACGTCGCCCTTCCGCAGCAGGATGCCCGTGGCCACACCGTCGAGGTGCAGCACGACGTAGCCCTGGGCCGGGGCCTTGGGGTCACGCCATCCGAGGTAGTCGATGGCCTCCCAGTCGATGCTGTCGAGGTGGGCGGGCAGGTTGAGCTCCTTGCGCTCGCGCTGCGACGCGTTGATGAAGGATGCTCGGATGTCTTTTTCCGTCAGGGGAAGCATGGGTGATCGCCTTGTCTGTGTGGACGAGGTCGAGCGCGCGGGTTGGGCTGCGTTCGACGTCGTGGTTGTTTTCGTACTCTGCTGAATCGCGGGTTCCGCGGTTCGCGCCATCGGGCAGGCGGCCATGAGTGCCGGGTGCGGATGGGCGCGAGGTGGGGATGCGATGTGCGCGCGGTGAAAGGTCCACCGCGGCGGGGTGGCGCGACGGCGCCGGAAACACCGGGAGAGGCGGCTACCTGATGCCGGCGAACGATACGCCGGCAACCCCCAGACGCCCCGCGGGCAGGTTCGAAACGGTCAGACTCACGTCGGCGAGTATACGCCGGGGGATGGTCAGGCGCGAGCGGTGGCGAGCCCCCAGGCGGAAGTATCGAGCGCATCGATGGCCGCGATGGTGGCGGCTATGGCGGGCACCCGATGCGAGGCCTCGGCCGACACCAGGTGCACGGTGCGCGAGTCGGGGGTCGCCGGATGCCGCGCCACCACGTTCGCGGGCAGCGGCACGCTCGCGAGCGCCAACGACGGCAGCAGCGCTACCCCGAGCCCGGCTTCGACCATGGCGAGCACGGCGGAGACGTTGTCGGTCTCGTAGTCGATGCTCGGCGTGAAACCGTGTGCCGCGCACAGGTGCAGGAGGTGGCCCCGGCAGCGCGGGCAACCCGCGATCCAGCCGGCGCCCGCGAGGGAGCCGAGGGCGAGGGGTGACGCGTCGGGTGACAAGCTCGAGTTGCCGTCGCGCCGCAGAATGAGAACCATGTCCTCGCGCCACAGCGGCGTCGCGGTCAGCCCGGCGGCGCTCGCCCCGTGCGGATCGTCGGAGTCGCCTGGATAACTGAAGGTGAGAGCGATATCGGCCGTGTGATCGCGCACCGCCTGCACGGCCTCGGGTGGCTCGGCCTCGATGTAGCGGAACCGCAGCCCCGGATAGTCGGCGCTCATACGCTCGATCAGCCGCGGCACGACGGTCGACGACGCCGACGGAAAAGCGGCGATGCGCACCCACCCCGTGCGCAGTCCGGCGAGCTCGGCCAGCTCCTCGGCCGCCGAGTCGATCGAGCGCAAAACCGTCGCCGCGTGGCGGGCCAGGATGTCGCCGGCCTCGGTGAGCAACGCGCCGCGGGGAACGCGCGTGAGCACCGGCATCCCCAATCGCTGTTCGAGGCGCCGAACCGTCTGACTGACGGCGGGCTGGCTGTAGCCGAGCAGCGAGGCCGCGGCCGTGATCGACCCGGTGTCGGCGATGGCACGCACCACGCGCAGGGTTTGCGAGTCGAGGTCGGCGGCCAGCGGGGTTCGGGGCTCGGTCATGACGCCAGCATAACGGCGGGTTATGGCGCCGATAGAGAAGTTGTCATTGTCGAATGGATGCCGCACGGGCACTCTGGAGCCATGACGACGCTCGCGCACCCCCGCCGCACCTTCGACGAGGCGCGCGCCCAGTTCGTGGGCGGTCGCCGCTATCTCGGGGCCTGCTCGGTGGGCCTCGCCAGCGCGGACACGCTCGCCGCCATGCGCGCCGATCAGCAGAACTGGGCCGAGGGCACGTGCTCGCCCGCCGCCTTCGACGCCGGCATCGCCCGCACGCGCGACGCCTACGGCCGCCTCGTCAATGTCGCACCCGACCGCATCGCGATCGGCTCGCACGTCTCCGCCATGGTCAGCGTGCTCGCCGCCGGGGTGCCCGACGGGGCCGAGGTGTTGTGCGTCGCCGGCGACTTCAGCTCGATGGTGTTTCCATTCATGGTGCTCGATCGCCGCGGCGTGCGCGTGCGTCATGTCCCCGTCGAGGCGCTCGCCGACTCCATCACGGCCGACACCTATCTCGTCGCGTTCTCGCTCGTGCAATCGGCGTCGGGCCGGGTGGCGGATGTCGCGGCGATCGTGGCGGCCGCAGCATCCACCGGCACCTTCACGCTGTGTGACACGACACAAGCCGCCGGCGCTATGCCCGTGGATGCCTCACTTTTCGACGCCACCGTGTGCCACGCCTACAAGTGGTTGTGTGCCCCGCGCGGTGCCGCGTTCCTCACCCTCGGCGTCGACTATCAGCGCACGCTCGTCCCCATCCAGGCCAATTGGTATGCCGGCGACGACGTGTGGGCCTCGTGCTACGGCCCCGAGATGCGGCTCGCCACCGACGCACGCGCGTTCGACGTGTCGCCCGCCTGGCCCGTGTGGGTGGGAGCCGAACCGGCCATCGACCTCTTCGCCTCGCTCGACCTCGCAGGGGTGCACGCCCACAACACGGCCCTCGGCGACGCGCTCTGCGACGGCCTCGGCCTCCCGCGCGCGGGCCAGGCCATCGTCACGTGGCCGGATGCCTCGGCCCACGATCTCGCGGCCCTCACCGCGCACGGCATCACGGCCTCGGGTCGAGCCGGCCGAGCCCGCGTCGCCTTCCACCTCTGGAACGACGAACGCGACGTCGCCGACGTCCTCGCGGCCCTCGGCCACCGCTAGCAGCCCCGCCTGACCTCGCGCACAGTTTGAGAGCCAGGAGGCTCCTACCGTGTGCTCATGCCAGCCTCCCTGAACCGAATGATCTACATCGACGATTCCGGCCATCCGGCGTCGGGTTTGATCGTCTATGGGTGGATCGAGTTCACGCCCGCGCACTGGGCTAGCGTGCTGAAGAACTGGCTAGACACGCGGAAGCGCCTGTGGAGATAACTCGGCATACCCGTTCCGCAAGAGCTTCACACCACGGACTACGTCAACGGGCGGGGTCGGATCACCAAGAGCATTCCCGCTAGGCACATGCATAATGGCGCGCCGCATTGGAAAGATCTCGGGAGGGAGGTTGCGTGCCTATGCCTCGACACGATCCGTTCCACCGAGGGGTTGTCTGTCGGTTCGGTGTACCGAAGGGTCGATCCAAGCGCGTTCGCGCAGTCGAAACAAGATACGTACCGATCACTGGTGAATCGGTTCGAGAGGGACCTTGAGCAGACGGGTTCACTAGGTTTGATCTTTATGGACGGCGATGGATCGGACACGTCGTATCGCTCGACACACCGGCAGTTGCCTTTGTCGCAGCGGCGCATCATCGAGGATGCCGTGCATCTCGACTCCAGCGCCTCGCAGCTCATACAGATGGCAGATCTCGTTGCGTGGAGCGCAAATGCGGCGATCGACCGTCACGACGCGCAGTCCTTCGCCTGGGACTGGTACCGAAACTATTTGGCCGAGCGAGATCTCGCTCGAGAGTCTCAGCCCATCTGAGCTTAAACAGCGAGACCCCCTTATCCACGTGTGCGGGGGGGTCTGCATGGCCAGCCTATTCCGGAATATCGGAAGAGGCAAGAGGGGCCGGGACGAACGTGTCGTCCCGGCCCCTTGGCGGTGTGGCGGGTTAGCCGCGGTCGGTGCTGCGCTTGGCGGCGCGGCGGCGCAGGAGGACGAGCACGAGACCCGCCACCACCAGCACGGCGGCGATGCCCGCGACGAGACCGAGCGTCGAGCCGTCGGCGCCCGTCTGTGACAGAGAACCGCGGCGGATGGCATCCGGGTCACCCGCGGGAGCGGCCGACGAGGTCGCGCCCGGCACGATCGGCACGGCCGTGGCCGAGGGGGTCGGCGTGACGGGCGGCACCGGGGGAGTGGTCGGGTCGACAGGCGGTTCGGTCGGCTCGACCGGGGCAGCGGCCAGGCCCGACACACGCACGTAGTCGAACGTGGTTGTGAAGCCTGAGCCTGCCATCGAGACGAGGCCGATGCGCGGCGTCACGCCGAGCGGGGTCGTCCAGGTGCCCGATTCATCCCAGGTCTGTCCGTCGAGGCTCGTGTAACCCGTGTAGAGGTTCTCGGTTTCGCTGTGCTGGCGCACGATGCGCAGGTAGGTCTCGTCGCCGACGGGTCCGCCGACGCCGTTGCCATAGACCGGGTAGCCGGCCGGAACGGGACTCTGACGCTTGGCGAACTCGGTCTGGCGGGTCTCCCAGATCGACGACACCGCGTGTTTGATGAAGTTGCCGTCGTCGGTGTAGAGCACGATGCCGCCCTGCACGTAGTTCTGGCAGCAGCCCTCGGCGGGCACGTTCACCGACACGCGCGTCTCGACCATATAGTCGCCCTCGGGCGCGGCCTCGGTGACGAGTCCGGCGGCGTTGGCCTCGGGGCCGAGGTCGCCCGCCTGCGTGTCGAAGCTGAACGATCCGTCGGCGACACCGAAGCTCGAGGCATCCGGTTGGCGGATCCACGACCACTGGCTGCCCAGCGCGTCGCCGTCGAAGTCATCCGACAGTGCGGCGATCGTCTCGCCGGGTTGCGGCTGCACGACGGGGGTGGATGCGGGAGCCGCGGCCTGCCCGGCAACCGTCACGGGTGCGGGCTGCGGGGTGTCGCTCGGCCCGGCGCCGCCGCGCACGGTGGGCCAGCCATCCACCCAGTCGATGCGGTCCATGAGGACGGGTCGCTTCGTGTAGGTCTCGCCCTCGACCATGTAGGGGTCGTTGCGGTCGACGGCGTGGTAGACGATCCACGAGGTGCCCGCGAGGTCGGCCGCCATAGTGTTGTGGCCTGTGCCGATCCAGCGGTTGCCGTTCTGGTGCAGCAGCGGGGTGCCGCCCACTCGGCCGGCGAGGAGCGACGTGCCTGTCTTGTCGACGAAGGGCCCGGTTGGGCTGGTCGAGCGGCCGACGAAGACGCCATAGCCCGTCAGCGGTCCGGCGCAGCAGTTGGTGGCCGAGCCGAGCAGGTAGTAGTAGCCGTCGTGTTCGACGACGTTGGTGCCCTCGTAGCGGTTCGAGATCGAGATCTGCACCTGGGTCGCAGGGTCGGTGGTGAGGCCGTCGGCGCTCAGCTCGCGCACGGAGAGGCCGCCGAAGTAGCTGCCGTAGTAGATGTAGTTCTGGCCGTCGGCCGTGATGACCTCGGGGTCGAAGGTCCAGCGGCGGTCGTTGGGGTTGCCGCCGGGAGGGGCGGCGGGTGCGACGACGGGTCCGCCCGAGTCGGTCCAGGGCCCGGCGGGGCTGTCAGAGGTGGCGACGCCGATGGCCGCGCCCCCGTCATCCGGAACGCCGTCGCCGTTGGTGTCGGGGCCGACCGTCTTGGTGGCCGTGTAGTAGAGGTTGTATTTGCCGTTCAGGAAGACGACGTCCGGCGCCCACATGTCGCCGTCGTTGATCCAGGCGGGCTTCTCGGGCAGCGCCTCGGTGACGAACGTCCACGTCACGAGGTCGGTCGACCGATAGGTCGGGATGCTGTAGAAACGCAGGCTGCCGTCGGGGTTCTTCTCCTCGGAGTCGAGGGCGTCGCGCGTGCAGAAGAGGTACCAGGCGGCGTCGGCCGGGTCGGCCGAGCGGATCACGTCGGGGTCGGCGCACTGTTCGGCGGGCCGGCCGTCGGCGAGCGTCAGCGTCAGCGGGTTCGTGAACGTGTCGGCGGCGACGGCGGCGCGGGCGCCCGAGGCTGCGGTGGCGGATGCCGGGGTGCCGGCCGTCGTTGCGGTCGCGGTCGTCGTCGCACCGGTGATGCCGGTCGATACGGCTTGGGTGACTCCTGCGCCCGCGGCGGCGGCTGGCGCCACCCCGAGCAGCAGGGCCGCGGCGGTGAAGCCGGCGGCAAGCGAGAGTTTTCTCATATTTCCTCCACGTTGAGGGTTGGTCGAGCGGGGTGGCTGAGGGCGGGGCGCCCGGTTACGGCAGGTCGACGACGGGCGTCGAACCGTTCCAGCTGAGGGGCAGCACGTTCATGCCGCGGTAGACGATGGCCGGGTCCCACGAGTGGAAGAAGATGCGGTCTTCACCGTCGGGGCCTGCGACGACATCCTGACCGCCGGGGCCGACGTAGGCGTCGCCGGTGATCTCGGTCGTGAGCAGCGGGCCGTCGGCCTTCGTGTAGGGGCCGGCCAGGGCGGTCGCGGTGGCGTAACCCGTGGCGTAGGCCTCGCCGCCATAGTCGTTCGCCGAGTAGAAGAGCACGTAGGCATCGTCGTGTTTCACGATCACGGGCGCCTCGATGAGCGAACCCTCCCACGCCTCGGTCTGCTGCAACAGCCGCGTGGGCTCACCGGCGAGCGTGACGCCATCCGCGCCGAGGGGTGACAGCTGCAACCAGGTGTCGAGCCCGCAGCAGTTGCCGTCGTTCTTCCACACGAGGTAACGCGTGCCGTCGGCGTCGGTGAAGCTCGACGCGTCGATGGCACCGCCCTCGTCGAGCGGGCAGATGAGCGGGGCGTCGCTCGCGCCCACGAACGGGCCGGTCGGCGCATCGGCCGTGGCCGCACCGATGCACTGCTGGCCCGACTCGGCATCCTGCGCCGTGAAGTAGAGCGCGAAACGCCCGTCGGCCAGCTCGGTCACATCGGGGGCCCACGTGCGGCCCTCGTCGGCCCAGGCGGGCAGGTCGGGGAAGGCATCCTCGCCGGCCGGCTGCCACGTCTCGAGATCGGTCGAGGTGGCGTATTGCAGGTTCGCCGCCGGGCTGTTGGTCGCGTAGGCATAATAGGTGTCGCCGACGCGCAACACGTCGGGGTCGGGGAAGTCCTGGTCGATCGCAAAGGCGGGCGTTGCGGATGCCGGAGCCGCGGTGTCGGCACCACCCGCGTTGCCCGAGCCGGCGCCCGAGCACGCGGTCAGGACGAGAGCCCCCGCGGCGAGAGCGGCTAATACGCCGCTCGACCGGCCATCCGCGCGCCTGCGCACGCCGGCACGGACACCCGACCGCGGGCCGCGCCCCAACCCCCGCACCCGCACCCGCATCAGCCCTTCACGCCCGAAGACGCGACGCTGTCGACGATCTGGCGCTGAGCGAGCGCGAACAGGATGAGCACGGGAACCGACGCGATCACGGCACCGGCCATGACGATCGAGAAGTGCGTCGAGTAGGCGCCCTGCAGCTGGGACAGACCGGGCTGCAGCGTGAGGTTCTCGGGGCTGAGGAGCACGTAGATCGGCCACAGGAAGTCGTTCCAGTTGGCCAGGAAGCTCAGCACCGCGAGGGTGGCGAGCGCCGGGCGCGACAGGGGGACGATGATCTGCAGGAAGATGCGCAGGTCGCCGGCGCCGTCGATGCGGGCCGCCTCCTCGATCTCCATGGGCAGCCCGATGAAGAATTGTCGCAGGAAGAACACGCCGAAGGCGCTCGCGGCACCCGGGATCGAGATGGCCCAGATGGTGTCGAGCCATCCGAGGTTCTGCACGATCAGGTAGTTGGGGATGAGGAAGATGACCGGCGGCACGAGCAGCGTGGCGATGATGAGGCCGAAGACGATCTTCTTGCCGCGGAACTCGAGCCGGGCCAGCGCATAGGCGGCCGCCGACGCGGTCACGAGGATGAGGATGGTCTGCAGCGTGGCCGCCAGGAAGCTGTTCAGCAGCCACCGGAAGATGGGCTGCTGCCCCGACGACAGCGTGGCGTAGGCCTCGGTCGAGAAGGGGTTGGGGATGAAGCCGTAGGGGTTGGTGATGACATCGCCGTCGGTCTTGAACGACGTGATGAGCACCCACAGCAACGGCAGCACGATGATGAGCGACACGACCACGAGCAGCACATAGAGGACGGCCTGGCGCACCGTGCGGGGGCGGAAGCGGCGTTTCGGGGCCACGGTTGCCGAGGCGTTCGCCCGGCCGCGCCCGCTGCCCGAGCTGCCGCCCGAACCACTGCTCGCGCCGCCGTTGCCGGTGCCGCCGCCGTTACCGTTGGCGCTGCCGGCACCCTCGACGCCGTCGTCGCCGCCGCGGGGGCGGGTGGGGGTTGAGGTAGACATCTGTGTCCTTACTCCGCGCGTTCGCGCTGTAGACGGAAGTTGATGACGCTGATGATGGCGAGCACGGCGAACAGGATGTAGCTCATGGCCGAGGCCGCGCCCATGTTGCTCTGCGCGAGACCCTGGTCGGAGATGTACATGATGACCGTGCGCGTTGCGTTGCCGGGCCCGCCCTTGGTGAGGATGAACGACTGGCCGAACATGTTCGCCGACGCCAGGATGGTGGTGGTCGTCACGAACAGCATCACGGGTCGCAGCCCGGGCAGGGTCACGCTGAAGAACTTGCGAATCGCGCCCGCGCCGTCGAGCGAGGCCGCCTCATAGAGGTCGGCGCTGATGCCCTTGAGACCCGCGAGCAGGATGACGGCGTTGAAGCCCAGCGTCCACCACACGGTCACGCCCACGAGCGAAACCCAGGCCCACGGCACGTCGACCGTCCACGGCAGGTCCGAGGGGAGACCGACGAGCCCGAGCAGGTAGTTCAGGATGCCGGACTGCGTGTCGAGCACATAGCGCCACACGACGCCGATGACGGCGACGCCGAGCACGTAGGGCGCGAAGAAGATGGCGCGGAACGCGGTGCCGCCCTTGATCTTGTTGTTGAGCAGCACGGCGAGCAGCAGGGGCACGACGAGCATGACGGGCACGCTTAGCAGCGTGAAGATGCCGGTGGCGCCCATGCTCTGCCAGAAGTCGCCGAAGGTGATCGACCCGGGGGTGAAGAGGTCGATGTAGTTCTGCAACCCGATGAAGGCCTGCTCGGCCTTGTAGGGGCTCCAGTCGGTGACGCTGATCACGAGGCCGAAGATGGCCGGCGCGATCACGAAGATGCCGAACAGGATCAGGAAGGGCGCGAGGAACAGGTAGGCGGTGCCGGTGCGGCGGGGTGCCCCCGACTTGCCGACGCGTGAACGTCGGCGAGCCGGGGGCACCGCCACAGCGGGCGCGGCCGGGTTGGGACCGGCCATCGTGCTGGAATTAGTCACCGTACTTGGTCTTGTTCTGCTTGAGGACCTCGTCGGCCTTGGCGGCCGCGTCGTCCAGGGCCTGCTTCGGGTCCTTCTTGCCGGTGACCGCTTCGTTCAGCGCCGTCGTGATGAACGCGTTCGCGGCGGTGATGCCGGGGGCGCTCGTCTCGTAGTGCGCGTAGGGGAGCTGGTCGAGGAACGGCTTCAGGTTGGGGTACTTCTCTACGAGGGCCGGGTCGTTGCGCACCTCGTTGGCGGCGGGGAGCTCACCGGTCTCGGCCCAACCGGCCGAGTTGGCGTTCATCCACTTGACGAACGTGGCGGCCGCGGCCGTCTTGTTCTTGTCCTGGCCCTTGTTGTTCAGGAACATCCAGTGCGTCGAGCTCGACCAGACGGCCTTCTCGGTGCCGATCTGCGGAACGGGGGCAACCGTCCAGTCGATCGAGTTGAAGCCCTCGTTGGTGGTCTGCCAGACACCGTTCCAGTTGTAGGCGGTCTTGCCGGCCAGGAGGCCCTTGATGTTGCCGTCCTGGGCGACGTTGGCGGGGCTGTAGCCGTCCTTGATGAGGTCGGTCATGTGCGTGAGCGCCTGGACACCCGCGTCGGAGTTGAACGTGGCCTTCGAGACATCCTCGTTGTAGAGGTCGCCGCCGAACTGCCAGAGCAGCGACTGGAACTCGAACGTGCCCGTGAAGACGTAGCCGTCGACCCATTCGCCCTGCACGCCGGCCGCCTTGAGGGCTTCGAGCGCCTTCATGTAGGCGTCCTTGTCGGAGGGGACGGTGGCCGGGTCGATGCCCGCGGCCTTCAGCACGTCGTTGTTGACGTAGAGGCCGAGGGGCGTGACGCTCCACGGGATGCCGTACTGGTTGCCCGAGTATGCGCCCGCGTCCATGAGGCCTTCGGGGAAGTCCTCGGCCGAGTAGCCGAGCGCCTTGACGATGTCGTCGGCCTTCAGCAGCAAACCCTGCGCCGCGTAAGTTGCCACGTCGTCGCCGTGGGCCACCGCGACATCCGGACCCTTGCCGGCCTTGACCGCCAGGGGGAGCTTCTTGTTGACGTCGGCCCATTCCATGGGGACGTTCTTGACCTCGATGTTGTCGTGCTCGCTGTTGAACTTCTCGATGAGCTTCGGCACGAGAACGGGGGCTGCGCCACCGGTCCAGCCGTTCCAGAAGCTGATCGAGACTTTGGGGCCGTCGTAGTCCTCGCCAGAGACGGAGGCGCCTCCGCCGGTGCTGCCCGATGACCCGCAGGCCGTCAGGGCCAGGCCGACGCCGAGCGCCAGTGTCGCCGCAAGTGCTCTGCGGGCGGTTCCCTTCTTCATGAGTACTCTCCTTTGAGTTTTACGCCCGATGGGCGGTGCACAGGGTGGCGCCCCTCAAGAATGATCGGGCGTCGAAGGTGAATTTACAGCGCTAGAAGTCGGCCGTCAAGATCTAGACATTTCTCCAGCGCGGTAATCTGGCGGCACGGCATGCTCCGGGTCTAGAGTTCGGGGCGAGCGACGCGGGTGCGGTCATCCGCCGTCGTGGCACCGGCAGCACACGCGAGACACCACACGCGACATCGGAGGAACCATGGCGGGAGTTCGTTTACAGGACGTGGCCGAGCACGCCGGGGTGTCGATGAAGACCGTCTCGAATGTCGTGCACGCCCACCCCAACGTGTCCGCGCCCATGCGCGAGCGCGTCCAACGCGCCATCGACGAGCTCGGCTATCGGCCCAATGCCATCGGGCGCCGTCTGGCCACGGGTCGCACGGGCCTGATCGCGCTGGCCTTCGCGGATGTGCGGCTGCCCTACTTCTCCGAGCTCGCCAACGTCGTCTCGAAGGCTGCTGCGGCGACGGGGGCGGGCTACCGCGTGCTGCTCGAAGAGACCGAGGGGACCATCGAGGGGGAGCGGGCGGTCTTGTCGGCGAGCGAGGCTGGCCTGGTCGACGGCATGCTATTGCAGCCCTCGCAGATGTCCTCGCGCGAGATCGCCGAGCGGCACGGCGACCTGCCCATGGTGTTGCTGGGCGAGGGGCCCGCGCCGCTCAGCGTCGACCGCGTCATGATCGACAACGTGGCGGCGGCGACCGTGGCGACCGAACATCTCGCCGATCTCGGGCGCACGCGCATCGCCTTCGTGGGACATGAAGATGCGAGCATGTCGTGGACGTCGAGGCAGCGCATCGTGGGCTACCAGCAGGGGCTCGAGAGCCGCGGCCTGCCCGTCGAACACGATTTGTTGATCCCCACGGGGGCCATCGCATCGGATGAGGCGGCCCGGGCGGTCGGAGAAGCGATTGATCGCGGCATCCGCTTCGATGCGCTCATGTGTCGCGACGATCTCGCCGCCATCGGTGCTCTGCGGGCCCTGCACGAGCGGGGTATCTCGATTCCGGATGACGTGGCCGTGATCGGGTGGGACAACATCGCGTTCGACGCCACGACGTTCCCGAGCCTGTCGTCGGTGTCGCCGAATACGCACGAGCTGGCGCGTGTGGCGCTCGAGATGTTGGCCGAACGCATCGAGGGTTACGACGGCATCGGCCGGCACCGCCTGGTCGACTTCGAGCTGGCTCTGCGCGAGAGCGCGCCGGGTTCCTTGCAGGCCTCCGGGGCTGCCTCGGGCGACGCCTCTGACGCCGATGCCGCCGTCGATGCGGGGGCTCCTGGATCGCTTTCGCACTCTCTCTCGGCCTGACTCGCTCGACGCGCGGCGACACGCCGGTGTCGGGATTGCAGAGTTTACAGCGCAGTAAATTGCGTGCATGATGTGTGCATGAGCAGTAGCCCCGCGCGCCTCGATGACGAGGCCCTTCGAGCCAGCCGCCAAGACGGCACCTACCCCCGACCGCAACTGGTGCGCCCCGACTGGGCCGATCTCACCGGCACGTGGTCGTTCGCCTTCGACGATGCCGACGAGGGGATGGCGGCCCGCTGGTTCGCCTCGCCCGATTTCGATCGCCGTATCCAGGTGCCGTTCCCGTTCGAATCCGAGGCCTCCGGCATCCATGACACGGGTTTTCATCCCGTCGTCTGGTACTCCCGTGAGCTGACCGCCGATGACTTCGCGGCCGCCGGTTTCGGCACGGGCCGCCGACTGCACGTGCACTTCGGCGCCGTCGACTACCGCGCGCAGGTGTGGCTCGACGGTGTGCACCTCGGGGCGCACGAGGGTGGGCACACGCCCTTCTCGTTCGACGTGACCGACGTCGCCGGTGCCGGTGCCGGTGCCGGTGCCGAGCGCGCCTCGCACACGCTCGTGGTGCGGGTCGAGGACGACCCCTTCGACGTGTCGCAGCCACGCGGCAAACAGGACTGGCGGCTCGAGCCGCACTCGATCTGGTACCACCGCACCTCGGGCATCTGGCAGCCCGTCTGGCTCGAGTCGACGTCGGATGTCTTCGTCACCCTCGTGCACGCCACCCCCGACGTTCCGGGCGGCACCATCGCCCTGCGGCTCGACCTGAACCGCCGGCCCGCGGCCGACGCCGACGTGCGCCTCGACGTGGTCGTCTCGTTCGACGGTGAGCAGCTCGCCGCGCAGACCGTGCGCGCGCTCGACGTCACGACGGCGCTCGTGGTGGCCCTGCCCGTGCAGACGAACGGGCAGGCCTATGAAGAATTGCTGTGGTCGCCCGAACATCCGCGCCTGCTCGATGTGCGCGTCACGGTGCGCGCCGACGATGCCGTGGTCGACGAGGTTTACTCCTACCTCGGCCTGCGGTCGGCCGCCGTCGCGGGCGGGCACTTCCTGCTCAACGACCGCCCCTACTACGTGCGCAGCGTGCTGAACCAGGGCTACTGGCCCGAGTCGCACCTCGCCGCCCCGAGCCCAGCGGCCCTCAAACGCGAGGCCGAGCTCATCAAGGAGCTCGGTTTCAATGCCACGCGCGTGCACCAGAAGTTCGAAGACCCGCGCTTCCTCTACTGGGCCGACGCGCTCGGTCTGCTGGTCTGGGCCGAGACACCCGGCACGTTCGAGTTCAGCCCGCGCGCCGTCGCCCGTATGAGCGCCGAGTGGACCGCGGTCATCGAGCGCGACCTCTCGCACCCGTGCATCGTCACGTGGGTTCCCCTCAACGAGAGTTGGGGGGTGCAGCACATCGCGCACGACGAGCGCATGCAGGCCTACGCCCGCTCGCTCGTCTCGCTCACGCGGGCGCTCGACCCGTCTCGGCCTGTCGTGTCGAACGACGGGTGGGAGCACGTGGACTCCGACATCCTCAGCATCCACGACTACGAATGGTCGGGCGAGGTGCTGCGATCCCGCTATCTCGATCAGGATGCCTGCAATGCCGTGCTCGGCGGCTTCGGCCCGGCTGGCCGCCGCATGCTGCTCGATGGGCAAGAGGTGGGCGACCGGCCCGTCATGGTGACCGAATTCGGCGGCATCTCGTACGCCTCGAAGGCCGTGCCCGACGACGCGTGGGGCTACTCGAAGGCGACCAGCTCTGAGGACTTCGTCGACCGCCTCGAGGCCGTCGTGGGCGCCGTCGCCGCCAGCTCGTTCGTGGCCGGGTTCTGCTACACGCAACTCGTCGACACGTTGCAAGAGACCAACGGTCTGCTGGCCGACGACCGCACGCCGAAAGCTCCTATGGAGACGCTGCGCGCCGTGATCACGCGCACGGGTTCGGCGGCGCGCTAGTCAACGAGACGCTCCTCGGGGTGGCGTCGTCCGGCGCCACCCGCTTGTCTGCGCGCTGACCGGTGCTGCGTCGATCGATGCCGAGGCGATCGACCTCATGTCGGCTGTCTCAGCGCTCGTCGGCCGAGGCGACCCGGCGGCCCGCGCGCGACAGGCGGTAGCCGGGCTCGCGCACGCGGCGCGTCCACGCGTAGGTGTTCTCGGCGGGGGCTGAGAGCACCGCGTCATAGCGGGTGTCGCTGTCGACCGCGGCCGCCGGGTCGTGGCGCAGTTCTACCTGGCCGACGAGACGCCACCGGCCGCGCGGGCTCGCGTGCAGCAGGCGCAGTCTGAGCGGCGTGCTCGTGAGGGTGTGCGCGAGGGCGTCGAGGTCGCCGGGGAGGCGTGGTTCGGCATCCGCGATGAGCATGAGCAGCACCGGTCCGTCGGCGCCGCGGTAGGGCATGATCGTCGACAAACGCGCGCCCGCGATGCTGCGGCGCAGGGTGAGGCCGAACCGGCCGGGCACGCCGAGACCGGACGACGAGGTGAGGATGTCGACGAGCCCGCCGCTCGGGGTCGGAACCCGCAGCGCCAGCCCTTGGATGTCGGGGAGTGCCGCGGGGAGGCCGACGCCACGCGAGATGCGACCGGTGGTGGGGATGGGCTGAGACGCCTCGAGCTCATCGAGCCACGCCAGTCCCGAGGGGGTCCGGCCCGCGCGCGGGGTGAGGGTTCCGGTCACGGTCACGCCGTGCGGATGCATGGGCCGCGAGCCGCGCACACTGTGCAGAACCGCGATGCCGGCCTCGAGCACGCGGCCGGCGACGGTGGAGACGAGAGCTGCCATGCGACAACGCTAGGCGGCGACATCCGATGCGGGCTAGGCCTTGCGCTGGTCGGCGCGGCATAGGTGCCGACAGGCCTGCGTTTGTGAACAAACGCTTGACCCCTGCTCGGGGGCCGGGATATGGTCAGTGAAGTTTCTTACTGAAACGATTCACAGGTTTGCACAACGCGGTGCGAAGGTGCGCGCGTTCTGTCCGGAAGGCCACGATGACTCCGTCTCGCGCACCCCACCTCACCCGCCGCCAATTGATCGGCTACACGGCCGCCGCCTCGATGGGGGCCGCGCTCGCCGCGACCGCCGCGCGCGGTGCCGCCGGCCAGGCCTTCGGAGCCCCCGTGGTCTCTGCGGCCGCCGCGCCGAACGCCGCCTCCTTTGCCACGCCGCCCGCCAGTGTCGCGCCGAAGTTCCGTTGGTGGTGGCCCAACGGTGAAGTCGAGATCGACGAGATCGTGCGCGAGGTGAACCAGGTCGCCGACGCGGGTTTCGGCGGGCTCGAGATCGCCGATGTGCACCACAGCGTGCCCAAGAACCTGCTCGACGTGAAGAATTTCGGATGGGGGAGCCCCCGCTGGCTGGCCGCCGTCGAGGCCGCGCTGGTGGCGGCCGAGAAGCGCGGCATCACGCTCGACGTGACGCTCGGGCCGTCGTGGCCCGCGGCCCTGCCGAACATCACGCCGCAGTCGGTCGAGGCCCTCACCGAGGTGGCGCACGGGCTGGCGGAGGTGCCGGCGGGCGGACGCTTCAACGCCGCACTGCCCGAGCCCGTGGTGGCGCCATCCGCCGGTGTGACCGAGAAGATTCTTCTGAAGGTGCACGCCGCAAAGATTCTCACGAAGCCGACGCGTGGACAGATCGTTCTGCAGCGATCCTCGCTCGTCGACCTCACGAACAAGGTCACGAACGGGTCGCTCGACTGGACGGCGCCGTCGGGGGCATCCGGCGAACTGTGGGTTCTGCTCGCCTATTGGCGGCGCGGCTCGGGCCAGGAGGCCGAGGGTGGCCCGCACACGTCGCCGACCGCCTATGTCGTCGACCACTTCAGCCAGGCCGGCGCCCAGGCGGTTATCGACTACTGGGAGGCCAACATCGTCACTCCGCGCGTGAAGGATCTGCTCACGCGCGCCGGCGGCAGCTTCTTCGAGGACTCGCTCGAGATCGAAACGCATTCGACGATCTGGACGCGCAACCTCGTCGAGGAGTTCCAGAAGCGCATGGGTTACGACCTACTGCCCTGGCTGCCCGTCATCATCGAGCAGAAGGAGAAGTACCTCTACGACTTCGACGATGTGAAGAACATGCGCGTGCGGGATGACTACAACCAGGTTCTGAGCGACCTCTACACCGAGAATCACCTCGTCCCGCTGCGCGACTGGGCGCACCGACTGGGCCTCACCTACCGCGTGCAGGCCTACGGTCTCGAGCAGGACTCGATTCAGCAGGCCGGCATCGTCGACATCCCCGAAACCGAGTCGTTGGGTGCAAAGAACCTCGACGACTACCGCGTGCTGGCGTCAGGGCGCGATCTCGCGGGGCACACCATCCTGTCGTGCGAAGCGGCCGCGTTCCTCGGTAAGGCCTACAACACCACGTGGACCCAGGTGCTCAACACGCTCAACGAGACCTTCGCGGGCGGCGTCAACCAGACCGTGCTGCACGGTTTCCCCTACGCCACGGCGCCGGGGCTCGGTTGGCCCGGGTTCGCGGCCTTCAGCCCGTACTACAACAACGCCGTCGGCTATTCGGAGGCGTGGGGTCCGCGCACGCCGAACTGGACCCACGCTCGGGATATCTCGGCCTTCGTCGCGCGCACGCAGCAGGTTTTGCAGACGGGACGCCCGCGCTACGACATCCTGTTCCTGCGCCAGAAGGGGTGGGCGCAGACCGGTATCGGCGCGCCTTGGGCGACGGCCTCGGGCATCCCGATCGGGTGGACGCACGGGTTCCTGGCGAACTCGTCGCTCGAGCTGCCGGGTGCCGTCATGAAGAACGGCCGATTCGCGCCCGATGGCGGAAACTACCGCGTCGTCATCCTCGACATCGACCGGTTCCGCGGCAACGAGGCCACCATGTCGGTGGCGGCGGCCACCAAACTGCTGGCGCACGCGAAAGCCGGCCTCCCCGTCATCTTCTTCGGCGACTGGACGAACCCCGAGGCCACCGGGCTGCGCGATGCATCCGCAAACCAGCAGGTGGCCTCGCTTCTGGCGCAGGTGAAGGCGCTGCCCACCTCGACGACCGCGCTCGGCAACGACGACATCCCGATCGCCTTGGCCGCGCTCGGCATCGGGCGGGATGCCGAGCACTCCTCGTCCATGCTCAAGCACATCCGCCGCGTGGACGGAAAGGTCGACTATTACTTCCTCACCAATACGCGTCACAATCCGCCGAAGGACAAGCTCGTCCTAATCGATCAGGACGTGTGGTTGACGGCCGAGTCGGGTGACAGCATCCCTTACGAGCTGGATGCCTGGACGGGGCGCATCACGCCCGTGGCGCACTACCGGCGCGAGGGTTCGCGCGTGCGCGTTCGGGTGCGGCTGGCCCCGGCGCAGTCGACCATCATCGTGCTGGCGGGCCGCTCGTACGCGGGGGGCACGGCGCCTCTCGTGCACGTGGTCGAGACCACCGCGACGGGTGCGCGCTTCGCGGCGGGGGCCGGTGCCGGTTCCGGTTCCGGTGCCGCCGAGCTCGTCGCCGAGGCGACCGGCACCTACCAGGCCACCCTGTCCGACGGCCGCACTAAGACCGTGACCGTGAAGGATCTGCCCGCGGCCATCGACCTGCCGTCGTGGCAGCTCGAGCTCGACGACTGGCAGCCCGTCGACCCCGCGCGCATCGAGACGAAACACGTCATGCATACGATCGCGCTCGACAGCCTGCAACCCTGGAACAAGATCCCGGGGGTGGTGGATGCCTCGGGAATCGGTGTCTACAAGACGACGCTGACGCTCGACCCCGCGTCGTGGAAGATCGGCCGCGTCGGCATCTACCTCGACCTGGGACAGGTCATCGACACCTTCAAGGTGTGGGTGAACAGCGAACTCGTCGCCGAGCGAGACATCCTCGACACTCGCCTCGACATCAGCGCCTATGCCCGACCGGGCCGCAACACCGTGCGGGTCGAGGTGGCCTCGACCCTGATCAACCGGCTGCGCGTCGTGAACCCGACGGTGTATTCATCGGTGGGCTCGCAGGCGTATGGGCTGCTCGGTCCGGTGCAGGTGCGCCCCTACGGCATTGCGCGGGTCATCTGATGCGCGGCCGTGATGTGGGTATCCAAAGAAGCGTGATGAGCGTGAGTGACGCGAAGAGCGCGAGTGGCGCGATGCGAAGGGGAGAGATGTCAGGGATGTCCGGCAGGCGGAATGGGGAGTCGACCCCGATGGGTGCCAAGCGGCGTGTGAGCGCCGTGCGAATCTTCGGCGCCGTGAGTGTCTTCTCTCTCGCCGCGGTGGGTCTCGGGGCGGGCGCCGCAGTGGCTGCGCCCGCCGAAGCATCCATCTCGGGTGTCGTCACCGAGCTCGACCGCCCCGTCTCGGAGGTCGTCGTCTCGGCTTACCGCTGGGATGCGGCGGCCGACGCCTACGTCTTCGAACAGGAAACCGACACGGCCGGCGATGGTTCGTGGACCCTCGACTTCCTCCCGGATGGCGAATACACCCTCGACTACGGCACCGAATTCTCGTCGGCGCGCTTCGCGTTGGGTGAATCCCTGGCGGGCGACGACGACTACAGCGACGACGAGCCGCAGTTCGCGGTGACGGGCGCCGCGGCATCCGCCACGCCCTTCGCCGACGTCGACCTGCGCCTGCTGGGCGGTGCCCTCGAACTGACCGTCACGGCTGACGACGGCACACCGCTCATCGACCTGGATGATGCGGCCGCCGAATTGCGCGGTAAGACGCTCGACGGCGCGGCCGTCACGACTACCAAGATGTTCGCCGACGAGGAGGGTCTCGTAACGATTCCTCGCGTTCCGGTCGGCAACTACGTCGCCTACATTGGCTCGGCGGGCAGTACGCCCGCGCCCGTCCCGCTGGGTGCATCCATCGAGGCGGGGGAGACGGTCGACTACGGAGCGCACGTCATCCCCGCGGTCGCCGACGGAGCGGTCGCGGCCGCCGGGACCCTCGCGCTCGCCGAAGCCCCGCGCGTCGGCTCGGCCGTCGACGTGACGCTGCCCACCTTCGACCCGGCCGGCGACCCCGTCGAATATCGCTGGTACGCCGACGACACCCTGATCGAGGATGCGACGGGCGCCACCTTCACGCCCACCGACGACGAACTCGGCACGACCCTCACAGCCTGGGTGTTCGCACACTCGGCCGGCAAGGACCCCTACCTCGAGAGCGCACGCGCGTCGGCGGTCGTCGTCGCGGCCGACGACCCCACGGCCACTCCGACCCCGACTCCGACGGCAGCGCCGACCCCGGGCGTCCCGTCCGACAACGAGGGCTCCGCAACGCCGGCTCCCGGCGCAAACCCGGGCGGCGGGGGCCCCGGCGACCTCGCCCAGAGCGGTGTCGCCCCCACGCTGGGCGTCCTCCTCGCCGCGGCCCTCGTCGCCGCCGGACTCGTGCTCGCGCGCCGCTACCGCGCCCGCGCCGCCGGCGCTGACGGCGGAGTCGACACCGGGTCGGACGCGTCTGGAAGTGCCGACGACCGCACCTGAGCAGTGTGAGGTGGGGTCGGCGGTTCACATGTCGCTTGACCCCACCCGCCCTGCACCCCGCTACGCCCCGGACGGCGGCTGCTAGTGCGGGAGGACGATGAGGCCGCCGTATGGTCCAACGCAACTCGCGGAGTCATCGCAGGTCGAATAGTCCCAGTTCTCCACTCCCGCTGACGCGTCCCCCGCGGGGATGTCGTCGGGCAACGTCACCTCGGCGCTGAATGACCCGTCGAACGCTTCCGATGTTGTGACCGTTGTGCTGGGTCCGCGGTCTCCCGTAGGGCTGATGACGACCCGCCAGCCGTCGCGCGGAACAGTCACCTCACACACATCCGACGACTCGACCGTGACGGTGTCACCGGCATGCGCCTCGCCCGGTGTCACCGTTATGCGAGGAACGCATACGGGCTTCGGGGCAGAGCATCCGACCAACGCGGTCAGCGTGAGAGGGATGGCGAGCAGGAGGGCGACAGAGCGGCGCATATGCCGAACGTAGTGCGCCGGTAGTTGACAGGTCGAGAGCAAGTGACGATAGGATACGAAACGTGCCGTATCTTTCAGCTCGCTCCTCCGACTCTTCTTCGCCGTCGACAGCGTCCGCACCACCCGCCGGGGGCCGCCCTCGTGACGCCGTGCGCGAGGCTCAAATCCTCTCGACCGTGCTCGAGATGCTCGCCGACACGGGCTATGACAGCATCACGTTCGAAGAGGTTGCGCGCCGCGCCAAGGCATCCAAGGCCACGCTCTATCGCCGCTGGCCCACCAAACGCGACATGGTCGTCGCCGCAGTCAAGGCCGGGCCGTCGTCAGGCCACACGCAGGACGCCATCGACACGGGCTCGCTGCGCGGCGACCTGCTCGCCCTGTGCCGCCGGCTCAACAACACGCTGCGCGCCAGCGACGGTTCGATGAGCCTCATGCTGCTGCAGGCCGGCCTCGAGGATGCCGAACTCTGCGAATACCTCGAAGTCGCCACGGGTCCGACCGGCGCGCGGCTGCCGGCCCCCGTGCTCGAGGCCGCGATCGCCCGCGGCGAGCTCCCGGCCGGCGCGAAACCCTTCCCCTACGAAGAGGTGACGGGCTCGGTGCTCCTCCTCCGCCGCCTGAACGGCCTCACGGTCGACGACGCCTACCTCGAAACGCTGATCGACAGCATCCTCATCCCCGCGCTCGCGGCCAGCGCCGCATCCCCCTCTAAACTGCCGCGCGGCATCTTCTCCGGCGCGCCCGCGGCCGACTGAAACCCTCTCCCGAAAGGCATCATGAACGACATCTCCAGCCCGGCCCCGCTCGCCATCGACGGCTTCCGCACCGAGCGCATAGCCGCCGCGCCGGGCGTCTCGCTCAACGTCGCGGTCGGCGGCTCGGGCGACCCCATCGTCCTCCTCCACGGCTTTCCGCAAACCCACCTCATGTGGCGGGATGTCGCACGCGACCTCGCCGCAACGAACACCGTCATCGTCCCCGACCTCCGCGGTTATGGCGCGAGCGACAAGCCCGAAGAAACCTCACCCGACGTCTACTCGAAGCGCACCATGGGTGCCGACATCGTCGCCATCGCGCGCGAACTAGGCCACGAGAAGTTCTCGCTCATCGGCCACGACCGCGGCGCCCTCGTCGCGGTTCGCGCAGGCCTCGACCGCCCCGAAGTCGTCACCCACCTCGGCATCCTCGACGTGCTCCCCACCCTCGACATGTGGGATGTCTTGCACGGCGTCGACGCGAAGGTGGCCTGGCACCTCTACCTCATGGCGCAGCCTCCGGGCCTGCCCGAGCGCATGATCGCGGCCACCGGCGAAGAATTCTTCGCATCATTCCTCGACGCCTGGGACACCGACGGCGCGACGTTCCCGCCGAACATCCGCCAGCACTACGTCGATGCATCGGTCGCAGCCATCCCCTCGATCGTCGCCGATTACCGCGCATCGGCCGGCATCGACCTGGACCTCGACCGAGCCGACCGCGCCGCGGGCGCACAACTCGCCATGCCCGTCGGCATCCTCTCTCAGGACTGGGGTTCGCAGTTGGGCTTCGACGCGTCGTCGCTCTGGGCCGCCTGGACGCCCGACCTCACCTACGAGCCCAGCCAGGCCGGCCACTACATGGCCGAGCGCGCGCCCGCCGACGTCGCCGCCTTCATCCGCGGCCTCGTCGCCCGCTAGCCCGCGGCCGGAACGAGCTTCATCGAATGTGGCGCAACGTCACGCCGAGGCGCCGCGCAGGCTGAGCGAGCCGTTCGGCGAGCGAGTGCGAGAGCGAGACACCCGCAAGTGCGCCGATGTGCTCGACGACCTGAGGCACGCTCATCCCATCGGTCGCGAGACGCTCGCCGAACGGGTCGGCTCTCAGGGCTGCATCGGCGTCCTCGAAGCGCTGCGCGGCCCAGCTGCTTCGACCGTCGAGACGGCTCCGCAAACGCCGCAGCACTGTCGTCTGGTTCGCGAGCAGCGTCACATGCAGCGTCTTGATGTCCGCCCCGTGCAAGGCGTCGAAGATGACTCGGCGCCTCACGGGATCGCTCAGCGTCATCGGCACGATCAGCGTGCCGGGATGCTTGCGCGAAATGTCGACCAAGATCTCGGCCGCGGTAGGCGCCCACCATGGCGTCTCCTGAAAATCATCCCGAATGGCGGGCGGGTACATCCGCTGGATCCCGAAGCCCAACAGCTCGGGGTCGACCACCGCGCTCCCCGGAAGCTTGCGATGCAGCCCGAACGCGGCCTGCGTCTTCCCCACACCGAAAGTCCCATTGATCCAGATCAACACACCCTGAGCCTAGAGCGCTGCGTTGGTGCGTGCTCGTAACCAATGGGCAACGAAAAGGTGCTCGGTATACCGCTCCAGGGCGCGGCGTGGCACGGTCGAGTCATGAGTTCGTCACGGCGCCACGCACGCCCGGTCGTGACATCCGCGGCACTCGCCCTCCTTGGGCTCACGCTCACGCTCGCGGGATGTGCCGGGTGGGGCGGCGGCGTCGCGTGCCCGGCCATCGGCTACACCCAGTCGCTGACCGTCGTCACGGTGGGGCAGCTGGCGGAGGCGGCATCCATCGAGTTCTGCGACTCGGAGGGCCGGTGTTCGCGCACCGCCGAGCAGCGCGCCGAGGACGACACCGTCGGCTCGGTCTACGACGTCGTGCCCGTGAACGGTTCGACCTGGCGCGTCACGCTGTTCGCGGGCCAGGTGCCCGAAGCGACCGTCACGGCCTACCGCGAGGATGGCTCGACTGCCGGCGCAATCTCGACACCACTTGCGTGGACGTGGCTTTCGGACGACCAGGTTTGCGGCGGCCCCACGGCTGCCTTCCCGGTCTTCCTACCTGTCGGCTAGGCGCGCAGTTAGTCGGCCAACGTGAGCGGCAACTGCTCCGAGAACACGCGTGTAGTGGGCGGTGCCGCGAGCAGTTCGCGGATGCGTCCGCCCCCGCCCTCGGGAGTCGCGCGCCACTCGACATACCGCGTGTGGTCGATGGTGCTCGCCCACTTTTCGACCACGATCATGTTGGCGGGGTCGTCGTCCGACACCAGCACCTCGAGGCCCTCGTTGCCGGGCCACGCGCGAGTCGCTGCCAGTGTCTCGCTGAGGATCTCGGACGCATCGGCGAGCTTCGCCGGGTCGAGCTGGATCTCGAAATGCACGATCGTAGTCATGCCCAACCCAACGTGTCAGGGCCGTTCGTATTCCATCGGCGAGCCCCTTTCCCCAAGGCTTGTGCCTTCAAGTGCCTTCGAGTGCTTACATGCTCGGAGACCGGCTCTTAGTAATTATCAATCTCTATCGCCATCTATCCACTCCCTTAGATACACCCCGATACTCTTCGATAATTCGCTCTTCGATCCACTCTTTCCGGCCTTTGTGCGACGCGTGATCAACTGATTAAGAGCGGACTGGTTTACGCTCCTTCTCGCGGATTCCTTGCCTTCACAGTGCCCGGCATGGCTCAGTTCATCGACCGACAGGCGGGATAAGACTTCCTGCGTCCGGCGCAGGGACTCCTTTGCTGTAACGCATCTCTGTGGGCGAGCCCGCAGTCACCAGCCGATGAGCTGCGACCAGACGGGCGCGGATGACACGGCGAGCCAGGCGGCGGCCGAGATCGTGATGCTCACCGCGGCGGTGGCGACGACGAGCAGGACGACCGCGGATGTCCCGGCGCGCACGGCCTCGGTCGACGTGTTGTCGTCGATGTCTTCCTCGTTCTCGGCCAGCAACAGCCCGAGAGCATCCTCATCGATAGTCATGTCTCCCACCCTCATCGGTCCTGAGTCTTGACTCTAACAAGGCCTACCGGAAAGCCGCCCGAGCGATTCTTCACTGACGATCCGCGGCGCCGGCGGTGAGGAGCGCGGCCGCCGCCGCCAGGATGCAGAGCGCCAGCGACGACCGGTCGATGAACGCCTCGAAGTCGTCTCCCCCACTCGTCATCACCGTGACGAGGTCGCCACGTTCGTGCTCAGTGAGCCCCAGGCGCACGCTGCTGGTCAAGAGAGCCAGTGCGAGCACCATGTGTCGATCGGTGACCCCGGGAGCATCGGGGAGGGGAATTCGCGAGAGCTCCACAGGGTCGCGTCCCTCAGGAATCCGCGATAACGCGCACACGGCTGCGGTCAGCGAACCCGCCACGACGGCGATCCCGAGCGACGGGTTGCGGAGTTCGCCGACGACCGTCTCGGGCGTCGCCACATCGGTAAGAGCGAACCCCGCCGCCGGATCGATCACCAGCGCGCGTTCGGCCATTTCGGCTGCCCGATGATAGAGCGCGACGGCCCGCAACGAACAGCGGTGTGGTTCGTCGGCGATCGTGGCACGGTGGTCGAGAGTCATGCCGCGGCGTCCCCCTTGTCGCGTGGCTGTGTCCCGAGCTTGGGGGTGCGGGTGCGGAAGGTCAAGAACTCGTGCGCAATGTGGACGGCTCGTCGAGCGCATCCAGTTCGGCGATGGCCTTGTGCGCTCGGTCCAACCTGTCGGCGGGGGCGTCGTCCCACCAATACGGCCCACGCTCGCCGAGCCCGTGTTTGGCCAGCTGGACACGCCTGCGTGCCGCCGCAACCGCGTCGTCGTCGGCATCTTTCTTCGCCGTGCGCACGCCCGAGCGCCCGCGACCCAGATGCGATTTCAGCGCGGCCACGACGTCCTCGGGCAGGCTCGGATCGGTGCGCCGCCAGCGCCGCCCGTTGATGACGAGCCAGCGTTCGTCGTCGGCCGGTTCGCTGCCGGGAGCGTGCTCGCCCGGGCCGCCGTCGACCTGGCCGCTGTCGCCCTGGCCTCCGTCGGCGGGGTCGTGTCCCGGGTCGCCCTTGTTCGTCGGTGGTGTCATGTCCCGCTCAGTAAACCCGGTGTCGCCCGCGCCGGACAGCCGTTGCCCACGATCATCCCGCGAGTTAAGGTGCACCGAGTTGAGGCGTCACCCTCCACGGCATTGTGCCGACCCCGCGATGCTGCGACGATGAACCCCGATGACTGACACCGCGCGCTACCTCAAGGCCTATGACGAACAGCTCCGAACGGATGCCGAGACCCCGAGCGCGGTGAGTGTCACACGCCTCGGCCCGCTCCGGCTCGTCACCTTCGCCGGTGGCCGAGGTTTCATCACCTACCAAGACCTCGGCGATGCGGATGCCGCAGCCATCGCCGCGCTCGTGGAAGACGCGCTCGCGCACTACGTCGTGCAGCCCGAGATCACGCGCGTCGAGTGGAAGACCCGCGGCCACGACCGCGCACCTGGCCTCGACGAGGCCCTGCGGTCGAACGGTTTCGAGCCCGACGAGGTCGAATCGATCATGATCGGTCCGCTCGAAGCCCTGGCCGGCGACATCCCGACACCCCCGGGCGTGACCCTGCGCGTCGTCACCGACGAGGCGGATGTCCGCGCGATGAGCGCCATGATCGACGAGGCGTTCGGCGAAGACGTCGACCCCGGCATCGCCGATGCGCTGCTCGCGCGCCTCGCTCGCAACGACGGCATGCAGCTCTGGGTGGCCGAAACCGACGGCCGCATGGTGTCGGGCGGCCGCCTCGAACCGGTGCCCGGCACGGACTTCGTCGGCATTTGGGGTGGCGCCACCCTCGAGGCCTATCGCGGCCGCGGCATCTATCGCGCGCTGACCGCCGCCCGCGCGCGAGCCGCCCTGGCCCTCGGCAAAACTCTCGTCCACAGCGACTCGACCGAGTACTCGCGCCCCATTCTCGAGCGCTCAGGCCTCGTCAAGGTCTCTACCACGACCCCCTATCGCTGGGCGCGCTGACTCGTCGCGGACAGAGTCAGCCGCGGCGGCCGAAGAGGGGGCGTCGGGACGAGGGGCGCGTGTAGAAGGGCTGGAGGCTCGTGAGCAGGTGTTTCTCGCGCGAGCCCGCGAATGCGACATCCACGGGGTGCACCTGGGAGTAGTACACGAGGGCGCTGCCCAGGTCGTCGCTCACGGCCTCGCGCGTGTCGCGTGACCCGACGACCACGAGCAGGTAGGCCTGGTCGTTGTTCTCGGGCGTGACCTTCCAGCCGAGGAACGCGCGCTCGACCTGGGGATGCCGCGCGAACAGCTCGGCAAGGGTCTGCTCCATGCCATCCGGAACCTGCGCGGGAGCGCCGACGAGAACCTCGGTGTCTTTCGCGAGCACGTTCGGGGTCATGGGGGCGATGCCGTCGAGCAGCTGGGCGATCTCGCCCGGCAGGAACTCTTTGCCCTGCGGCGAATGCGGGTTCAGCACGAGCCGTGCGCCGCGCGTCATGTCCCAGAACGCGCGGCACGGCAGCGCGAGGTAACGGGTCTCGTAACCCGGGATGGCGGCCTGGGTCTCGGCGAGACGCGCCTCCGAGGTGTAGAACGGCTGCACCGAGCTGCCGTCGGCCGACGTGAGGGGAGCGAAGGTGGCCATCTGCCCCTCGCCGTCTGCGGCCGGTTCGGCCCACCCCGGCACGAGTACGGTGCTGTCGAGCAGCGCCGCCAGGAAATCCGGGATGCCTTGCCCCGTATCGGCCGCGCGGATGAGAAGGGCTTCGAGCGTCGTCTGTTCGCTGTTTTCCACGCCGCGAGCCTACCCCTGTGACCCGTCGGCGGGCGCGGGGTCGCCCGCGGGTCGCTTCGTCACGAGGATCTCGGCGATGCGGCGGCGGTCCATCGCTGTGACCTTCAGTGAAGCATCCTCGAGCTCGATGACGTCGCCGACGGTCGCGAGCCGCCCGAGCCGGTGCACCACATACCCGGCGATGGTGTCCCAGGTGCCGCGAGGGATGCTCACTCCCGCGGCCTCCTCGAAGTCCTGGATGTTGAGGCGGCCGTCGACGACACCGCCCTCGTCGGCCAGTTCGCGGGGTGCGGCATCCGTGTCGTATTCGTCGAAGATCTCGCCGACGACCTCTTCGACCAGGTCTTCGAGCGTGACGATGCCGTCGGTGCCGCCGTATTCGTCGACGACCACGGCGATCTGCTGGTTCTGGGCCCGCATACCCGTGAGCGTCGGCAACACGCGCGCGGTCGACGGCAGATAGGGGATGTCGCGGCTCACGTCTCCGAGCGGCCGCGAGCTGTCGGTGGCCGCGGCGTCGTACAGGTCGCGCACGTGCACGAACCCGGTGATGTCGTCGATCGACTGGTCCACCACGGGGTACCGCGAGAACGGCAGGCCCTGCACGCGGTCGACGGCCTCGGCGATGGTTCCCGCGCCGTCGAGCGCCACGACCTCGGGCCGCGGACGCATGACCTCGCTGATCTGGCGGTCGCGGAGCGAAAGCACGTCGTCGAGGATGCGGCGCTCGTCCTCGGGCAGGCCCTCGTGGCTCGACACGATGTCGCGCAGCTCTTCGTCCGAGAGTTCGTCGCTCGACTTGTTCGGGTCTCCGCCCAGCAGCCGCACGACGGCGTTGGTCGACAGCGAGAGCAGCCAGATGACGGGCCGCATGAGATGCGCGAAACCGTTGAGGATGGGCGCGACGGCGTAGGCGAATTGGGCGTTTCGTTGGATGGCGAGCCTCTTGGGCGCGAGTTCGCCCAACACGAGCGACAGGTAGGCGATGACGAGCGTCAACGAAATGGTCGCGATAGTGCCGGCGAGTTGCTCGCTGAGCCCCCAGGCCACGAAGAGCGGCACGACGGATGGCGCGATCGACGACGCTCCATAGGCCGCCGAAGCGAAGCCGGCCACCGTGACGCCGATCTGCACGGCCGAGAGGAAGCGGTTCGGGTTGCGGGCCAGGCTCGCGACCTTCTCGCCGCGTTTGCCGCGCTGCGCGATGGCGTTGACCTGGCTCTCGCGCAACGTGACGAGGGCCATCTCGGTGGCCGCGAACACGCCTCCGATGAGCACGAACACGAAGACGAGGACGATGTTGAGCAGAAGGTCGCCGTTCATCGGGCCACCCCCTGCGAGGTGCGGTGTGCGCTCGGGGTCACCCGGGCGCTGGGTCTATGGCAGTCGGTCGATGGTTCGACGGTGCGTGTCATGGACGCAGCCTATTGAGCTTTTCTCAGAAAACGCCCGGCGTGGCGGGGTGGGTGTCGATTCAGGCGGATGCGTCGGTGCGTGCGCGGCGCGCAGGAAAAGCGACCACATCGTCTGAGGACAGCGAGAACGTGACGCGGTCTCCGGCGTCGATGTCCATGGCCGCCCAGCGGCGCAGCGAAAGGTCGGCGAACACGTGTGCCGCTCGCACCCGCACCGTGTCTCCGTGCGGTTCGACGTCGAGGATGTCGGCGGTAATGCCGCTGTGCTGGCCGACGTGTGCGGCGCTACGGCCATTCGGTTCCTCCGCGTAGGTCGCCTCCGCCTCTTCGCTCGCCGAGAATTCGGATGGCGTCGTTTCCGAGCGGCGTACTCGGAACGATGCGGGCGAGATGACCGCAACCCAGCGCTCGCCCGTCACCCTCGTCGGATCGGCGGCGTCGGGACGGCTCGGTGATCCCCCGACAGCGCGCTCGCGCTCGCCCCGCGGAGGCAGCGGGATGCGCAGCCCGTCGTCCGTGTGCAGGACATCGCCGTATCGCTCACCCTCGAAGAAATTGAGGCCCGCGAGCTGCGCCATGAACGGCGTGCGCGGGCGTCCGATGAGGTCGCGGGGCGAGCCGTGCTCGACGATGCGGCCGCCGTTCATGACGAACGCGCGGTCGGCGAGCGTCAACGCATCGACCACATCGTGTGTCACCAGAATGGTCGTGCGGTCGGCGAGCACTTTTCGCAGCAGGCGGCGCAGGTCCGAGGCGACCCGCACGTCGAGGGCCGACATCGGTTCGTCGAGCAGCAGCACCTCGGGGTCGGTAGCGAGGGCTCGCGCGATCGCGATGCGCTGAGCTTGCCCGCCGCTGAGGGTCGACGGCATCCGATCGGCCAGGGATGCGGCATCCACCCGCTCGAGCCACCGCAGCGCCGTCTCGCGCGCGACCCGTCGTGACGCCCCCGCACTGCGCGGACCGAATGCCACGTTCTCGAGCACGGACAGATGCGGAAAGAGGAGGGCGTCTTGCGCCAGGAGAGCGACGCCCCGGCGATGCGGCGGCACGTTCACCCCGCGATCGACGAGAGTGCGCGAGCTGCGGATGCGGGAACCGAGGTCCGGCGTGAGGACCCCAGCGATCGCGCCCAACGCCGTCGACTTGCCCGAACCGTTCGGACCGAGAATCGCGACCGTTTCGCCGGCCCGGACCTCGAAGGAAGCCTCGACATCGCGTTCGTCGTGCCGGAATCGGGTGTCGAGCGAAACGGCCGCCCGGCGTGGCTGAGGCCGCATATCCGCGTCCGCATGCACCTGCGCGCCGCTTCTGGAACGTCCGCCGCGATCGGCCCGGCGGGCGCCCGGCTGCAGCCCCGCCAGCCACTGCGAGGCGACGACGATGAGCACGGCGACCAGGACGAGCACGAGGGAGAGGGCGACCGCGGCATCCGGGTCGGTCTCGCGCTGCAGATAGATCTCGAGGGGCAACGTGCGGGTGGTGCCCGCGAGGCTGCCCGCGAAGGTGAGGGTGGCGCCGAACTCGCCGAGCGCGCGGGCGAACGACAGCACGGCCCCCGACACGACGGCGGGCAACAGGAGCGGCAGCGTGACGCGCAGGAACGTGGTCGTCGGCCCGGCCCCGAGGGTGGCGGCGACCGTTTCGAAACGCCCACCGAAGGTGCGCAGGGCGCCCTCGAGGCTCAGCACAAGGAAGGGCAGTGCAACGAAGGTCTGGGCGAGCACCACCGCGGTCGTGGAGAAGGCGATGTCGATGCCCCACGAGCTGAGCAGCTGGCCGATGAGCCCGCGCCGTCCAAACGTGTAGAGCAGCGCGATGCCCGCGACGACGGGCGGCAGCACGAGCGGCAACAGCACGAGCGCTCGCACCACGCGTTGTCCCGGAAAGTGACTGCGCGCGAGCACGACGGCCAGGGGCACGCCGAAGACGAGACACAGCACCGTGGCGGTGAGCGACGTGCGCAGGCTCAGCCCGAGGGCCTGCAGCGACGATTCCGATGTGATGAGGGGGATGAATTCACCCCAGTTCACGCGGGCGATCATCGCGACCAGCGGCACCACCACGAACAATCCGCCCGCGGCCGCCACGACGAGGAGCCATCGCGGAACGCTGACGCCGGCCCCGCTCGCGCCGGTGACGCGTTCACCTCGAGCGCCGCTCACGGTGTCGACGATCGCAGTTCTTTCGGGCGTGCCGGCGCGGGCCCAGGATGCCGTGCCGCGCGACCGGCAGGTGGGTGCGGTCGCCGACGCACGTGCATCGCCTTCAGCATCACGGGCGGGTTCACGGGGCGCCGAATCCGGCGGCGGCCAGTACCTTCTGGCCGGCCGAGCTCGCGACGTAGGCCACGAACGCGCGTGCGACATCCGATTGTGCCGTTCCGCGCAACGTGGCGATCGGGTAGGTGTTGACGGCTTCGGTGGACTCGTCGAACGGGATGCCCACGACGGTGTCGCCCGCCGCCCGCACATCGGTGACATAGACGAGACCGGCGTCGGCTTCTCCCGACGTCACCTTGCCGAGAACGTCGGTCACCGAGGATTCTTCGCTGACGGGCTGGATGTGGACGCCCGAGGCCTTCTCGATGGCCACCGTCGCCGATCCGCAGGGCACCTGCGGCGCACAGATAACGGTCTTCACGCCGGCACGAGCCAGGTCGTCGAGGGATGCGATCTTGGCCGGGTTCGAGGACGGCACCGCGATCTCGAGGGTGTTGGTCGCGAAGTCGGTGCTCGAGCCGTCGAGCAGGTCGCTGTCGGCGAGCTTCGCCATGTTCTTCGTGTCGGCCGACGCGAACACGTCGGCGGGGGCGCCCTCGACGATCTGCGTGACGAGGTCGGACGACCCCGCGAAGTTCAGCGTGACGGTCGTTCCCGGATGCGCCGCCTCGAAGTCGGCGGCGAGCTCGGTGAAGGTGCCTTTCAGGGATGCCGCGGCGAAGACCGTGATCTCGCCGCTGATGGCGCGAGAACCGTCGGATCCGCCGGTAGCCGGTGCGCTTCCACCAGCAGGCGGGGACGAACAGGCGCTTACCCCGGCCACGAGTGCGACGGCGAGACCGAGTGTGAGGGCGATTCCTCGACGCCGGGCGCGGGGGTGGGGCCGGCTCACGAGGCGCGCCCCGGCGTCTCGACGATGACGTTGGTGGCCTTGACGATGGCGATGGCCACCGAGCCGAGTTCGAGGCCCAGTTCGCGCACGGCCTCGCTGCTCATGAGTGACACCACGCGGTGCGGACCGGCCTGGATCTCGACCTGCGCCATGACCGTGTCCATGACGATGTCGGTGACGATGCCGACGAAACGGTTGCGTGCCGACCGGCCGATCTCGGAGGGGTCGGCGGGCAGCACGGCGTTCTCGCGGGCCAGTCGGGCCAGCGACAGGCCGTCGACGACGGTGCGCCCCGACGCATCCTTCTCGCTTTCGAGGGCGCCGCTCTCGACCCAGCGGCGCACCGTGTCGTCGCTCACGCCGAGAAACTGGGATGCTTCACGAATCCGTATCTGCGTCATGAAAGCCACCCTAGTCTCGCAAATGCGGATTCGCGACGGTCATGGTTGACGTTCCTCGACCCGCACCGGCAGCAAGGATCAGTTCGGAATCACCTGCGCGAGGATGAGCGCTGCGCCGATGATCACCGTCGGCACGATCCAGATCAGCGACCCGATGCCGAACCCCATGCGCAGGCGCCGGCCCTTCTTGCTCACCTGTCCGCGCTGAGCGGTCCTCGGATCGGCCCGGCGCGGGTCACCCGGGATGGCCGTCATGCCGGCCCCCGCGAGCGATGCCTGGCGAGCTACGTCGACCTCGATCTCGGCGCTCGACCCGGCCAGACCGGCCGTCGACAGGGCGCGCGCCCGGTCGATTCCGCTCTCGCCGCCGAGGCGGTCGTCGCGCCAGCGTTCCCAGCGGGTCAGCTTGGCGCTCACGGCGTCGACGGCGTCGGTGAGGGCATCCCAGCGATCGGGGGAGAGCGTGACGACGTCGCGCGTGGACACGAGGAACAGCCAGTCGTCGATGATCTCGACGTCATAGCCGCGCACGTTGTCCATGAGGCGCGTCATCACGTCGGGGGTGAACAGGTAGAGGGCATCCCGCTCGTAGCCGCGCGGGCAGAACAGGGTGAAGTGTTCGTCGAAATCACCCTCGAGGGACAGCTTCTGCGCGCCGCTCGGCACGGTCGCCAACGAGAAGCGCCGAGACCCGCGGCCCCGCGACTGCAGCACGATGTGAGGAAGGCTCGTCGCGAGGCGCAGGGCCGCGTAGCCGCCGAACTGCGTGTTGCGGCTGCCCTGCGCCCCCGTCAGCAGTTCGTAGTTCGCGATCTCGATGGGTCGGGGCCCGGTCGAGCGGAAGACCCGCGCCACGCGGAAGATGCCGTGATCGGCCCAGGGTGTCAGATGCATCGTGACGAAGGGGCCCGGAACGTAGACGAGTCGGTTGACCAACGCGAACCACGTGAAGCGGTAGTGCCGTTTGGGCGTGTCCCGTCGCGCGCGCAGGCGCAGCCACGCCCACAGGATCACGCAAAAGGCCACAAGAAGAAGCATGCCGAATGCGAACATGCCGGCGAGCTCGGAGTTCTTGTCGGGCTCGTCGTCGGCCAGCTCGGCGAAGAAGCCGATGAGCAGGCCGAACACGCCGAAGGGCGTGATGAACACGCCGACGCCGAGGATGAACCGCCGGAACCGGGCCATGGGGGCCCGCGCGATCGGATAGTCCTGCACGAACCTCTTATAGAAGGCGCGCACATCGCGCCGCTTCACGCGCGCCGTCAGTGGCGCGGTGTTGAGAGTCGTATTCTGGCCCGCGAACGTGGTCACGCAGCATCCCCCTGGTCGTCGGGCCCGACCGGCCCTCCCTCAAAAATACGGGATGCGCGAGCCTCCGCTCGACGTGACGTGCGCCCTCGGGTGACCTTGCGTTGAGGACTCAGGCGCGGGCGGTGGCGAGGAGTTCGTCGAGGAGGGTGGCGTAGGGGATGCCGATGGCGTCGAACATCTTCGGCACCTGCGAGTCGGGGGTGAAGCCGGGCATGGTGTTGACCTCGTTGAGGAGGACGCCGTCGGGGGTGACGAAGAAGTCGAAGCGTGCGATGCCGCGGCAGCCGAGCGCCGTGAAGAGGGTGTCGGCGGCCGAGCGCAGGGCCTCGAGCTCGGGGTCGGTGACGCGCGCCGGGATGACGAAGGGCACGTGGCCGCCGTACTTCTGGTCGGTGCCGAAGACGTCTCCCGATGCGACGGCGATCTCGAGCGCGGGGCCGATGGTGCGGTGGCCGTCGGCGTGTTCGAGCACCGCAACATCCACCTCGCGCCCCTCGACGAATTGCTCGATCAGCACGTGTTCGTCGTGGCGGCGGGCTTCGTCGACAGCGGCCGGCAGGTCGGATGCCTGGGCCACGACACTCACGCCGTGACTCGACCCGGCGGCAACGGGTTTCACGACGACGGGATACGTGAGGCCCGCAACGGAGACACCCTCGGCTACCGTGACCCCGGAGCCGGAGCCGGAGCCGGAGCCGGAGCCGGAGCCGGAGCCGGAGCCGGAGCCGGAGCCGGGTCCTAAGCCGGTGGTCGCAGCGAAAGAAGACACCGCGCTTCCCGCCACGACCCGACCCCCGACGACGTAGACGGCGGGCGCGGTCGCGATGCCGAGCGCCCCGGCGATGAGCTTGGTAACCCATTTGTCCATCGCCAGGGCACCCGGGCGGATGCCTCCCCCCACGACAGGCACCCGCACCACCCCCATGAGGGCCGCCATCGTGCCGTCCTCCCCGTTCACGCCGTGCAGCGCGGGGAACACGACATCCATCCCCTCGAGCCCCGCCACCGCCTCGGCCGCCGTCAGACGCGAGCGTTCGTCAGTGGCCGAACCATCGAACCACCCGCCGTCCCGGCCGATCGTGAGGCGATAGACGTCATACCGCTCACGGTCGAGTGCCCCCGCGACACCAGCGGCCGAGGCCAGAGAGACGTCGTGTTCGCCGGAGGCGCCGCCCCCGATCACGCAGACGCGCACGCGTTCGTCGGGGGTCAGATCAGATCGCTGCACAATTCTTCTTTCGTCGGGGGAGGGCCCGGTCGCTGCCGGCGGGTCGATCGGTCGATAGGGCGAGGGCGGGCGCGGCCGGTGATTTCGGCGGGCCACTCGGTTCCGGCGGCGCAATGGGTTCCGGCAGCCCGGTCGGTTGCGGGAGGGCAGTAGATGCCGCCGCATCCGCCGGGATGGTGCGCCGGTCCACCCGGTGCACGCGCGCACCGACGCCCACGACGATGTCGTGTTCGAGGGTGCCCGCCCAGTCGGCCCACTCGGCCACGGTCGGTTCGCCGGAGGTTCCCGGACCGAACACCGTGGCGCGTTCGCCGGGCTGGATGCCGTCGTCGCCGACATCCACCACGATCTGGTCCATCGAGAACAGGCCGACGACAGGGTAACGGCGGCCGCGCAACTGCACGAAGGCGCGACCCGAGGCCGTGCGCGGCAAACCATCGCCGTAACCGAGCGGCAGGAGCGCGAGCGTGGTCTCGGAGGACGTCGTATAGGTGTGCCCATAGCCGACGCCCGAACCGCGCGGCACACGCCGCACCGAGACGACCGGGGCCGTCAAGGTGAGCGCCGGTCGCAGCGCTACCGTGCGCGACGGGTCGATGCCGTAGAGCCCGGCGCCCACGCGGCTGAGTTCATAGTGCGTGTCGGGCCGGGTGAGCGTTGCCGCGCTCGCCGCCAAGTGACGAATCCTCGGCGAGAGTCCGCGGCGGCGAGCCACCCGCACGCCGTTCTCGAAGATCATGCGCTCGCGGTCGGTCTCGGGCGAGGCCGGGTCTGAGGCGCTCGACAGATGCCCCATGATGCCCACCACGTCGATCGAACCCTGCGCCTGCCACAGTCGCGCCAACTCGCACAGCGCCGCCCATTCGCCACGCGGCGCACCGTCGCGGTTCATGCCCACGTCGAGGTGCAGGTGCACGCGGGCGGCCCGACGGGCACGGGATGCCGCGGCCGCCACGAATCGCAACTGCCTCATGCTCGACACCGCCAGGTCGACACTGGCGCGGATGGCCGCCTCGTAGTCGGCGTCGAGCGGGTTGAGCCAACTCAAGAGCGGGGCCGCGGGCGCGTCGGCGCGCAACGTCAGCGCCTCGCCGATGCTCGTCACGCCCAACCAATCGGCTCCGTTCGCGAGCACGAGGGGCGCGAGACTGCCGTGCCCGAAGCCGTCGGCCTTGAGCACGGCCATGAGCTGCCCCGCGGCGCGCTCGCTGAACAGGCGCGTGTTGTGGGCGATGGCTGCGGCATCCACCGTCAGTTCGGCCGTCGTGTGCATCGGTCCCCTTTCCCTCGATCCGACGCTACGCAGGCGTTCGTGAGGGCGCCTCAGCCTGTGGGCCCCCTTCGCGCGGGCGAAACGGTCCTGCAGGATGACGGGAACCCGGCCGATCGGCCAAGGCCCGTGCTGGGGGTGACCGGGCCTGAAGCACGCAGCAGCGGGAGTCGGCAGCGGGAGCCCGTTCCTGAGCGCCCGGGATAATGGGTCCACAGGCCGTGGACCACGCGGTGCCGGAGAGGACCGCATGAAATTCGACCTGCACGACGTTCCCGAACGCGTTTCGACGGGCACCCTGCCCGCGCCCGACCTCGTCGAGGAGTTCGTGGAGGAGGCGCACCAGAGGAACCAATCGCTCAAGGGCGGGTCCGTCGCTGATTACATCCCCGCGCTGGCCGATGCCGACCCGAACCTCTTCGGCGTATCCGTGGTCGACGTCTCGGGCGATGCGCATGACGCGGGCGACACCGACCACGCGTTCTCGATCCAGTCGATCTCAAAGGCCTTCGTCTATGCGCTCGTCTGCGAAGAGCTCGGGCACGACGCCACCTACGAGCGCGTGGGCGTGAACAACACGGGCATGCCGTTCAACTCGGTCGTCGCGATCGAGCTCAACGAGGGGCACCCCATGAACCCCATGGTGAACGCCGGTGCCTTGACCACGACATCCCTCGCCCCCGGCACGGGCGATGAACAGTGGCGGTGGATCTGGAAGGGGCTCTCGGCTTTCGCGGGCCGCCACCTGGTCTTGGACGACGACGTCTATCGCTCGGAGCGCGCCGGCAATCAGCGCAACCAGGCCATCGCGCGCCTGCTCGAGAGCTATGGACGCATCGAGAAGGATCCGCTCGAGGTGGTCGACGTCTATACGAAGCAGTGCTCGCTTCTCGTGACGGCCCGCGACCTCGCCGTCATGGGGGCGACGCTGGCGGATGGCGGGGTCAACCCGATCACGAAGGAGCGCGTCGTGGCGCCGCACGTGTGCCGCGACACGCTCGCCGTGCTCGCAGCGAACGGCCTCTACGAGCGCTCGGGCGAGTGGCTGTTCGAGGTCGGAATCCCCGGCAAATCGGGCGTCTCGGGCGGCATCGTCACGGTCGCGCCCGGCAAGGCGGGCATCGGCGTGTTCTCGCCACCGCTCGACGACGCCGGCAACAGTGTGCGCGGCAAACAGGCCACGGCGTTCCTGTCACGTGCCCTGGGGCTCAACGTGTTCGCCTCGGATGCCTTCGCCGAAGCCTCGATGACGGCCACCGCCGAAGCGGCCGACGATGACGACGCGTCCGGCGAGGAGATCGACGAGCGGGCCCACGATCTCTCCGACCAGGAGGCGTGACCGGGCGTCCGTCAGAGCGGCTCGACCGCCGTGTTGCGCAGGTGCTCGTAGACGACCGACGTGCGCACGTCCGCGATCTCGGGTCGCTGCGTCAGCTTGTCGATGACGAATGCATAGAGGCTGTCGTTATCGGCGACAGCCACGTGGATGATGAAGTCCTCGTTGCCCGTCGTGACGAAAACGCCGAGCGTCTCGGGGAGCGACTGCGCCCAGTCGCGAAAGGCCTCGATCGTCTTGCGCGACGGCGGGCGGATGCGCACGGCCACGAGTGCCTGAACGGGGCGCCCGATCGACGGCAGGTCGACGTCGAGGATGGCACCGCGGATGACACCGCGCGCGTGCAGGGCGCGCGTGCGATCGAGCGCCGTGGTCGGTGAGACCCCGACCGCGGCGGCGACCTCGCGGTTCGTCTTCCGAGCGTTCGACTGCAATTCGCGCAGAATCGCCGTATCTATCGCGTCCATGTCCTGCTTTCTCGGAGTTGCGCCGGACGATGTACGGGCGTTGCTCGTGTCGTCCGTCATCCGTCATACGATCTCAGCGTCTTGAAGGATTATCGAACAGAGGAGACGCTGTGGGCAACACGATCGGCTTTGCGCCCGAAGAGATCGACCCGTCGGCCCCCACGCGCGCCGCGCGGCTGAAGTGGGTCGTGGTCGTGAACGAGGCGCTGCCGGCGGGACGCGCGGTGAATGCGGCGATCTGTGCGGCGGCTGCGACATCCGCTCAGGTTCAGGGCTTGCTGGGCGCCGATGCCGTCACCGCCGACGGCGAGGAACACCCGGGTCTGCCGTGGGCGGGGTGCAGCGTGCTGGTCGCCGATTCGGAAACGCTGCGCTCGATCCGCGCCAAGGCGGCCGCGCACGACGAGACGTTCGTCGCCGACATGCCCGCCGCCGCGCAGAACACGCGCGTCTACGACGAATACCTGCAGCAGGTCGCCGAAACATCCTCGGCCGAGCTCGAGTACTACGCCGTCTCGATCGTCGGCCCGCGCAACCGCGTCGATCGCCTCGTCGGCCGCCTCCCTCTCCTGCCGTGACGCCCTAGCACGCGCCGGGGCACGGCGTTCATTCCCGCTGGTCTGCCGAACTTCCCTCGACCGAGGTGCGATGCCTGGGGCTGTCCGGGTTCATGAGGGAGTGGCGGCGGCCGTACGCGAAGTAGATGACGAGGCCGATCACGAGCCAGATCCCGAACCGCAGCCAGGTCTCCCAGTGCAGCTGCAAGATGAGGAAGCCTGAGGCGAGCACGCCGAATGCGGGCACCACGGGCATCCACGGCAGCCTGAACGTGCGCGGGGCGTCGGGCTTGGTGCGGCGGAACACGATCACGGCCACGCACACGACGACGAACGCGGCGAGGATGCCGATGTTGGTCAGATCGGCGACCTGCTTGATGGGCAGGATGCCGGCGAGGACGGCTGCGGCCGCTCCGGCGATCCAGGTGACGCGCTGCGGAACGCCCCGGCGGTCGGTCTTGGCGAACCAGCCGGGCAGCAGCCCGTCGCGGCTCATCGAGAACCAGACGCGTGTGACGCCCAGCAGGAACGTGAGCATGACGGTGAGGATCGAGAGCACGGCGAAGACGGCGATGATCGTGGCGATCACGGGCAGCCCCACGCTCGAGAACGCCGAGGCGAAGCCAGCCGTCGGGTCGATCTCGGTGTAGTTCTGCATTCCGGTCAGCACCAGCGTGGCGGCCACGTAGAGCAGCATCGCGATGACGAGCGACAGGATGATGGCCTTCGGCATGTGCTTCTTGCCGTCCTTGGCCTCCTCGGCTGCCGTCGACATGGCGTCGTAGCCGAACACCGCGAAGAACACGGTGGCCGCACCCGCGAAAACGGGCCCGAAACCGTTGGGCAGGAACGGGTCGTAGTTTGCCGTGTCGATGTAGAACACGCCCAGCCCGATGATGAACAGGATGAGCACGACCTTGATGGCCACGGCGACGAGCTCGAACCGCCCGAACGCCTTCGTGCCGCGGCTCAGGATAAAGGTGACGAGCAGGCAGACGACGATGGCGGGCAGGTTGATCACGCCGCCCTTGCCCTCGTCGGCGGTCGACGTCATCCACGCGGGCATATGGATGCCGATGCCCGACAGTGCCGCATCGAAGTAGCCCGAGATGCCGATCGCCACGACCGCCACGATGGCGACGTATTCGAGCAGCAGATCCCAGCCGATGAACCATCCGATGATCTCGCCGAGGGCCACATAGCCGTAGGTGTAGGCCGAGCCGGCGCGGGGGATCATGCCCGCGAATTCGGCGTAGGAGAGGGCGGCGGCGGCCGACGCGAGGCCCGCGATGAGGAACGAGAACAGCACGCCGGGGCCGACGGCGGCGGATGTCTCGCTGCCGTGCGCCACGAGGCCGGCGAGCGAGAAGATGCCCACGCCGATGATGCCGCCAACGCCGATGGCTGTGAGCTGCCAGAGGCCGAGGCTCTTGAAGAGCTTCGAGCCCTGGGACTCGTCGCCCGGTGCGTCGATGGGTTTCTTGCGCATGATGGAACGCGCGTGATCGTTGGTGCTCATTGGTACTCCCGATGACAGCGGAAGCGGCTCGACTCTGAGTCGCCTGCACGAAGCATAGCCCCCGTTCGGGTGCCAGCGCGGCCCCTCTCAGAGCGGATGTCGAGGCACGGCGCCCGCGCGACGGCCTAAGCTCGAAGCATGTGGCTCACGAGCGATGGCACGATCAACCTGAGGGCTTTTCCGACCGACCAGTTGGTGAGCTACGACCAGGCGTTGGCGGCGCTCGCCGCGGTCGACGCCGATGAGCTCGAAGACCTCGAGCAGTTCGTGCTCGAGAGCCAGGACGGCGTCAACGAGGACATCGAAGAGACCATGGCGTTCTCCGAGGCCGAGTCGGCTTTCGTGGATGCCTCGCTGCCGGACGAGATCGACGCGGCGCTCGATTGGGCGGCGCTGACCGACATCGACCGGCGGGGCGACGCGCTGCACGACATCCCGCTGCGCTGGCGGTATGACGTGCTGGTCATGTTCGAGGACCTGATCGACGAGGCGAAGGCCGAACCCGAGCGCTTCTGAGCGGGGTCGCCCGACGACGGATCTGATCAGCACTCATCGATCAACGATCTGTGGCTGAGAATTGCGGCTGTGCCGCGTGTTCGAGGTCGAGGAGCGCCTGCTTGGCCGCGAACCCGCCGATGTAGCCGCCGAGCGAGCCATCCGAGCGCACGACGCGATGGCACGGCACCACGATGGGCAGCGGGTTCGTCGAGCACGCCGTGCCGACCGCGCGCACGGCACCGGGATTGCCGACGAGTGCCGCCATCTCCTTGTAGGACGCCGTGCGACCGTACGGGATCTCGGGCAAGTGCTGCTGCACGAGCCGACGGAAACCGGCCGAGAGCCGCAGGTCGAGGCTGAGGTCAAAAGCTGTGCGGCGACCACCGAAGTAGTCGTCCAGCTGGCGGGCCGGGGCATCCAGCCGGGCGGGGGCGTTCAGGATGCGGCGACCCACCGTTGCTCCGAGCGTGTCGAGCACGGCGTCGAAGTTCTCGTTGGCGAAGGCCACACGCACGATACCCCGTGCGGATGTCGCGAGCAGCAGCTCGCCGACGGGGCTGTCGACCGTGCGGAACGCCAGGTCGAGTAGCTCGGCGTCGGCTGCAGCATCGGCGAGGCGGGCGCGCAGGGCGTCGAGGTGCGCGGGCGGCGTCGGTGGGACGGCCAAGTCATCGACATGCGACTGCGGTTTCGGCTGGTCGGTCATGAGGTCTCCTCAGAGAGGGAAGCGGTGGGGGAAGCCGGGGCGGGGGCCGAAGTGGGGGCTGGGCCCGACGGAGGCCCGGCAGGCGGCTCGATGAGGATGGCGCGCAGGGACGTCATCCCGTCGGCAGCGGCGCGGCGGGCGGCATCCGTCGACCCGCCCAGAAGCTCGGCGACGTCGCGGTAGGGCAGGCCGCCGAGGTGATGGTAGGCGACCGCCAGGCGCTGCTTGTGCGGCAGGGTGGCGAGGGCGGCCCAGAGGTCGAGGTCGCCGCCACCCGGAATGCCCAGGCTCGAGGCGCGCTCGGGAAGTTCGCCGACGGGGATGGCGTGGCGGTTGCGGGCGCGCGTGATGTCGATGGCTTTGCGATGCGCGATGGTCACGAGCCACGCCTCGACGTTGGCCGTCAGGGGCAGGGCGGGCCACGCCCCGAGTGCCGCGAGGAACGTCTCGGACCAGGCGTCGTCGGCGTCGGTGTGGGAACCGAGCACGGCGCGGCAGACGCGCAGGACCGTCTCGCCGTGTTCGGTCACGACCCTGTCGAAAGGCGGTTTCGTTGTCATCATGGGGAAGACGCGCGGGCGCACCCGAACGTGAGATCGGCGGGCGGACGGGCTGTCTTCGACAGTAGCGCCCCCGCCGGCGGCTCGCCCCCGTCGTCGACGGGCGAGCAACGCGGTGCGCACCCGGACCGGGGAAGGTGCAGACGAAAACGGCCGCCCGTGCCCCGAGGGGAACGAGCGGCCGTCGGTCGAGCCGTGGTTAGGCGTTCGTGCGAGCGTTCTCGCGGCGACGCAGGCTGACTCCGGCGAGGCCGAGGCCACCGATGACGAGGCCCAGGGCCGTGACGCCGATCCATCCGTTGGCCGCCGAAGCGCCCGAGTTGGCGAGCGCGTCGGCCGAGTTGCCGCCGCCTCCGCCGTTGGCCCCGCGGGTGGAGCTAGGGATGATGAGCACTGCGCCGTCGTCGGTTCCGGTTCCGTCGCCCGGGGTGCCGCTGCCGTTGCCCGAGCCGTCACCGGGGGTTCCGGGTCCGGTCGTGCCGCCGGTTCCGTCGCCGGGGGCCGGTGAGCCGCTGTCGGTGGGGGTGCCCGGACCGGTCGTCCCGCCGTCGGTCGGTGTGCCGGTTCCGCCGTCGGTCGGCGTGCCCGTTCCGGGCGGTGTGGCCGTGTCGGTCGGCGTGCCGATGAGCGGCGCCGTGACGCACGTCGTCGACTGGAACACGTTGGACTGCAGCGAGACCTGCCCGTTGCGTGCCAGCGCGCGGCCGTCGACGCGGGTGCCGGTGGTCACCGAGATCGACTGCAGCGCCATGATGGTGCCGGTGAAACGCGAGTTCGTGCCGAGCGTGGCCGACTCGGCGACCTGCCAGTAGACGTTGCAGCTGGACGCGCCGTCGAGAAGCGCGATGCGGCTGCTCGACGCGGTGATGAGGGTGCTGGCGGCCTGGAAGATGAACACCGCGTTGGGGTCGCCCTGCGCGTCGAGTGTCAGGGTGCCCGAGACCGCGAGGGGACCCGAGGCGGTGTAGACGCCGCCGACGAGGGTCTGGCCGACGAGGTCGCCCGCGACGCTCGCGGTGGTGGCCCGGCTCCTGGCGTCGTCATAGGCGACGAGCAGGGATGCTTTGGCGTCGGCCGCTGCGGCCTCGACGCGGGTCGTGCCGCCGACGATGCCGGGCGGGAAACCTGTGATGGCCGAGCCGGGCGTGGTGCCGAGGTCTCCGTCGAGAACCGTGAGGCCCGTGTTGGTCACGGTCTCGCCGCCCAGGACGGAGTAGCTGGCGACGGCCCCGAGGCCGACGGGGGCTTCGGCGGCAAAGGCCGCCGGTGCGCCGAGGTTGATGATGAGTGCGGCCGTGCCGGCGACGGCTAGGGCCGCGCCCCCGAACAGACCGATCGGGCGCCGGCGAAGACCGGTGCGGTGAATAGTGGCGTGTTTCTGCGTGTCGGTTCCCATGGGAACCCCAATCCGCCCCCGAATGAGCGGGGGTGCAACAGCTCAAGGTGAGGTAGTTCGCAGATTATCGCTCACAGGAGGCTCCAAACGAGAGCCGGGCGCATTGCCAGGTTGAACAGGCTATTCAACGCTTTGAGGATAGGGTTCCAATCCGCCCGGCCGCGGCGCTACGAATTATTCGTCGTGCCGCACCATTCGGCAATGAAGAGCGCGATGCTCTTCGTGACCCGGCGCACAGATTCGATGTCCACGCGCTCGTCGAAACCGTGGATGGCCTCCGACACGGGTCCGTAGACGAGCGTCGGCGTGTTGCCGTAGAGCGTGAACACTCGGCCGTCGAGGTAGCCCGGTGTCGTGAAGGATTCGAGCTTCTTGTCGAAGACGGTCTCGTGCGCACGGGCAAGGGTGGCCTCGGCATCCGAGCCCTCTTCGAGAACATAGCCCTCGGAGTAGAAACCCGTGCGCGTGGCCGTGGCCGTGATCGGGTGCCCGTTCGGGTCGGTGCCGATCGCCGCGAGCGCCTCGGTCAACTCGCCCCAGGCATCCTCGGCCGTCACGCCCGGGTAGAGCGCCACCCGCACCTCGATCTCGCACCACGCGGGAACGCTCGAGGGCCAGTCGCCGCCTGAGATGGTGCCGAGGTTGAAGTTGATGGGATGCTCGAGGTCTTCGAAGTAGCGGTGCGAGCCCTTCTCGGCATTCCACCGCTCCTCGACGTGGCGCAGCTGCGTCATGACGTGGTGGGCTGCGTCGATGGCGTTGAAACCCGAGGCCATTTCGCGAGGATGCGTCGGCTCGCCGGCCACGCGCACGGTCATCCAGATGACACCCGTGTTGGCGCGCACGAGCATGTCCTCTTCGGGCTCGGGGATGATGACGGCGTCGGCCGTGTACCCGCGCAGGAGCGCCGAGAGCGAGCCGTTGCCCGTGCACTCTTCCTCGACGACCGACTGGAAGTGGATGGGCGCCGCGGGCAGCAGTCCGGCGGCGACGACGGCGTCGAACGCGAACAGGTTGGCCACGAGGCCCGCCTTCATGTCGCCGCTGCCACGCCCATAGAGCCAGCCGTCGATGATCGGCGCATCCCACGGCGAACGCGACCACACCTGCTCGGGGCCCTCGGGCACCACGTCGACGTGCCCGTTGAGAATGAGCGAACGACCGGATGTCTCGGCCGGCCGATAGGTTCCGACGACGTTGGTCATGCCACCGTAAGAAACGGTGCTGGGGCCGTAGCCGATGTGCTCGCTCAGCTGCGCGGCGTCCAGCTCCCAGCGGTCCATGTCGAAACCGCGGCGCTGCATCTCGGCGAAGAGCAGGTCCTGGGCCGACCCCTCCCGGGTGCGGCGAGACGGGTGGGTGACGAGCTGCTGCGTGAGCGCGAGCTGGGCGTCGAAGGCGTCGTCGACGGCTCGGCAGATGCGTTCGGAGAGTGCGTTATCCATGAGAGTTCCTAACTGACTGACTATTCGACGATTGCTTTGTCGGTGATGCGCAGGCGCTCGCCGAGGGCGCCGCCCAGCACGGTGATGAGCGAGATGACGATGAGAATGAGGGCGGCCGACCACGAGGCGTTGCCGGATGCCGCGAGGAACGCCGTCGCGATGAGCGGCAGGAACCCGGTCAGCGCACCGGCGATGTTGTAGCCGAGGGCCACGCCGGAGTAGCGCAGCTCGGGCGGGAAGAGTTCGGTGAGCAGCGCGCCGGTGACGGCGTAGGCGATCGTGACGATGGCGATGCCGACCGTGACGGCGACGATGATGGCCAGCGGGTTCTTGGTGTCGATGAGCCAGAACATCGGGAACGCCGCGACGGCCGTGAGCAGTCCGCCGATGACGGTCATGCGGCCCGCCCCGAACTTCTCGCCGAGGCGCCCGGCGAAGACGGTGACGAGGATCTGGAAGGCCGCTGCCACGAGCGTCGCGTTGACCATGACGCCGCGGTCGACGCCCAGAGTGTTGGTGCCGTAGCTGACCACGAACGTCGTGATCATGTAGAAGCCTCCGACGCCCAGCATTGCCGCGGCGATGGCGACGAGCAGGCGACCGCCCGCCTTGCGGAAGACGTCGACGGCGGGGATGCGCGAGCGCTGCTCCTGCTTGACGAGGTCCTGGAAGATCGGGGATTCCTCGACCTTGAGCCGGATGTAGAGGGCCACGCCGAGAAGCGGGAAGGCCGCGAGGAACGGCAGGCGCCAGCCCCACGCGTCGAAGACGTCGGGTGGCAGCAGCAGCGCGAGCGCGAAGGCTCCCGACGAGACGAGCGTGCCGACGGGCGAACCGATCTGCACGAGGGCCGCGAACCGGCCGCGCTTCTCGAGCGGCGCGTGTTCGACCGCGATGGTCACGGCTCCGCCCCATTCGCCGCCGACGGCCAGGCCCTGCAACAGGCGCAGCACGGCCAGCATGATGGGCGCCGCGAGGCCGATGGTGCCGAAGTCGGGCAGGAACCCGATGAGCCCGGTCGCGCATCCGATCATCACGATGGTCGTGAGCAGCGCGGGGCGGCGGCCGTACTTGTCGCCGATGTAGCCGAAGAGCAGGGCGCCGAGCGGGCGGGCCGCGAAGCCGACGCCGAAGGTGGCGAAGGCCGCGAGGGTGGCGGCCGTGGCATCGAGCTCGGTGAAGAAGAGGCGGTTGAAGACGAGCGCCGCCGCTGTGCCGAAGAGGAAGTAGTCGTACCACTCGAGGGCCGTGCCCACGAAGGCCGCGCGGGCGATGCGGGCGGCGTCGTGACCCGAAACCGTGGGGGCGGGGGTGCCGGCGGCCGAGGTGGCCGCGGTGCTGGTGGTCTTGCGCGATGACTCGGGGTGGGGCGTAGGCGTGTCCATGGGGGACCCTCCGTGCAGAAGAAACAGGGACCGATGTTGTGGGGAATCCCATCGGCGTCGGTGAACGGCGCGTGAAGAGCGGATGACTGCGCCGTGCGTTTCGCTCTATCCTGGGCGTATCGCGGGGCGGCGGCAATGGATGCGCGCAACCCATGAGACGGAAGGTTTGTGCACATGCACAATTCGAGCGACACCGATCAGCTCTGGCCGGCCGTCAGCGGCACACCCGTCGAGCATGCCATCCTCGCGTGCCTGGGAGAGCTGGATGCCCTCGCGGCCGAGTATCTCGACGAGGTGCGGCAGCTGAGCGGCTACCCGGCATCCGCCATCACGGACGCCGAGATTCTCGACACGGCCACGGCCTCCCTCGAGCTGTTGCTGCGGCTGATCGGCGACCTGCCCGTCACGCAGGATCTGCGCGTCGTGTCGACCGAGACCGGGCGCACGAGGGCGCGCCAGGGCATCCCGATCGACTCGTTGTTGCGGGCCGTGCGCATGGACTTCCGGTTGATCTGGCGGGCGCTCCGACGGCATGTGCCGCCCGAGTCGCTCGTGCAATTCGCCGAACAGGTGGTGCCGATCTGGGATGCGGTCGAGGTGCATACGACCGACATCCACGCCGGATATCTGGCCGAACTCGCCGTCATGGAACGCGAGGCCGAGCACGAGCGTGCCTTCCTGTTGCGCCGCCTCTTCGCGGCCGAGGAGCACGACCCGCGGCTCGTGGGGCAGGTGGCCGAGGCGCTGCGCGTCGACCCCCGCAGCCGTTTTCTCGTCGCGGTGTCGGCGGCCGATCGACATCCAGAGCTGAGGCGTGCCGCAGCCGCGCGCGGGCTCGACGACCAGTTGCACGATATCGAGGGAAGCTCGCTCATCTTGCTCGAGTGCGAACCGGGGGAGGATGACGCGCCACCCTGGTTGCTCGACCTTCCCGTCGGAATCTCGCCACGCGCCGACGGCCTGGCCGAGGTCAGCCGCATGTGGCGCACGGCCCGGCTCCTCGCGGCCGCGATCCCCGAGAATCACGAGGGCGCCTATTCGGTGCGCGAGAACTGGGACGCCGTGGCGGCGTCGTCGTTGGGCGAGTTCGGGCGCGTGCTCGAACGGTCGGTGCTCGGTGCTCTCGAGAGTTGCCCGCCGCGCGAACGAGCGCTGCTGCGCGAGACCGTGACGGCCGTGTTGCGCGAGGGCACCGTGAGCCGGGCGGCGCAGGCGCTCTACTGCCACCGCAACACTGTGCTCAATCGGTTGGGGCGGTTCAAGGAGGTCACGGGCGTCGACCCTCTGCATCCGGGGGACGCGTCGGTCGTGCGTATCGCGTTGGCCGTGACCGCCACCGGCGCCGGTGCCGGTTCCGTGGTGGGCGCGAGCGATAGCGCTTCCGCTCGCGAGCCCAACGCTTCTCGCGGCGCGGTCAGCGTCGGGGCACGATGATGGGCTGACCCGTCGCGGGGTGCGGCACAAGGTCGACATCCTGGCGGTAGACCGCGCGGATGCGTTCGGCCGTGAGCACCTCGGCGGGTGTCCCCGTCGCGACGACGCGCCCGTTCTCGAGCAGGGTGATCGTGTCGGCGAAGGCCGCGGCGACGTTGAGGTCGTGCAGGACGATCACGACGGCATCCCCGGCGTGTGCTCGTTCGCGGGCCAGCCGCAGAACATCCTCCTGGTGCTTCAGGTCGAGGGCGGCCGTCGGTTCGTCGAGTAGCAGGATGCCGGCGCGTTGGGCCAGCACACGGGCCAGGGCCGCACGGGCGCGTTCGCCGCCCGAGAGCGAGGGCACGGGGCGTTCGAGCAAGGGATGCAGCTCGGTCGCGGCGATCGCGTCGGCGACGGCCTGTTCGTCCTCCGCCTCGGCGGGGGTTCCGCGCCAGGGGGAGCGGCCCATGCGCACGACCTCGTCCACGGTGAAGGGGAACGACACGCGGTTCTCCTGCAGCAGCACGGCGCGTTCACGGGCGAGCTGCTTCGGCTTCCAGGCATCCAGGTCGGTGCCGCGCACCGTGATGCTGCCGGCGGCGGGGCGGATGTCGCCGGCCAAAGCCGCGAGCAACGTCGACTTTCCCGCACCGTTCGGCCCGATGAGTGCGTGCGCGCGGCCCGCCTCGACCGTGAGATCGACGTCGGTCAGGATGCACGCGCCCCCGATCGACACCGAAACCGATTGCGCGTGCAGGACGGCGTTCACGCCCATCCCCCCGCCTTGCGCCGCGTGCGCAACAGCAGCCAGAAGAAGAACGGTCCGCCCACGAGCGACGTGATCATGCCGATGGGCAGATCGGCGAGGGGCACGGCCGTGCGCGCGAACAGGTCGGCCGTCGCGAGCAACAGGGCACCGCCCAGCACGGATGCGATGAGCAACGGCAGATGCGCCGGCCCGATGATCATGCGCATCAAATGCGGGATGACGAGCCCCACGAACGCGATGATGCCCGCGAACGCCACGGCCGCGCACACGAGCAGGGCCACGACCACGATGATGAGGATGCGCACACCTTCGACGTTGACCCCGAGGTGCCGCGCGTTGCGCTCGCCGAGCGAGAACAGGTCGAGCGTGCGCGCGCTGAGGAACGCGACCACGAGGCCCACGGCGACAAGTGGCGCGACGATGCCCACCTGCGACCACTGCGAACCGTTCAGGCTGCCCAGCTGCCAGAAGATGATCTGCTCGCGCGTGGACGTGTCGCCAATGAACGTCATGAGTGCGAGCCCGGCGCCCGCGAACGCGTTCACGGCGATGCCCGTCAGGATGAGTGTCACGATCTCGGTCTTGCCATTGGAACGGCTCGTGGCATAGACGATGAGCACGGTGGCGAGTCCCGTGGCGAAGGCCAACAGGGGAACGGTCCACTGGCCCGCGAACGTCCAGCCGAGAGTGATGGCCGTTGCCGCACCCAGGGCGGCGCCCGACGAGACGCCGACCACTCCGGCATCCGCGAGCGGGTTGCCGAAGACGGCCTGCATGAGCATGCCCGCGGCGGCCAGGGCGGCCCCGATGAGCAGTCCCATGAGCACGCGCGGAAAACGGATGGTGACGAGGGCCTGCTCGGCGTTTGGATGCGTGAGTGGAATGCCCAGGTCGAGCCCGAGCCGCGCGAACAGCACCTGCACGACCTCGTGCGGCGGCACGGGAAGCTGGCCGGTGCCCGCCGAGATGAGCGCGACCACGACGAGCGCGACCGCCAGTGCGGTGAAGAGGACGGCCTTGCGGGTGCGGAACGGGTGACGGCCGGCGCGGCGCGGGGGAGCGGCGACCGTGTCGGCGGGCATCTCGGCGGAAAGAGCGACAGAGGCAGCGGCGGATGTCTCGGCGCTCCCGTTCGCTGGCCGTTCGGCCGCGGGCGTGGCTGCGGCCGAGGTGTCCGCGGGTTTCGCGGCGGTCATTCGGCGCTCGGGCTGCTGCTCGTCGTCGAGCCCGCGGCGCCCACGCTGTCGGGTGCCCACAAAGCCCGCGCCAGGGCATCCACGATCTGCGGTGTGCGCGGCCCGAAGCTCAACACATCACCATCGGCCATATCGATGACGCGCTTGTGCTGGCCGGCGGGCGTCGAGGCGATGGCGGGGACACGATCGATCAACCCGTCGATGCCGCCCACCGATTCGAGGCCGTCGGTCATCATGAGCAGCACGTCGGGGGCGGCCTGCACGATGGCTTCGGCCGTCATGGGCTTCATACCCTGCCAGCCGATCTCGCCCGCGACATCCACGCCGCCGATGGTTTCGATCAGGGTGTCGGCGCCCGATCCCTCGCCGAAGAGGTAATAGACCCCGGCGCTGCCCCGCACATAGAGGAACATGACGCGCGGCCGGTCGGATGCTCGAGCCGCCACCTCGTCCACCTGCGCCGTCACCGCGGCCAGTTCGCCGTCGACCCGCGTCGAGAGTTGCTCGCCAACCGAGCTCACGCCGAGCGCCGTCGCGACCTCGTCGATGATCTGGTCGACATTGTCGATGCGGCGGTCGGGCGTGATGACCACGACGGGGATGCCCGCATCGCGCAATTGCTGCCGCACCTCTTTCGGGCCGATCGTCGTGTCGGTGAGCACGACGGTGGGCGCCAGCTCGAGAATCGCCTCGCCGTTCAGCGAGTGGCCGCTCGAGGTGACGACCGGCAGGTCTGCCGTGCCGGGGAACGTGGTCGAGGTGTCGCGGCCCACGAGGTTGTCGCCCAGCCCGAGCCCCCACACGGTCGCGGCCAGCGTGCCCGAGATATCGATGGCGAGAATGCGGCTCGCGTCTTCGACCGTGACGGTGGTGCCCTCGCTGTCGGTCACGGTGACGGGCAGATCGGATGCCGGAGCCTCGGCCACGGGCTGCACGCCCTGGTTTTCGAGGCACGCCGTCGTGCCGCCCTCGACGGCCGCCGCATCGTCGGCGAGCGCGAGTTCGCTGAGCGGCGTGGCGCTGCCCGGGCACGCGGGCACGGCCGTCGACGTGTTGCCGCCCGAGGGGTTTCCGGATGTCGGGGCGCCGGCTGTCTGGCATCCGGTGAGTGCGAGGGTGACGGCCGCGGCCGCCGCTACGGTCGCGATGCCGACCCCGAACAGCCGGCGAGGTGAGGCCGAATGGCCGGACGGCGTCGCGCGGGCGGTCGATGTCTGGGAGCGGTGACGAGGGCGGTGAAGGATGCGCACGAGGCCGATTCTGTGGAAGTTAATGAGGTAAGGCTAACCTGAGCTTGACAAGGGCTCGACGGCCCCGATACTTTCTTAGCATAGCCTCACCTAACCCGCCACATCGGCGGAATTCCGGGGCTGACACAGCACTCGACCCGCGCCCCGCGCGCCCCGCCACCAGCGGTCCGACCCCCTCTCGGACCGTCAACAGGTATGCCATCAGGAGCACACACCCGTGACAACACACCCCTCCGCACAGCCCGGGCCGCGCACGCGGCGCCCCCTGCGCGCCGCCCTCGCCAGCCTCACCGCGGCGCTGCTCATCGTCGGCGGTTCGTTCGCCGGGGCGACGGCCGCGACGGCCGAGGCGCTCGCCCCCGATTCCGCGACCGCGACTGTTGCGCCCGAGCAGCCGGCTGCCGCGCCCCAGGCTGCCGCCGCTGTTGCCGCGCCCGCTCTGACGGTGACGCCCGCGACGGATGTCGACCCCGCCGTGTCGAACACCTTTACCGTCACGGGCACGGGCTACGTGGGAGACGCCGCCGTCAACGGCGCCTACGTCGTCCTCGGCGAGAAGGCCAAGTGGGCGGGCGAAGGCCCTCTCCCCGCCGAGGGCTGGGCGGCACTCTCCTGGGTGATGCCGCGCCAGATCGTCGACGGAAAATTCACCACCACGCTCACCATCCCGGCCGGCACGTTCGACCCGTCGAAGGCCTATCACGTGGGCACGTCGGCCGCGCACGGCCTGTCGGTCACGAACCGGTCGCTCGACGCCTTCGCGGCCATCGGCATCCGCCAGCCCGCGCCCGTCGCCGACCCGAAGATCACGGTCACGCCGGCCGCCGACATCGACCCGGCCGTGGCGAACACGTTCACCATCACGGGCACGGGCTTCGTCGGCCCCGGCGCCGCCAGTGGCGCCTACGTCGTCCTCGGCGAGAAGGCCAAGTGGTCCGGCGAGGGCGCCCTCCCGGCAACCGGTTGGGCCGGACTCGCCTGGGTCATGCCGCGCCAGATCGTCGATGGAAAATTCACCACGACGCTCACTATTCCGGCAGGCACCTTCGACCCGTCTAAGGCCTATCACGTGGGCACGTCCGCCGCGCACGACCTGTCGGTCACGAACCGCTCGCTCGACTCGTTCGCCGACCTGAGCATTCGTCAGCCCACGCTCGTTGCCGACCCGAAGATCACGGTCACGCCCGCATCCGATATCGACCCCGCCGTCGCAAACACCTTCACGGTGACGGGCAGCGGTTTCGTCGGCGACGCCGCCGTCAACGGCGCCTACGTCGTGCTCGGTGAGAAAGCGAAATGGGCGGGCGAAGGCCCCCTGCCCTCGTCCGGCTGGGCGGCGCTCTCCTGGGTGATGCCGCGCCAGATCGTCGACGGAAAATTCACCGTCACCCTCAAGATCCCGGCGGGCACGTTCGACCCGTCGAAGGACTACCACGTCGCCACGAGCGCGGCTCACGGTCTGTCCATCACCAACCGCACACTCGACTCCTTCGCGGGCCTCTCGATCCGCCAGCCCGTGCCCGTTGCACAGCCGAAGATCACGGTGACTCCCGCATCCGCTATCGACCCCGCCGTCGAGAACACGTTCACGGTGAAGGGGACCGGTTTCACGGGCGAGGCCGCGGCGAGCGGTGCCTACGTGTTGCTCGGTGACCGCGCGATCTGGTCGGGCAACGGCCCGCTCATCGCCGACGGCTGGCTGTCGACCAACTGGGTCATGCCGCGCCAGATCGTCGACGGAGCCTTCACGCTCACGATCAAGATTCCAGCCGGCGCACTGGCCTACGGCGTCGACTACCAGGTCGCCACGAGCGCCGCTCACGGTCTGTCGGTCACGAACCGCTCGCTCGACACGTTCCAGCAACTCACGCTCGTGCCGCAGCCCGCGAAGTCCACCAGCACGACCATCGCGGCCTCGGCCACGAGCATCTCGGTGGGCGACTCGGTGCGCTTCGAGCTCGCCGCCACCCCGGCCGTCGACGGCACCGTCACCCTGCTGGATGGCTTCACCGTCCTCGCGAGCGACGTGCCCGTCCGCGCGGGCTCCGGGTCCTTCTCGACCTCGACCCTCTCCGCCGGTGTCCACTCGATCACGGCGCGTTTCCTGCCGAATCCCTCGACGGGTCTCGAACCCAGCACGTCGAATCGGGTGACGATCTCGGTGTCGTCGATCATCCCGCCCCAGCCGCCCACTCCGCCGACACCCCCGACGCCTCCGACCACGCCCACGGCGCCCGTCAGTGACCCCACGCGCGCCGGTTCGCTTAGCTGGGGTGTCGTCTCGAGCTTCCGGGCCTACATCACGGGCTCGATCGCCAAGGGTTCCATCCAGGTCTCGGGCCGTGCCACGAGCTCCGGCGGCGCCTTCCAGTTCGGCCAGTCGAACGGTTCGTTCGATCTCGCGACCAACACCGGTTCCGCCGGCTATTCGGGTGCGGTGCGCTTCACGGGCCACGGCGGGGCGCTGGACGTCACGCTCGCCAACCCGCAGATCCAGGTGACCTCGGCCGCCGCGGGCACGCTCTCCGCGACCGTCAACGGCACGCCGACCACGCTGGCCACGCTCGACCTGCAGTCCGCCGCGCGCTCCACGACGGGCAACTCGGTCACCTACCGCAACGCGCCCGTTACCTTCACGGCCGCGGGTTCCGAGGTCTTCCAGGGCCGCTATGCGACGGGTGATCCGCTCACCTTCACGATCGGTGTGGCGGGTGCGGCTCCGGCAGGCACCGCGGGAACGGTGGCTCAGGCATCCGGTGCCGCTGCCTCGGCCTCGACGACGCCTCGTCTGCCGGCCACCGCACCCGCGAGCACGGGGATCGTCCTGACCGATGAGACGCGAGCAAAGCTCATCGCCGGCGACGAGGTCACGGTCTCGGCCGACGGCTTCCAGCCGAACGAGAAGAACATCCGCGTGGTCGTCTACTCGACGCCCACCGTGCTCACCTCGGGGCTCAGCGCCGACGCATCCGGTGTCGTCACCTGGACGGGTAAGCTTCCCGCCACACTCGAACCCGGAGAGCACACGCTCACGTTCCAGGGGTCGATCAGCAAGGGTGTCGTGTTCGAGTTGCCCGAGGTCACGACGCTCGCGGTCGGGTCGTGCCTGGTCGAGAATGCCACACTCGACTGGGGCTTCAAGGAGTCGTTCCGCAACTACATCGAGGGCATCGCCCGCGGTGGGTGGGAGCTCGCCGACGGCGCCACCTACACCTACCCGACGTTCGGGTTCACCGGTGGGAAGGGCTCCTACAACCCCGAAGAGTCTTCGGGTGTGGTGACCTTCGGCGGAAGCATCCGGTTCACGGGTCACGACGGCGCCCTCAACACGACGCTGACGAACCCTCAGATCGAGTTCGTCGACGACACGACGGCCTACATCCTGCTCGACGTCTCGGGCACGACGCAGGACGGTCAGGCGATCGCCGACACGGCCATCCGGTTCGCGAAACTCGACCTCGCGTCGGGCACGGTGAACCAGGATGCCGGCAGCGTCACGGGTGCCGACATCGCCGCAGTCCTCACCGACGAAGGGGCCGCCGCGTTCGGCACCTACGCCGCCGGTGAAGAACTCGACCCGGTCGCCTTCACGGTTCCGCTGCCCGCCGACTGCGGCGTCGCCGCGGCCCCGGCCGCGGAGGAGGAGAGCGAGGTGACGACGACCGACACCCAGGCCGAACTCGCCGCGCCGGCCGCATCCACGGGCGACACCTCGTGGATCGTCTGGGCCATCGTCGCCGCCTTCGTGCTGCTCGCCGCCCTGGCGCTCGTGTGGATCGTCGTCGCCCGTCGCCGCTCCGCCTCCGCCGCTGCGGCAACTGGCTCCGGCCCCACCTCGAACGACGTGACGCCGGGCCCCCTGGCCTAGCCTCACGCCGCGAGGGCCGTGCCCCAAACGCGGCCCTCGCCAGATCGCCCCCGGTGCCCACGCGCCGGGGGCGATTCTGTTCCCCCCCTGCCCCTCTCGCGTCTCTCGGCACCAGGCACCAGGCACCAGGCACCAGGCACCAGGCGCCGGGCACCGGGCATCAGGCGCTCCGAGCGCTGCGGTCCGGTGGCTGGCGCGCCGCCCGACATCCAACCGCCCTCATCGCGCCCCGCGCCCGATCGCCGTTAGGGTGCTGTCGTGCTTCCCTCTCCGACGACACGACTGCGGTTCCGCGAGATGACGATGGACGATCTCGACGACATGGCCGCGCTGCTCGGCGACCCCGCGGTGATGACCTATTACCCCGCCCCGAAGTCCCGCGCCGAGGCCGAGCGCTGGATCCGCTGGAACCTGGCGAACTACGCCGAGCACGGTTTCGGCTTGTGGATCGTCGAAACACACGACGGCGAATTCGTGGGGGATTGCGGGCTCACGCTGCAGACCGTCAACGGTCGGCTCGAGTTAGAGGTCGGCTACCACGTTCGCGCGGCCCTCCACGGCAAGGGACTCGCCACGGAGGCAGCATCCGCCTGTCTCGCTTTCGCCCGTGACCACACGGCGGCGCGCACACTCGTCGCGATCGTCGACCCGGCCAACACGGCGTCCCGACGCGTCGCCGAGAAGATCGGGATGCATCGCATGCTCGACGACGGCGCTGACGACGATGACTCGGACGGGGAGGAGGGCGACAATCAGGCTCCTGGCGCCGCCGGTGCGTCGAACGAACCGGCCCGCGCCCGTCGGCACGTCCTCGGGGTCAGGCTCTTCCGCGACCCCGTGGAGAAGGCAGCCTACGACGCCGTCTGGGACGCCGATCCGATCGGAGTAGCCGAATTCCGGCACGCCGCCGAGGACGAGTACGACGCCGTCGCCGGCGTGATCGCCTCCTGGGTTCACGCTGATCCCGCCATTGGCCTCGCACAACTCGCCGACCGGTTGGACAGGCACTTCGCCGAGCACTTCGGCTTGTCCGACACCTCGCCCGACGCTCGCGCCATCGCGCAGGCGACTCTCGCCGCGGGTGCGGGCAGCCCGAATGACCCGCCCGTCGAAGGCTGAACCGGGCGGTCGGCGAGCGGCGTTACTCCGACATCCGATTCCTGTCCACCCCCACCCTTTTTCAGGCCCGAACGGGACTTCGCCGTCGAACCGTTCCTAAACTGGTGCGGTGAAAAAGTGGGCATCGATCGTGGCTGCCGGCTCGCTCGTCGCATTGATGAGCGGCTGCGGCATCACCGTGCCGTCCGACCCCGACGGCACGCTCGACAGTGTGCGCGGCGGCGAGCTGCGGGTCGGCGTCTCGCCCAACGACGACTACACGGTCGTCGACGGGGATGACGTGAGCGGCATCGAACCCGAGGCCGTGCGAGCATTCGCGGCCACCCTCGACGCCGACGTCGACTGGACCATTGGATCCGAGCAGGCCCTCGTCAAGAAGCTCGAGAACGACGAGATCGACCTGCTCATCGCGGGCATCACCGACGACACCCCGTGGGTCGACAAAGCGGGCGTCAGCCGCGCCTACGCCGAGCACCCGGGCGAGGACGGCCGCATGGAGAAACACGTCATGCTCGTGCAACTCGGCGAAAACGCGTTCCTCAGCGAACTCGAACGTTTCCTCGGCGATTACACGCGGACGGAGGGCTGATCGTGGCTCGTTCGTCGAAAACGGCCCCCGTGCGGCTCGGCCACACGGAGCTGCCCGAGCGCCAGACCGAGGTGCTGCGCCGAGCCATCCGCCTCGAATGGATCACGATCGGGTTCCTCGTCGTCACCGCAACCCTCGTCTTCCTGGTGCTCGGCAACTCGCAGGCGATGAAGTCCGCCTGGATCGAGGACCTGCTCTCCTTCATCCCGCCGATCGCGTTCCTCGTCGCCATCCGCGTCAACCGTTTGGCTCCCACGCGCCGGCATCCGTATGGCTACTACCGCTCGGTCGGGGTCGGTCACCTAGTGGCCGCCGTCGCCCTGACCGGCATGGGCGCGTACCTCATCGTCGATTCGGCCATCGGCCTGTTCTCGGGCGAGCATCCGACCATCGGCACCGTCGATCTGTTCGGAAACGTGATCTGGCTCGGCTGGCTCATGATCGGCGTCATGGCGGTCACGGCCGTGCCGCCGGTGATCGTCGGCCGCATCAAGATGAAGCTCGCTCGCGAGTTGCACGACAAGGTGCTCTACGCCGACGCCGATATGAACAAGGCCGACTGGATGACCTCCATCGGCACGATCGTCGGCGTCTCGGGCATCGGTCTCGGCCTGTGGTGGCTCGACGCGACCGCCGCCATCTTCATCGCGGGCAGCATCGTGTCCGACGGCGTGCGCAACCTCAAGTCGGCCGTGCTCGATGTGATGGATGAACGCGCCACGACGTTCGATGAGACAAAGCCCCACCCGCTGACGGCCGAGGTCGAGGACTACCTGCGCGGCCTCAACTGGGTGGCCGAGGCCGGATGCCGCACGCGCGACGAGGGCCACGTCTTCCATATCGAGGCGTTCGTCGTGCCGCGCAAACGCCGCCTGCCCTCTCTCGAAGCCCTCGAGGAGGCGCGCGACGGCTGTGCTGCCGTCGACTGGAAGGTGCAGGACGTCGTGATCGTGCCGGTGTCGAAACTGCCCGACGTCGTCTGATCGCGATCCCGCACCCGAGCGCGATTCATCTGCGCACTTCCCGCCTGGTACTGTCCCCCCAAGTCAGAAATGCCTGACGCGCTCCAACAAGGGATGTAGCACCATGGGAAAACTCATCTACGGGATTGCCCCCGCTATCGAAATCGACGACCGCGGCCTCCGCCACCTGCAGGTCGCCATCTTTACCAAGCTGCGCCGCGACGAGCGCTTCACCTTCAGCTGGGGCGACGAACCCCTCGTCGGTGAAGACGTCGCGCTCGACGGCGAGGAGGGACGGTATGGCACCGTGTGGCTCTCGAGTGCCGCCTCCCTGTACTTCAGCTACGACCGCCACCCGTCCGGTCCCCTCAACAAGGCGTGGGTCGAAGCCCTGCTCGAGGTCGCCAACCGCACGGGAGGCCTGCGTCTCATCTCCGAACCCGCCAGTAAATAGGTCCGACCTGATCCGGCCAGATCCGACCTGATCCGGCCAGATACGGCCCGATCCGACCGACCGTCCGCGCTCGTTCGCGTCCGGCGGGTTCGCTCGCTCGCCGAGCCTCGTCGAGGTGACGCCCGCGATTCGCCTCCCGTTCACCTCTGGTTCGCCCGGCACCGCCACGATCGAAGAATCCCTCGTTCTTCGCCCGAAAGGCCTGCCCGTGCGCTCACTTTCTCGGTCCTCGTGGGGTGCGCTCACGCTCGCCCTGCCGATCGCCGCCGCCCTGCTCGCCCCGGCCGCGCTCGCCGCCCCGGCCAGTGCTGCCGATGCAGCCGCCGCCCCGATTGCAGCCGATGCCGCCGCCTCCATCCGCATCAATGAGGTCGAATCGGATGCCTCGCCCACCGACTGGATCGAGCTCACCAACATCGGCACGGCGCCCGTCGACATCTCGGGCTGGGTCGTCAAGGACGACACCGACACCCGCACCGACGCGCTGCCCACGGGAACCATCCTCGCCCCCGGAGCATTCTTCGTCTTCGACCAGCCGGCCATGAGCTACGGCCTGGGCAAGGCCGACTCGGCCCGCCTCTTCGCGCCCGACGGCACCACGCTCGTCGACAGCTACTCCTGGACCGCCCACGCGGCCACCACCTACGGCCGCTGCGCCGACGGCACCGGCGCCTTCACCCTCACGGCCGCGCCGACCAAGGGCGCCCCGAACGCCTGCGTCGTCGACCCCGCCGACGTCGTGCGCATCAACGAGGTCGAATCCTCGGGCGGCACCCCGGGCGACTGGGTCGAATTCACCAACATCGGCACGACCGCCGTGGATGCTTCGGGCCTCGTCCTGCGCGACGACGACGACACCCACTCCTACGTCCTCCCGGCCGGCAGCACGATTCCCGCGCGCGGCTTCATCGCCGTGGGCGACCCCGAGGTGACCTTCGGACTGGGTGGAGCCGACGCGGCCCGCCTCTTCGCCGCCGACGGTTCGACCCTCATCGACAGCTATTCCTGGACCGCGCACGCCGCCACCACCTACGGCCGCTGCGCCGACGGCACGGGCGCCTTCGCCCTGACCACGGCCCCCACGCGCGGCGCCGCCAACGCGTGCGCCCCCGTCGCCGGCGCCGGTGTGCGCATCAACGAGATCGAGTCGAACGGCGGAACACCCGGCGACTGGGTCGAACTCCTCAACCCCACGGCCGCGGCCATCGACCTGAGCGGCTGGATCGTCAAGGACAGCGCCGACGACCACGTCACGGTCCTGCCCGCCGGTGCGACCATCGCCCCCGGGGCCTTCTTCATCGTCGAGGAATCGACGCTCGGCTACGGTCTCGGCTCGGCCGACTCCGTGCGCCTCTTCGCGCCCGACGGCGTCACGCTCGTCGACCAGCACTCCTGGACCAGCCACGCCGCCCTCACGCTCGGCCGTTGCCCCGACGCGACGGGCCCCTTCGCCGCGACGACGTCCTCCACAAAGGGCGCCCCGAACGTGTGCGACGGCACCGGCGGGGGAGACGACGGCGGCACGGGCGGCGGCGACATCGTCACCCTCCCGTGGGCCGGCGAGCAGACCGTCGACACGGTCGACCCCGCCAACCTGTTCGGCACCAACCTCAGCGGCCTCGCCTTCGAGCAGACCGCCGACCCCTCCGACGCGGACACCCTCTGGGCGGTGAAGAACGGCCCCGGAACCCTCTACCGCCTCGACGCCTCCGCCACCGGCTGGGCCCCCTCGACCGACGACGGCTGGTCCGACGGCAAACTCCTGCACTATGCCGATGGCACAGGTGATGTGGATGCCGAGGGCGTCACGTTCACCGCCGCGGGCCCGTCGGGCGGCATCTTCGTCTCGACCGAGCGCAACAACGCCGATTCCAAGATCAGCCGCCCCTCGATCATCCGATACGACGTGACCACGACGGATGCCGCACTCTCGGCCACGCGCGAATGGAACCTCGCCGCCGACCTCGCCACCGACGTGCCCACGATCGGCGCCAACGCCGGCCTCGAGGGCATCACCTGGATTCCGGACGCCGACCTGGTCGCACAGGGCTTCGTCGACGAGCGCACGGGCGCCGCCTATAACCCGGCCAGCTACCCCAACCACGGTGACGGCCTCTTCTTCGTGGGCCTCGAAGCGAACGGCAGCATCTACGCCTACGCCCTCGACCAGAACTCGGGCGCCGTGAACCGCGTTGCGACGATCACGAGCGGCTTCCCGTCGATCATGGAACTCGAATACGACCCCGCGACCGACCTGCTCTGGGCCGTCTGCGACGACACGTGCGAAGGCCGCTCGGCGCTCCTGAGCGTCGCGCAGAAGCCGGTTGGCGCTGCCGCTGCTGCGGCCCCCACCGCTGCTGCCGCCGCGCCCGCCGCCGCTCCCGGCCGCTTCGCCGTCACGGCCGTCCTCGAGCGCCCGACCGGCATGCCCAACGTCAACAACGAGGGTTTCGCCATCGCGCCGAACGCGCAGTGCACCGACGGCCTGAAGCCGGCCATCTGGTCGGACGACAACGGCACCGACGGCCACTCGCTCCGCCAGGGCACGATCGCCTGCCTCGCCGACGCGGTCGCCCCGGCTCCCGTGCCGTCGCCCGCGCCGACCACTGCCCCCTCGGCAACGCCGGGCGGCTCCGATCCCGCGGGCACGCCGGGCATGACTCCGGTCCGTCCGTCGGCCGCCTCGGCCCTCGCCTCCACCGGCGCCACCCCGATCATCGCCATCAGCGTCGCGGCGGTCCTCCTGCTCGCGGGTATCGCGGTCTTCGTCATTGCCCGCGTCCGTCGCTCACGCTCGACCGCGGCAGCCGAAACGGCCGCGGTCGCTGCCGCCACCCGCACCGGCTCCGGCACCCGCACCGCCCAGGCCAGCTCGGCCGACGCCGCCCACGACGACACGGCTCCGACATCCGCCCCCGAACGAAACGACGACGCCTCATGACGCTCAAGAAGTTCGGTTCGAGCACGGCCACCCTGGCGACGCTCGTCGCGCTCACCCTCACCTCGGGCCTGACGGTGCTCACCGAGTACGCCGACGAGCGCGAGGTCCAGGCCGAGTACGACTGGTAGGACGGGTTTTCGGCGCCGCTGACGCCGTATCACGCGCTCCGTGGCCAGCACAATGCATCTTTAGTGGTGTGTGCCGTGCCACTACGCTCGGAGCCATGCGCCGAACTCCCGCCCTCACCGTGTCCGCCCTTGCACTCACGCTCGCTTTCGGCGTCGTGGGATGCTCCACCCCGTCGAACGACGACTCCTCGCCCGCCGCCGAGTCCTCCTCGAGCGAAAGCCCCTCGTCGACGCCCACCTCCGAGTCGAACGAACTCGATGTCGCCCCCGCCGCCGGCGCCCTGATCACGGGCGACGGCTACACCTACAACGTTCCCGAAGGCTGGGAGCTGCAGGACAAGTCGATCGCCCCCGGGACCGACACGGCAGCGGCGGATGTCACCACCACGACCGACTTCGCCAACAACGTCAACGTCATCCTCAGCCCCGCGGGCGCCCTGACTCCCGACCAGGTCGAGAGCATGGCCGCCAAGGAGCTCGAGGCCGCCGGAGCCACCGACGTCACGGTCGAGCCCCGCATCATGTTCGGCGGCAAGGAGTCCGCCCACATCAGCGCCGGCATGACCGCGAGCGGCGCCACCTACCGCATCCACCAGTACTACGGCACGAACGACGACCAGACCTACATCGTCACGTTCTCCTTCGGCACCGATGTCGCCGACACCGAGGCCGTCGAGATCTCGGAGTCGATCCTCGCCTCCTGGACCTGGAGCTGACCTCAGCCGACAGCCGACCGACGCAACACAGCCCGCACGGCGAAAGGCCGCGAATCCCCGGATTCGCGGCCTTTTCGTGTGCCCCGGCACTCCCGTTCCTGAGAGTTAGCGGGGCGCAATATAACGGAAAGGTCACGACACCAATCCTTTTCGGGCAGGGTCCCGAACCCCTGACATCACCGAGCACGATCCACCGGGACATCCGCCCCACACACGAACAAAGGATTGACACCATGCGTAAGTACATGAAGACCACACTCGGAGTTGCTGCTGCTGGCGCTCTCGCTTTCTCTCTGGCCGCTTGCTCGACCGGTGGCACGACCACCGAGTCCAGCTCCTCGCCTTCTTCCAGCTCTTCGTCGTCGGCTGACGCGACGCCCACTCCGGTTGCGTCGATCCCCGACCTCTCGAAGGGTGTCGACACTCAGGTCGCCGTCGACGCGTCGTTCGTCGATGCTCTGACCTCGCTGGGTCTGACTCCTGGCACCGTCGGCACGGCCACGTTCACCGATGGCACGTTCTCGTTCCCGATCACGGGCGGCAACGTCGACTACTACGACCCGCAGGAGGACTACCGTCCCTACGTGCAGGGCACCATCGACCACGAGGGTTCCGGCCTGTCGTTGACCGCCGGCGCGAAGGTCGTCGAGCTCAGCAACTTCGTGATCGACCCGGGCACCTCCAAGCTCATGGGTGACGTGTCCGTCGATGGCACCGTTGCTGTCGAAGACGCCGTCCTGTTCGACCTGCACGGTGGCACCCTGAAGCCGCTCCAGATGGATGGCGACAACGCGATCCTCGAGGGCACCACGGTCCACATCTCTGACGACGCTGCTGCGCTTCTGA